>Ga0075428_100008166_pt1 | contig 11616 bp, 6 predicted proteins | sample RhiMetdeltSRZDD2_FD_75291 | JGI IMG/M metagenome (GOLD analysis project Ga0075428, IMG submission 75291) | Populus rhizosphere microbial communities from Tennessee, USA - Rhizosphere MetaG P. deltoides SRZDD2 | ecosystem: Host-associated > Plants > Roots > Rhizosphere > Soil | place: USA...
GCAACGGGCGCCGAGAGAGACGACACGTATTGTTTCAGCGCCTCGAAGTTCGCCGGGTCTGGCTCGAGGGCCATGTACGACGTGAAACGGTCGCGCGACGACAGGTACTCGCGAAGTGTGTCACCGTTGTACGCCCCGCCGTCGACGAAGTCTTCGTCATCGCTGTACGCGAAGAGGTCCGTGGCAAAGTACTGAGGGTCTGCATCCGGATGGGGAAGGCCGTCGAAGTCGCCGAGCAGCCGGAATCGCAGTTGCGCAAGGAACTCTCTTCGCGACCGCGCGTCGCCCAGCAGTTCGTATGCGTTGCGAACGAAACTCGCCTGCTCGAGCACTCGATGCGGCAAATCCAGACAATAATGCGGCAGCATCACATCGGCGTGCTTCCAGGCGAGCGGAGCAATCGATGTGACCCGCTCGCAGCCCAACGCGTGTAGTTGCCGTCGCGATTGTTCGTAGCGATGCGTGCCGCCGGCACGCCAGATGGAGACGACGAACGTGGCCGATTTCCGAAAGCGGCTCGCCGCTTCGGCGGGCGAATACACGGGCACGTTCTCGATCACGGTCCCCCAGAGAGCGGGGTTGTTGTCCGCCACCGCGACTGCCGGCCGGCCCAATTGTTCGAGCGCGCGGAGTGTACGACGGCCCAACTGGCCGCCTCCAAGGAGAACGATTTCCGATGGATCACGACCGGCGACGTCATCGAACGCCGTTTGCTCGCGCCGCTCGCACGCGTCAACGCGCTCGCTCAGCAGTTGATCGAGCTCCGACGAGTCCACTCCCTGCGCCACGCCGTCCGCATTTCGGCCTACCAACACGACTTTCCTCCATCGACGACAAGGTTGGCGCCCGTCATGAAACTGGATGCCTCCGATGCCAGGAAGATGATCGCACCTTGATACTCGTCGACCTGGGCCATCCGCCCGAGCGGGATCTTGTCGCGTGCCCGCTCCAGAAACTGCGTATCCTGCCCATTCTCGATGCCGCCAACCGTGAGGCTGTTGACCCGTATTCCACGATCGGCCCAATACGTAGCGAGGTACTTTGTCATCCCGATCAGGCCACTCTTCACGACGGTGTAGGAGATCGGCTTGGTTGGCTGCTGGTCGTTAGGTAACCCGTCGAGTCGATAGAGACGCTGGTCGGGAGCAATGATCCCGTACTCGGATGCGATATTGATGATCACGCCCCTGTTTCGTGACGCCATTTCACGCCCGATGATCTGGCAACACAAGAACGCTCCGGTCAGACCGACATCGATGTCCCTCTGCCATTGCTCGATGGGAAAGTTTTCCATCCTCGAGAACGCGACAGACCCTCGGGCTTCGACCTTTGGGTTGTTCGCGGCATTGTTGACGAGAATATCGACCTTGCCGTGACGTCCCAGCACCTGCTTGAGCAGCTCCTGGATGTCGGGCGCGCTGGTGATATCGGTACGAGAGGCCCAGGCGTCGGCTCCGTAATGAGCCCGTTGGGCGACGGCCACGCGCTCGGCTGCCTCGCCGTCGATGTCGGCGACGATGACAGTCCCACCAGCGGCCGCTATTGCTTCGGCGTGCTTCGGGCCGAGGAGGCCGGCGCCGCCAGCGATGATCGCAACCCGTCCCGTCAGGTCGAACAGCGACGCTGGCGTTGGAGACTTGTCGATCGAATCGCGAGTCATGCGATCTCCACGGGCATCCCACTGCGGATTGACTCGTGGGCCGCCAGGGCCACGCGCATCGCGGCGATGCCATCGGCGAGACTGACGCGCGGCGACGTGCGCGACCTACGCGCAGACAGAAAGTCGGAAAGCTCGGCCAGAAACAGCGTGTTGCGGTCGAATGTCCGATCCTCGAACAGGGTGGTGGTTTCCTGATCCACGGCGGTCAGCGTTAGGCAGCTTCGACGTAAATCGAGGTCCAGTGAGCCATCGTCACCGAGGACGGAACACGTTCGGCGGGCTGGGCGGCGGACGTAGTCCATCTGCAGGTGAACAGGAAACGCACGGCCCGAATACGAACACTCGGCCAAAATGCTCGCGACATCCTCCACGTCGATCTCGAGCGTGCTGAGGTGGCCTCCTACGGCGAACAACCGCCGAGGAATGCCGAACAACCAAGCTAAGTAGTCGATTTCGTGAATCAATGTGAGAATGACGCCGCCCCCCATCGACCGTCGCGCGGCATAGCTCTGTCTATAGTCCTCATACGCGTGCCACCCGGGAAGGTACTCACCGACTTCAGCCCGGACCGCAAGCACGCGGCCTATGGTGGCCCCGTCGATGTGCTTCTTCAGCAGCTCCAGCGCCGGGTGGAAGCGGAGCTGACACCCAACCGCCACCACGAGCTGCCTGGCGACTGCGACGTCGAGGAGGCGCTCGACGCCCTCGAGCGCCGCCGACACGGGCTTTTCGATGAACAGGTCACAACCAGCGTTGGCACACGCGAGCGCCGCCGGTAGGTGCAGACTGGTTGGGTTACACACGAACGCGATGTTCGGCTCGTTCGCCAGGGCCTCCTCGAGGGACCTGAACGACTCGACCTGGTATTCCTCCTCAACACTTCGAGCTGCATCCGTCCTCAACTCTTCATCGATCACCGGAGCGTTGCCCCGGGCACGATATGCCATGATGTGCACGCGATCGCCAAGAAGCGCACGAAGGTTTCGAGCGTGGCGCTGCCCCACTGACCCAAGCCCCACAATCAAGGCACGCACTGGCCCTGTCCGCCGATCAGCGGCTTCGATACTCGCGGTCACTCGTCGAGGGGCGGCACGATCATGTTCGCCCGGAATTCATCACGATCGAGAAAAGGCCAGAGATCTTCGAGCGGCCTTGAGACCATGCTACCATCGGCGCGCCGCGCGCTCGAAAGGCTGGGCGCGCGCGGCTCCTCCGGTGGCGACATGATCTCACAGACCACCGGCCCCGGCATTTCCAGGACACGACGTAAATTCGCGACCAGGTCGGTCTGCGTGGCGATATTCGCGCTGGCCACTCCGTACGCGTCTGCGACGCGCTTGATATCGGGCAGCGTCACGCCGCTCGACGCGTCAGCTCCGCACAGGCGTCCGAAGTAGCGAGATTGGGACGTGCGAATGGACGCATACCCGGCGTTGTTGAGCACGAAGATCTTTATCGGGAGCTGAAGCCGCGCGACGGTTTCGAGCTCCTGAATGTTCAACTGAATTCCACCGTCACCATCGACGAGTATGGTTCGCTCTCTCCCGGCCGCGAGACAGGCCCCAATCGCCGCCGGGAGCCCGTATCCCATGGCACCCAGGGCGGTGGTAAGCAGTACGCGTTGACGAGCCTTCGTCCTGTAGGCAAGAAGGAAAATCTCGATTCCGGCGCCGGAACTACCGGAGACAACGATCTCACCCTCAGATGTAGCCTCGGCGATCGCTTCCGCCAGCACGTACGTGCTCACGTGATTCGGGAGCGCGCGGTACTCGGGGAGAACGACCGGATACCTGGACATCCAATCGTGGCATCTCGCCAGCCATGCACCACCGGCGTTAGGCATACCCCGACCGAGCTGGTTGAGCATTTCGCGTATGAACTCTCCCGCGTCGTACTGAAGCGAGCGTGCGACGTGCGGGCGGAGGCGTTCCAACTCGGCCGCATCGATGTCGACCATGATCTTGTGCGCGCAGCGCGCGAACTTTTCCGGTGCGTACCCCGTTACGACGAGATCTAGGCGCGCGCCGATGGATAACATCCAGTCGGAGTTCTGGAGGGCGAAGTTTGCACCGCGAGGCGCCACCGGCCCGGGCCTGCCACAACTGAGAGGGTGGTCATCGGAAATCATGTCGTGTGCGAGCCAGGTTTTCAGAACCGGGACTTCAAGCCGTTCCACCAATCGGATCAGCTCCTGTTGCGCACCGGCGAGGCGGACCCCGTTTCCAATCAGCAGGACCGGCCGCGTGGCGCGGAGCAAGGATTCGATCGTTTCACGTACATCCAGTGCCAGCGCCTCAGGGTCTACCGATGGCCGGATCGCGTCCGTGACCTCGAATCCGCTCAGCGTCGACTCGTCGATCATCGCTCCCTGAACATCGAGCGGAATGTCGATCCACACTGGCCCCGGTCGACCCGACCGCGCGAGGAAAGCTGCCTTCTCCAAATGAAAGCGGATCGACGATGGGTCCATCACCGTGACCGCGTACTTCGTGATCGGCGCGACGATGCTGACGATATCGACTTCCTGCACCCCCAATTGGCGAACGCCCGACTCTCGTTTGAGGTCCGCACGCTTCACTTGACCTGAGACGACCAGCATCGGCGTGGAATCGAGAAATGCACCAGCGACGCCGGTAACCGCGTTCGTACCACCGGGACCGGTCGTCACGAAGGCCGCGCCAAGTCCGGCGAGCTTGCCGTACGTCTCCGCCGCCATCGCGGCGGCTTGTTCATGGAGGTTACAAACAAAATCGAAATCGCCGCAGGTCCCCACGGAATCGTTGAGATGCATCGCGCCACCGCCAGTGACCATGAACACATGCTTCACGCCCAGGTCCGCGACAAAGCGCACCACGTAGTCCGAAAGTTTGATCATCGCTCGAGCAAGGGTCGGTTAGCCTAACGCGGCACGTTGGCGCGCGAGGCACAGCACTGAACCGGGTGTGCGCCTCACGACGTCCGTGTCTGGGCAGAGCTCGGAAGCCTGACGTCGGGGACGTGGACCTCGGAGGCGTACTCGACGAGGCGGCCATCCGCGTCGACGACAGGCATTACACGAGTCCGTCCGGGAAGCCGCGCACGAATCTCATCTGGCGTCATGCCTGTCCGAGCGCACGTGAACTGCCGCGTCATGACGTCGGAAACCCGCGTGTGCAGGTTACTTCCGCGGACAATTGCGGAACGAATGTCGCCGTCCGTGGCCACGCCCACCACAACGCTGCGGCCATCGACCACAAAGGCAATTCCCATTCGGTTCCGGTCGATAACCTGTAACGTCGTCATGACGGTCGCGTCAGACGGCACCGTGAGGCTATCGAGTTCACGCTGAGTCGTCGGGTCTGCGCCGCGACCCAGCACCTGGCTCGCCCACACGAGCTCCGTCAGCCGATCGAGCCCCAGGCGGAATCCGCGACCGCTCAGGTGATGGCCCATCCAGATCTCCGGGACGAGCGTCGGTCTGGCGGTCAGCAATACCGGCATCACCTCGATGAAATTGACGTCTCCCTCTCCGATCTGGAGACCTTCGCCTCCGGTACCAGCCGCGTCGGATACGTGAAGGTGGCGAATGTGCGGCGTTACGGACGCGGCAAACTGCGCCAGGCTCTCGCCGCTGCGGTTGCACGCAAGCGCTGCATGCGAGACGTCGAAACACAACCCCAGTCCCGATTGTTCACACAGCTCCACCGTATCGTCGGTGTCGACGAGGACGTGGCCGAACCACTTGCCACCGAAATACCAGGGGAACGGCGGCAGGTTCTCGAGAAGGAGCTCGACGCCGTCGTGGTCGATTCGCTCGATTGAATCGAGCAGTCGCGCTCTGGCGCTGCCGCGATCGTATCGCTCGAGGCGAGGGGCCATCCCACCCACGTGCACGACAATTTTTGGCCCTCGCTCCGAGGGTCGGAAATGCGGCGCCATCGCGCGCGCGAGATCGATCGTCTTTTGAATGCGTGCGATCGACATCGAACGCTGCGCGTCGTCGGCCGCGCACAAATCGATCAACGTGTCATGACAATACTCCGGAGCATGGACTACCATCTCGTGCCGGAACTGTCGCCGGTTGAACCCGTCGACTCCGACATCCAAATCTCGATCGCTCACGTGAAACTCGACGAACGACAGCCCGTCGGATTCGAACTGCGCCAGTAGGTCATCGATGTCAGTAAAGCGCGCGACGATTCCCCACCTCGTTCCGACGTCGATTGGTCTGCTCGTCGATCCGCCCAAACCGTCCTGCAGGTCGTCCTCGGAAAACGGGTCGTCTCGGCGGATGGTGCGCGCAAGTCGTCGGCCAAGCAGCTGGTCCACCAGCTGCGGCGACAATCCCATACCGGGCGACTTGCTCGTTACCATCGCCGCGGTGACGACAGTGCCTTCGGGGATGTCGACACGAGCGACGAGGCTCTTTCCGAGGGCTCGCCGGTTCAGAATCTCACCGCGCGTCAGCCAACGATGGGGTACGCCGAGCGACGTTTCGACCTCACGCACAGCCGACACCTGAGACGCGAGGTCTTCCGGAGTCAGACTCGACGAGTGGTCGGGGCCGCGGAGCGAGCGATCCAGCGTTAGGTGGCGCTCCAGGACGTTTGCGCCAAGGGCCACAGCCGCAAGTGAGATTGCGAGCCCCGGATCGTGACCGGAGTATCCCACGGGCCACCCGGACCACTCCCGCAACGCACGCATGAAACGGAGATTGATCTCCTCGGGAGCTGCGGGATACGTGCTGACGCAATGAAGGAGTGCACATTCCGCCTCTCGCTCGGTGAGGAATGCGATCGTCTTTCTGATCTCTTCTTCGGTCGACATTCCAGTCGAGACGATGAGCGGCTTCTGAGTCCGAACGACATGGTCGAGGAGCAGCAGGTTGGTCATGTCGGGTGAGCCGACCTTATAGGCCGGAACTCCGAGGCGCTCCAGGAAGTCGACGCTATGGGTATCCCACGGCGTGCAAAGGAACGTGATCCGACGCTCCTCGCAGTAGCGGTTCAGCTCAACGAATTCGGCATCGGCCAACTCGAATTCGACCAGAATCGGCACGAGGTATTGAAGCGCCTGCTCGCCCAGACGAGGCTCCTTCAGGATCGCCTCCTGATAGACCTCGCTCAGCTTCCGCTTCTGGAACTTGACGGCGTCGGCGCCTGCGTCGACGGCGGCATCGACGAGCGCTTTTGCCATCGTGAGGTCACCGTTATGATTGATCCCAACCTCGGCGATGACATAACACGGCTCGTTAGGCCCGATTCGCCGATTGCCGATTCGAATATGTGTCCGGTTCACGCGTCTCGAGTGTTGGTCACGGGGTCAACGCTGGATTCGTGTGCCTCGTACCAGCGCCACGTTCGGCGAACGGCAGTCGCGAGGTCGATGGTTTGCCGCAGACCGAGCTGGGCGGCGGCGCGTCGAACGCAAGGAACGTAACGGTGTGCTCGCGCACCGGCGTCCAGCTTGCCCTGCACGTTTACACGCGCTGGCGGGACGCGAATCGCCGCCACCGCGCGTGCCGCATCCAAGATACTCAGTGCCTCTTCCGACCCGACGTTATACGCGCCGGATGCAACGGGGCTCAACGCTAACGTCCACAGCCAGATCGCCAGGTCGGCCATATAGAGATATGACCGAACCGCCCTTCCGTCTCCTGCAATTTGGATTGGCCCTCCGACCATCGCGTCGCGAATGAAGTTCCCGATCGCGAAGTGTATGTCCAGCGGCAAATGAGGGCCAACGAACGCGAAGCAGCGCGCCACTCGTACCGAGAGGCCCGTAGAGTCGGCGGCCATCGCTGCCAGCACCTCCGCCGCCCGCTTCCCCTCCGCGTACGCGGACCGTGCGTCCGACAGGTCCGGGCCACCTCGAAAATCCTCGGCGATGTGAGCAACGTCGGAGGGCTGGCTACCGTACACCGCGCCACTGCTGAGGAGCAGGTATCGCCCCGCCCGACTCGCGTGCGCGAGCCCTAACGTGCGACGCGTGCCGTCGACGATCGTGTCGAACATGTGGCGGTGATCGCCCGCGTGACTTTGCTGGCTGGACTCGGCCGCTCCATGCACGATCACGTCGAACGTACCGGCGGGTAATGCGAAGTCTCGCACGTCGCCGGTATGAAGGCTCACCCCGCGACAGTCCGCATAGTGAGGAAGCCGCCCGATCGTTCCGGCTGGATCGCGCGTGAGCACCACCAGCTCGGCGCCGAGGTCGAGGCGGTCGTTGGCGTCCGCGAACGTCTCGACGAGCCACGGGCCAAAGAAACCCGTTCCCCCCGTCAGGAAGATCCGCCGGCCACGCACGTCCGGCCACAGCCCGCGCGTGTGCTCCAGCACGTGCTCGAGGTCCTCTCTTGGTAGGGGCGGCAGCGCCATGCAGTGCGATGAGCGTTAGGTGCGGGGTCCAGGCAACCGCCGGTCAATCCATGCGTGGCGTCAGGCGGTACGCCGAAAGCCGGTATGGCCCACGTGTGAATCGCCGCTCGGGGCCGATCACGAACGACGACGCGAGCAGCGTGAGGCCACGTTCCGCCGGTCCGTTAGGCAGAGCGAGATACACACCGGTCGGACGGGCCGCCCTATAGAGTGAGGCCGAGTCGGCTTCGACGACCAGCGGAACGACCGCGGTGGTCGAGTCGACCGTGCGACGGCTCGTGCGCGGATCAAGCAAGGGGATCGTGTGCCAGTTCGTGGAGTCAGGGAGAACAATGAGCGTAGAGTCGCCCGCCTCGGTGGCGGCCAACGCGTCGTCCATCAACGCGGCCAGTGTCGTGAACTCGAGGTTGTAGCCGAGTTGGTCGCGTCCTCGTGCACAGCACTCGTGCGTGATGGATGTCAGCTGAAGCAGGTCGCGTTCGCCAAACGCAAATGTGCCGAACAGCGCGCGTGACACCGGGTCGATGGTGCGCACCGTCGAAGCCAGGGAAACGAGTGCGTAGAGTCCGAGAACGAATCGTCTCGCCAGTCGGGGAGCACGGGCGGCGCGAAGCGCCGCACACAACAGCAGCGACAACACCGGCGCGACGACCAGAACATACCGAGCGTTCGCGTAGGTGGCGAATCTGGAAAGCGCCAACGTCGTTCCGAGGAGCACGAGCACGATGAAGCCCGCCTCGCCTGCGAAAGCCCGGGCGACCCGGTTCGAGCGCGGCCGCCCCCATTCAATGCGCCTCGCCGCTGCCAGGCCTCCGGCGGCGGTGCCTAACGTGGCGATCCACGCGAAGTTGAGCACGAACATCAGGGCCAGACTCGTCGCCACGTAGCGATCGACCCGCGGCACGAGCAGCTGCCGCATCAGCGACTGACCGATCATGGCCGTACCCGCGTTCCAGACGACCGGCTCCCCGGCCGGCGCCGAGCGAGCGCGGTAGAGCAGGTAGAGGGCGAAGACCACACCGGGTAGTGCAAGGACCATGACTCGGCGGGCCGCCTGGGTGCGCGCGCCGGGCACGCCTAACGCAATACGGGGCCGCCAGATGATGATGGCCGCCGCCAGCACGGCGTAAAGCAGGACGCCCGTCTCCTTGGTGAAGGTCAAGGCTAGACCCGTGAGGGCGGCCCACGCCCAGCGACCGCCCAGTAGAAACACGGCCGTCCAGACGAAGGCCGGGACGACTGGCAGGTCCAGCCCCGGTTGCACGACTGCGGCGAGCAGGGCCGGCTGCGCGGCCACTGCGCCAGTCACGAGCGATCGCTCCACCGAGAAATCGGGCGCTGGGAATACGAGTGTGGAAAGGCGCCAGACTCCCGCAACGGTGATCAGAAGGAGAAGCGCGTTGACCGCAACGATCGGCCAGGAGTGACCGGGCGCAACGGCTTGCGCGGCGATGACGAGGGCGGCGTACGCTTGCGACGCGTGGCCGGCGAGGCGGAGATCCTCGAGTCGGATCCCTCCGGCGGCAGCCCGGTTGATTGCGGACGCATACTCGTATCCGTCCCACATCGGGACGTACCCGAGCCGCGTCGCGAGCACGCCAGCGACGGCGAGCAGCGTCCCACCGACGATGGTCGTCTCAATGCCGGATCGCGGGACGACGGAAGCGCGCGTCCCGGTCGTGACTGTTGGAACTGTCGTCGACGCCACTGGGAACGAGTCTGGTGGCTCGGATTCGTTACTGGGTTCGCTTTCTTTCGTTACAATCGCGCGCTGGCTGCGCAAAGTCCGCACCGAAGCCGACAAGCGCTCCAGCCGGTTAGTACCCATGAGCTCGGCACAACGCGCACCACCACTCGACGGAAACGCGAGGGGTGGTCGAGAGCCCTCGATGTAGTCACTCTCGCCACCGCGACGCCCCGGCGCCCGAGTCGGCGTGGCTCACCACGAGCGCCAGCGCGACGAGTGTCGCGGCGCCAAGGACGATCTCAGACGGTCGTCGCCACCACGGGCCAGCATGCTCCACTCGGGAACACTACTGGCTTCGCAACGCCTCCACAGGGTCGACCCGCATGGCACGGCGCGCCGGCACCCAGCTCGCAAGTCCCGCGAGCAGGACCAGGCCGACCGCCACCAGGGCGAGGGTCGGCGGATCAACGGGCTGCACCTCGAAAAGCAGCGATTGCATGAGCCTCGTCGTCGCCACCGCACCCAACACGCCGACGACGACCCCAATCACCGCGAGCCGGACGGACTGCATAACGATCATCCGAGCCACCTCGGCTCGCCCGGCTCCCAGCGCGACCCGAATCCCGATCTCGCCGCGCCGCTCGCCAACCACATACGACACCACCCCGTAAAGGCCGATCGCGCTCAGGATCAGCGCCATGATCGACGCGATGCCGAGCAGGGTGAGCGTGAATGTGCGCTTCACCATCGAGCGCGCCACGACCTGTTCCATCGACCGCTCGTTGGCGATGGGAACCTGCACATCGAGCTCGGTGATCGCTCGCTTCACGGCCGGTGTGAGCGCGTGCCGGTTCCCGCTGCGCGACCGAACGATCACCTCCATGTAGCGCGGTGAGCCCTCGAGGGGCGCATCCGTCATCGCGACCACGGGGAAAAAGACGGCCTGCACCGGCGGCTGGTCGAAACCGTTGCCGCGAACGTCGTCGCTCACGCCAACGACGCGATAGTACGTGGTTCCGTTGGTGCAGCACCGAATTCCCTTCCCGACCGCGCCCTCGCCAGGCCAGAGCCGCTGGGCCAGCGAGCGCGAGATCACGATCGGACCGGAACCGGCGTCGGTCTCCGCCCACGTTGGGAGCCGGCCTTCGACACGGACACCCAACGCCTCGAAGTATCCGGGCGACGCCCGCAGCGTGAGGACGCATGCGCTCTTCATCTCCGCACGCGTTGGCGCCTCGGTAATGACCTGCGTGCAGCCGGTGCTCATCTCCGGCGGGATCTGCTCCCCGAACCCGACGGCCTTCACGTCGGGCATTGCCGCGATCCGCGAGGCGAGCTGTTCGAAGAAGGCGGCGCTCCTCCGGTCGTTGTCGTACCGCGCCGCCGGAAGCGACACGGACATCGTGACGACGCCGTCTGGATCGAAGCCAGCTCGAACGCCGCGAAGGTTGCGGAAGCTCTTCACCATGAGGCCTGCCGCGGCGAGCAGCACGAGGGCGAGCGCGACCTGGCCCGCCACGAGCGCGCCACGGACCGCGTGCCGTCGCCGGCTGGACGTCAGGGTCCGCGAGCCCTCGCGCAGCGTGCGCACGTCCACGCGCGCGTTCGCGATCGGAATGAGCGCGAAGATCGCGCCGGTGATGACCGCGAGCCCCGTCGCCACCGCCACGCTCCACCAGTCGAGCTGCACCTCGCTCAGACGCGGGATGCCATCGGGAGCTCCGGCTACCAGCACACGCAGGCCGGCGTAGGAGAGCGCGACACCTAACGTCGCGGCGGCCAGCGCGAGGACGAGCCCTTCGGCCAGAAAATGGGCCGCGATGTGCGATCGACTCGCCCCGAGCGCGAGTCGCATGGCGAGCTCCCGGCGGCGGGCGTCGAGGCGCACGAGAAACAGGTTGGCGACGTTCGCG
>Ga0075428_100008172_pt1 | contig 11611 bp, 9 predicted proteins | sample RhiMetdeltSRZDD2_FD_75291 | JGI IMG/M metagenome (GOLD analysis project Ga0075428, IMG submission 75291) | Populus rhizosphere microbial communities from Tennessee, USA - Rhizosphere MetaG P. deltoides SRZDD2 | ecosystem: Host-associated > Plants > Roots > Rhizosphere > Soil | place: USA...
GAAGCGGTTCAGCTTGATGAGCAGCGCGCCAAGCAGCGCCCGCAGGTTTACGTCGCGCGGGTAATCGGCGAGCCGAGCGCGGATGCGCGTCTCAGCGCCGGCGAGATCACCCGCGTTGATCGCCGCGATCGCGGCGGTGAAGTCGGATTTCGGGGCCAGGAGCGGCATCGGTGCTCGGGTTAGCCTGCGAGGTAGGAGTGAAAGCAAGTGAATTCAAGGTGTTATCAACAGTATAAGGCATGCGGAGTTTTCCGCGCCCCGCCGATCCTGTAGAAAGGAAAAAGGGGACATTCTCTATTTCACGGTCGCGCAGCTGGCGGGCTGTCCGGGGCGAAACACGAAATAGAGAATGTCCCCTTTTTCACCGGTGCAATCATGCAAAGCAGAAACGCACTGCGCGGTCTTGCGCTGGCGGTCTTCGTTATCGTCCACTCGACGGCAGGCTGCAGCCGCAAGCCGGCTCCAATCGAGGCGGCTGATACAGTCTTCATCAACGGCGGAATCTACACAGTCGACGCCAGGCGGTCATGGGCCGAGGCGGCGGCCGTGCGCGATGGGCGCATCGTCGCAGTCGGCAGCAACGAGCAGGTGCTCCCGCTCAAGGGCGACAACACCCGCGTGGTCGATCTCGCGGGTCGGGTGGCCCTGCCCGGATTCCACGACTCGCACGTGCACGTCGCCGCCGCGGGGCTCGAGGAGATGCAGTGCCCGCTCAACGAGCTGCGTACCGTCGAGGCGATCCTCGATGCCGTCGCAGCCTGCGCTGCACGCAACGAGGACGAGTGGATCGTCGGCAGCGGCTGGGATCTGTCGCTGTTCGAGAACTCGAGCCCGCGCAAGGAGCTGCTCGACCAGGCGGCGCCCGGTCGCGCTGTGATCCTCGCGGGCGCGGACGGGCACTCCGGCTGGGCGAGCTCGCGCGCGCTCGAACTCGCCGGCATCACCGCCCGGACCCCCAACCCGGAGAACGGCATCATCGAGCACGACCGGCGTACCGGCGAGCCGAGCGGCACGCTGCGCGAAACGGCGATCGACGTCGTCATGGACAAGGTCCCGGAGCCCAGCCCGGAGCTACGAGTCGCCGCTCTCAAGCGCGGCCTCGAGCACGTGCGCGAAGTCGGCATCACCTCATTCATCGAGGCCTCGGTCGGTGAGGCCGATCTCGATGCCTTCGAGAAGGTCGCCGAGAGCGACGAGCTGACAGCCAAGGTGCGTCTGTCGCTGACCTACGGCATGTTCGGCAGCGCCGACTTCGACAAGCTGCTCGCCCGGCGCACCGAGGTCGGCGGCCCGCGCCTCAGGGCCGACGCTGTGAAAATTTTCGTCGACGGCGTGCTGGAAGGCGAAACGGCTGCGCTGCTGTCTCCGTATCTCACCAGGCCCGGCCACCTCGGCAGCATCACGATGCCCGCCGCGGAGCTCAATGCCGCCGTTACACGCTTCGACGCGATGGGCCTGCAGGTACACATGCACGCAATCGGCGATGCAGCCGTGCGCGCCGGCCTGGATGCGTTCGCCGCCGCGCGAGCAGCGAACGGCGTCAAGGACAACCGCCATCACATCTCGCACCTGCAGCTCATCGACCCGGCGGACATCCCGCGATTCAAGGAGCTCGGCGTCACCGCGAATTTCCAGGCCTTCTGGGCGTGGCCCGACGACTACATCATGAAGCTCAACATGCCGCAGGTCGGGCCGGAGCGCATCAAGCGCATGTACCCGATCGGCAGCGTTCAGCGTGCCGGCGGTCGCATCGTGGGCGGCAGCGACTGGTCGGTGTCGACGGTCAATCCGCTCGCCGCGATGGAAGTCGCGATCACGCGCCAGGACCCGGACAACGTGCGTACCCACGTGCTGAACGAGGCCGAGCGCGTGGATCTCCCGACCATGATCGCGGCCTACACGATCGAGGGAGCCTGGCTCATGCACCACGACAAGGACACCGGCTCGATCGAGACCGGCAAGGCCGCGGACATCGTCGTGCTCGACAGGGACGTCTTCAAGCTGCCGCCCGCGGAGCTCGACGCTGTGCGGGTGGACCTGACGATGCTCGACGGCAAGCCCGTCTACGAGCGCGCCGCTCCCTGACGGCTCCGCGAGAAACGCGAGCCTCGCGACGAGGCACCCCGGTCGAGTGATGGTAGCTAGGCGTCCTTGAACCCTTCGCGGGCGCGGCGGTTGTCGATTTCGATCGGCCTGCCCGTGACCGGGTGGACGTAGTGGAAGGGGACGACGTCAGTCGCAGGCCAGAGCCGCGGCAGTGGGTCCTGCAGCGCGTCGGGTCCGAGCGGATCCTCCGGATAGAGCTTGGTCGGCATGGGGACGAAGTCGATCGGCGTCTTTGCCCAGCCGTCCTTGAAGCTGCCGTGCCAGTGCGGGAAGTACCCGAGACGCAGAATCTTCCAGATCCCGTCCTCGCGGACGTAGCGGTTCTCGTAGATGCCGCCCTCCCACCATGCGCGCTGGTTGCCGCTCGCGGTCTCGTGCAGGCCGGCCTGCATCATCGAGCGGCCGCGCACCGCGGCGGTGCGGCGGTCGGGCGCCACGTCGACGATCATCTGCATCTGCGGGTGATCGAGCAGCCAGCCGTACCGCGGACCGTTGTGGCCCTCGGTGAACTGGTTGCGGAAGCGCTCGATATACAGCCGACGGATGCCGGCCCTGCCGCGATAGATGCCGCCCAGGAACCAGACCTCTCCCTGATCGGAGAACAGGTCGGCGACCTCGTTGTACTGCGACTTGTCGATGAAGTACCCATACGCATACTGCAGCCGGCGGACCGCGTGAATGTCCTGCTGGATGCCGAGCTGGTGCTCGAGCTCGTCTACCCGCCGGCAGAGCGCCGCGACAGTGGTTTCATCGGACATGATCGGCCTTACCTCGCTGAGGTCTGGTTGAGCGATTACAACAGGGCTGCCGGCGGCGACGCGCCGCCGGGTTCCCGGATCCTACACCGGGCAGCGAAAGGCGACATTCCCTTCCGTCGCAGGGACGCGCAACATTCGCTGCCATGCGTCGAGGGTCGTTGATGGCGCCGGATTCGATTCCTGCGGGCACCGGCGTCCCGGCCGCGGCCGACATCGAGGTACCCGTCCTCATCGTGGGCGGCAGCATGGTGGGCATGACCGCGGCGGTCATGCTCGGCGACCACGGCGTGCCGTCGCTGGTCGTCGAGCATCACCGGGGAACGGCCATCCATCCTCGCGCCGCATCGGTGACCCAGCGCACGATGGAGATCTTCCGCGGCGTCGGCCTCGACGAGATCGTGCACGCCCGGTCCGAGGCGCAGTTCGTCCAGGACGCGGGCGTGGTGGGCGTGGAGACGCTCGCCGGTGGGGCGACTGCGCACTACATCGCGAACTTCAACGATGGCATTCGCGATCTCAGCCCGACGCTGCGCGTGTTCCTGTCGCAGAACGCCCTCGAGCCGATTCTCCGGGAATCCGCGCAACGAGCCGGCGCGCAGATGCGGTTTGCGACCGAGTGCAGCACCTTTGAGCAGGATGGTGAGGGCGTCAGCGCGCTGATCCGTCACCGCGACACCGGCGCAACGCAGCGGGTGCGCGCGCAGTACCTGATCGCGGCGGACGGGGCGCGCAGCGGAATCCGCGAGCGGCTGGGCGTGCGCATGCGCGGGCACGGGGTATTCTCCAACAGCGTCACGATCTACTTCCGCGCCAACCTGCGCCGCCTGCTCGAGGCCAGTCCCTGGGCGGTCGTGTACGTGAACCATCCGCAGCTGCGCGGTTTCTTCCGTTTCGAGAAGCCGTTCGACAGCGGCTTCCTGGTGGTCAACACCCTCGGTGATCCCGGCCGGCCGGATGTCGACGTCTCCGCCGGGCTCGGCGCCGAGGAGGCGCTGCGGCTGGTGCAGACCGCGATCGGCGCGGCGGACATCCCGGTGACCGTCGAGAACGTGATGCACTGGCAGGCGAGGGCCGACACGGCCGAGCGCTTCCGCAGCGGTCGCGTCTTCATCGCCGGCGATGCGGCGCACGTGATGCCGCCCACCGGTGGGTGGGGCGGCAACGCGGGCGTGCAGGACGCGCACAACCTGGCGTGGAAGCTCGCGCTGGTCCTGCGCGGCGATGCCGGACCACGGCTGCTCGACACCTACGAGGCCGAGCGGTGCCCGGTCGGTGAGCTGACGGTGGAGCAGGCATACACGCGCTACGTGCTGCGCACCGATCCGTCGATTCCGCGCGACACGATGCACCCGCTCGTCGGCGACACGCGCATCGAGCTGGGGTACGTCTACCGATCGGCAGCCGTGATTCCCGACTCGCCGGATGAGCCGGCGCCGCATCTCGATCCGCGCGAGTCCCGCGCGACGCCAGGGACCCGCGCGCCGCATTACTGGCTGGAGAAGGGCGGGCGACCGGTCTCCACGCTCGATCTATGCGCCCGCGGCTTCACGCTGTTCGCCGCGCCGGACGGCGTGGAGTCGGCCGAGGAGGCCGCGCGCGCCGCCGGCGAGCTGCCGGTGCCCTTGTCCGTCGTTCAACCCGGACGGAACGGCGTCGCCGACCCTGCCGGCGGATTCGCCGCGGCGTACGGGCTTACGCCCCATGGCTGCGTGCTGGTAAGGCCCGACGGGTTTGTCGCATGGCGGGCGCGCGATCGGGAAGGCGCGGGCGCGTCGCGCATCAGCGAGATCCTGAGCGCCGTTCTCTGCCGCTGATAGCGCGGGATCCGTCGCGCGGCAGACAGGCCAGGACATCCCGAAGCCTGCCAAGCACGCGATCGGGCCGGCGTCCGGAGGGCTGGCGCTGCCAGTCTGCGGCGGTCGTGACGCCGGTGGTGACGCCGAAGGCGGCGGCGCCACCGCGTCGGGCCATCGCGGCCTCGACCAGCGGGTCATCGCCGACGACGCCGATGGCATGCATCGGCACGGCCAGTCGCGCAGCCGCGAACCGCAACGCATGCAGCGACGGCTTCCCGGTGAGGATCGCCCGGGTCCGCGTCACGCGCCGGATTGCGCCGACGATTGCAAACGTGTAGCCGATCGTCCTGCCCTGCTTCGTGGCGAAGAACGGCACGTCGGACGCCACGTAGAGCTTCGCGCCAGCCCAGATCGCGTGACACGCCGTCTCGATGTCCTTCATTCCGCACTCGGGGTGCCAGCCGACGTAGACCGCCTCGACCTCGCCGGTCCCCGGTTCGCCCGTATGCACGGTTTCAACTCCCACCTCGCGGAGCGCATGCCCGACGCCCCGCGTGCCGAGGACGAGCGCGCGCTTCACTCCGCGGGTCGCCATGAGCGCCGCCGTCACGCTCGACGGCGTGATCATCTGCTCGTCATCGACCGGCAGCCCGACACCTCGGAGCCGTGCGGCCTGTTCCGCGGGTGGATAGGCGCTGCCGTTGGTCAGGAGGACGAACGGAACTGCACGTTGCCGAAGCGCGGTCAGCGTTTCGATCGCGCCGGGAAGCACCTCGTAGCCGCCAAGCGAGCGATCGCTCAGGAGCAGCGTCCCGTCGACGTCGAACACGAGCCCGCGTATCGGCTGCCGACTGCCCGGCGCACGCCTCGAGGCCTTGACCGGGCTCACGCTGGATCCGCCGCGGCGGACGCACCGTCCGACCGTCTGAGCATCAGGCGGAAACCCTGCTTCTCGAGCGAAACACTCCACAGATCGCGGCGTGCGGCGAGCGTGCGGATGAGGCTCATCAAGGGCTTTGTCGAGGGATCGTACTCGCGCTCCGCCGGGCCGGCCGCGAGCATCGTATCCACATGGCTCGTCGGCATGGTCGCGCGCAGCAGGAACTCCTCGTCGGAAAGCTGCGGGCCGATCCTGAGCCGCAGCTCCCTGAGCGGCGACATCGGCAGCTCGGCGCGCAGCTCGCGAGTGCGCGGCAGGGCCTCGATTCGCGCAAGCACCGCGGGCTCGATCGGCACCGTCGGCTTGCCGAAGCGGCCGAGCGCGTAGCGAATGACCTCGTCAGGAACGACCCCGTAGCGCTCCGTGCCGGTCACGTTCATCACCGCCTGCGTCAGTACTATCTGCGAGAACGGAGTCATCACGATCGGCCACCCGAGCTCCTGCCGGACATGCCCCAGCTCCTCGATCACGGCGCCTTCCAGGTGCGACAGGCGGTGCTCGGCGAGATGACGGCGCATCGTGCCGACCATCCCGCCCGGCAGCTGGTGATGCAGATATCCTGCGTCGAAGCCCTGTGGCCGGCCCACCGCGAGGCCCTCGGCTTCGGCAAGGCGCGTGAAATACCGTCCGACCTCGGCCAGCGCGTCGGTGTCTATAGGCACCTCGTGACCGAGCGCCCGCAGGTTGGCGACGATCCGCTCGGATGGAGGGTTTGATATCCCGTCGGCAGCAGCCCCGGACGCGCATTGCAGCGTGCTCACGCCGTGGTTCAGCGCGTCCATGTAAGTGAGCTCGGCGAGCCCGATCGTGCAGTGCGAGTGAAGCTCGAGCGGTTTCGCGCCGGTCTGCGCCTTGACCGTCGGGATCAGCGTGGCGGCACGAGCAGGCGAGAGCAGGCCGCCGGGATCCTTGATGTACAACGAGTCGATGTCCGGACATGCGGCGAGCCGGCGTGCGCGCTCCGCGTAGTACGCGTCGTCGTGGATCGGGCTCAACGTGAAGACCAGCGCGGCGATCACGTGCTCGCCACCCGTCTGCTTGACCATGCGCGCGCAGGCGATGTTCGCGTCCGCGTCGTTCATGGGATCGGCGAGACAGAACCGCCGGATGCCGTTTCGCGCCAGTGCACCGAAGGCGAGCGACATGAACTCGGGGCTCGCGGTCTCCCAGGATATGAAGCGGAATCCGGTCGACATGAACTGCAGCGGCGTGTTGGGAGTGGCCGCGGCCATCAGCCGGATGCGCTCCCACGGATCCTCGCGCTTGTAGCGGACCGCGACCCCCATGTGGGTCGAGGTCGTGAAGTCGATCGCCCGGAAGCCCACCCGGTCCATCACCGGCGCGATGGTCAGCGTCTTTGCGGTGTCGATCCCCAGCGCGGCCCAGAGACACTGGTTCCCGTCCCGGAGCGAAGTCTCGACGAGCCCGATCTCAGGCATCGGCGGCCCCCTTCGTTGTCCGCACCGTGTCACGCGCAAGCAGCCGAGCCACGAACCCCGTGTCTACTGCCCCCGCCCGAAAGCTCGGCTCGCCGAGCACCGCGTCGAGGAAACGCAGGTTGGTCGCCACACCGCTCACGCGGGTCGCCGCGATAGCGGCGCGCATGCGCTGCGAGGCCGTCGGCCGATCGAGCCCATGAGCGATGATCTTGGCGAGGAGCGAGTCGTAGTAGGGAGGAACGCGCGAGCCCGTGGCGATATGCGTATCGACGCGGATGCCGGGGCCCGCCGGCCATCTCGCCTCGGTTACGAGCCCGGGGCTCGGCAGGAAGTCGCGGGCGGGGTCCTCGGCGTTGACCCGGCACTCGATTGCGCAGCCTTGCTGCTCGATCTCGCCCTGTGCGAGGCGCAGACCCTCGCCGCCAGCGATCGCAAACTGTTCCGCGACCAGGTCGACTCCGGTCACCGCCTCGGTGACCGGGTGCTCGACCTGGATGCGGGCGTTCATCTCCAGGAAGTAGAACGCCTGCTGCTCGTCGACCAGGAACTCCACGGTGCCCGCACCGCGGTAATGGAGCCGCTCGGCGAACCGGACCGCGGCCTCGTGAAGCTGCCGACGAGAGTCCTCGGTCAACCCCGGCGCCGGGGCTTCCTCCACGAGCTTCTGGTAGCGACGCTGGATCGAGCAGTCGCGCTCGCCAAGATGGATCACGCGACCCGCGCCGTCGCCGAGTATCTGTACCTCGACGTGGCGTCCACCGGTCACGAAGCGCTCGAGATACACGCGCGCGTCGCCAAACGCAGCGCCCGCTTCCGCGGCGGCGAGCGCGATCGCCTGAGGCAGTTCCGCGAGCCGCTCGATCCGCTTCATGCCGCGACCGCCGCCACCGCCAACCGCCTTGACGAGGACCGGGCTGCCGATGCGCCGCGCCATGACCAGGGCGGCGTCGACCGAGTCGACCGACGCGCCGGGCAGCACTGGAATCCCCGCGGCCTCGGCGGCATTCCGCGCCTGCACCTTGTCGGCGACTGCCTCGATCTGCGCCGCCGTGGGTCCGATGAAGACGAGGCCGTGCTCCTCGCACAGTCGCGCGAGCTCCGGCCGCTCCGACAGGAATCCGTAGCCCGGGTGGATCGCATCGGCGCGTGCGCCGAGCGCCGCCTGGACGATCGTCTCGACCTTGAGGTAACTATCGCCCGGACGCGCGGCGCCTATGCAGATCGTGCGGTCGGCGAGGCGCGCCGGCATCGAGTCGCGGTCCGCATCGGATGCCGCAAGCACGGTTTCGAGTCCCAGCTTGCGGCAGGTGCGGATGATCCGGATCGCGATCTCGCCACGGTTGGCGATGAGGATTCGGTGCAGGGTCACGGCTCGTTTCCCCTGCGCACCCGCAACAGCGGTTCACCGTACTCGACGAGGGCGCCGTCGCGCGCGAGGATTTCGACGACCGTGCCTCGAAGCCCGGCGCGCACGGTGTTCATCAGCTTCATCACTTCGATGATGCCGATGATGGTGTCGGCCTCAACCGGCGAGCCGTGCTCGACGAAGGGAGGCTCGCCGGGTCTTGGTGCCCGGTAAAAGGTCCCCAGCATCGGCGCGACGATGTCCTGAACGTCCCGGTCGACCGCCGGCGACTTCGGCGCGGGCGTGCGTTCGGGAGAGGGCGTGTCCGCGGGAGTGAAGGCGGCGCTTGCGCCCGGCAGCGGCTCGGTCGAAGCGGCGTTGCCGCGCTTCAAGTGGAGTTTGAGCCCGTCGATCTCGAGACGGAGCTCGTCGAAATTCGAATCCTCGAGGAGACGCGTGATCTCGGCGATCTCGCGGGCCGTAAGCGTCACCGCCGGCCTCCAAACACCGACATCAAGTGAGCAAGCGGGTTCTCCGTGGCCCGTGCGGCCGGAGCAGCGTCTTTCACCGACCAGACCGTCTCGGGTCGGCTCTGCAGGATCAGGATCTCGCCGCTCGCACGGTCCAGCGCCCACTCGATGTCCTGCGGGCAGCCGTAGTGGCGCTCGATCGCGCGGGCGATAGTACGAAGCGCCTGCAGCTCCTCGTCGCTCATGCACGCGACCCGGCGAAGTTCCTCGCTGACGGCGCGCGTCTCGATCCCGCCGCCGGGTGCCGGCAGGTGCTGGATCGTCTTGTCGGATATCTCGCGTACCGAGATTTCGCCGGTCACCTTGCCGATGACCCAGCGGTCCGGTGTGACCTCGCCGCCGACCACCGCCGAGCCGAGACCCCACGCTCCCTCCAGCGTGACGACCGAGCGGTCTCCGGTTACCGGGCTGCGCGTGAACATCACGCCCGCCGTCCGCGCGTCCACCATGACCTGGACGACGACCGCCATCGCCACGTTCTGCTCGGGGATCCCGCGTCGGCGGCGGTAGCTCAATGACTCCACCGAGTAGAGACTCCCCCAGCAACTCTTCAGCTTCCGCATCGCGTCCGCGCGATCCCGGATCCAGAGGTAAGTGTCCTGGAGCCCGGCAAAGCTCGCGTCCTTCGCATCCTCGGTGGTCGCCGAGGAGCGCACGGCGACTGCAACTGTTCTGGCGCTGCTGGCCAGCTTCCGGTGGGCCGTCGACACTTCCTCGAGCACATCGCCCGGCAGCTCGGCCTGCTCGATCCTGGCGCGCAAAGTCGTCGCACAGGCCCTCACGCCCTCGAGATCGTCCGGATCCAGCGTCTCGACCTGCGCCCGGACCGGGGATTCGCGTGTGATGGAATCGATGAACCGTTCGAACGCGCTGGTCCGGACGACGAATCCGGCAGGGACACGGAAGCCAGCACGCAGCAGCTCGCCGAGACTCGCCCCCTTGCCGCCGACGTCGGGTCGGTCATCGATCCCGATATCGTCGAACCAGCTCACGTATGCCGGGGGACGCTCCTCCGTGGTATTCATGCCGACCGTCAAGGTTTTCCTGGATAGAAGGGGAGCATCGCCTACAGGGCATCGCCTACAGGTAGAGCTGCTCGTTGATCGGCAGTCCATGCTCGCGGCAGTAGCTCTCGTAGTGGTTGATGTACCACCAGATGTCGAGCGTCTCGATGAAGCCGCCGTTCTCGTCGAAGAAGTCGGTCGAACCCTCGAGCCAGCCGAAAAGCTTCACCCCCTGCGGGTGGTCGCTGACCAGCGTGTGGGTCAGCCCCGGTGTCTCGTAGATGAAGTCGCCCCGTCCCGCGACCCAGTCGTACTCCAGATAGCGCGCGCTGCCTTCCAGGCACACCATCACCACCGTGCCGCGGTGGCGGTGCGTGCCGACGACCCCGCCGGACTTGATCCAGAGGATGTTGCTGTACGCGTTGCGCCGCACGTCGAAAGCGAGATGCCGGATGGCGGCATTGGCTCCGAACGGCACCCAGGGACTTTCCTTCTCATCCGTGCTGACGAACTTCCCCTGTACTCCGTGGCGATCGATGACGTCGCGGTAGGGCTGGGGAACATCGACGATCCGGTACACGGTGGACGGTGGCGCCCCCATCGGCTTCCGGCTCGACTCGGCCATGCTGTTCGCTCCTGCTATTGAAGAATCGTGACCACGCCGCGTCCGCCGTCGACGCGGATGCGTTGACCGTCGCGGATACGGGAGGTTGCCGTGCCGGTGCCGACGACGGCGGGCAGGCCATATTCCCGCGCGACGATGGCGGCGTGGCTCATCGAGCCGCCGATGTCCGAAACCGCGCCCGCGATCTTCTGAAACACAGGCGCCCAGGTCGGGTTGGTCACCTGGCAGACGAGGATGTCCCCCTTCTGCAGGCGCGCGATTTCCTCCACCGACCGGACGACACGCGCGGGGCCCTCGGCCACGCCGCTCGACGCGGCGAATCCTCGAAGCTCGTTGCCGTCCGCATCGTCGTCGGCGCGCAACCAGGTATCCAGGCTCTCGCGAGTGATGCCCCAGAGCATCACGATCGCCGGATCGTCGATTACGTCAGGCACGGGACCGAGCGCCGGCGGGGTGTCGTGCTTCGCCCATTCCGCGATCGCGGCGCGGCGCTCGGCGACGATTGCCGGCCAGTGCGCCGGGCCCCGCGGCGCAGAGCCGGTCGACCAGGCGTTCATCAGGTCAATGATCGCCGACTCGAGCTCGTAGTGCGTGAGGTGAAAGACATCTTCGGCGCCCGGGAAGAAACCGTGTCCCGCGAGCAGCGCGCCGAATTGGCGGATCTTGTTGAAGAACAGGTTCGTATACCAGTGCTCGCAGTAGAACTTGTGGCCCTCGACATACGGAAACACCCGGTGCGCGAGCGAGATCATCTGGTCATACGCCGCGCGCTCCTCCTCGGTGTTCAGCAGCTCACGGTAATCCTCGATGAGCTGGCGACGCTCGGCCTTGAGCTTCTCTACCGGGCGCTCGAGCGACTCCCCGTCGCGGACGCGTCGCATGTAGTCCGGGAGGCCGGCGAACGGCATCGACAGGTCGTCGTTCCAGGACCGGTGATAGTGATAGAACCCGTCGCCGACATTGATGTTGAACCACGGGTCGCGCGACTCAGCGAGCTCGGCCAGCCACTGACGCCCCGACTCACCGGCGTGCTCGAGCGTGCGGATGGTGTCCTCCGGTCGCACACCG
>Ga0075428_100008173_pt1 | contig 11610 bp, 11 predicted proteins | sample RhiMetdeltSRZDD2_FD_75291 | JGI IMG/M metagenome (GOLD analysis project Ga0075428, IMG submission 75291) | Populus rhizosphere microbial communities from Tennessee, USA - Rhizosphere MetaG P. deltoides SRZDD2 | ecosystem: Host-associated > Plants > Roots > Rhizosphere > Soil | place: USA...
CCGAGCCATTAACGGAAGTTAACGGGCGAGTTCGGCGTCAGCGCGCGTTGCGCGCGCGGCGCTCGTCCTCGACGCAGTCGTAAGGCAGAAAGTCGAGCGACGGCTGGTGGCGGAACGTCACATAATTCTCGTACGTGACAGGCTCCGTGAACGCGCCAGGATCCGTCGCCGTGAAGTCGTACTGTACGGTCGCGCCGCCGTCGCGCGGTGTGAAGCGCTCGACGATGCGCATCGCGCGCGTCTGCGGCACGCCGACGAGGCCGTACAGCTCGAAGTACGGCCAGTCAATGTGCGTCGTCGTGATCTCGAGCGTCGCGCCGTCCCACCGGCCGGCCGAATAGCCGAGCGGCGTGTTCGGTTGATTGGCCGGCGGCGCGCGGCCGTCCATGTGAATCAGGCGGTCGATCTCGAACCATTCGTTCTGCAGCACGAGGTCTGTGCCGCGCTCGATGAAACGTACCGCGTACGGGCCGCTGCGAAACATCACGCGCGGCATGCCCGGCGACACGCAGCCGAGCACGGGGTCGTCGACGACCTCGTCGTACTTGGCCTTGCCTTCGCGCGCGGCCGCCGTCAGCGGCGGATTGCGGACCCATTCTGGCGCTCGGCCTTCGCGCATCGGCACGAGCACCTTGCCGAAGAACGTGCCGCCCGTAGCCCCCGAACTTTCGCGCGAGAAAGTCACGTCGGTGCCGACGGCGCTCGCATTCGGCCACCGCCGCGGCACGTTGCCGCGCAGCAAAATCTCGCGGCCGTCGCGCACGAGGAGGTTCGTGACGTACATGCGCCGGTCGGTGCGCGTCGACGGATTGCCCGCGAACGACACGACGTCGCCGACTTGCAGCAAATCGCGTGGCAAGCCGGCGCGATCGAGCCGCGTCAAATCCGCGCTCTCGATGTCCCAGAGCTGCTCGTTGCCGTCGATGGCTTTCGTGCTGACTTGGAAGCGGACGTGCGGATTGCGCCAGATGACACTGACGACTTCGCCGCGCGCCTCGACGACCTCGCTGGCGTCGTACTCGGCCGTCGAATGGTGAGCCGAGAGCGGCGAGCCGAGCAGGCTCGCTGCGAACGCTACGGCCAGAGAGGCGATTCGCCGAGCGGCACTGTCATACATACGCGCTTCCCCCGCACGCGTGCGAACGACTCGATTCTAGCTCAGGGCGTCGCGCGAGTGCCGGGCGCCCCCGTGATGCAAGCAATTCAGGTGGCTGCAGCCGAACCGACCGGTCAGGTGCCCGCGGGCAGGGTGGGCGCGTAGAGGCCACTTCCCGTATATTCGACAGCAGGCCGCCGGCGAAGCCGGTGCCGCTACAACAACCGGAGGGAAAGCACGCCATGTGCGATCAAGATCATTTTTACGAAGACCTGAAGAAGTACACGCGCCGCGACGTCGGCACGTTCGCAGCCGCCATCGGCGCCGTAGCAATGCTGCCGCAGTCGGCGTGGGCCGTCGACACGAAGGAAAGCAACGTCACGATCAAGACGCCGGACGGCGACTGTGATGCCTACTTCGTCACGCCGACGACGGGCGCGCACGCGGCCGTGCTCGTGTGGCCCGACATCTTCGGGCTGCGCCCGGCGCTGCAGCAGATGGGCAAGCGGTTGGCCGGCGAAGGCTACAGCGTGCTCGTTGTGAATCCGTTCTACCGCCAGCAGAAGGCGCCGACCGCGGCGCAGGGCGCGCAGACGGCGATTCAATCATTGGTGCCGATGATGCAAGCCCTGACCGCGGACGGCGAGGCGAAGGACGCGAAGGCGTTCATCGCGTGGCTCGACGCGCGTTCCGAGGTCGACAAGAGCAAGAAGGTCGGCACGATCGGTTACTGCATGGGTGGCCCGATCGTCGTCCGCACGGCCGCGGCCGTTCCCGATCGCGTCGGCGCGGTCGGCTCGTTCCATGGCGGCGGCCTCACGACGATGGGTGCGGACAGCCCGCATCTCCTGATCCCGAAGACGAAGGCGCAGTACCTGTTCGCCGTCGCCGAGAACGACGACATGCGCCAGCCGGAGTCGAAGGACATCCTCAAGAAGACGCTGGCCGACGCGAAGTTGACGGGTGAGGTAGAGGTCTACAAAGCCGCGCACGGCTGGTGCCCGCCCGACACGACCGTCTACAACAAGGATGAAGCGGAGCGAGCCTGGGGCAAGATGCTCGCGATGTTCAAGAAGTCGCTCGCCTAACTTTCGACTGTCGTTCGCTCCAGCGGGGGCCGCTTCAGCGGCCCCGCTTTTTTTCTAGCAAGGCCGCTTCGCAGCACGATGGCGGATTCTCGCAAGAAGTTGTCGAGTTTTCGCGCAGCCGACAGTGCTACGCTTTTGCGCAGTCGAACGAGGGCTGCGTGTGGCGAATTCGGTCGTTCATTTCGAGATCTTCGCGACGAACGTCGAGCGGGCGCGGAAGTTCTACGAGCGCGCTTTCGGCTGGCAATTCGAGGTCGTGGGACCGCCGGATTTCTATCTCCTGACGACGGGCTCTGCCAAGGATCCCGGTCTGACGCACGGATTGCTCGCGAAGCGCAGCGGCCCCGCGGCGCAAGGGCCGTTGAACGCATTTCGCTCCACGATCAGCGTCCGCTCGATCAAGGACGGCATTGCCGCCGTGGAAGCCGCCGGCGGCAAGCTGCGCTCGCCGGTCGTCGAGATCCCCGAAGTCGGTAAGGTCGTCGAGTTCGCCGATACCGAGGACAACATCGCGTGCATGCTCGAGTACGTGCCGGGTCATCCGCTCGCCGTGAAGTGAGCCCGCCGTGAGCGCGGAGCGCGAAGGCGTTACGCTCGATGCGCTTCGCGCGTACGTCGAGCGCTATCCGCAAGGCGGGCGCATCTCTGCGCATTCTCATGACGTAGATCAGCTCGCGTTGATTTCGCAATCGGCGGCGATCATCGAGACCGACGCCGTCTACGTCGTGCATCCGTTGCTGAAGGCGCTGTGGCTGCCGGCAGGCATCGAGCACTCGATCTATTCCCCGCGGCCGTTCAGCTTGCACGCGCTGTACTTCCCGGCCGGCAGTGTGCGTGCAACGACCGCGCCGGAGGTGCTCGGTCTCGACAACCTTGCGCGAGAGCTCATCTTGTTTCTGTGCGCGGCGCCGCGCCCTTCGCAGCGCGATGTGCGTCATGCGCACGCGCTCGCACTGCTCGGGCGAGTGCTCGTCGGCGCCAAGGCCGAGTCGTTCTCGCTGCCAAAGCCGAAGAGCGAGCGGGCGCGCAAGCTCGCCGAGCATTTCACGAGCCGGCCCGACGATGGACGATCGCTCGAGCTCGTCGCGGGAGAGATCGGTGGAGCGAGCCTGCGCACGTTCGAACGGCTGTTCGTCGAGGAGACCGGGTTGAGCTTGGCGGCCTGGCGCAGGCAGAGCAGGATGTTGGCATCGCTCTCCCTGTTGACGGAGGGCAAGAGCATCGGCGAAATCGCACGTGCCGTCGGCTACGACAGCGCGGCGGCGTTCAGCACGGCGTTCAAGCAGTGCTTCGGGACGACGCCTTCGGCATACGCTTCCGGCGAAGAGGAGTAAGCGAATGATCCGCGCGGTTCTCGGCTTCATCGTCGCCGCCGTCCTCTGGGCACCGGCGTTCTTCACTTTGGCGCGGATCGGCTTCTTCATCTGGCCCGATTACGAGACGCACGCGCGGGCGTGGCTCGACGAAGGTGTATTCACGTTTCCGGCGCCAATGGCCGCCTACAACGTCGTGTGCTGGGCGCTGGCCCACGTCGTTGTCGGTTGGCTCGGCGTCGCCATCGGCGCGCGGCGAGAGGTCGCTTGGGTGCTCGCGGCCGTCCTCGCGCTCTACCTGAGCGCCGTGCACCTCGTTCTGTACTGGCCGAATTTTCCGTGGTGGTACAACCTCGGCGTCGCATTGCTCGCAGCGCCGGCCGTGCTGCTCGGCGGGAAACTGGCCGGCCGCTTCGTTCAGTCGAAGGAACCCGTAACCGCGCACTGATCGGCGCTCGCGCTGTGGGATGGTAGAGTCCTGTGATGGCGAAGCGAACAGAGCTCATCAAGTCGAAGGTCTACGACTACGCGCTGCGCGCGTCGTCGCGCGAGCACGACGTGCTCGCGCGATTGCGCAAAGCGACGGCTTCGGTGCCGCACAGCGAGATGCAGATCGGTGCGGATCAGGGTCAGCTCATGGCGCTGCTCGTGAAGCTGATCGGCGCGCGCCGCTGCATCGAGATCGGCACCTACACGGGATATTCAGCGCTCGCCGTCGCGCTGGCGCTGCCCGCCGACGGCTTGCTCGTCGCGTGCGATGTCAGCGAAGAATGGACGGACGTCGGCCGGAAGTTCTGGCGCGAGGCCGGCGTCGAGTCGCGCATCGATCTTCGCATCAAGCCCGCGCTCGAGACGCTCGACGAGCTGCTCGCGATCGGCGGTCGCGGCACGTTCGACTTCGCGTTCCTCGACGCCGACAAGCCGAACTACAGCGCTTACTACGAGAAGCTGCTCGAGCTGCTACGGCCGGGCGGCTTGATCGCCGTCGACAACACGCTCGCGCTCGCCGGCGCGCCGATCTTCGAGCTGCAGACGCAGAGTGCGAAAGCGCTGCTGGCGCTGAACGATTTCATCCGCAAGGACGAGCGCGTCGACCAAGTGCTGCTGACGATCGGCGAAGGCCTAACCCTCGTCCGCAAGCGCTGAAAAGCGGGCCGCTTTTCGAGTCACAAGCGCTGAGCGACTACTGCGCGCTGAAAAGGGACAGACTTATTTTCCGAAGCGGAAAATAAGTCCGTCCCCTTTTCGAGTCAAGCGCTGAGCGACTACCAGCCGCAGGTTTTGCCCGCGTTCTGCTCCTTGAGCCACGCCGACAACGGCGCGTAGTAGGCCAGGATCGCCGAGCCGTCCATGCGCCGCTCGCCCGTGAACGCTTCGAGCGCCTCTTGCCAGGGCTTCGATTGCCCGAGCTCGAGCATCGCGTTCAAGCGCGCGCCGACTTCCTTCGAGCCGTAGAACGAGCAGCGATGCAGCGGCCCTTCCCAGCCTGCTTGCTGGCACGCAGCCTTGTAGAACTGGTATTGCAGGATGCGTGCGAGGAAGTACCGCATGTACGGCGTGTTGCCGGGGATGTGGTACTTGGCGCCGGGATCGAACGCATCGGCGGGCCGCTCGCTCGGCGGCCGCACACCTTGGTACTGCTCGCGCAGCTTCCACCAGCCCGAGTTATACGTGTCCGGCGTCAGCTCGCCCGAGAACACTTCCCAGCGCCACTTGTCGACGAGGAGTCCGAAGGGCAGGAAGGCGACCCCGTCGAGCGCCTGCGCCAGCAACAAGCCGACGTCCTTCGACGCGTCCGGCACCGTATCGAGAAGGCCAATCTGGCGCAGGTATTCCGGCGTGATCGACAACGTGATCGTGTCGCCGATGGCTTCGTGGAAGCCGTCGTTCGCGCCGCCGCGGAACAAGTTCGGCAGATCCTTGTAAGCGCGTTGATAGTAGTTGTGGCCGAGCTCGTGGTGGACCGTGCGGAAGTCCTCGGCGCCGACGACGGTGCACATCTTGATGCGGATGTCGTCGCGCGAGTCGAGATCCCAGGCCGACGCGTGGCAGATGACCTCGCGGCCTTCGGGCTTCACGATCTGCGAGCGCTCCCAGAACGTCTCCGGCAACGGGTCGAAGCCGAGTGAGGAGAAGAACGCTTCGCCCGTCTTCACGATCTTGACGGGGTCGTATTTCTCGTCGACGAGCAGGCGGTTCAAGTCGATGCCCGTGTCGGCGTCGGCCGGCGCGATGAAGTCGTAGAGCTCGCCCCAGCTTTGCGCCCACATGTTGCCGAGCAAGTCGGCGCGGATCGGTTGATCGAGCGGCACGACGTCGTCGCCGTACTTCTCGTTGAGCTTGCCGCGCACGTAGCAATGCAGATCGTCGTAGAGAGGTTTCACCTGGCTCCAGAGCCGGTCGACCTCGACGGTGAACTCGTCGGGCGGCATGTCGTAGCCCGCGCGCCAGAGCGCGCCGACGTCGGCGAAGCCGAGCTCTTTCGCGCCTTCGTTGGCGATTTCGACTTCGCGCGCGTAGTCGGGCTTCATGACCTTCGCGTAGTCGTGCCACTTCGTCCAAACTTCCTCGAGCTTCTTGGGATCGCGCAGCCGACGCATGAGCTCCTCGGTCTCGGATTGCGAGACCGTGCGGCCTTCGAACTCGATCTTGCCCGTGCTGTAGGTGCTGCTGAGACGCGTGGTGATCTCGGACAAATCCTGTGCGGCGCCGGGCCTCGTGGGCGCGGGCAGCGTCAGGCCGAGCTTCAACAGCTCGAGCTTGCGGCGCGCGTCGGGCGGCACGTCGACGTTGTCGTAGTCGGTTGCCTGCTTCGCATACTTCACGCCGAGCTCGGTCGTGCGCGCGTCGATTCTGGCGACGAGCCAATCCGTGTCGTAGTTGATGTAGGTTGCGTTGACCCACGAGATGCGCGCCGCCTCTTCGCCGATGTCGTCGTATTGCTTCTCGACCTCGCTGAGGAACGCGAGCGCGTCCGCGGTCGTCGGCCCCGCTGCCGCTTGCGTCGTCGGTGACGACGGCGTGCAGGCGGCAAGCGCTACGCCGAGCAGCGCGGCGACGGCGACATGAAGCCGAGTGCGCGATGAAGGAGGGGTGGCGGTCATGGAAGCGTTCTCCTACGACATTCGCTCATAAGCGTAGCCTATCGCCTGAATCGTAACGAGAGTGGGTACCATTGGCGCGATGAAGATTCACGTCCTCACGACCGGCGGCACCATCGACAAGGTGTACTTCGACGCCAAGAGCGAGTTTCAGGTCGGCCCGCCCATGATCGCGGAGTTGCTGAAGGAAGCTCATGTGACGGCGGAGGTCACGGTCGAGCCGGTGCTCGCCAAGGACAGCCTCGACATGAGCGATTCCGACCGGCAGCTGATCCGCGAGCGCGTGGCGACGTGCGTGCCGGACCGGATCCTGATCACGCACGGCACGGACACGATGGCCGAAACGGCCAAGGCGCTAGCCGGCGTCGCGCACAAGACGATCGTGCTGACCGGCTCGATGCAGCCCGCGCGTTTCCGCAACACGGACGCCGTGTTCAACGTCGGATTCGCGCTCGGAGTCGTGCAGGCTGTGCCGCCTGGCGTCTATCTCGCGATCAACGGGCGCATCTTCGACGCCGCGCACGTTCGCAAGAACCGCGAGCGGCAGCAGTTCGAGGAAACGGATTAGTCAGGGGCTCGGCCGCTTCGCGGCGATCGCTTCGATCTCGACGAGAAATGCCGGGTTCGCGAGCTGCGGCACGTAGACGCTCGTCGAGGTCGGCCGATGCGCGCCGAAGTGGCGCTCGCGCGCCGCGCGCAGCGCCTGGAAGTCTTGGCCCGGCACGATGAAGACGCCGAGCTTGACGACGGCGTCGACCCCGAGCCCGTGCGCCGCCAAGCACGCGCGTAGATTCTGGAAAGTAACCTCGACTTGCTCGCCGAAGCTCGGCGGGATCGTCCCGTCGGCCCGCATGCCGACCTGCCCAGAGACGAACACGAGCTCGCTGCCGCCCTGGACGACGGCCGTATGCGAGTACGGCCCGGCCGGTGCGTGCACGTCGCGGGGATTCGAGAAAGTCGTCGTCATGGGTCCCCCTCGAACGGATTGTAGGTCAAGGCTATGCTTCGCAGCTCATGGGACAGGCCTTCATCGCTCGCGCAGCGGGCGCCCTTTTGGTCGCTCTGCTCGCCGCGGGCTGCGAGCGCATGGGGCCGAGCAAAGCCGCGGCCGTTTTCGACGAGTACTGCACGGGTTGTCATAACCCGACCGATCTCGACGGCGGTTTCGCGTTCGCGGATCTCGATTTAGGCAACGTCGACGCTCATCCGGACACGTGGGAAGCCGTCGTGCGCAAGCTGCGCACGCGCACGATGCCGCCGCAGGTCGCGGAGCGGCGGCCCGATCGCGATACCTACGAACGGCTCGCGACGTGGCTGGAAACCGAGCTCGACAAAAAAGCTGCCGTGTCGACCGCGAGCACGGCGCTACGGCGTTTGAATCGCGCCGAGTACAAGAACGCAATCCGCGACCTGCTCGAGCTCGACGTCGACGTTGCGGCGTTGCTGCCGCCCGACGATTCCGCGTACGGCTTCGACAACAACGGCGACTTGCTCGGCGTCTCACCAGCGCTGCTCGAGCGCTATCTCTCGGCCGCCGACCGCGTCAGCGCGCTCGCCGTCGGCGACATGAAGACGGCCGCCGGCGCCACGACCTACACCGTGCCGGGCGATGAGTCGCAGGCGCTGCACCTCGATGGCTTGCCGCTCGGCACTGTCGGGGGCGTGGCCGTCGAGCACGACTTTCCGCTCGATGCGGAGTATGAGTTTCAGGTCGCGCTGTTCCGCAACAACCTCGAAGGCATCCGCGGCCTCGAGCACGAGCACGAGCTCGAGATCGCCGTCGACGGCGTGCGCGTGTTGCTCGCGCCGCTCGGCGGCAAGCACGAGCCGGAGTTTCCGAAGGACACGATCATCACGGTGCGCTCGGATGCGACGGACGCACGGCTCAGGGTTCGCGCTCCGGTCGATGCCGGCACGCACACCGTCACGGCTGCGTTCCTCCGCAAGATCGGCGAGAGCACGAATCGCCTGCGGCCATTCGATCGCAGCAATGCCGGCACGTACGACTCGACGGGGCGCCCGCACGTCGAGACGTTGACGATCACGGGGCCGTTCGCGGCGACGGGCGTCGGCGCCACGGCGAGCCGCGCGCGAATCTTCACCTGTACGCCCGCGAGCGCAGAAGACGAACTGCCGTGCGCGCGCGAGATCCTGTCGACGCTCGCGCGGCGTGCGTATCGGCGGCCCGTCGCCGACGCTGATCTCGAGCGCCTGATGCCGTTCTACCGCGACGGCCGCGCGCGCGGGTCGTTCGATTCGGGTATTCAGCTCGCGCTGCGTCGCCTGCTCGCGAGCCCGGCGTTCGTGTTCCGCATCGAGCGTGATCCTGCGGAAGCGTTGCCCGGTGTCGCGTTCGGGGTCAGCGACGTCGAGCTCGCGTCGCGGCTGTCCTTCTTTTTATGGAGTGGCCCGCCCGACGAGCCGTTGCTCGAGCTCGCGGCAGCGAATCGGTTGCACGAGCCGCAAGTGCTCGAGGAGCAAGTGCGCCGAATGTTGCGCGACCCACGCGCCGGCGCGCTCGCCGAGAACTTCGCGGGTCAGTGGCTGCATTTGCGCAACTTGCAGACGATCAAGCCGAACACCGATTTCTTTCCGGACTTCGACGACAACCTGAGGCAGGCCTTTAGACGCGAGACCGAGCTGTTCTTCGCAAGTATCGTCGACGAGAACCGCAGCGTCCTCGACCTGCTGACCGCCGACTACACGTTCGTCGACGAGCGCCTCGCGCATCACTACGGCATCCCGAACGTCTACGGCAGCCGGTTCCGGCGCGTGACTCTGCCTCCCGAGCTCGACGCGCGCCGCGGCTTGCTCGGCAAAGGCGGCATTCTGATGGCGACGTCGCACGCCGACCGCACGGCGCCGTCGTTGCGAGGCAAATGGTTGCTCGAGAACCTGCTCGGCACGCCGCCGCCGGCGCCGCCCGCGAACGTGCCGCCGCTGCCGGCTGAGCCGGGTGCCGCGCCGAAGACGATGCGCGAGCGGCTCGACGTGCATCGCGCGAACCCGTCCTGCGCCGGTTGTCACGCGCTGATCGACCCGCTCGGCTTTGCGCTCGAGAACTTCGACGCGGTCGGTGCTTGGCGCGATTTCGACGCCGGCGGGGCCGTCGATTCGAGCGGCCGGCTGCCCGACGGCGCGGCGCTTGCCGGTGTCGCCGATCTACGCGCCGCTCTGTTGGCCAATCCACGGGCGTTCGCGAGTACGGTCGTCGAGAAACTCATGGTTTATGCGCTGGGACGGGGACTTACGGCTTACGACATGCCTGCGGTGCGTGGGATACTGCGTGAGGCCGAAGACGACGACTATCGGTTCGAAGCGATAGTTCTGGGCGTCATCGAGAGCGCGGCGTTTCGCACGCGAGTGAAGGCCGGTGACGACGCCGCTGTAGCGCGCGCCGACTGAGCGGAGAGGGGAGCCAGCAAGTGTTGATCACGCGTCGATCGCTTCCGAGACGGACGGTGTTACGCGGGCTCGGCACCGTAGTCGCGCTGCCGTTCCTCGAGTCGATGGTGCCGGCGATGACGGCGCTCGCACAAACGCCGGCGCGGCCGCCGCTGCGCTTCGGCGCGGTGTATGTGCCGAACGGCTGTCCGATTCCGTATTGGATGCCGAAAGGCGAGGCCGGCCCGCTCGCGTTGACGCCGATCTTGCAGCCGCTCGCGCCGTTCCAAAGCAAGCTCACGGTCATCGGGCAACTCTCGCGCGCGGGCGGCGCGGGCGTTACGGATCATGCCGTCAGCTCCGCCGGCTGGCTGACGGGCGCCGTCGCGAAGCAGACGGAAGCCGAGGACATTCAAGTCGGCATCGGAATCGACCAGGTGCTCGCGAAAGCGATCGGCCAAGAAACGCCGTTCCCGTCGCTCGAGTATGCCACCGAGGATTTCTCGGGCTACATCGGCGGCTGCGTTCCGGGCTACAGCTGCACCTATATGAACACGATCTCGTGGGGCGGCGAGGCGGCGCCGTTGCCGATGGAGATCAATCCGCGCGTCGCGTTCGAGCGGTTGTTCGGTCGCGCCGGAACGCCCGAGGATCGTCGCCAGCGGTTGCACGAGGACCGCAGCATTCTCGATTCCGTCGTCGAAGAGGCCGGCTCGCTGCAACGCGCGGTCAGCGCGCCCGATCGTAGGCGGCTCGACGACTATTTGACCAACGTTCGCGAGATCGAGCGGCGCATCGGCCGCGTCGAGTCCCGCAACTCGACCGACCTCGCGTACGCGGCACCGGTTGGCATTCCGGAGAGCTTCGAAGAGCACATGGCGGTGATGTTCGACCTGCTCGCGATCGCGTATCAGGCGGACCTCACGCGCATCTTCACGTTCATGACGGGCCGCGAGGCGAGCCAGCGCACGTATCCCGGCCTCGGCATGAGCCAGACGCATCACGACACGTCGCATCACGGCCAGCAGCCCGACAAGATGGCGCAGCACGCGAAGATCAATACGTATTTCACCGTGCTGTTCGCGTCGTTCCTCGAGCGGTTGCGCGCCGCGCCCGAAGGCGAAGGCTCCGTGCTCGACAATTCCTTGATCGCGTACGGCACCGGCATGAGCGACGGCCAAGCGCACAACTCCTATCCGCTGCCGTTCGCGCTCGTCGGCGGCGCCGGCGGGCGTATGCGCGGCAATCGCTATCTAATCGCGCCCGAGTGGACGTCGATCGCGAACGTCTGGGTCAGCGTCGCCGACATGTTCGGCAACCCGCTCGAGACGTTCGGCGAGAGCACGGGGCGATTCGAGATCTGAGGGAGTGATGCGCTTCAAACGCAGCGGCTGGCTCGTCGCGCTGCTCTGCGCGTCGGCGTCGCTCGCGGTCTACGCGCGTGACGACCTGACGGCGCTGCTCGCGGCCGCGCGCACCGGCAATCACGAGGTGGCGGTCGCGCTGATTCGCGAAGGCGCGGACGTGCGCGCCGTCGAGGCCGACGGCACCACGGCGTTGCACTGGGCCGCCGACTTCGGCGATGCCGAGCTCGTGCGGGCGCTGCTCGCCGCCGGAGCCGACGTCGC
>Ga0075428_100008177_pt1 | contig 11606 bp, 8 predicted proteins | sample RhiMetdeltSRZDD2_FD_75291 | JGI IMG/M metagenome (GOLD analysis project Ga0075428, IMG submission 75291) | Populus rhizosphere microbial communities from Tennessee, USA - Rhizosphere MetaG P. deltoides SRZDD2 | ecosystem: Host-associated > Plants > Roots > Rhizosphere > Soil | place: USA...
GTGCTTCTGGTCGGCGCGGCGCTGCTGATCCGCAGCTTCGACCGCCTGATCGGCACCGATCCTGGCTTTCGCGCGGCAGACGTTCTGACGTTCCAGGTCTCCCTCGACGAGGCCACGCGTCCCGACGGAGCCGCGCAGGCGCGCTTCCACGCCGACGCGGCTGCGGCCCTCGCGGCCCTGCCGGGCGTGGAATCCGCCGCGACGATGAGCTGGCAGCTCATGGGCATGGGCGCCGCCACCGACGTCATGCCCACCGATCGACCCGCGCCGCCGCCTGGCGAGGAGCCGGTCGCCGACGTGCGCGTCGTGACGCCCCACCTGTTCGAGACCCTGGGGCTGCGCCTTCTCGAGGGTCGCGACCTCACGCCCCAGGACTCCGCCGAGAGACCGCGCGTGGTCGTCGTCAACGAGCGTCTCGCCCGGGACTTCTGGCCGGACGTGAGTGCGCTCGGCCGGCGCATCCGCATGAGCTGGGGAGACGACATCGAGGCCGAGATCGTGGGCGTCGTGTCCGACGTGCGACTCACCGCGCTGGGCGATCCGCCGCGAGCGACGACGTACTGGCACGCAGCGCAACTTCCCAACTCGTTCATGACGTACTTCGTTCGCTCGAAGCTCGGCCCGGAGGCGCTCGTTCCCGCGGTTCGACAGGCGATGGCTCGCCACGACTCGAGCGTGCCTCTGGCGGAAATGAAGCCCCTCGAAGAGGTGGTCTGGGCGTCCGTCGAGCGGCCGTTCTTCGTCTTCGCGCTCGCCGCAGTCTTCGGGGCGACGGCGGCCGCTCTCGCCGGCGTCGGGCTGTTCGGCGTGATCGCCGAGTCCGTCAGCCAGCGGCGCCGGGAGCTGGCACTTCGGCGCGCCCTGGGCGCGGCCGCCCAGGACATCGTGCGGCTCGTGCTCGGGGAGGGTCTCCTGCTGGCCGGTCTCGGCCTTCTGCTGGGGCTGGCGCTCGCTCGGGCCGGCGCGATCCTGCTGGCGAGCCAGCTCTATCGCACTCCTCCGGGCAGCCCCGACGCCTACACCGCGGCAGCGGCGTTCACGCTGCTGGTCGCCCTCGGCGCGCTCCTCGTACCCGTCCTCCGCGCGCTCGCGGCCCAGCCCGCGCGTGAGCTCCGCGCGGAATGAGGGCGCGCGGCGTTCACGCCTCGCGCAATGCCCTCCAGGTGACGGCTCCGAGCAGCAACGCCACGACCACGAGGCCGCTCCAGAGGAGCGCCGGATAGCGTTCCGTCCAGGGACGAGCCGCGGCGGGCCCCCCCGTGATCCGCTGCGGCTGGCCGAGTCGTCCCGGACGGGCCCCAGCGGCCCACGCTGAGGGATCGCCGATCGTCCGCTGCAGGTCGAACGATGGAGCGGGAGCGCGCTCATCCCCGTATGTCAGCCAGTAGACGCGCGCGGGCTGCGCCTCGAACAGGACTCGCTCTCGCGGGACGATGACCCGGGCGGCCCGTACGTCGAGAGGCGCGTCATCGAGGTTGCGAATGCGGAGCCGAATCCGCCGCTCGCGGCCGCCGACGTCCAGGCGCGTCTTCTCGTAGCGGCGCCCGCCGCTCTCGTAGCGATACACGACGCCGTCCCCGATGGCGACCCAGTCCAGCGGCAGGCGCTGCGCCTCGACGACGACGGAGCGCAGAAACCTGGGCGTGGCCACGTCGAGCTCGATGGCTCGAAACGGGTGGTGTGCGCCGGGCAGGTCCACTACGACGAGGGTGTCGCGCTCCTTTTCAAGCTGGATGGCGCGAATCGCTACTGGCAGAGGCGTTCCGCTCAGGTCCGGCGCCCGGCCGCCGTCCGCGGTCACGCCTCCGATCTCGATCCGGCGCGGGTCGTCGGATCCAAGATGGACGGTGAGGCGGAGGAAGCGGTGGTCGCCGTCGGGCAGCGCGATCGTCTCGTAGCGCGTGGCGCCCGGAATCGCGAACACCCAGGCGTCGTCGAGCAGGGTCGTGAACGCCTGCCCGTCGTCGCTGCCCTCGACCTCGACGCGGCGGCGGAAGTTCTCCCCCGACAGGCTCACGTGGACCGCCGATTTGCGGACCCTCTGTCCGAAGTCGAGCGTCGCGACCGCGGCTCTGCCAGCCACGAAGCCGCGATTCAGGACGACCGGGGTCAGCGACGGGGGCGCCTCGGCGGTCTCCCGGTCGATCACGAACGGAACCCGGATTCCGGAATCGTCCACGACGCGGACGTCCCCGAGATCGACGCGCGCTTCCGCATACACGTCGCGGTCCAGATCGACGACGACGCGTCCAGGCTCGTCGACCGCGATCGGGCGTTCGACGAGCGGCCCCAACCCGGCGAGGACCACCAGTGCGACCAAGGTCGAGCTCAAGCGCTCTCCCGGGGCAGCAGGCGCGCACGGAAGCGGATGTTGAGCCACGCACCCGCCATCAACAGCATGCCGAGCGCAAGGAAGGACAGGATGCGATAGATCGTATGGAGAGAGGCAAGATCGACGAGCACCACCTTGAGGGCCGCCACTCCGAAAAGCGCGTAGGCCGCGTAGAACATCGCCCGGTTGCGGAGGCCGAGGCCCGTGGCGAGGAGAGCCGTCGCGAACACGCTCCAGAGGACCGAGATGGCCAAACCGCCCATCAGCCGGGCATTTGCGACTCCGTCGCGCGCCATGGTCCCGAAATAGGCGTTGGTCTCGCCCGTGAGGAGGCCGAACAACAGAATCAGCGCCACCGTTCCGAGCAGCGGATGGAAGACGGCTTCCGGCGATCCCTCCTTGCGGAGGTGGCGCGTCAACGGAATCGCGCCGGCGAGCACGCCGATCACGAACAGCCACACGCCGAAGCTCGGGTTCAGGACGAGCCGGAAAGGGCCGTCGTGGAGCGGGAGGTGGCGGGCGAAGAGTCGGAGCGTCGCGAGCGCCAGGACGGCATAACCGCCCAGTCTCGCCAGCGTCGAGTCGACGCGGGCGCCGAGGCCGAGCAGGAGCAGCCCCCAGACCGCCCAGGCCAGCGTGATGCCATGCAGGCCGAGCTGCACGGGGATCGCGATCGTCACGAAACCGGCGGCGAGACCGAGCGCGGTTCGCACGTGGAGCGCATCGCGCTGCTCCTGGCCGCGGAGCGCGAGTCCGATGACCAGATACAGGGCCGCGAGGGCCAGCGAGGTCATGCCGAGGCCGGTCGGGTTCGACGCGTAGAGGACGTCGAACAGCATCCCCCACAGCAGCGCGGCGACCCCCAGGTGCACGACCACGCCAGGAATGCCCAGCTCGACGCGGAGGATCAGGCCGCGCACCACCAGCGCGAGCAGGTAGGCCCCGGACACCGCCACGGCGATGAGGATTGCGTCCCGCTCGCGGCCCGCGGCATAGAACTTGTCGTGCCAGGCGATGACCGCGACGGCCGCGGTGACGATCCCCGCCGCCTCCGCCCACGCCCAATGCCGGCGCAACAGCGTCGCGATGGCCGCGAGCGCCAACAGCAGCGCGACGACCAGCGCCGGCGCGTCGGTCTGGCCGGCGAGGCCGGCGCCGCACAGGCCGCCGAGGACGAAAGCGCCGGCCCGGAAGAACACGACGCTGCCTCCGGTGCCTCGATCCCCGAGCACGAACAGCAGCACCGCCCCGAGCACCCACGCGGCACCGGCGAGGAAGTGCTGCTCTGGCGAATAGCGGTTGACCCACGCCAGGAACGGAACGAAGAGCGCAATGCCGGCGAGCAGCCGGAAGAACGCCCCCGACTGGGCCGCGAAGCGCAGGGCGAGGAAGCCGAGCGCGAGCGAGAGGAACATCGGCCCGACGCCTGCCTTCACGTCGGCCATCGCCAGTGTCACGGCCGAGGCGGTGGTCACCACGAAGGCCTGGAGGATCCCGCGCTGCTTCGAGGCCGGGCCCAGGGCGAAGAGCGCCGTGAACAGCGCGAGGCCGAAGGCCGCGACTGCGAAACGCTCCGGTGTGTAGAACGTGCCCCACCAGCCGGCGTAGAGGAGCATCGTCCCGGTGAAGGCGAGCGGCATGGTCTCGGGCCAGGGCTTGCGCCGATCGAGGAACAACGCGCCGGCATCCAACAGGAACAGGTAGGCGAACAGGCCGAGCGCCCGATCCTCTCCAGTCGAGAGCAACGCGGGGGTCAGGTAGCCGCCGATCCAGGCGAGCGCCGCGAGCAGGCGCAGGTCGAGACGCTCGGCGAGCGCAAGGGCGGCGCCCACGACGCCCACCAGAAGCACGAACGCCGGGACGCGCGGGATGAGGTCGTAGAACCCATGCGCGCCGAACACGGAAGTGAACAACCCCGCGAAACCTGCCCCGGCCAGCCCCTGGCCCAGCGGCCGATACTCGCGGCCGAGAAGCCGCAGACCGAAGGTGATGAGGCCCAGGCTGAAGACCGCGCCGGAGAGGACACGGCCGGTGGGTCCCACCCACTCGTTCTCCCAGGCGTACTTGACGAAGAAAGCCAACGACGCGAACACGGCGAGGGCTCCGGCGGCGACGAGCAGCTTGGGCCCGAGGTTGGTGGCGAGGTCAGGTGGCGGAACCACGGGCGCCCGTGGCACGACCGGAGGAACCGGCGCCGTGGCGCGCGGGGTGGCAGGCTCCGCGCGAGGCGATGGTGGCGGCAGGACCACGCGCATGGGCTCCGGGGCCGGCTCAGGCACCGGAGCCGCGGGCTCCGGCGCCACCGACGGGACTTCCTCGGTGGGCGGTCCGGGCGCTGCGACCGGGGCCGCCGCGCGCCCCACGCGCGACTCGAGCAGCCTCAGTCGCGCCTGCAACGCCTGCACCTCGCCACGCAGGGTGCTCGTGCGCGTGAGCGCCACGATCGCAAGCACGGGAACGACCAGCAACAGGCCGAGGAGAAACAGCGCGAAGAGCGCGATCAGGGCCCCGTCCACGAAGCCTCCTTGCGGCACGAGCTTACCGCGGTCGCCAGCACAATACGCTGGCGCGCGGCGGACGGGCGGATCGACTGTGACGGTTCCGCGTCCGTCTCTTGGCCGGCTCCTACTCCCGGACCCGTCCGGTCATGGGCACGAAGCGCACGGGCAGCACACGCTCCTCCGTGAATTCGGCTCCGCGCCGCGTGAGCACGACCAGCTCCTGGAACTCCTCGCCGACCGGCAGGCACAACCGGCCGCCTTCCTTGAGCTGCTGCTTCAGCGGTTCGGGCACCTTCGGCGCCGCCGCCGTGACCATGATCGCGTCGAAGGGAGCCGCCTCGGGCCAGCCGACGTAGCCGTCGCCGGCGCGGACGCTGACCGTTGAGTAGCCGAGCCGCTCGAGCCGCCTCCGGGCGTCCTCGGCCAGCGGCTCGACGATCTCGATCGTGAAGACCTTCGCCGCGATCTCCGAGAGCACCGCGGCCTGGTAGCCCGAGCCGGTCCCGATCTCCAGCACGGTCTCGCCACCCCGGAGCCGAAGGGCCTCGGTCATGAATGCGACGATGTAGGGTTGCGAGATCGTCTGGCCATGGCCGATGGGCAGCGGATGGTCCTCGTAGGCGTCGGCCGCGGACGACGGCAGCACGAAGAGATGCCGCGGCACCTTTCGCATCGCGGCGAGGGTGCGCGAGTCCTTGATCCCGCGGGAGGCGATCTGCTGCTCGACCATGCGCTCGCGCATCCGAGCCACGGCCGCCTCTTCCGGCGCGTCCGCCGCACAGGCGAGGACCGCGCCCAGCAGGGGCGTCACGACGGGCAGCAGCTCACGGAAGGGATCCATGGGCATGGCTGGATTGTGGGGCCGGGCCGCCCCAGCGGCAAGGACCGGCGCCGCGTGCGCCGATCCGACAGCCGAGGCTACTTCGGCTGGGGGACGATCCGCAGGTAGGGCCGAGGCGCCTTCCAGCCGGCGGGGTACTTCTCCTTCGCCTCGGCGTCGGAAACGGAGGCGAGGATGATCACGTCCTGCCCCTGCTTCCAGTTCACCGGCGTCGCGACCTTGTGCTTCGCCGTGAGCTGACACGAGTCGAGGATGCGCAGCACCTCGTCGAAGTTCCGGCCGGTGCTCATCGGATACGTCAGCATGGCCTTGATCTTCTTGTCTGGCCCGATCACGAACACCGAGCGGACGGTAGCGTTGTCGGTGGCGGTGCGCCCCTGCGACGTGGAGCCTGCCCCCTCGGGCAGCATGTCGTACGCCTTCGCGACGTTCAGCTCGGGGTCGCCGATCAGGGGATAGTTGACCGCGTGGCCCTGCGTCTCCTCGATGTCCTTCGACCACTTCTGGTGGTCCGTGACCGGGTCCACGCTCAGGCCGAGGACCTTGCAATTGCGCTTCCTGAACTCGCTGTTGAGGCCCGCCATGTACCCGAGCTCGGTCGTGCACACCGGTGTGAAGTCCTTGGGGTGAGAGAAAAGGATTGCCCAGCCGTCGCCGATCCATTCGTGGAAATTGATGCTGCCTTCGGTCGTCTCCGCGGTGAAGTTCGGCGCTTCACCGTTGATTCGCAACGTCATGACCAACCTCCTTCGAAACCCCGACTATAGCACCGGGCTTCCGCCGATTCGTCAGTAGGCCTGGGCGAAGAGCACCTCTCCGGGCGAAGGCTTGCCGCAGCGGATGCAGGCGCCCGCGATCGGCTCGCGATCGATCGGGATCACGCGCGTCGTGGCCTTCGTCTCCTCCTTGATCTTCGCCTCACAGTCGGCCTCGCGGCACCAGCCCGCGACGATGAAGCCGCGCTTGTCGGCCATGACCTGCTTGAACTCGTCCCAGCTCTTCACGTGGGTGGTGTTGTCGGCCATATGCTTCCGCGCGCGCTCCAGGAGGCCGTCCTGAATGCCGTCCAGCAACTCCCGTATCCTGGCCCCGGCTCCGGCGAGGGGCGTGAAGACCTTCTCCCGGGTGTCGCGTCGGACCAGCACGCACTGGTCCTTCTCGATGTCCTTCGGCCCGATCTCCATGCGCAGCGGCACCCCGCGCATCTCCCAGTCGCTGTACTTCCAGCCCGGAAGCTGTGTGTCCCGGTCGTCCAGGTGGGCGCGCACGTCGGCGGCGCGCAGCGCGGCCAGCACCTCGCGACATTTCGGCAGCACGACCTCGTTGACGTCGCCCTTGCGCGGCGGGATCGGCACGATGACGACCTGGTAGGGCGCCACCCGTGGCGGGAGGATCAGGCCCGAGTCGTCGCCATGGGTCATAATCAGACCGCCCACCAGGCGCGTGGTGCTCCCCCAGGATGTGGACCACGGCAGCAAGCGCTCCTGGTTCCGCCCCAGGAACTCGATGCCGTAGGCCTTGGCGAAGTTCTGGCCCAGGTTGTGCGAAGTGCCCGCCTGGAGCGCCTTGCCATCGCCCATCAGCGCCTCGATCGCGTAGGTCCGCTGCGCTCCCGCGAACTTCTCGCTGTCGGATTTGCGGCCGGCCACGACCGGCATGGCGATCAGCTCCTCGCAGAAGCTCTTATAGACCTGGAGCATCTTGAGGGTCTCTGCCTCGGCCTCCTCGGCGGTCTCGTGAAGCGTGTGCCCCTCCTGCCAGAGGAACTCGGTGGTGCGCAGGAAGGGCCGGGTGACCTTCTCCCAGCGCACGATGTTGCACCACTGGTTGATCAGGATCGGCAGGTCGCGCCAGGAGTTCACCCATTTGGCGTACATCGAACAGATCATCGCCTCCGACGTGGGCCGGATCGCGAGCGGCTCGGGCAGCTCCTCGCCGCCGCCAATCGTCACCCACGCGCACTCGGGCGAGAAGCCCTCGACGTGCTCCCTCTCCTTTTCGAGGAAGCTCTTCGGGATGAACAGCGGGAAGTAGGCGTTGACGTGGCCGGTCTCCTTGATGCGCCGGTCCATGTCGGCCTGCATGTGCTCCCAGATGGCGTAGCCGTAGGGCTTGATGACCATGCAGCCCTTCACGGGCCCGTAATCCGCGAGGTCGGCCTTCAGGACCACGTCCAAATACCACTGCGAGTAGTCCTCGCCGCGGGGCGTGATCTCCTTCATGACGCGCTTGTCATCCGTCAATGGGGCTCCTGCTGCTTGGGGAAGACGAGGGACAGGATCACCGACACGGCGATCGTTCCGATGATGACGCCCAGCGAGATGCCGATGGGGAAATGGCCGCCGAACAGGCGGTTCAGCCACACCATCTTCAGTCCGACGAAGATGAGAACGATGCCGAGGCCGTACTTCAGCATGTGGAACTTGTCGACGGCGCCGGCCAGCATGAAGTAGAGGTTCCGGAGGCCGAGGATCGCGAAGATGTTCGACGTGAACACGACCAGCGGCTCGCGCGTCAGGCCGAAGATCGCCGGCACCGAGTCGACCGCGAACACGATGTCGGTCATCTCCAGGAACAGCAGGGTGATGAACAGCGGCGTCGCATGCAGGCGTCCGCCGCCCTCGCGCACGAAGAAGCTCGCGCCGCGAAAGTCGGCGGTGACCGGAACGTGGCGGCGGAAGGCACGGATGACCCAGCGCTCGTGAGGCTCGACCGGGCCTTCCTCGTGTCCGAACATCATGCGCGCGCCGGTCAGGATCAGGAAGCCGCCGAAGATCCAGATCACCCACTCGAACTGAAGTAGCAGCGCGCCCAGGGCGATGAAGATCGCCCGGAAGACCAGCGCGCCCAGGATGCCGAAGAAGAGCACCCGGTGCTGGTAGCGCGCCGGCACGCCGAAGTACGTCAGCACCACGACGAACACGAAGATGTTGTCGACCGAGAGCGAGTACTCGACCACGTAGCCGGCCAGGAACTCGAGGGCCGTCTGCTTCGCCAGGGCGGCCGCATCGAGCCCCGCGAGCCGCGTGTCGAGCGGAAACCGGTGAAGCATGTAGAAATAGAAAGCGACATTGAAGGCGAGCGCGAGGCTCACCCACACGAGGCTCCAGCCCGCAGCCTCGCGCATCGAGACCCTGTGGGCGTCGCGATGGAAGATGCCCAGGTCCACGAGCAGCAGGATCACGACCAGCCCGGTGAAGGCGAGGTAGAACCACCAGTACTCGCCGAACGGGAAGAGCGAGACGCTCGCCATCAGGCTCGCGCTCGCTCGGGGACGGGGCAATCCACGTCGACGAGACGGGGCACTCCCCCGTCGAGCAGCGTGTGGCGCCGGAAGCGTTCGTCGGGCTCCGGAAAGTCACGCCGGAAGTGGCCGCCACGGCTCTCCTCGCGGTGGATCGCACACGTGGCCATCACCCACGCCACGTCGGCGAGGTTGCGCGTCTCGGCGCCGCTCCGGGTCGCGGGCCTGCCCTCGTCCCCGCGCAAGGCGGAGAGCCAATCGAGCAGCCTGAGCATCGACGCGCCGTCACGCTCGAGCCCCAGCTTCGACCAGGCCTCGCGCCGCAGCTCCTCGCGATCGCTCGGCGAGGGGGGCGCGGCAGCCCTGGCAAGCTCCTCGATCGCGACCCCGGCCGGCCTCGGATCGCCCGTGTCGACGATCGCGTCCGCGGCCCTCGCCCCATAGACGAGACCCTCGAGCAAGGAGTTGCTGGCCAGGCGGTTCGCGCCGTGGACGCCGTTGCCGGCCGCCTCGCCCGCCGCGAACAGGCCGGGCAGCGTCGTCGCCCCGCGCAGGTCGGTCGCGACACCGCCCATGACATAGTGCGCCGCCGGCGTGACCGGCACCGGCTGCTGTGTCATGTCGAGGCCGTGGCGCAGGCAGGTCGCGACGATCCGCGGGAAGCGCGTGCGCACGCGCTCGGCCTCGAGATGGCGAACGTCGAGGCGAACCGGGCCGCGTCCCGCCTGCTGCTCCCGGAAGATCGCGCGCGCCACCTGGTCACGCGGTGCCAGCTCCTCGACGAATCGCTCGCCCACGCCGTTGATGAGCAGGCCGCCCTCGCCCCGGACGGCCTCCGACACCAGGAAGCGCGGCGCCCCTTCGATCGCGAGCGCCGTGGGATGGAACTGCACGAACTCCATGTCCAGCAGGGCGGCGCCTGCACGGAGGCTCATCGCCACGCCGTCGCCCGTGGCGACCGGCGGGTTCGTGGTCTCGGCGAAGACCTGCCCCGCGCCACCGGTCGCGAGCAGCGTTGCGCGCGAGAGCACCACCGTCTCGCCGCCCTGTTCGTCGAGGAAGCGGCAGCCCACGACCCGCCCCTCGTCGACGACCAGGTCGGTAGAGCACGCAAAGGAGCGCACGCCGATGGCCGGGGTGCGCCGGGCTTTCTCGAGCAGCGCGCGCGCCATCTCCCAACCCGTCGCGTCGCCCAGGGCGTGGAGCACGCGGTTCCGGGAGTGGGCGCCCTCGCGGGTGAAATGGAACCGGCCCGCTTCACGATCGAAACGCGCGCCCCACGAGGCCAGCTCGCGGATGCGCTCGGGGCCCTCCTCCACCAGGATGCGCGCCGCGGGGCGTGACACGATGCCTGCGCCCGCCTGGAGCGTATCCTCGAGGTGGAGGCCGGGGTCGTCGTCGGCGCCGAGGGCAACCGCGACGCCGCCCTGGGCGTAGCCCGTGTTGCTCTCCGTCGGCTGATCCTTGGTGACGACGAGGACCTCCCCGGCGCGCGCCAGCCCGATGGCCGCTCGCAGCCCGGCGATCCCGGAGCCCAGAACGAGATAGTCGGTCGTCAGGGTGGTTGGCGCCATGTAGCCCAAAAGCTCGCGATTCTAACCTTGACGCCGACGTCCACGCTCGTGTACCTTACGTGGCCGTCGTTCGCGGCCCTCTCTCTCGCCGCGGCATCTCTCCCACATTAACCAGAGGAAGGTGTCGAATGAAGAGCAGAGTTGTGCTGCGTTTGGCCGTGCTGGCCGCGCTCCCCGCCGTCGCCGAGAGCGCGCGCGTCTATACGAACGACGACCTGGCCCGGATGAGGCCCCTTCGAGGCGAGACCGGCGTTCTATCGCAAGTCACGCAGGCTTCAAGCGCGGCAGCCCAGCCCCGCGAGAGCCGGCGGACCGATCGCGCGGACGAAGCCTATTGGCGGCGCGAGGCCGACCGCGTCCGTGAACGGATCCGCCCCCTCGAGAAGCGGATGGCGACGCTCCGGCGGCACATCGACGAGCGCTGGCGGCTGCCGGGAGTCGCGCCGATGACCGATCCGAAGCTCATCGAATGGCGGCGCGAGCTGAAGGAGGTCGAGGCCGACGTCCGCGAGCACCAGGACCGCCTCGAAGAGCGCGCCCGCCGAGACGGTGCCCTGCCGGGCTGGCTGCGATGACCGAAAGACCCTGACGGGCGCCCCGAACCGGGGCGCCCGTCCACGTCAGCCGTTACTGCTTGGGACCGAGGATCGGCCCGTCGCCCACGACGAAGAAGCCGGGCGGCGGCTCGCCCGTGGCCTGGCAGGCGGCGACCGCCTCCCGGGCCTGGGCGAGAACAGAGTCCTTGTCCTTCTTGCTCTGGCTGTGCGGGACCGTCACCGCGCAGCACTGGAGGCCCGTGTTCCCCGAGTCGTCGGTGCCCTGGGCCAACATCAGGTAGACACGTCCGTCCGCGTCGCCCTTCCGTTCGGACCGCAGCCGCAGGGTCCCCGAGCCGATGTTCTTGGCATCGGGCGAGTGATGGCCGTCGCCGGTCTGGTCCTCGTCGTCTTCGTCGGCGAAGACACCGACGACCGGAACGATGCTCGAGTCGCAGGCATCGGCGGCCTGCGACCGGAAGCCGACATTGACCAGGTCGTGATTGGGGGGCCAGAGCATGGGTTGAGCGGAGGAGCATGTCAGGACCGGCGCACGCGTATCCTTGATCGTCACCGTC
>Ga0075428_100008184_pt1 | contig 11601 bp, 9 predicted proteins | sample RhiMetdeltSRZDD2_FD_75291 | JGI IMG/M metagenome (GOLD analysis project Ga0075428, IMG submission 75291) | Populus rhizosphere microbial communities from Tennessee, USA - Rhizosphere MetaG P. deltoides SRZDD2 | ecosystem: Host-associated > Plants > Roots > Rhizosphere > Soil | place: USA...
GGAAGGACCGATGAGGGACGGAGTCGTTCTGCTCGCCGCCGTCACGTTCGGCAGCGCGGGCTGCGAGAAGAGCTGCCAGAACACCTGCCGGCACATCTTCGACGGTACCGAGTGCGGGGTCACGATCGCCGGCCAGTCCGAAGAGGATCTGGAGCAGGAGTGCACCGCCGAGTGCGAAGACGCGTTGCAGCACGCGGGCCCGATGGGCGTCTACGACCCCTACCAGGGCAACACGGCGCAACAGCCCGACGAGCTCGAGAACGAGCGCATGGCCGCCGCGTGGATGGAGTGCGTGTGGGCCGTCGAGTGCGACGATCTCCAGGTGCCCGGCAATTCCTGCCACCCGATCGGGATCTGACGTGCGCCTGCTCGCCGCCGTCGACATCCACAGCGCCGCGGACGTCGTCGTGGCCGAGGCGACCAGGTGGGCGCAGCGCCTCGGTGGGAAGCTGAGCCTCACGTTCGTCGACGAGTACGAGTACAGCGCGCACCTGATCCGTGATCCCGCGATCCGCACCGTCGTCGTGCAGCAGTGGGATCAGATCGGAGCCACGAACCAGGCGGAGCTCAAGCGACTCCTGGATCTGATCCCGGAGCCGACGCGCGGCGCACCGGTGTACCTGCGCGGCCGCGCCGCGGAGATGGTGTGCGAGGCCGCCAAGGGCTACGACGCGCTGCTCGTCGCCACCCACGGCCGCCGCGGCCTCGATCACTTCTTCCTGGGGTCGGTCGCCGAGCGGATCGTGCGCCGCGCGCCGTGCCCGGTCGTCGTGCTGCGCCTGCAGGAGCCCGAGAAGGCCTGACCGCACGTCGGGCATGACGTCCGTGAGGGCCACACCATGCGGACGAGCTCGCTTCTCCCGATCGCGACGATGGTCGGCTGCGTCGAGTACGACGTCGGCATGGACCTCCCACCGGAGCCGGTGGCCAATCCGCCCAGCTCTCCCGGGACCCTCACCAACGGCGAGACGCCGCCTCCCGAGCAGGAGCGCGACCTGCTCCTCTCCCCCGCGCAGACCGACGTCTACGTGTTCGTCGCGAACCCGGATCGGAACACCGTCACGCGGATCGACGTGGCCACCCTGCGCGTCGACACCACGTCCGTCGGGACCGACCCGCACATCGTGCTCACGACGCCGGAGTACGCGACCACGGTCGTGTTCAACCGCGGCGACGACTCGGTCAGCGTGCTCGACACCGGCACGCTCGCGCAGTCGATCGTCCCGGTGCGCGACAACTTCAACGACATGGTCCTCTCGCCGGACGGCCGTTTCGCGGTCGTGTGGCACAACGTGCTGCAGGAGCGGGAGGACGATCCGACCCCGGAGGGCCTCCAGTCGTTCAACGAGGTGAGCTTCGTCGAGCTCGCGACGCTCGCGCACGCCCCCATGGCGGTGGGCTTCGACCCGCACATGGTGCGATTCACGCCGAGCGGCGATCTCGCGGTGATCGTCGCCGACGCGTACCTCGCGCTCGTCGACCTCACGGCGTCCCCGCTGGTCCCGCGCCTGATCGAGCTCGAGCCCGACGCGCTCGACGCGCCCACGGCCGAGGAGGTCATCGTCGCCCACGACGGAAGCTTCGCCTGGGTGCGCCAGTTCGGCGCGAACGATCTGCTCGTCGTGGATCTGCTCGACGGATCGATCGCCCACGTACCCGGTGGCGACAACCCGACCGATCTCGACCTGTCGCCGGACGGGAGCGAGGCGATCGCGGTCGCGCGCGGCTCAGCGGAGCTGTGGGTGTACGACGCGCGGCAGCCGTTCGAGCCGCCGGGGATCGTCACGCTGCCGCCCAGCGACTACGGAGCGCTGACGTTCGCTCCGACCGGCGACCGCGCGATCCTGTACACGAACGCGTCGCCGGTCGAGACGTTCGGCGTGTGGACCGTGGGCACCGACGTCGTCACGGAGCGATCGGTCGTCAAACCGATCTCGAGCGTCGCGGTGAACCCGACGGGCGACACGGCGCTGTTCTTCCACACCGAGACGGACGGCCCGAACACCGAGCCGCTCTTCGCCGGAAGCTACGCGCTCACGCTCGTCTCTCTCGCCGACTATCGCAGCAACCCGCTCCTCCTCCCCGCGGAGCCCCTCGGCTACGCGCACAGCACGAGCGGGGACCTCGGCTACTTCGCGATGTTCGGCGAGCCGCTGTTGGAGATGCTGAACTACTCGACGCTCCTCCACGAAGAGATCGGGCTCCGCAGCCTGCCGTCGTTCGTCGGCGTGCTGCCCGATCGCGCACCGGACGACGGCGACGAACCTCCGGCCTGGGTGAGCCAGGAGTACGAGCTCGGACGGATCAGCTTCTACGATCCCGACGACGCGTCGCTCGAGACGCTCACCGGGTTCGAGCTGAACTCCGAGATCGAGGTGGAGGCGGACTGACCGGGGCGGGACCGAAGCCGTGACGGCGATGTCGCGGTTCCGGGATGTCCATTCGGCGAGACCCAGGAGAAAGCTCGATCCTTTCTCGGGCATGATAGGTGCAGAGGCCACCCGCGGAGGACCCGATGATGCTGCGGTCTGCATCGATCGCTCCAGTGTTGTTCCTGGTGGCCTGCGGCGCCGACTCAGGCTTCGACGGCGGCGACTCCACGGCCAACGACGTCGACCACAGCACGCCCCCCGGCGACGCCACGACCGACGACACCGACGCCGGCCCCGCGCCGAACACCCCGCCTCCCGAGCAGGAGGAGGATCTCCTGCTGTCGCCGGCGCAGACCGACATCTACGTGTTCATCGCGAACCCCGACCGCGACACGGTCACGCGCGTCGACGTGCAGACGCTGCGCGTCGACACCACCAGCGTCGGATCCGATCCCCACGTGGTGCTCACCACACCCGACTACGGCACGGCGGTGGTGTTCAACCGCGGCGACGACACCGTCACCGTCATCGACGCCGACACGCTCGACAAGGACACCGTCGACGTGCGCGACAACTTCAACGACATGGTGCTGTCGCCGGACGGCGGGTTCGCGGTCGTGTGGCACAACGTCCTGCGCGAGCAGCCGGACGATCCTCCGGCGGAGGGGCTCCAGTCCTTCAACGAGGTGAGCTTCGTCGACCTCGCCACGCTCGAGCACTCGCCGATGGCGGTCGGATTCAACCCGCAGATGGTGCGGTTCACGCCGAGCGGCGACCTCGCGGTGATCGTCGCCGACGCCTATGTCGCGACCGTCGATCTCACCGTGACGCCGCTCGCGCCGCGTCTGATCGAGCTCGCGCCCGGCGTGCTGGATCCGCCGTCGGCGGAAGAGGTGATCGTCGCGCCGGACGGGAGCTTCGCGTGGGTGCGCCAGTTCGGCGCGAGCGAGCTCCTGGTCGTCGATCTCTACGACGGCTCCGTCGACGAGGTCGCAGCGGGCACGAACCCGACCGATCTCGATCTGTCGCCGGACGGCGCGGAGGCCGTCGCCGTCGCGCGCGGCTCCGCCGAGCTCTGGGTGTACGACGCGAACCAGCCGTTCGCGGCGCCGCTGGTCGTGGGCCTGCCGCCGTCCCAGTACGGCGCGCTCACGTTCGACCCGACCGGCGACCAGGCCATCGTGTTCACGACCGCCACTCCGGTCGAGACGTTCGGCGTGTGGGACGTGGGGACGCAGAGCGTGATCGAGCGCTCGGTGGTGAAACCGATCCAGAGCGTCGCCATCAGCCCGACGGGGGAGACGCTGCTCGTGTTCCACACCGAAGACGACGGTCCCGACACCGAGCCGCTGTTCGCGGGGAGCTGGGCGCTCACGCTCATCTCGCTCGCGGACTTCCGCAGCAATCCCCTGCTGCTGCCCGCGGAGCCGCTCGGGTTCGCGAACAGCACCTCGGGTGAGCTCGGCTACTTCGCGATGCACGGCGAGATGCTGCTCGAGGTGCTCGACTACAACACGTTGCTCCACGACGAGATCGGTTTGCGCAGCTTGCCGTCGTTCATCGGCGTGCTGCCCGATCTCGCGCCCGACGACGGCGACGAGCCCCCCGCGTGGGTGAGCCAGGAGCACGACCTCGGACGCATCAGCTTCTTCGATCCCGACGACGCGTCGCTCGAGACGCTCACCGGGTTCGAGCTCAACTCAGAGATCGAGGAGGAGTGAGATGAAGGTCCCACACCTGATCGCTCTGCTCGCATTCGGCTGCAACATGCCGGACGGCGGCTTGTCCTCCCTCGAGGAGGCGACGTGGGATCCGAACAACGTCGTCGTCGCAGGAGGGGGGCTCTACGTGCTCTTGCCCGGCGCGGGCGCGATCGTGCGACTCGAGCCTGGCGAGGATCCCGTGCGCATCGAGCTCGACGAGGGGCGGGTCACGCGGATCGCCGGCTCGCCGGACGGCAACCGCATGGTGGCCTTCGTCGAACGCTACCGCTGCGAGTCCGACAACGCGGACGAGATCAAGCGCGTCGACACGCTCGACGAGTGCCCACAGGATGCGTTGATCGTCGAGACCGAGCTCACCGTCATCGAAGGCACCACGCCGAAGCCCCCGCTCCCGGTTTCCGGGACCTACAACTCCATCGCCTTCTCCGACGATGGCTCGTTCGCAATCGCGTACGTCGACTTCAGTCAACAGATCGAGGTCGACGGCGTGCTGAATCTCACCGGAGTCGCGGTGGTGGACCTCGACGCGGGGATCACCAGTCCCGTTCCGGTCGGCTTCGCCGCGGATCGCGTGTTGTTCTCCAACGACGACGGCGGCGCGCCGACGGAAGCGGTCGTGTTGTCCCGGAGCGCGGTGGCGGTCATCGATCTGCTGGCGGATCAGCCCGACGTGGAGGTCACGTTCCCGCTCACACTCGATCCCGATCAGACGGTCGAGCCCACGTCGGTCGATCTGACGCCCGACGGTCGGTACGCGCTCATCAGCACGGTCGGGTCGTCGGATCTCTACGTTCTGGATCTCGAGCAGCACGCGATCAACATCGTCGAGCTGTCCGCCGTTCCGGCGGAGCTCGCGGTCTCCGACGCCTACGACCGCAGCGTGCTCGTCTACCAGACCCAGGAGGTGGTGGAGCTGCTCGACCACCAGTTCTTCGAGGTGGAGACCTTCGACCTCGACGAGGCGATGAACCACGTCGCCCTTTCCGGGGACAACGCGCTGCTCTACGGCACGGACGGCCAGCACGATCTCTACCGTCTCGATCTCGAAGACGAAGACGTGATCGAGTACCGCCTGCAGAACCCGGCGGTCTCCTTGCACGTGTCCCCCGACAACGCGTTCGCGCTGGCGCTCACCCGGGCCGAGGGCGGCTTCGGGGACGGCGTCGATGCGCTCTACGACCAGAACCCCGGGTTGGAGATCCTCGATCTCCAGTCCGACGAGTCGGACGCGTTCATCCTCGAGGGCCAGGGCCTCGACGTGAAGTACGCGAACGACGAGACGAGTCTGTCCGCGCTGATCCTCCAGGAAGGCATCGACTACGTGTACGCGCTCGACCTGTACACGGGCCAGGCCACCGAGGTGGAGCTGTCCACGCCGCCGATCGCGATCGGATCGATGCCGGACGGCAGCTTCTTCATCACGCACGACAGCCCGCTCGGGCTCGTGTCGTTCCTCGATCCGAACGCCGCGGACGGTCCGGAGATCACGGACGAGATCGGCGGGTTCGCTTCCATCGGGTTGTTCGACGAGATCGAGATCGCGGTCGAGGGAGGTGAGGAATGATCGCCGCTCTGCTGCTGCCGCTCACCGCCGAGGCGCAAGACGCCGACGATCGGATCCTCCGCTACGAGTTCAACATCGAGGCGGGCTCTCTCGCGAACTCGGATCCGGTGTGGGATCTCGTCGGCGGCGAGACCGCGATGCCGTCGTTCGGCCTGTCGGCCGGGTACCGCGTGGTCGAGCGCGTCGCGATCGTCGGCGCGTGGCACCACGTCCAGCGCGGCGCCGCCGTGTCCGCGCCGATCGGGGGCTCCGACGGGGAGGACACCCAGTTCGGGTCGTTCGTCACCGCCTACTACGGCAACGAGTACAGCCTCGGCGCCAAGGCGGACGTGTCGCTCGACGACATCTTCTTTCCGTTCGTCAGCGCGCAGGGACTGGTCCTGCAGTCGCAGCTCAAGATGGACGGAGATCCGCAGGTCGACGACGAAGCGACGGAGACCGGGTTCTCGGGCGTGTCGCCTGGCTTCCTGGTCACCGGCGGCGCGGAGGTCCGATTCCCGCCCGGCGCGGACGTGCAGGTCGGCATCGATCTCGAGCTCGGGTACGGCTGGGTCGCCCGAACGGACCTCGACGAGCTCGGCACCATGAAGGCCGGAGGCTTCGCGATCCGCTCCGGCGTCGGCGTGCGCTTCTGATCGGCGCGCGATAACGAAGCGGCGCTCATCGCGACCGGTCGAGGGAACAGGCCCGACGACGCCGGGGCAACCACGGGGAGACCCGTACAGGTGCCACCTCCTGCGGCAACGAGGGCTCGTCCGTCGGTGCCGGAAGATGAGAACCCAGGGAACCTTCGGGCTCCCGTGCGGGATCGCATCGCCAGGACCTCCGATGAGCGTCACCTCTCGCTCCGGAGATCCCGATGCAACTCGAATCGCCACAACAGAAGGACGCGTTCACGACGTCCGGCACGTCCCCGACCCTGCCCGGCATCCACCTCGTCGGTCCCGGCGCGGTGGGACGGGAGCTGCTCACGCTGCTCGCCAACAGCACGGCCCACGTCGTCGCCGTGTCCGACTCGACCGGGACCCTGGTCGAGAGGGGCGGGCTCGATCCCGCGACAGTCCGTCGGCACAAGGAGGCGGGACCGATCGCGGGGCTGCCGGCAGCGCTGTCGGTCCCGCTGACGCACGCGTTGGACGCGATCGGCGCGCCGGTCGTGTGTCTGCTGCTGCCGTCGGACGCGAGCCGGACCGGAGATCTCCCGTGGACGCTGCGGGCGCTCGCGGCGCAGCGGATCGTGGTGTCCGCGGCGAAGCACGTCCCCTGCGCGTGGCCGGCGCTCGTCGCCGACGCACGGTTCGGGCTCGACGCGGTGCTCGGCGGGACCGGCGCGCGGCTCCAGGCCGAGCTCGCGGTGCTGCGGGAGGGATGGAGATCGGCGGCGCTCGCCGGGAGCGCGTCGACGACGTTGATCGTCGAGGTGCTGGAGCGCGGCGGCACGTTCGACGACGGGCTGGAGAACGCGCGGCGGGCCGGCGTGCTCGAGCCGGATCCGGAGCTCGATCTCCGCGGAGCGGATGCGGCGACGAAGCTCGCGCTCGTCGCGGGTGTGTTGCTGGGCCGACCGATCCCGGTCGGGACGATCGCGGCGCCCGATCTGCGGCACGTCGATCCGGCGCTCGTCCGCGAGCGCGCGGCCCGGGGGGCGACCACGCGGCTCGTCGGTCGCGCGACGCGGGAAGGTGAGCTCAGCCTCGCGTTCGAGGAGGTGCTGCGGCTCTCGCCGCTCGCGATCCCGGCCACCCGAGTGGCGTACACGTACGAGCTCGCCGACCGGACCGTGGTCCACGTGGGCGACGGCATCGGTCCGCTCGGAACGGCGCGCGCGGTGCTGCGGGATCTCGTCCGGCTGCGGGCGGTGCGTGCGGGAGGTGTCGCATGACCGCGACCCGCACCGGCATCGTGCACCTCGCAGATCCGTTCGTCCTCGAGTGCGGGGAGGCGCTGCACGCCGCTCACGTCGGCTTCCGGGTGGAGGGACGACACGGCCCGGTCGTCGTCGTGCTCGGTGGGATCAGCGCGGGACGATCGCCGACCTGGTGGTCGCAGGTGGGACCGGGCAGGGCGGTCGACCCCGGCGCAGTGCGTGTCGTCGGATGCGACTGGATCGGAGGTTGCGGAGACTCCCGTGGCCCTCTGCCGGGCGAACGGTTCCCGGCGATCACGCCGCGCGACCAGGCTCGAGCGATCATGCACGCGCTCGACACGCTCAGCGTGGAGACGTGTACCGTCGTCGGCTGTTCGTACGGAGGCATGGTCGCGCTGGCGTTGGCCGAGATCGCGCCGGAGCGCGTCGACCACGCGGTCGTGATCGGCGCCGCGCACCGCCCGCACGCGCGAGCGACCGCGTGGCGGAGCGTGCAGCGACGGATCCTCGACCTCGCGGAGGAGATCGACGACCCGAGGCGGGGCGTTGCGCTCGCGCGTGCGCTGGCGCTCACGACGTACCGGGACGATGTGGATCTCGACCGGCGGTTCTCCGGCCGCGATGTCCCGATCGATCACTGGTTGGATCGGCATGCCGCGCACTTCGCCGAGATTCTGTCCGCGGCGAGCTACCGCGCGCTGTGCGCGTCGATCGATCTCCACTATGTCGATCCCGAAAGCGTGCACGTCCCCACGACGCTGCTCGGCTTCGAGCCCGACGCGCTCGCGCCCGCGTGGCTGCTCGACGAGCTCGCGGCGCGACTGCCGATCCTGGCCGCGCGCCATCGCGTGCCGACAGTCCACGGCCACGACGGCTTCCTGAAGGAGGAGGGCGCCCTCGACGCGATCCTCCGCACGGTGGTCCCTGCGGCGCGGGTGGCCGCATGACCGCCCGCCATCCGGCGACGACCGCCGTCCGCTGCGGCCTCGCGACCGATCTCCACCACGGCGGGGTGATGCCGCCGATCCACCTCTCGGCGAACTTCACGTTCGCGGGGTTCGGGGAGAAGCGGGCGTACGACTACACGCGATCGGGGAACCCGACCCGCGACCTGCTGGCCGGTGCGCTCGCCGAGCTGGAAGGCGGAGCGACCGCGGTCGTCACGTCGTCCGGCATGAGTGCCATCACATTGGTCCTCCACCTGCTGTCGCCGGGCGACCGGATCGTCGCCGCCCACGACGCGTACGGCGGGACGTGGCGCCTTCTCGATGCCTACCGCCGCCGCGGACTCCTCGAGGTCGAGCTGGTGGATCTGACGGATCCCGTGGCGCGGCGCGCGGCGTTGTTGCGCCCGGCTCGGCTCGTGTGGGTGGAGACGCCGAGCAACCCGTTGCTCAGGATCACCGACATCGCCGCGGTCGTCCGCGAGGCGCGAGGCGCACTCGTCGCGGTCGACAACACGTTCTGCTCTCCGGCGCTGCAGCGTCCGCTCGCGCACGGCGCGGACCTCGTGGTCCACTCGACCACGAAGTACCTGAACGGGCACTCCGATGTCGTCGGCGGTGCCGTCGTCGCGCGCGACCCGGCCGTCGGTGCGGACCTCGCGTGGTGGGCGAACTGTCTCGGCCTCACGGGAGCGCCGTTCGACAGTTGGTTGACGCTGCGCGGCCTCCGCACGTTGTCCGCGCGCATGGCGCACCATCTCCGCAATGCGGAGGTGATCGCGCACGCACTCCGCGAGCATCCGGCCGTTCGTCGCGTCCACTGGCCGGGCTTCGCCGATCATCCGGGGCACTCGCTCGCACGGCAACAGCAGGAGGGGTTCGGGGCGATCGTCTCGTTCGAGCTTCAGGACGCGTCCGCCGCCCCGCGGCTGCTCGAGCGCCTCCGCTGCTTCTCGCTCGCTGAGTCGCTCGGCGGAGTAGAGAGCCTCGTCGCCCACCCGGCCACGATGACCCACGCGAGCATGTCGCCCGAGGCGCGGGCGACCGCCGGCATCTCCGACCGGTTGCTCCGCCTGTCGGTCGGCATCGAGGATCCCCGCGATCTGGTGGCCGATCTGAACCGGGCGTTGCGCGCTTGTTTCCGAACAGATGCAGAATCTTCGCTGCGGTGATCCGATTCCGGCGCAGACGCTTCGATCCGAACGAGGCCGACGAAGCGCGGACGATCCTCGCGCTCGCCGCGGGTGACATCGACGAAAAGACGCTGGCGAGGTGGATCGCGCGCTACACCCGAAGCGCGTGATGTGGTTCGTGGCCGGCGTGTTCGGGTGTGGTTCGAGTGGCCCGGGAGTGCTCGACCAGGCGGCGTGGTACGACCAGCTGGTGGAGCGTCGCCCCGCGCTCATGGAGCAACACGACGGTGGGGTGGACGATCCCGCGTGGCAGGCGCTCGTGCTCCGCCCGCGGTACCGCAACGAGCTGCTCCGCTCCCCGACGCTCACCTACGAGGACATCGTCGCGCGCGAGTACGACGACGCGGAGCGCGCGACCGACGACGCGTGGGCGCAATCGCTGCGGGATGCGCAGACAGCCTTCCAACCGACCGCCACGCTGCGTCCCGGTCGTTACCCGCTGGAGGTCTACGCGTCCTTCGTCGTGGGTAGTCCGGGCCGCATGGTTGGCGCGGAGGGATTCTCGTTCAAGACCTTGCTCGAGATCGACGACGTGCCGGCACACCTCGGGCCCGACGGATTCGTCGGGTTCGCGGAAGCGCTGGAGCGCGCCGGCTTCGCCGGCGACTTCAAGATCGACCTGCGGCCCGGTGCGACCCGCTTCCAGTTCAACAACGTGATCGTCCATGCGCCCGCGGCGTCGAGCGCGGCGTGTGCGGAAGCCACCGGCCGGGCCTACTTCGGCGGCCACCTTCGCCACGTCGCTCGCGGCGTCGACGACATGCGCGGGGAGCGAGGCGTGGACTGGCACCACTTCCTCTTGACCGGCGGCGACGACGCCTTGCCCGAGCACCTGCGCTCCTTCGTGAAGGCGGCAGGAAGGGGTCGCTGTCGATGACGTCATGACTCGCAGGTGGCGAAGCCAGGCACGATGCCGAGCTCCGGATAACAATCCGGCCAGGACAGGATCGGCGCGTAGGCGCCCCTTCCCACCGCGAAATCGACGTCGCTCTTTCCTTGGCCTGGTGCGAAGCACTCGACGCGAACGAAGCCATCGATGCGGAGCTCCAGGCGGCTCGCGACTCTGGGAATGACGCCGCCGCGCGGAACGAGGTCGAATTCGTCAGTGACGTGGGAGGGACGTGAGGTGTCCGCCCTGCCGTGCTTGACCTCGTCCACGAAATCGTAGTCCAGCACCAGAGGAGGCTCGACCGACGTATCGAGCAGCCGTACAGTCGCTTGGATGTGAGTTCGCGCTCCAGGCGCTGGCCGATGTGTCCACGATTCTCCCATCTTCACACGGACGGGACAGCCCTCGGCAAGGGCCACCGTGAGAAAGGGAAAGGACTCGTGTGTGTCATCCACGTCGTAGCGAAACGCGATCGGCTTGCTCACGACCTGGCCAGTGCTCGTGCACTCTACGTCGGCCAGTTGGGTCCTGGGCTCCTCTCGCGGGGCGCTCCCGTCTGGATTCGTCCAGCCTTCACTGCGGTGTGGGTCGAACGACAGTTGGTTGTGGGTGGTTACGTCGTGCCACGGCGGACGAAAGGGCGTGTCGACCGATCTCGCCCTCCCGTCCTCGTTCGCGACGCGCTGACGACGGGCAGAGATGTTCCGGGCGTCGGAGAGGTCCGGATACAACCTGACGTCCCAGTCGAACGCCACCTCCACGTCCCGCAGCGCGATTCCTTGGAGTACCAACGGCTCCCGCGTGTCACGTCGCACCACGCTGAACCGTGACGGGTCTCCCGTTCCATCGGTTTGCACGAGGATCGCGTACGCGTTGTCCCATGCAAAAGGCAAGTCGACGCGAACGTTGCCTGGTCCCCAGTCTTCTGCGCCCTCCGGGACGAAAGTCGCATTCGGCAGCCCGGCGAGAACCTCGTCCATCAGATCGGCCATGATGGAGCTCGCCAGCCGGCTCAGGGGCCGGGGCGGAAGATCACGTTCGCGTCCGA
>Ga0075428_100008185_pt1 | contig 11601 bp, 8 predicted proteins | sample RhiMetdeltSRZDD2_FD_75291 | JGI IMG/M metagenome (GOLD analysis project Ga0075428, IMG submission 75291) | Populus rhizosphere microbial communities from Tennessee, USA - Rhizosphere MetaG P. deltoides SRZDD2 | ecosystem: Host-associated > Plants > Roots > Rhizosphere > Soil | place: USA...
CCAGGCCATGGAACAAACCCTCGTTGACCGTCTCAGCGCCGGCGGTGGCCCCTTCGTTGTGGTCGCGCATAGTCAGGGCTCCTTGATCGCGTATAACGTGCTGCGCCGCATGCCCCCTTCCTGCGATGTGCGTTTGCTTGTCACCATAGGCTCTCCCCTGGGCCTCGCCGAGGTGCAGGATGTCTTCAAGACCTGGTACGGCCCAAACGCCCTCCGCATTCCCGAGTGCGTTAAGGCCTGGGTCAACGTCGCCGACCGCCTCGATCCTGTTGCCGTCGACAACGACATCTCCAATGACTTCGCTCCCGTCGGCACGATCGGGAATTTCAGCGGCTGGTTCCTGAACAAGGACAGCCCATGGCACGCTCACTCCGGAACCGGTTATTTGCGCACCGATCACGTCCGCCGCGAGGTCAAGAACGTCGTCGGCAATGCCTTCGCCCAACCCGTCGCGAAGGCCATCATCGCACGCGATCTCGTTGACGATATTGAGAACACCACCCAGGGCGAACGACATGACGTCCTCATTCAGCTCGACATCAAGCAACCGATCTCCACGGACGTTTCCATCGACAAGATTCGCCGCCAGGTCGTCGGTACCATTAGAGACCTCGTCACCGAAACCGGCGGCAAATCCGATGTGGCCAGCATCGACGAGATGAAACGCTACGTCGCCGCCAAACTCACGCGCCTCGAAATCGAGCGTCTCCGCGCCGTCTACGGCGACTTGAAAATCGAACGCGTTTGGCGCGATGCCCGCAAACGCGCTCTCATCTTTCAATCCGCCAACACCGTCCAGGCGGGTCCCGCTTTGCGCGCCTATAATTCCAGCGGGCGCGACATCTGCTGGGCGATCCTCGACACCGGCATTCGCGCCGATCACCCGCACTTTGAGCGCTTCAAAAACGTCGTGCGACAATGGGATTGCGCTCACGCCGGACCCGTTCGCGAAGTCACACCTGCTCAAAGCGCGACGCTCGATGGCAACGGCCATGGCACTCACGTCGCCGGGATCATCGCCGGAGATTACGAGGTCAACGTCAATGGCCAACTCACCCGCTTCGCCGGCATGGCGCCCGAAACGCGCCTCTACGGATTCAAAGTCCTCGATGACCAGGGCAACGGCCAGGATTCCTGGATCATCAAAGCGCTCGATCAGGTCGCGGAGTTAAACGAAGCGGCCGGTCGGCTCCTGATTCACGGTGTCAATCTCAGTCTTGGCGGAAACTTTGACCCGAGCGTGTTCGGCTGTGGCCACACTCCACTTTGCGAGGAGTTGCGTCGGCTCTGGGGACAGGGCGTGATCGTTTGTCTCGCCGCGGGCAACGAAGGCTACGCGTTGCTCCAGGCCAGCTCCGGTTCGCTCCCAGCCAACATGGATCTTTCCATCGGTGACCCGGCCAATTTGCAGGAGGCGATTGCCGTCGGCTCGATCCACAAAACCAACCCGCACACCTACGGCGTTTCTTATTTCTCCTCCCGCGGTCCCACCGCCGACGGACGAAAGAAGCCCGATCTCGTTGCCCCCGGCGAAGGCATTCTTTCCGCGCTCCACAGTTGGAACACCGCTCAGCCGGCACCGCAGCGCACTGCCGAGGATTTATATATCGAGATGAGCGGCACGAGCATGGCCGCGCCTCATGTCTCCGGCATCATCGCGGCTTTTCTCGGCTTGCGCCGCGAATTCATCGGCTACCCTGATCGCGTAAAGGAAATCCTTCTCCACAATTGTACCGACCTCGCACGCGACCCGTACATCCAGGGCCGCGGCATGCCCAACCTCGTCAAAATGCTCGCCAACACGTGACGCTGCTAAGGAAAGGATTGTCATGAAAAACTCCGTAACATCGTCGGCCGCGTTCACCATTGGCGCGACTGCCGGAATGCTCCTCGGCCTCTCGGCTTGCAAAGGCCCGGAGCAAAACCAGCTCGAAAACGTCAATAAGGACTGGAACCGCCTCATTCGGGCGAGCCATATTTATCCCATCTATCCGCTCTCGCAGGATATTCAGCCCGGCGACGTGTTCTTCACGCAGACCGACATCGAAGATACCAGCCTGTGGACCGCCACCAGCGGCTACCTGCCCTTCGACCGCCACGTGGCGCGACTCTACCCGACGAACTACTCCACCTTTTACACGAACTCGTTCGGCGTCGGGCACACGAACCCCCTGCCCAAACACTGGCTTTATAACAATGGCTGGTCGAATGCGCCGATTGCTGCGTTCCCAACCTACTCATTCGTGGTCCAGCAGGGCGGCGGCGCCAACGTCTCGTTGCCGATTCAGGGAATCCCCATCGGCCTCTCGCTCATGGGCGCGAGGAAGGCGAGCGGTTTCGTCACGATCGCCGACAGCCATACCTACGGCATCGATGAGTTGTCCCTCAAAAAGCAGGTCTTCGACTTCGTCACAAAGTACCCCGAACAAATTCTTGGCTGTTTCCCCGATGCCAAAGACAAAACGAACCACTGCTATTTGCAGGTCGTCTCGCGCGTCTACACAACCGGGCGCGTTACCGTTTCCATGCTTCACGATTCCCAGGGAGGCGGCTCTCTCTCCGGCGGCGCTCCCAAAGACGTTCCCATTCCCGGCACGCCCTCCCCCAGCACTTCCGAGAATTTCACCAACATGATTTCGGCCGTGAACAGCGTGATCGAAGCCAACAAAGCAGACAGCCTCGCTCCCGGCGGGACGATCAAGTTCGTGCATGTCTCCAACCGCTCCGTCTCTCTCCAGGAAACTTTTCCCAGGCCCATTGTCATCGGCTACGTCGGCTTCAGTATGAGAATCTCATCCGAAACGCTGCACGACCTCGCGCGATACAACACGGAATTGGAAACCGACACCAAAGAAGCCCTCAAAGCCCTCAGTGCGATTCAGGAACAATTCCAGCCGACGAACCGCGTCGCTAACGCCCAGGTCACCAACAGCATCGCTCTGCTCAATAGTGTGGTCATGACCAACGCGCCTTTTGCCGACAAACTCGCCGCTCGCGACAAAGTCTATACGGATCTTAAGACTCTCAGTCAGGCTCAACAATTGCCCGAGGCCACCCGCGCCAGGCTCACCAATACTCTGGATCACCTCAATCAATTGCCTGACAAGGCCGACAACATTGCCCAGCAAATCAGTTTTGAAAGCCTCGGCACGCTGGAACGCAAACTTCAGAAAAGAAAATGATCGAACTTACAAAGCTTGCGCGCCATGACAGCGACCTTAATGATCAGCCCACACATGAAGACTCTTTCCGTCCTGCTCGTCGTGGCTTTTGCGCATTCCGCGCTTGCCCAGACCGACGTCGCGAAGCCCGCGCCGCCGGCCATCGATAAACGCTTCCAACTTCCGGAATCCGATGAAGGCTTGCCCGGCGCAGGCCCAATCCGCCGCTACGAGTGGTTTCAGAAAACGTGGGCGCAGCGCCGCAGCACGTTCGCCAACCGGATGGCCCGCGACCAGGGCAGCGTCGTGTTCCTCGGCGACTCGATTACCCAGGGCTGGGGCGATGATCTCGGCGGCGCCTTTCCAGGAGTAAGAGTCGCCAACCGCGGCATCAGCGGCGACACGACTCGCGGTGTGTTGCTTCGATTGCAGGAAGACGTGCTGTCCCTGAACCCCACAGCCGTGGTGCTGTTGATAGGCACGAACGACCTCGAGGAAAAGGCCGATCCCGAAACCATCGCTGGCAACGTGAAGCCGATCCTTGCCGAGATGAAAAAAAACGACGCGAAAATGCCCATTGTGCTTTGCCAGGTCATGCCCAGCTCGGAATCCAAAAAACGCCCCGCGGACAAAATCAAAAAGGTCAACGAACTCTACGCCGCCGCCGTGAAGGGCGATAAGCAAGTGACGTTCGTTGAAACCTGGACCTTGTTCGCTGATCCGCAGGGCGACGCGAAAAAAGAAGAGTTCCCCGACCTTCTTCATCCCAACAAAGAAGGCTACGCGAAGTGGGGCGCGGCGATCCGGCCCATCCTCGCTACGCTCGGCTTCATCGAAACGCAGCCCGACGACTTCACTCCCGAGCCCGGCTTCGTGAGCCTGTTCAACGGCCGCGATCTCACCGGCTGGGGTTACCGCACTAACAATTTTGATGGCCTGACCGCGAGCAGCGAAGGCCGCTACGTCGCGAAGAACGGCCGCCTGGTCGTGACCACGCCGCCCGAAGGACGAAAGATCGCGCAGCTTTACACTACGCGCGAATTTCCAAAAAATTTCGTGCTGAAACTCGAGTTCCGCGCCACGCCGAACGCGGACAGCGGCGTTTTCATTCGCAAGCCGCAGTTGCAGTGCCGCGATTACCCCCTCGCCGGCCCGTACAAGACACTGACAAAGTACAAACCGCAGGACTGGAACGAGATTGTAGCAACGGTGAAGGACGGCGTCGCGCATTGCACCTGTAACGGCGAAGTGCTCGAAGCGGCGCTGAAAGTCCCCGAAACGGGCCCCATCGGCCTGGAAGGCGACCGCGGCCAAATGGAATACCGCCGCATAAGGCTGCAGGAGTTGGAGTAGCGGTTGCAAAAGCCCCCTCGCAATGTCAGAATACTGACCCTGCGTTGCGCGCGTAGCTCAATTGGATAGAGTGACGGCCTCCGGAGCCGCAGGTTGTGGGTTCAACTCCCGCCGCGCGCACCATCCCTCCTTCACGGTCACGCCCTGCGAGATTTTGTTGTCCAGGCAAGCCGGGTTCTCCGACTAACCAGGTAAGCAGTATGAGTGACATGCCACTGTGCAACCGCGCCAGGGAAGGCGACGAAGCCGCGGCGGCCGAATTAATCGACCGCCACTACGAGCGGGTCTACGCGTACCTGCGCCGGTTGTGCGGCAGCGATGCGGACGCGGAAGACCTCACGCAACGGACGTTCCAGAAAGTGTGGTCGTCCCTTGCGACGTTCCGCGGCCAGTCCGCGTTTTCGACGTGGGCGCACGGCATCGCGCACAACGTCTACGTCGATTGGCGGCGGCGCAGGAGTGTCCTCGACCCGCAGACCGACGAGTGGTGGGCAACGTGCGTGGCCGAGGGCCCGAGCCCATTTGAAGACGCGGCCGAGCGTGAACTCGCGCAGCGCGTTTACTCACTGATCGAACAATTGGACGACGAGGCCAGGCAAGCGATCCACCTGCATTACTATCAGGGCCTGTCGATTAGTGAAACGAGCGAAGTGCTCAACGTGCCGACCAGCACGCTGAAGTACCGGCTGCGCGAGGCGCTGAACACGCTCCGCTCACAAACTGCCGAACCCAAATTCCTTACCGGAGAACGATCATGACAAATTCCGACCGAATCGAAAATGTGTTGCGCCGCGCGCCCAAAGTGAAGACGCCGCACGGACTCGCGGAAAAGCTAAAGGCAGAGATCACGTTGCGACGCGCGACGGAACGCACCGCGCCCGCAGCCGATTTTTGGAGCGGCTTTCGCCGCTGGTTCCCCGGCTTCGCAACCGCGGCATTGTTCCTCACCTGCCTGGTCGCTCTTGGCGTGCAACAGCGCATCCTCTCAACGTTGCGGGCGGAGCAGAAGCAACTGCAGGCCAGCGCCACCGAAGCGCAGCAACTTGCGGACGGCAGTCGCGCGGCGCGGGACCGGTTGAGCCTGCAAGCCGCGCAACTCGAACGCCTCCGCAAGGACAACGCTGAGTTGGAACAACTCCGCAGCGAGATCGCGCAGTTGCGCGAGCAATTGCAACAATTGCCCGCGCTCCGGGCAGAACGCCAACGCCTCGCCGCACAAACCAAAACCATGGAGTCAGCATCGGCGACAAACGATCCCTTCGCCGTGGCCCAGGACAAAGCGCACCGCGTGCAATGCGTGAGCAACATGAAGCAGATCGTGTTGGCCGCTCGCATGTGGTCCAACGATCACAAAGACTTTCTACCAGTGGACTTTCTGACGATGCAAAATGAACTCAACACTCCGAGAATTCTTGTCTGTCCGACCGAGACCAACCGGCCCGTCGCAAAGGCATGGTCGGAGTTCAGCGGCAGCAGCTACGTTATTCTTTCCCCGGGAGCTGACGAAGCCCGGCCCGAAATCGTTTACCTCCACTGTCCCATCCACAACAACGTCGGTTTGTGCGATGGAAGCGTACACCAACTCGGACGCGAGCACGAAATCGTCAAAGACGACAAAGGTAATTGGATCACGAGGCTAAGACCATGAAACTGTCTGCATTTAAGATTTGTTGCGGCGGCGTTCTCATCGCGATGGTTGCGCTGTTAGCGGTTCAGCGCCGAGCCATTTCGCAAACGCGCGCCGCCAACGAAACTCTCCGCGAACGGAACGCCACGGCACCGGCGATCATTCCGGCCGAATCGTCGCACGGTTCCAGTGAAGAGATTGAAGCATTGCAAACGGCCAATCGCGACCTGCCGAAACTGCGCAACGAAGTCCGCAAGTTGCGCGAAGAAAAGCGCGAACTGGAAAAACTTCAGACCGAGAACGAACGCCTCGCCGCCTCGTTGAAGGCGTCTCCGAAATCAAGCGCGCCTCCTCTCTCCGAAGCAGAGGGTTTTGTTCTTAAGCAAACGTGGTCGAAAGCCGGCTTCGCGACGCCCGAAGCCACGGTCCAGACGTTTTTCTGGGCCATCGCGAATAAGGATGTTACGGCGCTGGCCGAATGCGTGACGGGCGACGCTCGAAAGAGCATGGAAGAGGAATTACAGCGATCCGCCGCGGGTGGCGGCAAGCCATTTGAAGAACACTTTGGACCGCTTGCAAAAATGCAGGGCTTCCGAATCGCAGAGAAGAAGCAACTCTCGGATGACAAGGTTGAGTTGAGCATTCAGGCCGCAGCCGGTGGTCGCGCGATGCCGATGCGCCTGCAACTTGCAAACGGTGAGTGGAAACTCGCAGATTGAGCGGTTGTTTTATCATTGTGTCTCACCGCCTTTTCGGCTAATCTGCATAAAGCTTGCATCAGGTGTTGGCAGGCTGAATGGCTCGCGAACGCCGCAGCAAATAAGCGCTACCTGCGGCTTCGGGGGAAAGGTGAGAACATGAAAACAATGTTGCGCTTGCTCGGCTGTCTGGCTCTTTGGCTGACCGCTGTTGCGTCCGCTGTCGCTCAGTACGAAGATCCCACCCACGGAGATCCGATCGTCACGATTTACGCTTTCGACGCCGAGGCTTCCGAAGGAACTGCGAACACAGGAACTCTAACAGTGATGCGGAGAGGCAACACCAATTTTCCACTGGTGGTGTTTTATGAGCTTGTGGGCGGCGCTTCCAACGGCGTGGATTACCAGACAATCAGCAGCATGATCGAAATCCCTGCCGGCGCTTCGGAAGCGTCGTTCACAATTAGGCCGATTAATGATGATCTAATCGAGGGGATCGAGCGCATGGGTGCGAGCCTGGTCCCATCACCTCTCGACTGTGCCACGTGTGGCTACGAAATCAGTTATCCTGCCGGCGCAGAGGTGACCATCTACGACAATGACTTCAGCAGAACCAATCGCGTGCCGCCGGTTGTAAACGTTTTCACGGACGACGATACTGGCAGAGAAATTCCCGAAGTCCCACCGGGGTCCGAAAGGCCGCAGCTCTTCGATCCAGCGGTTTTTACGGTGGTACGCACCGGACCGACGAACGAACCTTTAACCGTTTATTATTTTATTGGCGGTGTGGCGTTGAATGGGGCTGACTACGTGCGCGTTCCGGGCGACTCGTCGGTTCCGGGCACCGTGACGATTCCAGCAGGCGTTTACTCCGCGAATATCGAAATCGCGGTGATTGACGACGCGTTGGTCGAGGGCAAGGAAATAATAATGCTTTGGCTCCGACACCAGGATTGTCCCTGGAATCCGCCCGATCCGGCGTGTTATACGGTTGGCCCGCAAAGCACCGCGTCGGCGTACATTTTGGATAATGATTCGGCGGCGACGAACCAACCCCCCGGCGCCGTGAGTATTTATGCAACCGATCCTGTTGCGGGCGAAACGCCGTTGGTGAGTACTGTGCCGCCGGACACGGGCACCTTCACTGTGCGCCGCACCGACGGAACGAACGAAGGGATCGTTGTTTTTTACGAAATCAGCGGTACCGCTTCGAACGGGGTCGATTACCAACGGTTGTCGGGGCACGTCACGTTGCCGGCGGGAGTGTCATCGGCGGAAATTGTCGTGACGCCCGTCGATGATCTCATCAACGAGGGAATTGAGAGTATTGTGGTGACCTTGATTCCGCAGTGCCCACAGTGCTTGTTTACGTTTCCACCATGTCTGCCTCCGCAGGGGACGAATTGTTTTCCAATCGGGCCTGATTACAGAGCAGTCGTCTCGCTGCGTGACAATGACGTTCCGCCGACAAATCGTCCGCCGTTCGTTCGCATGGATGCACCTGAGGATGGCCACATTTTCTACAGTGAAGGCCCGACGAACATTAACCTGGTCGCGTTTGCGCAGGATGCTGAGGATGGCTATTTCGTGGACATAGAGTTTTTCGAAGGCAACCGAAGCGTGGGTCTCGGCATGTTCAATCCGTCCCGCTGCGCGGTCTGCCCCAACTACATTCTGACGTGGTCGAACGTTCCTCACGGGCAGTACGTGTTGACTGCCGTGGCGACCGATAACCAGGGTGCGAAAGGCACGTCAGCACCGGTTAGCATAACGGTGATCGACACACGGCCACCTGGGTCTGTGAATATCTTTGCAACTGATCCCGTTGCCACGGAGGTCTCGCCACTCAGCGCCCAACCGCCGGACACTGCAACGTTCACGGTGCGGCGCGACGACGCCGGCACGAATTATGGGATCGTCGTGTTCTATGAAGTGAGCGGCACGGCTTCGAACGGCGTCGATTACGAACCACTGTCGGGGCACGTGACGTTGCCGCCCGGCGTGGCGTCAGCAGAGATTGTCGTAGCGCCGATCGATGATCTCATTGCGGAAGGCACTGAGAGCGTGGTCGTGACTTTGATTCCGCAGTGCCCGCAATGTCTGTTTGCGACGCCACCATGCCTGCCTCCGATCATGGGCACGAATTGTTTTCCGATAGGCCCGCATCGCAGCGCAGTTGTATTGTTGCGCGACAACGAGGAACCGAAAGAGTTGCCCGTGGTGAATATCGCGGCCCGTGACCCTGTCGCTGCCGAGGGAAGGACTTTCTGGTGGCGTGACACACACGAGCAGTCGACGGGTTCCAGCCTCGCGAATTGGTGGGGCGTGAATCTGGGGGGCACGAACACGGCCACGTTTGTCGTGCGCCGTCACGGACCAACGAACGCGCCACTCGTGGTGGATTACGCGATTGGCGGCAGCGCTTCCAACGGAGTCGACTACGCGGCCTTGTCCGGTTCGGTAACGATCGAAGCAGGGAAACGCACGGCGCGGGTTGTCGTGGTGCCGACCGACGACTCGCTGGTGGAAGGGATCGAGAGCGTCAGATTGGAGATAAAATCATCCGAGGATTACAGGATCGGCTTCCCGCCGCGCGCGGGCGCGATCATTGTCGATAACGACCGGCCGCGTCCGACATGCAGAATGATTTCCAATGGCGAGTTTCACCTGTGCAGGCCGGCGACGAATGGATTCTGTTTCCGCATCGAAGCCTCGACGAACCTCATTCACTGGGCGCCGATATGCACCAACGTCGTGACGGACGGCGCGTTACATTTTGTCGATCCGGCTGCAGCGCTCTCGCTCACGCGGTTTTATCGCGTTGCGCCTGAAGCGCCGCTCCCGCCGGACGACTGAGCGGCACTTACGACGCCACGTAGCCATTGTCGCGAAACCACTGCACCGCATCCGCGAGTGCCTGCCGCGGTGGTGTTTGCGGCAAGCCAAGTTCGCGAATCGCTTTCGCCGGGTTGAAGAACATTTTGTAGCGGGCCATGCGGACGCCAGCGAGCGGCGCCTTGGGCGGTTTGCCGGTGAAGCGCGCGATGCATTCATCGACGTGGGCGGCGCCCAGCGCGACCGCGTACGGCACCTGAAAACGCGGCGCGGGAATGCTGGTGATTTCCTGCAGCACTTCGAAAGCCTCTTTCATGGTCCAGTTGCCTTCGGCGTTGCCGAGGATGTAGCGCTCACCGATACGTCCTTTTTCGGCAGCGAGAATGTGGCCGATGGCCACGTCGCGCACGTGCACCCAATTCAAACCGGTATCGAGATAGGCCGGCATTTGCCGATTGAGGAAGTCGACAATGACTTTGCCCGTGGGTGTAGGTTTCACATCGCGCGGTCCAACCGGTGCACTCGGATTGACGATCACGACCGGCGCGCCTTTAGCGGCGAGTTCGCGCGCAACGACTTCCGCGCGCCACTTGGAGAGCTTGTAGTGGTTGGACATCTGCGCTTCGGAGCACCGGGTGGTTTCGTCGGACGGCGGCGGAGCGCCGTCCCTACCTGGAAGCCCTATGCAGCCCACGGTGCTGGTGTAAACGATGCGCGAACAACCGACCGCCACAGCCGCTTCGATGGCGTTGCGCGTGCCTTCGACGTTCGCTGCGTACATGGGCGCGTAATCGGCGAGCCACAGGTGATAGCTGGCCGCCACGTGAAAGCACCAATCGCATCCGCGCATCGCCTTCGCGAGCGCGGCACGATCCGAAGTATCGCCGGTAATACGATCGAACTTCGCGCCCTTCAGTCCGCGCTCATCACTGCCCGGGCGCAGCAGCGCGACGACATCGTGACCGCGCGCGAGCAATTCATGAACGAGGTTGGAGCCGATGAAGCCCGAAGCTCCGGTGACGAAGCACTTCATAGTTGCGAGCTGAAAACGCTAAAGGCGCACGATTGCATGCCGATGAAATTCTTAGGAAGTGCGGCGGAGAAGCAAGAAATCGCTCGCCGCCATCTTGACTTAAAGGCTTGTTTGACGACAATTTGCGGTTATGCCTAAAAGACCCCAGCGTAAGTTGACGCGCAAAGAGCAGCGCGATCTCGACATCGAGATAGGGTTTTTGGAAGGCGTGGTTGAAAGGGATTCCAAATATGTCGAGGCGCTGCAAGTGCTCGGCGATAATTACACCAAGCGCGGCAAGTTCGCTGAGGGAATGCAAATCGACGAACGGCTTTCACGCCTGCTGCCCGATGATCCGACGGTGCTTTACAATCTCGCGTGCAGCTACGCATTGACCAAGCGGCTCGATCAGGCCGCCTCGGCGCTGGTGCGCGCGCTGGACCAGGGTTACAGCGACATTCGTTGGCTGTTGAAAGATCCGGACCTGGCAAACCTGCGCGAGCACGCCCTTTTCAAGCCGATCAAGGCGCGGCTCAGCGCCCGCAAGGTAAAGATTCAGTAGTCGTTTTCCCCGCGAGCTTCGGGTAGCTTTTCCGCAGGATGAACGTGACCGTCGACGGCCGCACGCGCCATTACCGCACCGTGAGTTTCGATGCGCGGCGCAATCGTGTGGCATTGATCGATCAACGCCTGTTGCCGCACCGTTTCAAGGTCATTTCCACGCCGGACTTCAAGGCCACCGCGCTGGCCATTCACGACATGATCGTGCGCGGCGCGGGGGCGATCGGCGCGACTGCGGCTTATGGGCTCGCGCAGGGAGCGCGGGCGTTCAAACGCGGCGATCTGGCGGCGTTTGAAGCGCATGTCGAGCGCGTGTTCGAGACGTTGAAGAGCGCGCGGCCGACGGCTGTTGAT
>Ga0075428_100008189_pt1 | contig 11600 bp, 9 predicted proteins | sample RhiMetdeltSRZDD2_FD_75291 | JGI IMG/M metagenome (GOLD analysis project Ga0075428, IMG submission 75291) | Populus rhizosphere microbial communities from Tennessee, USA - Rhizosphere MetaG P. deltoides SRZDD2 | ecosystem: Host-associated > Plants > Roots > Rhizosphere > Soil | place: USA...
ACGACCTACCGCGATCCGGAGGGGCGGAAGACGATCTTCGACCTCCTTCCCGATCGCGATCGTTACCTCTTTCCGGTCGGACGTCTCGACCTCGACACGGGCGGCCTGCTGATCCTCACGAACGACACCGCCTTCGCGGAGAAGCTGACCAATCCCGACTATCACGTGCCGAAGACGTATCACGTCAAGGCATCGACACCGCTCACGGACGAACAGCTCGATCGGGTGCGCAACGGAATCGAACTGCGCGACGGACCGACGCGTCCGGCGATCGTGAATCGCATCGGTCCCGCGTCGTTCGAGATCACGATCACCGAGGGGCGCAACCGTCAGGTGCGAAGAATGGTCGAGGCGCTCGATGCGAAGGTGTTGAAGCTCGTTCGCATCGCGATCGGCACGATCACGATTGGCGATCTGGCCGCCGGCGCAACGCGCGCGTTGACGCCGGCGGAAGTCGCGAGTCTCGGGTAACTACCTCGTACAGATCTCCTCATCGAGCTTCGTCCACTTGCCGCCGACTTCTCCCTCGCCGGTGTGCATGATTTTCGACGGACCGATCTTCGTCCAGATCTCGTGCAAGGGAATCGTCTGCTCACCGATGTGCAGATCGCCGGCGAGCGTCAGCTTGTCTCCGATCCAACCCGCAGAGGTCTCGGCAAGACGACCTCCGTAGTTGTCGACCGCAGTCGCAACGAACTTCGTTTCGCGCGCATCCCACGTCCAGAACGAGCGGAAGGAGACGGGCGCGGGGTTCTCGCTCGTTTTCGATTCGGTGTAGTAGACATGCAGCCAGAACTTGTCGAGATCCCACGTGATGTCCATCGTCGCGGCGCTCTTGTGCGCGGGAACTCCCATGAACTCGAACGTCGTACCGCTGCAGGTCCAATGGCCTTCGATCCCGCTGAGATCCTTCAGCCTGGGACTCGGTTGCGGGCCCTCGGCCGCGAAGACGTTGGAAGCGATCCAGAGAACGGCAAAGATCGTGATCAATGTACGTTTCACGCAAGACTCTCCTTGAATGCGGATGATCTTCGCCGCGCACGCGCCGCGGGTGAACTCCGCGTAGCGGATCGCACACGGAACGTGTCATTCGCTCCTATACTTCGCGTTCATGCGTCGCTTCTTCATCGCTCTCCTCCTTCTCGCCGCATGTTCGAAGGAACAAACGACGACCAGCACCGGCGAGGCGCCGAAGTCGCAAACGCCGCCGCCGAATCAGGCGCAGGCGCGTGAGCTCATCGCCAAATCGGCGGAGCTGAGCGAGCTCGAATTCACGAGCGCCGGATGGAGCGCGCCCGTCTCGTCGGCGTCGATGAGTCCGACGACGAAAGCGGAAGCGACCCAGCTGAAGGATGCGGGCTGGCTCGCCTTCGACTCCGCGGGCGATCTCACGCTCACCGACAAGTCCGGTCCCGACAAGCGCTTCATCCTCCGCGAGAACGGCATTCTCGACGTCGTTCCGATCGCGAAGAAGGAAATGGGCGACGTCACCGCCGTGCGCCAGAACGCCGACGGCACCGTCGCCGCGGACTTCACGTGGATGTGGGCTCCGAACGAAGTCGGCGCGTCATTCAAGACCGGCCTCGTGCATGATCGACTCACAGGGACGCAGAACGCGACCGCGACCTTCATGTGGGACGGCACGAACTGGATGCTGCTGAAGATCGACCGGCGTTAGGCCAAAAGTTTATCCTCGTCGCGAAGCGACGGGGATCTCCGGTTGTCCCGCGATGCTGCTGCCCACGGAGCGCTGCGTAGGCAACCGGGCCGCGGGATAACCAGAGATCCCCGGCCGCTGATGCGGCCGAGGATAAACTCAAAAAACCATCTCGTCGACCACGGGCCACGTTCCCTCGCGCCAGTCCTCCGCCATCAGCAATCCCGCCGTCGCGAGGTAGATGCGGATGTCGGTGCGGTCGTATTGGCCTTCGAGCGCTTTCACCGCGTCGCGCACTTCATCGGCGGTCGGACGTTTGTACTGGTCGGCTTCGATCGAGCCGTTTTGATGCGGGATGCCCCAGCGGTCGAGGAAGGCGCCCATCATCTCGTTCTTCGTGTGCGTGTGGTATTGCATCAGAGCCATCTCGAGGAACTGATCGAACTCGGGGACGCCGATGCGCGACGCGAGGAGCTCCGCCTTTTTCTCCGGTGGCATCTTGCGAATCGTCTCTTCGCGGAAATGCAGCGCTTTCGCGAGATGCATCTGCACCACCAATCGTTCGTGCGCGTCGGCGTGCTTCCAGAAATGCGCGAGGATCGTGCGGCGCTGGTCAGCGTCCGCGAGCTCTTTGAGAATGCGTCGGGCGGTCCACATGCGGCGCGGTTTGTATCACAGCATCCGCTCGATCAGTTTCAGCAGCGCGTCCCAGTCGACCGGCTTGGCGATGAGCGGATCTCCGTCGTGCGTCGACGACATACCGCGCTCGCGCTCGCCGGTCACGAAGATCACCGGAATCGCAACGAAGCGCGCGTTGGAGCGAGCGCGCCGCACCAGATCGTGACCGGTCACTTTCTCGGTGAGCTGGACGTCCGCGAGCAGAAGATCGGGCGCGAAGCCGAGCAGCAACGCATCGAAGGTCTCGGGATCGCTGCAGACTTCCACTTCGTATCCTGCCGTGCCGAGGATGTAGCGGATCAGCTCCGCCTGCGTCGCTTCGTCTTCGACGGCCAGAATGCGACGCCGGTCGGCGGTCGGCGGTCGGCGGCCGGCGGGAGAACAAAACGCTTCCGCCGACTGCCGACTGCCGACCGCCGACTCTGCAAGGTCCCGCTCGATCTCGCCCGTGATCTCACGCCAGCGCGCAATCACGTGATCCGGCGGACGATGCCCTTCGCGCGCAAACGGAAGAATCGATCCTTCACCTTCGTCGCCGAGATCGGAGACGAGCGGGAATCCGTAGGTCGCGCCGAGGCCGGCGAGCGCGTGGAAATGCCGCGACAATCGTCGGACCGCATCGGGATCCGCCGCGTCGCGCAGAAGCGCGTCGAGAAGCGACCGCATCTCGCTCACGCGCGCACGCGAGGTCTCTCGGAATCGCTCGCGCAACTCTTCGAGCAGCGGATCGCTCATGCATTGAGGATAGCCGTAATCTCGCTGGCGAGCGTCATCGGATTGAAGGGCTTGAACAGAACTCCCTTCGCACCGAGTTGGATCAGACGCCGCGCTTCTTCGGCCATGCTCTTCGCGGTGAGAAAGACGATCGGGATCTCCGCGGTGTCGGTCCCCGCGCGAAGCTCGTGGAACGTCGCCGCGCCGTCTTTGCCCGGCATCATGATGTCGAGCAGGATGAAGTCGGGCTGCTCCTTCTTCGCGAACTCGATGCCTTCTTCGCCGCTGCGCGCCTCGATGACGGTCATCCCGCCGAAGCGGTTGAGACTGAGGCGGGCCACGTAGCGAACGTCTTCTTCGTCGTCGACGACGAGCACCTTCACGGCAGCTCCCGGCCGCGCGAGTAATCGAGAAGCTGTCCGACGGCCGCGCGAAACTCCGCATCGTTCGCACGCGTTTTCTTGAGAAATCGCGTCGGACCGAGCTGCAGGCGATTGCGCTCCGCGGTCGTGAGATCGCCCTCGCTGTAGACGAGCAGCGGCATGTCGCGCCGCTGCGGATCCTTTCGCAGTTTCGACACGACGCTGAAGCCGTCGATGTCCGGCAATTGCAGATCGAGCACGATCAGGCCCGGCGCTTTTTCCGCGACCGCGGCCAGTCCCGCCTCTCCCGATCGCGCGACGCGCACCGGCACGCCCGCCGCCGCGAGCTGCGCGCTCACGTTATCGATCGCCGCTGCATCGTCGTCGAGCAGCAGCACATCGACATCGGGCAGCCAAGGCTTTTTTTGGGCGTACTCCGTGACGCTGCGGATGCGGAACCAGAACGTGCTTCCTTCGCCTAACGCGCTCTCGACGCCGATCTCGCCGCCGTGCTGCTCGACGATCGCCGTGCAGATCGCCAGTCCGAGTCCCGTTCCCGGTTTCGGCCGCGAGTCGCTCGCGTCGATCTGCGAGAAGCGCTGGAAGAGTTTTCGCTGCGCCTCCGCGGGAATGCCGGCGCCACGATCCTTGACGCGCACTTCGGTCCACGTGCTTCCCACGTGAACGCTGAGCGTCACCACGCCGCCGCGATGCGAGTACTTGACCGCGTTCGAGAGCAGATTCACGACGACCTGCGCGAGGCGCGCGTCATCGGCGAGCACTCTCGCGTCGGTGGTCTGCACTTCGATGCGGATGCGGTCGTGCGCCGCGACCGAGCGAACGGTATCGACGGCCTGTTCGAGGATCGGACGCAACGCGAAGGGGCGGATGTTCAACTCGACTTTGCCGTTGTCGAGCTTTTCGAAATCGAGAATGTCGTTGATGATCGACATGAGGCGGATGCTGTTGCGCTCCGCAACATCGACGACGCGCGTCGCTTCTTCATTGAGCTGGCCGACCACGCCCGATGCGAGCAGTCCGAGGGACCCGCGAATCGAGGTGAGCGGCGTGCGCAGTTCGTGACTGACATTGGCCACGAAGTCTTTCTTCATCTGTTCGACTTCGTCGAGGATCGACGCGATCCGCGCCTCGGCGCGCGCCCGGTCCGTCATTTCTTTCCGGAGCTCGAGCTGTGCGACCGCTTGCTTTGCGAGTGCGCGCAACGCGGACTTCTGCGCGTCATCGAGCACGCGCGGGCGATGATCCATCACACACAGCGTGCCGAGGTTGTGACCATCCGCGGTCGTGAGCGGAGCGCCGGCATAGAAACGGAGCTTCGTCGTCGCGACCAGCGGATTGTCGGCGAAACGCGGATCGTCGAGCGCATCGGCGACGATGAAGAGATCGTCGCCGAGGATCGTGTGGGCGCAGACGGCGATCTCGCGCGAGAGCTCGTGAACCGAGACTCCGATGCGCGCCTTGAACCACTGCCTCGTCTCCGCGACGAGCGTGATCAGCGCGATCGGCGTCGCGCAGATCATCGACGCGAGTCGCGCAAGCTCATCGAACGCATCTTCGGGTGGAGTGTCGAGGATTCCGTAGCGGTGCAAGGCGACGAGACGAGCACCCTCGTTCTCCGGAAGGACGGCAGTCTGCATCGGTTGACTGCCATCCTAGAAAGCACAGATTACGGCGAGGTTACGGGGCCAGGCGATAACCGAAACCGCGCACTGTCAGAAGAATCTCAGGAGCGTCGGGATCGCGCTCGATTTTCTGCCGGATCCGGCGGATGTACACCGCGACGTTCTTGTCGGAGCCGAGCTCGTCCTCGGACCAGAGCTGTTCGATGAGAAAGTCGCGGCTGACCGCTTTTCCGGCGCGCGTGGCGAGAAGATGCACGAGCTCGAACTCCTTTTGCGTGAGGCCTACGGGTTTTCCATCGACGAGCGCATCCTGCAGCGAGGGATCGACGACGAGCCGTCCGGCGCGGAGGATCGCGCCGTCTTCGTTGCGGCTGAGTTGTTGCGCGCGGCGAAGCTGCGCGCGCACACGCGCGACCATCTCGCGGGGCTCGAACGGTTTCACGATGTAGTCGTCCGCGCCGGTCTCGAGACCGGTGACGCGGTCGTCGAGCTGGCGCTTGGTGCTGAGGATCACGATGGGCATGCGATGGCGCTCGCGAATGCGGCGGCACGTGGTGAATCCATCGCCGTCGGGAAGCACGACATCGAGCACGATGAGGTCGTAGTTGCGGCGATTCACCTCCGCCATCGCCTCGGCCACCGTGCCTGCGGTCGTCACCGCCATCCCTTCACGCTCCAGAAGCTGCTGCACGGTGCGGCGCGTGAGCAGCTCGTCCTCCACCACGAGGATCGTCGGGGTCATCGCGACTATTGTACGGATAGAGCGTGCGCGCGGTTTGCGGGTGGCGAAAACGCGTCTCGCGTCACTCCGTTTAGGCCACCGGCACGACGATCAGCACCGCGTCCTGATCCTTCGCAGCCAGGATGTCGCCGCCGGCTCTGCGCATTTCGGCGCGCGCGATCGCGAGACGAACGTCGATGTGCTGCTGCAGAAAGCGCGTTTGGTCGGGCGGCACTTCCTCTCCGAATAGATGGCCTAACGCGCGCAGGCGCATCGTCAGCGGCACGCTGCAGATCGAAATGACGACGCGATTGGATCCGTCGCGGCGATCGGCGCGAATCGAGAGATGCGGATCTTCTCGTGCGCGTTGCAACACTTCGCTGAGAACGCGGCGCACGATCTCTTCGTCCGCGACGATCGTGCCGATGCCGTTGCAGTGGCACGGTACTCCGGCGGATGACGCGACGTCGCGGACGAGCGCGTCGAAATCGAAGCGCGTCACCGATGCGCTCGCGGGCTGCGATTCCGCGCGCGCGAGCTCGATCAGCTCGTCGATGCGTCCGAGAAGATCACGGCCGCTCGCGTGGGCCGTCTCGGCGAGACGACGATGCTTCGGATCGCCGACGCGCTCCGCGAGCAGCTCGCTGAATCCGATGACGTGATTCAGCGGCGTGCGCAATTCATGACTGACGTTCATCAGGAACATGCTCTTCGCGCGGCTCGCCTGTTCCGCCGCGGCTTTCGCGCGCGTCAGCTCCTCGACGGTGCGCGCGAGCTCCGCGGTACGGCGATCGACCTCGACCTCGAGCTGTTCGTTCAAACGCGCGAGCTCGTTCTGCGCCGAGCGGCGCGCGGTGATGTCCTGAAACACCGCGACCGCGTACACCAGCTGGCCGTTCTCGTCGAAGATCGGCGTGGCCGTGACCTCGAGCGCGATGCGCTCGCCGTTGCGATCGATCTCCGTGTCATCGTTGAAATGCCGCTCGCCGGCGAGCGCACGGACGATCGGCATGCGCTCGGTCGGATACGGGATGTCGGTGCCCGCGATGTATGCGGAGTAGCGCACGGCGAGATCGCCGGCGCGATCGCCATCGACGATGCCCTTCCCCAGGATCTCGGTCGCGGCAGCGTTCGCATAGATTGCGGAGCCGGAGGCGTCGAGAATGAACACGCCCATCGGCAAAGCCTCGATGAGCTCCGCGAGGCTCTCCGGCGCAAAGCAGCGGAACGCACCGTTCACGAATCTCTCTCTCCTCGTGTGTGCCGAATCGTACACCCTCGTGGTGCCGGCCGCCGGCCGGCCGTGCCGCGGGCGGCTCGCCCGCGCGCGCCCCACTACCGCGCGATCGCTTCCACCATCTCCGCCAGCGCGGCGACGGCGAACGGTTTCCGCAGCACGCCCGCCACTGCGTTCGGGTCGATGAACTGCAGCGACTCGTCGGTCGCCGCGGTCATGATCACCGTCGACTTGAGCATCTCCGGTTTGCGGATCATGAGGTGGCGCAGCACGTCGAAGCCGCTGAGGCGCGGCAGAGTGAGATCGAGCAGGATGCAGTCGTAGTTGTTCTTGTGGAGCCGCTCGATCGCGGAATCGCCTTCGGCGACCGTCGTCACCGCGCACGTGCTCGCGAGCACCGACTCGATGCGCGACGCGATCACCGGCTCGTCTTCGATGACGAGAACCTTGTACGGCTTCTCGTCGGCCGATGCCGGCGTCTCCGCGGCCGCCGGCGCTTCAGTCGATGACGGTTGCACGGCGGTGAAACGCGTGACCGCGGCCATCAGCTTGTCGCGCGTCAGCGGTTTGCAGATCCAGCCGTCGGCATCCGAAGCTTCGAACAGACGCCGCACGCGATCTTCGCTGAGCGCGGAGACGAGCACGATCGGCACATGCCCGCGCGAGCGAATCAACGAGCCGAGACGATGACCCGGAATCTGCGGGAGCTCGATGTCGATCAGCACGAGATCGGGTCGCGACGTGGTGAGCACATGCGCGAGCTCCGCGATCGTGCCCGCGGTCAGCGTCGCGAAACCTTCGCGCTCGCACAGACGCGCCGCCTGCGCGCGGAACGACGGATTGTCGTCGACGATGAGGATGGTGAACACGGGACGGCGGAGAACTGTAGCACGGTCGGACTTGCCTGCTTTTCCGAGCTGCGCTTGCAATTTCGATCCGACATGGCGTAGCTAAGACGCGTGCCCAAATCACGGGTCCTGTCGAGGTTCGCTCCGGCGGTGTTCGTCGCGGTGTGCGCAACATCATTCGCATGGACGGCCTTCGCGCTCGACCCGAAAACGTCGATCCGCAACTATATCTACGACGTCTGGGAGATCGAGAGCGGACTCCCGCAGAACTCGGTGATGAGCATCGTGCAGACGCGCGATGGCTACCTCTGGCTCGGCACGCAGGAAGGGCTCGCGCGATTCGACGGCGTGCGCTTCGTGGCGTTCAATCAGGCGAACACTCCCGCGCTGCGCAGCAATCACGTGCAAACGCTCGTCGAAGACGGCGAAGGGCAGCTCTGGATCGGAACGTACGGCGGCGGCCTAACACGAATGAAAGACGGCCGCTTCGAGACGTTCGGCCGCGCGGAGGGTCTCTCGAACGATTTCGTGCGCGCGCTGTGGCAGGACCGCAAGGGGACGCTCTGGATCGGAACGAACGAAGGCGTGACCCGTCTTCAGAACGGGAAGTTCACGATCTTCGGCGCGAACGAAGGCCTCTCGAATCCGGAAGTGATCTCCCTCGGAGGCGACGCGCAGGGCCGGCTCTGGGCCGGCACCTACGGAGGCGGCGTCTTTCGTCTCGACGATGACTTCGGCAAGCAACACTTCACCCCATTCACCACCGACGACGGCCTCGCCCACGGAAAAGTGTGGGCGATCTACACCGATCGCGCGGGCAACCTCTGGATCGGCACTGCCGGCGGGCTCAATGTCTTCCGCGACGGAAAGCTCACGAGCTACACGAAGGCCGACGGATTGCCGAACGACGTCGTGCAGCGTCTGCTCGAAGACCGCGACGGCAACCTGTGGATCGCCACGCGCAGCGGCATCGCTCGCTGGGAAAATGGTTCGTTCGAATCTTTTGACGCCGAACATCCTCTCCGCGAAGGCGAAGCGCGCGCGATCTACGAGGACGTCGAAGGCAACCTCTGGATCGGGACGTACGGCGGAGGCCTGAGCCGTCTCAAGAATCGTGTCGTTTCGACGATCACGCGCAAAGACGGATTGTCCGAGGACGTGACGCGCGCGATTTACGAAGACAAACAGGGCGCGATCTGGATCGGCACCTACGGAGCGGGTGTGAATCGCTTCGCCAATGGAACGTTCACACGGCTCTCGAAGAGCGACGGTCTCGCGCACGATCGCGTTTGGTCGTTGATGGAAGACGGCGCCGGCGCGCTCTGGCTCGGAACGTTCGGCGGCGGGATTCATCGCGTCGACGGTTCGACGTTTACGAGCGTGACGGAGAAAGAAGGGCTGCCCGACGACGTCGTACGCTCGATGTATCGGGCATCCGACGGCACGCTGTGGATCGGCACCGCCAAAGGTCTCGCGTCACTGCGCGACGGCAAAGTGCAGGTGTCCGGCGTCCCGGGATTGCGCGGCACGAAAGTCGTCGCGATGTACGACGACGGACGCGGCACGTTCTGGGCGGGGACGGACAAAGGACTGTGGCGTCTCGCCGGAAACCGCGCGACGCTCTACACGGCAAATGAAGGGTTGAGCCACGATCTCGTCTATGCGATTCACGGCGATCGCGACGGCACGATCTGGGTCGGCACGCGCGGCGGCCTGACGCGCATCAAAGGCACGCAGTTCACGCGTTATACGAAGCGCGACGGTTTGTTCGACGACGCCGTGTTCCACATCCTCGAGGACGATCGCAACAATCTCTGGATGAGCTCTTCGCGCGGAATCTTTCGGATCGCGAAGCGCGAGCTCGATGAATTCGCGGCCGGCGCGCGAAGTTTCATCACCTCCGTCGCCTTCGGTAAAGCGGACGGCATGAAGAGCAGCGAGTGCAACGGAGGATTCCAGCCCGCGGGTCTGAAGAGCCGCGACGGACGGCTCTGGTTTCCGACGATGCGCGGCGTGGCCATCATCGATCCGCGACACGTGCAGACGAATCCGCTCGCGCCGCCGGTGTTCATCGAGCAGATGATCGTCGATGGCGCGGCGGTGAGTGCGAATGCGTTGCTCGCGCCCAAAAGCCGCCAGTTCGAGTTCCACTACACCGGCCTCAGTTTCACCGCGCCGGAGAAGGTGCATTTCAAATATCAGCTCGTCGGCTTCGACCAGGATTGGGTCGATGCGGGGACGCGCCGCGTCGCGTATTACACGAACATTCCGCCGGGCAGCTATCGCTTCCGCGTGGCCGCGTGCAACAACGACGGCGTGTGGAACGAACAAGGGGCGACGGTCTCGTTCGCGTTGCGCCCCGCGTTCTACAACACGGGATGGTTCTACGCTCTCGTGGCGACGGCGATCGTGTTCATCAGCGCACTCGTCTATCGCCTGCGCATCCGCCGCCTCCAGGTGCGCGAAAAGGAGCTCGTCGCGCTCGTCGACGAGCGCACGCACGAGATCGAGCGCGAGCGCAACGAGGCCGAGCACCTCGCGTATCACGACACGCTCACGCAACTTCCCAATCGCCTTCTGTACATCGATCGCCTCGAGCTCGCGATTGGACGCGCACAGAGGCGCGGGGAACAGCTGGCCGTCCTTTTCCTCGACCTCGATCGCTTCAAGAACATCAACGATTCCCTCGGACACTCGGTCGGCGACCAGCTTCTCCTCGCGGTCGCGCATCGCCTGCAGTCGGGCGTGCGACAAACGGATACCGTGGCCCGCTTCGGCGGCGATGAATACACGCTGCTCCTCGAGACCGTCGCGTCCCCACAAGACGCCGACCGCCTGGCGCGCAAGATCGTCGAGTGGATGCACGCACCGTTCACCATCGACAGTCACGAGCTCGTGGTGACCACCAGCGTCGGCCTTGCGCTCTATCCCGATGACGGAGTCGAGGCCGAAACGCTTCTCAAGAATGCCGACGCTGCGATGTACCGCGCCAAGGAATTAGGGCGCAACCACCATCAGCGCTACGCGCCGACGATGAATGCCGAATCCGCCGGCCATCTGGCGATGGAAACGCTGCTGCGCAAGGCGCTGCATCAGGGCGATCTGATGCTGCACTATCAGCCCATCATCGATTCCGCGTCGGGACGGTTGCTCGGCGCCGAGGCTCTGCTTCGTTGCCGGCATCCGGAGAAAGGCATCCTCGCGCCGGCGGACTTCTTACGCACGGCGGAGGTCTCGGGGATGATCCTGCCCATCGGCGCATGGGTGCTATCGACGGCGTGTGCACAAGCACGCGCGTGGCAGGAGGCGTTTGGCTCGGATTTCCGCATCTGCGTAAATCTCTCGGCTCGGCAGTTCCAGCAGTCCGGACTGCTCGATCAGGTGGACGTCGCACTCGTCGCGACCGGTCTCGATCCGCGCCTGCTGGAGCTGGAGATCACCGAACACGACGCAATGCAGAACGCGGAAGCCGCCGTGGGCATCCTCCGCGAGCTCAAAGCCCTCGGCGTGCGCATCGCCATCGACGACTTCGGCACGGGCCACTCGTCGCTCAGCTATCTGCGCCAGTTCCCGATCGACACGCTCAAGCTCGATCAGTCGTTCGTCCACGACGTGACGCGAAGCTTCCAGGACGGCGCGATCGTCGAGGCGGTGATTCATCTCGCGCATACGCTCGATCTCGAAGTGATTGCCGAAGGCGTGGAGACGCTCGACCAGCTCACCTTCCTGCGCACGCATCG
>Ga0075428_100008190_pt1 | contig 11599 bp, 6 predicted proteins | sample RhiMetdeltSRZDD2_FD_75291 | JGI IMG/M metagenome (GOLD analysis project Ga0075428, IMG submission 75291) | Populus rhizosphere microbial communities from Tennessee, USA - Rhizosphere MetaG P. deltoides SRZDD2 | ecosystem: Host-associated > Plants > Roots > Rhizosphere > Soil | place: USA...
CCTTGCCCTTCGCGACGCCGTCGGCCAGGAACTTCTCGATGCGGCCAAGACCCTTCTTCAGCACGTCCTCATTCACTTCGAGGACGATGGTCTTGAAGCCCGCCGCCGCCGACACCTGCGCGATGCCCGCGCCCATCAACCCGCACCCGAGCACGCCAACCGTCTTAATGGCCATTTCCAGTCTCCGGCAGCACTAAAGTGCCGCCCTTCCGGCGATCACCGCGCCTCGATAATCATTGCGATACCCTGACCGCCGCCGATACAGGCGGAAGCCACACCGTATTTCTTTCCTCGACGCCGCAGCTCGAGCACCAACGTCAGGACCAGGCGCGCGCCGCTCGCGCCGAGCGGATGCCCGATCGCGATCGCGCCGCCGTTGACGTTCACCTTGTTGCGATCGAGGCCGAGCTCTTTCTCGCACGCCAGGTACTGCGGCGCAAAAGCCTCGTTGATTTCGATCAGATCGAGATCGTTGAGCGACAGCTTCGCGCGCTCGAGCGCCTTGCGGATCGCCGGCGCCGGCCCCATCCCCATCATCGTCGGCTCGACGCCGACGGTCGCCCACGACACGATGCGGCCGATCGGCTTCGCGCCGCGCGCGTTCACCGCGCTGGCTCCCGCGATCACCAGCGCCGCGGCGCCGTCGACGATGCCGCTCGCGTTGCCCGCCGTGACGACGCCGTCTTTCTTGAACACCGCCGGCAGCTTCGCGAGAATCTCGATCGTGGTGTCCGGACGCATGTGATCGTCCTGCTCGATCAGCGTCACACCCTTCTTCGACTTGATCTCGACCGGGACGACTTCTTCCTTCATCGCGCCAGACGTCCACGCCTTGTGCGCGAGCTGTTGCGAGCGCAACGCGTACTGATCCGACTGCTCGCGCGTGATGCCGTACTTCGCGGCGCAATTCTCGGCGGTGATCGCCATCGAACAGCCCGCGTACGGATCGTTGAGCCCTTCCCACAGCCAGTCTTCGAGCTTGCCCTGACCGAGCTTCAGTCCCGGGCGCAGCCCGCGGATGATGTGCGGGACCTGGCTCATGCTCTCCATGCCGCCGGCCAGCACGAATCCCGCTTCATCGAGTTGAATATGCTGCGCGCCGTTGATCACGGCCTGGATGCCGGAACCGCACAGCCGATTCACGGTCAGCGCCGGCACCTCGATCGGCAATCCGGCTTTCAATCCGACGTGCCGCGCGCCGTAGTGCGCGTCAACGCTGCTCTGCTGCACGTTGCCGAAGATCACGTGATCGATCCACTCCGGCTTCGTCGAGGTCCGCTCGAGCGCCGCCTTCGACGCGATCGCGCCGAGCTCGATCGCCGAGAAATCCTTGAGCGCGCCGACATGTGTCGTCATCGGCGTCCGCGCGCCACCCAGAATGAATACGTCCATCAGTTCCCTGCCTTGAGGCGTGAAGCGATCCAGTCGCCAACTTCTCGCGTGCCGAGCGAGCCACCTATATCTGTTGTTGTGTGATTCGCAGCGATCGAGGCCTCAACCGCCGCCTCAATGGCCTTGGATTCGTTCTTCGCGCCGAGCGTCTCGAGCATCATCGCCGTCGAGAGAATCGCGCCGATCGGATTCGCCACGTTCTTTCCCGCAAGCGGCGGCGCCGATCCGTGCACGGGCTCGAACAACGACGTCTTGCCCGGATGAATGTTGCCGGACGCGGCCATCCCAAGTCCGCCCTGCAGCGCGCCGCCGATGTCGGTGATGATGTCGCCGAACAGGTTGTTCGTGACGATCACTTGATACTGCCCTGGATCCTTCACGAGAAACATCGCCATCGCGTCGATGTACTGATGCGTTGCGGTGATGCCGGAATACTGCGCCGCGACCTCTTTGAACACGCGCTGCCAGAGCGCGTGGCCCTGCTGCATCGCGTTGCTCTTGTCGGCCATGCAGACCTTCGTGAGGCCGTTCGCCTTCGCAAACTCGAACGCGTGGCGAATGATGCGATGCACACCCTTATAGGTGTTCACCTCTTCCTGGATCGCGACTTCATCCTGCGTGCCGGCCTTGAATCTCCCGCCAATGCCGACATACACGCCTTCGGTGTTCTCGCGGAACACGACGAAGTTGATGTCCTTGCGGCCGCGATCCTTGAGCGGGCTCAACCGATCGTCCAGCAGTTTCACCGGGCGATAGTTGACGTAGAGATCCAGCTCGAAGCGCGTGCCGAGGAGAATATCGCGCGCGTGACGGTTGTCGGTGACGCGCGGATCGCCGAGCGCGCCGACGAAGACCGCGTCGAATGACCGCAGCACGTCGTAGCCGTTGGCGGGAAGCGTCTGGCCGGTTTTCAGGTAGTGGTCGGCGCTCCACGGCAGGTGTTCGAGCGCGATCTCGCGGCCAAAGACAGAAGAAATAGTCGTCAGGACTTTCACGGCTTCCGCCGTAACGTCCTTGCCAATCCCATCTCCGGCAATGACAGCTATACGCATTCGATCGCCATCGCCATCCCCATGCCGCCGCTGACGCAGAGGGTGGCCAACCCCTTAGTTTTTCCCCTCCGCTGTAGTTCATGCAAGAGCGTCACGACAATGCGCGCGCCGCTGCAACCGATGGGATGGCCGAGCGCGATTGCGCCGCCATTCACGTTCAGTTTCTCTGCCGGGATCGGCACGTCCTTCAACACCGCGAGGACCTGCGCCGCAAACGCCTCGTTGATCTCGACCAGATCGAAATCGTTCACGTCGAGGCCAATGCGCTGCTTCAACTTCGCCATCGCCGGCACAGGACCGATGCCCATGATGCGGGGATCGACACCGGCGCTCGCCCATCCCGTGAGCTTGGCGATCACCTTTAATCCTCGCGCACGCGCGAAGTCGCCGGAGGCGAGCACCACCGCGGCCGCGCCATCGGTGATGCCTGACGCCGATCCCGCCGTGATGATGCCGTCGTGACCCTCGACCTTCGGAAAGGTCAGCGGCAGTTTGCGCAGCGCCTCGATCGTCGATCCGTGGCGTGGATGCTCATCGACGCTCACCTCAATGGATTTTCCTTTTTCGGTGATCGTCACCGGCGCGATCTCGCGCGTGAAATGACCGGCCTTCTGCGCCGCTTCCGCCTTGCGCTGACTCTCGAGCGCGAATTGATCCGACTGCTCGCGCGTGATGCCGTATTGACGCGCCAGCACTTCCGCCGTCTCGCCCATGATCAATCCCGACAGCGGATCGGAGAACCCGTCGCGATACATCGCATCGACGAACTGGAAGTTCCCCATCTTGTGTCCCCATCGCGCATCCGATGCGTCCATGAGGAACGGGACGCGGCTCATGTTCTCGATGCCGCCGGCCACGACGATGTCGGATTCGCTGAGCATGATGCTCTGCGCGCCTGACGCGATGGCCTGCATGCCGCCGGCGCACGCTTTATTGATCGTGTAGGCCGGCGAGGAATGCGGAATGCCCGATCGATGCGCGACCTGGCGGGCGGGATTGGGTCCGACGCCCGCCGGGCGGCCGTGACCCATCAAAACTTCGTGCACATCGTCTGGGGCGACTCCGGCGCGCTCGAGCGCTGCTTTGACTGCTACAGCGCCAAGGTCGGCGGCGTGAACGTCCTTGAAAAAGCCTCCAAATCGTCCGATCGGGGTCCTGGCGGCCCCCAGAATCACCACGTCTCGCACAGGCATCGTGTGGCGATAATATCAAACGACTGTTCAAATTAGCGGGATTCCCAGGGTCGCGGAACCGCCCAGTTGGCGGTTTTGCACCGGAAAACGTGCATTTCATCCCTGTCAGATCTCTATTCGTCACGCTTTTCACCCCCTTAGTGTTCTAGAATCGATGCGGCCCATGCGCTTGGGCTGGCGGAGTGACTTCCCCGTCGTTGGTGCGCTTCTCTCTACGTTGTTGTTGTCTTTCCAAGGAGGAAAGGTGATGTTAAGACCTTTCGCAACACTGGTACTAATCGCCGCGCTTGCGGCGCCCGCGTGGGCGCAGGAGCTGCGCGGTTCAGTTGAAGGCGTCGTCAAAGACGCATCGGGCGCAGTTCTTCCAGGCGCAACTGTCGAAGCCAAATCCCCCACAGGCGTAGTCAGCAGTACCGTCTCCGACAGCGTGGGAGCGTTCCGCTTCCCATCGCTGCCCCCGGGCACCTACTCGTTGACCGCGACGCTGCAGGGATTCCAGTCCCGCTCGGTCGACGAGGTGCACGTCTACCTCGGGCAGATCAAGAAAGTCGATTTCGCGCTGCCGCTTTCGGGCGTAACCGAAACCGTGCAGGTCACCGCGGAGTCGCCGATGATCGACGTGCGCCAGAGCGCGCGCGCCACGAACATCCGCGCCGAGCAGGTTGAGTTGCTGCCTCACGGCCGCGACTTCACCACGCTGGTGACGCAGGCGCCCGGCGCCAACCAGGAATCGAAGCTCGGTGGCTTGTCAATCGACGGCGCCAGCGCCGGCGAGAACCGCTACATCATCGACGGCATCGAGACCACGAACCTGCAGAGCGGCACCTCGGGCAAGAACGTCATCGTCGACTTCATCGAAGAAGTTCAGGTGAAGTCGAGCGGCTACACGGCGGAATTCGGTGGCGCGACGGGCGGCGTGATCAACGCCGTCACCAAGAGCGGCACCAACGACTTCCACGGCAGCGCGCTCTACAACTTCGAAGGCAGCGCCCTTGAAAGCGCGCGCCGTCCGTCGCTGCGGCAGAACCTGACCAACTCGGATGTCGCCGAGTACGTCAGCTATCCGAAAGATGACCGAACCCGATCCGAGCCCGGCTTTGCGCTCGGTGGCCCGATTGCCAAGAACCGCATGTGGTTCTTCGGCGCGTATCAGCCGGCGCTGACGAGTATCGATCGCACGGTCAATTCGAGCACGGCCAGCAACCCCTCGGCGGGAACGTTTGATCAGAACCAGAAAGAGACCTATCACTACATTACCGGCAACGTCACGTCCCAGCTGAGCGACAGCACGCGACTGCGCGTGGCTTACAACAATAGCTATCGCAAGCTCGAAGGCCTGCTGCCGGCGCTGGACGGCCTCGATGTCGCCGGCACCAACTACACGAAGGCGTCGGAATTCCCGAACTACTCGGCGTCCGGCAATTTGGACTTTGTGGCCTCCTCGAAGCTGCTCTTTGGCATCCGTGGCGGCTACTACACGTCGGACCAGCACGACTCCAACGTGACCGAGCAACCGCGGTTCATCTTCTCAGGCACGAACAACATCGGGTTCCTGGACGTGCCGGCGAGTCTGCAACATGGCACGGGCTTCTCGAGCATCCCCTCCAACACGAAGGTCACTCGTGACCAACAGACACGCCTGTACTTCCAGGCCGACAGCACGGTCTATGCGACGGCCGGCGGCACCCACCAGGTGAAGTTCGGTGTGCAGGCCGACCGCGTCGGCAACAACGTGCTGAGTGGCGAGTCGCGTAACCGCGTCACCATCCGGTGGAATACGCCACTGCCGACCGGCGTACCGGTCACACGCGGCACCTACGGTTACTATTCGGTGCGCAGCAACGGCGTCTCGCCGAAGCAGGGCTTCATCACCGAAGGCGACATCCACACGACCAACCTCGGCTTCTTCGCCCAGGACGCGTGGACGATCAACAACAAGTTGACGATCAACGTCGGCGTCCGCACCGAGCGCGAGCGCGTGCCGGTGTATACGTCGGGCGCAGACATCCCGGACGTCGGCATTGATTTCAGCTTCGGCGACAAGCTGGCGCCGCGCGCCGGGTTCGCCTACGACTTCAACGGCGACGGCAAGTGGAAGGCCTCAGGTTCGTGGGGCATCTTCTACGACATCTTCAAGCTCGAACTGCCGCGCGGCTCGTTCGGCGGCGACAAGTGGCTCGAGTACTACTACACGCTCGACACCCCGAACTATCCGACGCTCGTCGACGGCGCCAACTGTCCGCCGGCGTGCTCGGGCACGCTGATCCGTGGACCGATTGACTTCCGTCACCCGTCGTTCGGGTCGGACGCGATCGATCCGGACCTGAAGCCGATGCGGCAGCAGGAAATGACCTTCGCGATGGACCACCAGCTGAACGACGTCATGGCGCTCAGCGCCCGTTACGTCCACAAGCAGGTCGATACGGCGATTGAAGACACGGGCTCGCTCGACGCGCAGGGCAACGAGATTTATGTCATCGCTAACCCTGGCGAAAATCTCACGGCGCTCGCGTTCACGAACCCGAACATCGCACTGCCCAAGGCCAAGCGCGACTACGACAGCGTGGAGTTCGCGTTCGAGAAGCGCATGCGCGCCAACTGGTACCTGCGCACGAGCTACGCCTGGAGCCGCCTCTATGGCAACTACTCCGGACTCTCGCAGTCGGATGAAAACGGCCGCACCAGCCCGAACGTCGGCCGCCTGTTCGACTACCCGCTGATGATGTTCCAGGACGGCGGCACGGCGGCGTTCGGACCGCTCGCCACCGATCGTCCGCACCAGTTCAAGGCGCAGTTCATCTATCAGTTCGCGAAGGGCCTCAGCATTGGCGCCAACGAATACGTCGCCAGCGGATTGCCGGTCAGCCGCGAGCTGGGCATCTACCCGACGAGCAACCTGCCGGTCCAGTACCTGGGCCGCGGCAGCGACGGGCGTACGCCGGTGTACTCGCAGACGGACATGTTCGTGCAGCACTCGTTCAGCCTCGCTGGCGGGCGCAGCTTCCAGGTCAGCTTAAACGTGCTGAACCTGTTCAACCAGGACACGGCGGTTGGCAGGTTCTCCACGTACCAGAAAACCAACGGCGTCGTGCCGGATGAAACCCTGTTCTACACGGGTCGTCAGACGCTCGCGTCGCTCATCACCACCCAGAACGTCGTCAAGGATCCGCGTTTCCTGATGGACAACGCGTTCCAGGCGCCGCTCATTGCTCGCTTCGGCGTGAAGTTCCTCTTCTAAAGGAACGGCCGCGTCGACGACATCACCTCGCCCCGCGGGCCAAAAGCCCGCGGGGCGTTTTTCATTTCCCGGCAGGAGTGCTGTCCCATGCAACCGATGCTTACCCTCATCCTGGTCATGCTCACCGCTGTATCGCCGGCCTTCGCTCAACACAACCCCGCCGACCGGGCTCGCGCCGCCACCCAGAACCGACTCGGGTGGGACTACATGAGGGCAGAGTCATGGGACAAGGCCGCCGCGGCCTTCCAGGCGGCCATCGATATCGATCCAACGTTCGAGGTGCCCTACTACGGCCTGGGCCGCGCCGACCTGGCGCTCAAGCAGTACGTCGCGGCAATCGCCGCGCTCGCCAAATGTCGTGACCTGTACCAGGCACAAGTCGGACGGCAATTCGCCAACGCGCAGGAGGCGCAACGCTATCGCCAGGATCGCATCACCGAGATCGACGAGCAGATCCGAATGGCGAACTCGATGCCGCCGTCCATACAGCAGCAGGACCTGCTCCGCCAGTTGGGCAACCAGCGGCGCGACGTCCAGGACGCCATCACCAAGGGCACCAACGTCAACCTCGACTCCACTGTGCCGCCGTGGGTGTCGCTCTCGCTCGGCAGCGCCTATTTCCGTTCCGGCAAGATTGCCGATGCCGAACGCGAGTACAAGGCCACGATCGCGGCCGATAACAAGTCCGGAGAAGCACACAACAACCTCGCAGTTGTGTATCTGGAGACCGAGCGATTCGCAGATGCGCTGACTTCGATCAACGCTGCCAAGAAGACGGGTTTCAAAGTGAATCCCGAACTCGAGAAAGCAATTCGCTCAAAGCAAAAGTAATCTCATCCCAGCGCTGATCACAGCGCTCGTCACATCACTCGTCACACGCGATCGCGCGTGATTCAAAATCCCGTTCGAGTTATTGGTGTTTTTGTTTTTTTCGTCCCTGCCTTCGCACCGTCGATCCATTAACTCAATCTAAACAAAACAGTTAAGAAAAAATTTCGGCCCAGCGTCAGTGGCACGCACTTTCCTTTACTGAACAAACGTTCGAAGTGCGTCCGCCTTCGCGCCGTGCAACGGCGGACAAAGTTTTCAGTCAATGAGGAGAAGGAATCACTTATGCGCAAATGCTTGAGTGCCATCGTCTCTGCGCTGCTGATCGCCACGAGCGGATCAGCGTTCGCGCAGGTTGCGACCACGGGCACGATACAGGTCGTCGTCGAAGACAAGGACCACGGCCGACTGCCGGGAGTCACGGTGACGGCCGAGGCTGCCGACGTCATCACCAAACGCACCGCCGTGACTGATGCCACGGGCACGGCGGTTCTCGAGGCGCTGGCGCCATCGAACCAATACAAGGTGACGATGACGCTCGCGGGGTTCGCGGATCGCATGGTCGAAAACGTGCTCGTCCGCTCGGGCCAGACGGCGTCGGTCAACGCGACGCTGCAGATTGCCGGTCTGACCGAAGCTGTCACCGTGACGGCCGTGAGTCCGGTCGTCGACGTGCGCAGCGCGACCGCCGGCCAGGACATCACGCTGCAGCTCACCGAGTCGCTGCCCACGGGCCGCTCGTATCAGAGCTACCTGCAGCTGGTGCCGGGCGTGATGCCCGACAGCCAGACCGCGACGGGCAATCCAGCGTCGCGCTCCGGCATGAACTGGAAGGACGTCCAGACCAACGACAATCTCGGATACTCGACCGACAACTTCTATTACTTCGAAGGCATCAACGTGACCGATCCGGTCGCCGGCACCTTTGGAGCGAACCTGAATACCGAGATCATCCAGGAGCAGAAGGTCATCACCGGCGGCATCCCGGCGGAGTTCGTCGGCGCGTCCGGTCTCATTTCGACGGTCGTGACCAAGTCGGGCACGAACAACATCTCCGGTTCGGCCAACTATTTCTTCCAGAACAACAACCTGGTGTCCGCCAACAAGCACAACCCGGACAACACGTTCAGCTCGGATGACGCCGCCTTCACCATCGGCGGTCCGTTCCTGCGCAACAAGGCGTGGGGCTTCGGCAGCTGGCGCTACTTGAAGAACACGCGCGACGTCAGCTCGCAGGACACGCACGAACTGCTGCGCACGGTGGAGACCGTTGAGAAGCAGGGTTTCGCGAAAGCAACGTTTGCGCCGACGCAGAACGATACGGCCAGCGTGATGTTCCTGAACGATCCGTTCCGCCGCAGCGGCTCGACGGATCCGTCGGTCGTCAACAGCCGCGATCGTGAACGCATCCAGGGCGGCAACAACTATTCGGCCACCTACAGCCGCATCTGGGGCGGGATGCTGATCGATGCGGCCGTCAGCAAGCACGACGCGGAGATCACGGATCTCTCGGTCGATCGCACCGCGCGCAACACCGTCGCCTACCAGCGCACCACGACGCGCACGCTCGCGCAAGAGCAGCTCGGCGGCTTCGGCCAGGACTTCCCGGAGACTCGTCCGACGCTGCAAGCGAAGGGCGCGGTCAACTACGTGTGGCGCGGCAACCGCATCAAGGGTGGTTACGAGTGGTCGCAGCACAAGGACATCCGCGACCTGCTCTACCTGCCTGAGAACGATCGCTCGCAGTACACCTCGATCGCGAATCTCTACGGTCCGGTGACGGCGGCCAGCATCTCGAACAGCACGCTGTGGTCGACGCGCACGTTCAACGTCGCCAACGCCAGCGACTACAACGGCCTGATCGCGAGGATCAACACGCTGTCGAATCGCGCGTCGTTCTACTCGGCCTACGACACCGACGGCAACGGCACCATCACGCAGGCGGAGCTTGGCAATGCGCTGCTCTTCAACAGCACGGCCGGCAACCCGCACAACCAGGTCAACTACTACCGCATCACCCAGTCCGCGACCGGCCTGCAGGATCAGCAGGTGCGCGGCAACTCGGTGTTCGCGCAGGACGAGTTCGATCTGAACCGCCTCACGTTCAACGTCGGCGTCCGCGCCGAGCACTGGGAGCACTTCTCGACGACGGGCTTCAGCATCTTCGCGTTTGACTGGACGCTGGCGCCGCGCCTGAGCGCGGCCTACGACATCAAGGGCGACGGCACGCAGAAGCTGTCGGCGTACTTCGGCCGCTACTACGACCCGATCCGCATGGACATGACGAACTTCGCGGGCACGACCAGCGGCTCGACGCGCGAAGAGCAGGTGTTCATCAACAATCAGTGGGTCACCTACCGCGTGCGCGGCTTCTCGGCGGTTCCGGACGGCTTGTTCGCGCCGAAGACGAAGACGCCGTACACCGACGAACTGCAGCTGCAGTACGAGTCGGATCTCGGCCGCAACATGAGCGTGTCGGCGGCGTACTATCGTCGCCAGACCCGCGACATCTTCGAGGACTTCGATCCGGGCATCTACACCGATCCGGCGAGCTACGGCGGCAACATCAACGCGCCGAACTCGCTGTTCCTCGGCTGGGATTACCTCGGGTTCGATCCGGCGCATCCGCCGGCGGCGAACTTCTTCCTCGCCACACTCAAGGGCGGCGAGCGCAACTACAACGGTCTCGAGCTGGTGTTCCGCAAGCGCTACTCGAACAACTGGCAGGGCCTCGCGTCCTACAGCTACCTCGATGCGACCGGCAACACCGTGTCGGACGGCAACGCCGACTTCGCGGGTGACGTGTTCTGGCTCGATCCGCGCGCTCCGAACATCGAGGGCACGATCCCGGGCACGATCCATCACCTGTTCAAGGCGGGCGGTTCGTACATGACGAAGTGGGGGGTCGAGCTCGGCGCCACTTATCGCTGGAACTCCGGCACGATCGTCAACAAGACGCAGCTGGCGTCGAACCGTCGTCTCCCGATCCAGGTCGACACGCCGTTCGCGTTCGGCGGCATCACCGACAACTGGATCGCGCCCGACACCATCGGCGCGGTGCAGAACCCGTCGTGGGGCCAGTTCGACATCCGCGCACAGTACGTGAAGCGGCTTGCCGATCGGCTGACGACGGAATTCTTCGTCGACATGTTCAACCTGTTCGACGATCAGGCTCCGACGCGCACTGAAGATCTGGTCGCGGGCACGGGCGGCACGCATTTCGGCGACGACATTGCGTGGCTCAATCCGCGCCGGGCTTTCCTGGGCGCACGCATTAAGTTTTAATCGTAGTTGGAGGGCCGGTGGAAATCCGCCGGCCCTTCAATGCCTCAAGCGTTCCTGTTATTCGTCCCACCGCAAATCCAATTCCTTGAGCAGACAGTATTGCCGTTTGTTTTTTTCGTCACTCCATTCGTACCACTGATCACATAAAGCGCGTTAAACGAGTCATGACTCATCCCGTGACCGATGGCACGCACTTTCCTTTAGTACGAACGTTCGACGTGTTCACTCTAAGAGGAGAAGGATTCACTTATGCGTAAACGCTTCAGTGCCATCGTCGCCACGCTGCTGATCGGCATGACTGGTTCAGCATTCGCGCAGGGCGTACAAACCGGCACAATCCGCGGGACGGTTCAGGACCAGCAAAACCTTCCGGTTCCCGGCGTCACGATCACCGCCACATCACCTGCCCTGCAGGGCCCGCGCGCGACCGTGAGCGACGGCGAAGGCAATTACACGCTGGCCGCGCTGCCGGCGGGCCAGTACGAAGTGACGTTCGAGTTGAGCGGCTTCAAGACGATCAAGCAGACGACGTCTGTCTCGGTCGGTCTGCAGGTCACGCAGAACGTGACGCTGACCACGGGCACGCTCTCTGAAGCGATTCAGGTCGTCGC
>Ga0075428_100008194_pt1 | contig 11596 bp, 13 predicted proteins | sample RhiMetdeltSRZDD2_FD_75291 | JGI IMG/M metagenome (GOLD analysis project Ga0075428, IMG submission 75291) | Populus rhizosphere microbial communities from Tennessee, USA - Rhizosphere MetaG P. deltoides SRZDD2 | ecosystem: Host-associated > Plants > Roots > Rhizosphere > Soil | place: USA...
CCATCGAAGCACGCTCCTTATATGTACGCGCACCAGTGTCGGTGCCGTGTCTGCCGTATCACCGTAGGACTTGGGGTCGAAAGAGGTCGAATGACAGATCTGGGTTCAGGATCATGTTTAGACTTGAATTGCCCGTCATTGATAACTTGTCGGCAACAAGGTTGCCCAACGTGAATGCCCCTGCTCCCGAACCGCCGTTCATGGTGAGACATGTGGTGTTTGTTCCACAGGTCGCTCCCTTACCGGAGTGAAAGTACATGAAACCCGAGAGCAAGAATTGCCCGCCGCCGCCCCAGCTCGGGTTTGCGGCCGCCGTCCGCTTTTGGAAGAACAAGAAGCCGCGATGTTTCCCGCCAACTGCACCGTACGTCCCGGTGCAAGGGCCGAACAGGATGTTCCCGTTGATCACACTCGGAACCTGTGGCGGATTCGCTGGGCCGCCCGGGCATTGCAATGCGCGCGAGGTCACGCCGAGCAGCGTGCCGCCCGTCGGACTGTAGGAGACCACGCAGTTGTTGGGGCTGCCCGATCCGGGGCTGGCGGACGTACATGCGCTGGACTTCCCGGTATTGCTTCCAACCGAAAGTGTGCCGGCACTGGTACTGAAATAGAACGTCACCCCGTTCGTCCCATCGCCGACGGCAGTACTCATGCGCATCGTCGTGTTTGACCCCGGGTTTAGTCCACCTGTGCCCACGTAGTACAAGCCGGGATCAAAAATCGCCGTGGACGGACCGGTAGAAGCGGGTCCCATGTTCTTCCAGGTGATACCGCCGTCTACCTGGTTCCCGCCGATCGTCTGGTTCCATGGATTCGGAACCATAGCGGCAGTTGTTGAGGTACCGCTGTTCTGGGCTTGAAAGATGTAGCGGCCCGAGTTGTGTTGGGCGTTTGTCGGTTGTATGAGAGTCCCTGCGGTGTAGGCGTGAACCGCCTGCCAAGCGGGGCCGGCACTTGAAAAGCTGGGGCTTATCAAGCAGCCGTTGCCGCCTGGCGCAACGTTGTTGTTTGAGCAAGAGAGGTAATTGCCGCCGGTAAATTCCACGCACCCTGCGGGGTCAGGGCAACCATTGACGGCGAAGGGGACTGGCGTTGCAGTGCCCGCTGTTGAAGGCACGCTCGGCGCTGGAATCGCGCCCCATGGATCGCCGCTCGGAATGACACCGGTAATCCATTTGCCACTGCTACCCAGGCTGACACCGGCTGGCTTTGCATTGGGTCCTCCCGCGACGGCAAAATCTGCCCCGGTTCCACCAGGCCCCGCCTGCGAGAGGTCGACTGTTCCAGAGACCACTGCGGTGGTGCTGGTGGAGTTCACCTGGATCGAGCGGTTCGGCCCACGGAAGATCTTGATGGTGGCGGCACCAGTTACTGACAGCGCGGCGTTCGCCGTCGGATGCAGAATCACCAGCGGGATCGGGACGGCAGTCGGATATAAACCGCACTCGGCCTTCGCGGAAACGTTGAAGGTTGAACTGGAGGACAAGAGTTTTGTGAACACCATCGGAACCGGATCGGTGATGGTGACCTTGATGTAAGGATTAGCGATGCCAGATCCGGGAGGGAGAGACGGAGCACCGCCCACCGAGCTGGGAAAACTGACCGCAACACTCGATCCCGAATAGCCGTTGAGCGACGCATATCGGCAAACGGCAGAACCCGGTTTGCTGCTGCAGTTGAACGACGAACCGATCCACGAGAGATCGAGTCCGTACGTCGACTCCGCGGCGGGATCAAGCGCCTTCAGGTACAAGTCGGCTGCGCCGGCCTGGCAGGCGGCATCGGCCGCGCCCTGGGCGATTTGGCGATGCGTCCAGATTTGCGTGTAATCCGTGGCCAGCCCCGTCGCCCCAAGCAGGAAAATCGCAATGAAAATGATGATGACGAGGGAGGCTTGCCCCCGCTCTGAACGTGCTCTTCGTGCGACGTCTCGTCGTACGCCGTTCGCATCACCTTTCATTGAACGACGATTGTCCCTTCGGCATAGGTGTGCACTGTGGGAGTGTTGATGAAGTTACTGAGGTACGGGACGTACGTGTACGTGACGGTCACTCGAACACGGCTTGGCGGGGCCGCGTTTCCGTCTGGAAAGGTCACCGACGTCGATATGGCGCTGATGTCATGCAACGACGTGGCGGCGAAGGCTTGAACAGTTGTTTGTGTGCCGGCCGGGTCTCCCCCGCTGTGCACGATGGAATAGCGCACACCCTCGTTGGCCGCATTGGCCAAGACGACGTACGTAAACATGAGCCAGCTCAGCTCGAACACCCAGAACACCACGGTGAAAATCAGCGGGATCATCAACGCGGTTTCAAGGAGACTCTGGCCGTTCTCTTCGCGCCATCGCGATCGCAGATGCCGTCGCATACTAATAGAGCGACCTCATGGACGAGTGTCGCTGGAATTGCAAATTCGAAGGCAAGAGCACGCCGAATGCGGTCCCCGGAATAATGGGCGTGACGGTATAACCCACATCCACGCGATTGAGTACGTACACCGGCGACTCGGGATCGGCGTCAAGTGCGGAAAACGTGAACCCGGGACCAAATGAATCACACAGCGCGACGCCAGTTGCCGGGTTGACTCCTTTGGCGCTCGAACAGACCCGCACGGCCACGGTGGAGGTCGTCGAACCCTTGATCGCATTCGTCACGTTTTCATAAACGAGATTGCTGACGGCGGCAGTTGTCGGCGCGGAAACCGTGCCCGCCGCCGATCCGCCTTGTGACGCAAACTGCACGCCGTGGCGGGATGCCGCCGAAAGGGAGAGCAGGACGAACCAGAAGTAGGCGACATTGATCAGATTAAAGGCAATCGACAGCAGTAAGGGCATCGTCACTGCCGTTTCGAGCAGGCTCTGTCCCTCTTCGCCTCGGACGTCGCGCCGGCGGCCCAATGTTTTCCGCAACCGGCTCACTTGCTTACCTCACCGTCCACGCGAGTGAACTCGAGAGTGTCGCCTACGAACGTGCCGCACGATTCCACCATTCCGGCCCGCAATTCGAGCACCGCGGCCGCCTTCCAGAACACACGGGTCAGCCGAAACGGGCGCAACTCACGCCGAATGCCGATCACGTTCCACTCGCCATCGAGAACCACGATGTCAATCGCGAACCGCATTCCCAGCGTGTGCACGCCCTGACAAGGAACGATCAACAGCCCATCTCCCGGCGGAAGGTCGCGCTCGCCCAGCAAACCGACAATGCCGGTGAGTGGTGAGTCCGCGACGCGGATGCACTCGCCAACAACGGTGCCGCGCGTACGGTTCACTGCACGGAGAGTCTTCTTCTGCCAACGCATGCTCGCTATCTATTGAACAAATCAACAAATATCTTCTGGAATCCGAGTATCGCCGGCCCGAGCGTGACGACGAAAATGCTGGGGAAAATGAAGACAACCAACGGGAAAAGCAGTTTGGATCCGCTCCTGGCTGCGACTTCTTCTGCCGCCTGCGACCGACGCATGCGCAACCCGTCTGCAAACTGGCCGAGAGCGTTCGCGATGGGCGTGCCAAAACGCTCCGTCTGCACGAGCATGCTCACGAGTTGACTCACGGACTCGAGATTCACTCGCTCTGCCATGCTGCGCCAGGCATCCAGGCGCAGCTTTCCGGCGCGCTGCTCACGACTGATGACCTGGAACTCCTCAGCCAACGCGGGCGAAGTCAGTCTGATTTCGTCGGCAACCCGCGCCATCGCCTGGTCAATCCCCAGGCCGGCTTCCATGCAAATCACCAGCAGGTCGAGCGCCTCGGGCACCGCACGGTCCATGGTCTCCTGGCGGCGTGAAATCAAATGCGTGACGGCGAGATCCGGTCCAAAAAAACCGGCCATCCCACCCAGCAGAATTGCCATGATCATGTTGCCGCCGAAGAACGTTCCGCCAACGATCCCAATAACCGGCAGCAGCATCTTCGCCGCCGTATACACCTCGACGTGCTCAGCCTTGCGGAAACCAGCGAGGGTGAGCCGATACGCCATGTCGTCGGAGCCGGAAATCAAGTCCCGAATCGGTTTGAGAGCACCGTTGAGGACGGCGGCCACTTGCGCGAGTCCGCTTTGCGGAGCATCCGCCCAGATGGGCGCGTCGCCCCGGTTCGGCCGCGCAGCAATTTCCGTGAGGCGCGCATCGACGCCTTCGCTGCCGCCCACCATGACGATGAGCACAGCGGCCAGCAGAAACAGCGTGACGGCCGACGAAATCAGAAAGAGAAGCGTCATAACTGGCTTCTAAATTCTGACGCGGACAATCCGCCGGATGACCAACACGCCGAGTACCATCAGGATCGCGGCCCAGGTGAGCATCTTTCGTCCGAGCGGATTCTCGAACAGCACTCTCCCGTATCCAGGTTGCAGGAGGTTCATTGCAGTAAACATCCCGAATGGGAGCAGGCAGAGAACCCAGCCGGTGACGCGCCCTTGCGCCGTGCGAATCCGCATCTCTCCCGCGACGCGCATGCGCTCGCGAATCATGCGCGACGTCTTGTCAAGAATGAGAGCGAGGTTACCGCCGGTTTCCTTTTGGACAAGAATCGCCGCGACCAGGAACTGCAGATCGGGGACAGGCGTACGAGACCTGAGGTTCAGCATCGCGTCGCGAAATGGCAGCCCGAAACTCTGCTCGACGGCGGCGCGCCGGAATTCGGACGCTAACGGATCGGCGGCCTCCTTCGCGACGGTCTCGACGGTTGACGCCAGCGCCTGGCCCGCACGCAGGCCGCTCGACATCAAATCGATCGCTTCGGGGAGTTGCTGGGCGATGCGCCGGAACCGCCGCTTCCGCTTTTGGATAAGAAACATGTAGGGAGCAACGCCCAGCGCCACGCCGGGGGCCCAGCCGATCAGCCCCGGCGCAATCCACCAGTTGCCGAGCAGAGCACCCAGACAAATCATCACCAGCGTGCTGAACACCACTTGCCCGATCGTCCACTGCAGTCCGCCCTGTTCGATGAGCAAACAGAGTCCGGTCGCAAGCCGGTTGTGTCGCAGGAATGTGTCGAGGGCGGGAATCTTACTGAACGTGACATCTCTCAGGACGCCCGGCTCATCGTCGGCGGCCAACCCTCTCGTTCGGTCCAGCGATGCCAGCCGCGAGTGAATCTGCTTATCCGTCTTCGAGGGTTCGGTAAAGAACGCGACCACCGCGAAGGCGGTGATCAAGACGATGAAGAAGATACTCAGAACCGTCACGACTAGACCTCGGAGACGTGTTCGAAAATGCTCGCAGGAAGCTCGACTCCAGACGCCTTCAATTGCTCGGAAAACACCGGCCGCAGACCAGTCGCGCGAAAACGTCCGAGCACGCGACCGTGCGGGCCGACGCCGAGACGGTCAAAAACGAAAATGTCTTGCAGCGTCACCATTCCGTCCGCAACCCCGGTCACCTCGGAAATGTGCGTCACGCGACGAGTGCCATCGCTGAGCCGTGCGACCTGCACGACGATGTGCACTGCCGCTGCGATTTGGTGTCGAATGGCCTTGTCCGGCAGATTGACGTCGGCCATCAGGCACATGGTCTCGAGACGCGCAATTGCGTCGCGCGGATTGTTGGCGTGAATAGTTGTCAGCGAGCCGTCGTGCCCGGTGTTCATCGCCTGCAGCATGTCCAGCGCTTCGCCACCGCGCACCTCGCCCAGTACGATGCGATCCGGGCGCATACGAAGAGCGTTGATGACCAGTTCGCGCTGACGAACTGCGCCTTTGCCCTCGACATTGGGGGGACGACACTCCATTCGGGCAACGTGGTGCTGCTGTAGTTGCAGTTCGGCTGAGTCTTCGATCGTGACGATTCGTTCCCCTTCGGAGATAAAGCTCGACAACCCATTCAGCAAGGTCGTCTTGCCGGCGCCCGTGCCGCCCGAAACCACGATGTTGAGCCGAGCCTTGACCGCGCTCTTCAGCAATTCGAGCATCGGAGGCGTGATTGCGCGCTTGGTGAGCAGTTGCTCGATGCCGATCGGTTTACGGCCGAAGCGGCGAATCGACAGAAGCGGGCCGTCGAGCGCAAGGGGCGGAATCACGACGTTTACGCGCGAGCCGTCGTCCAGACGCGCGTCGCACATCGGCGACGATTCATCCACGCGGCGCCCCACGTTGGAGACGATCTTGTCGATGATGTGGCGCAGGTGCGCCGCATCCTTGAAGACGACGCGGGTAAGTTCGATCAGACCGCCCCGCTCGACGTACACCCGCCGGTGGGAGTTCACCAGGATGTCGGTGATGGTGGCATCTTGCAGGAGAGGCTCGAGGGGCCCCAGGCCGAAGACTTCCTGCAACACCTCGCGGCAGACTCGCTCCTTATCCGCGCCATTGAGCGGGACGTTCGCCACGCTAATCAGTTCATAAATGACGGTCTGCACCTGCGTTCGGGCGCGGACGTCTTGCAGCGTGGTGAGTTTCTCCAGGTCAATCTTGCTCAGCAAGTCGCGATGAAGGCTGGTCTTCAGCTCCTGGTACGAGTGGTACAAAGGCGCACTCGTTCCCTGCGGCGGCTGAAGAACTGGCGTGGTTGACGATCCGAATGCCATGGTTCACGTCTCCCGCGAAACTAGATGCCGAACAGGGCTCTCAGGCCGCCGCGAGGTGCCGGCGCAGCCTCGGCCACGACTGGGCTGTTCGCGTTGCCGCTCGAACCCAATTCGTGCGCCCACTTCTGGATGGCCTCGCAGAAAGCCGATTTTTTCCCACCGGAAATCGGTGTGCCGCTGTTGATCGCCCGAACGACTTCGTTGTAGCTGTTTGGCACCCGCAAGGAAATCGACCGGCCTAGGGCGCTTTCAATGCGGTCGTCGCTCAACGGTCCCTTCTTCGAATAGCGGTTGAGCACGAGATAGATGGTGTTTGGGTTGTATCCCAGCTCCAGCAAATGCTCGATGTAGCTGACGGTGTTGCGCACCGACGGCAATTCAGCGGTCATGACGATCGCAACCTGATCCGACGCGGCAATGCATGCACGCGTTCCTTCGGTCAGCGCCGGCGGGCAATCGATGACGAGGTACTGATAGGTCTCGGCGAGAAACGAGAGTGTGTGTTCCACCGCCGATCGTGGCGCGCCATAAATCGCGTCTACTGTCTCGGGCGAATCGAGGAGGTGAAGTCCGGAATCGTGGTTCAGGAGGAAGCCTTTCAACAGGTCTTCGTCCAGACGATCCCTGTTGCTGGCAAGCTCGTAAAAACTGTACTTGTGCCGGCCCGTGCCGAGATATAACGACGCATCACCCAGCGCTGGATGCTGATCAATCAGCAGGCACCGTTTTCTTCCTTCCTCGGCCAGCTCCAGCGCCAAATGCAACGCCAGCGACGTGACCCCGGTGCCGCCCTTTGCACCAACCAGCGTGATGACCTTCCCACGGACTTTCGAACGCGCCTTTTCCTTCTGCTTGGCTTCCGCTCGTGTCAACCCATCCAGCACACGCTCATGCTCCACCGGCTTGACCAGGTATTCGGCGCAGCCCGTGCGCATGGCTGCGATGATTCTGTCCGGGTCGGAGTGGGACGAGACGGCAAAGCAGTGGACATCCGGATATTCGGCGCGCAATCGCGCCGTGATCCAGATCGCTTCCTCGGTATTTGCGTCGTAGTCGATGAAGCAAATGCGCGTGCGGGCGGGGTCGAGCGCGCGGCCAATGTTCCGCTCAGCACCGGAATAGTGGTCGAGGTTTCCCACAACTACCGCACCGGGCACGCCCGCGATGAAATACGAAATCGCCTCGTAGGACGTCGGATCGAGGCATACAGTGATGACCGCGACTCCCGTTGAGGCTTCAACCGTCGCCATGTTTAGTTACCTCCGCCGCGTTTTGGGATGGTCGTGTCAAACTGCTGCTGGCCCAACGGCGCGATCGGCATCTGGGGCAACGCGGGCGTAGCGGTCGGCTCGGCAACGGGATCAACGAGGGTTGGCGTCACGATCACGACCAGTTCGGAGTTCAGCGCACTGACCGATTTGGACCGAAACAGCTGCCCCAGGACAGGTATGTCGCCGATACCCGGCACCTTGTCGAATTGCGCCGTCGTTCTCTGATCGAGCAATCCGGCGATGCCAAAGCTCTGGCCGTCTCTCAACTGCACGACGGTCTCGGCGTGACGCGTGGCAATGGCCGGCAACACGAATCCGCTGATAGTGATCGCGTTCGTGTAATCGAGCGAGCTCACTTCCGGGAACACCTTCAAACGGATGGTGCTATCGCTCTCGATGGTTCCGGTAAATTCCAACTTGACGCCGAAGGGCTTGAACTGGACGGTAAGGGTTTGCTGTCCAAGTGCACCGGATAGAACCGGGTAGGGCAATTCGCCGCCGGCGAGAAACTTTGCTGGTTCGCCGCTGACGGCCAGGAGATTCGGCTCGGCCAGGATCTGCAGCACGTTTCTCTGCTGCAAGTCACGAATGGTGACACCCAGGTCGATGTCGGGCCGGAACAGGAAGATATTCAGCAGGTCGCTCAAGCCGATGGTGCTGGTCGTCACGCCCTTTCCGCCAGCCTCGGCGGACACCAATTGCGGCGAAGAGAACTGCTGCGTCGAAACCGACCCCAGAGTGCTTCCGCCTGCGGTGCTGAACAGGTTGATGCCAAAAGAAGTCAGCTTCGATCGATCCACCTGTGCAAAACGAACCTTCAGCATCACCTGCTTCTGCCGCGGCGGCGGTGCAAGGCGAATGGAGTTCACGAGATCTTTGGAGAACGGCGCTCCCATTTTTCCGATCTGGTCGGCAACTGCGGCAGACGATGCCGTCCCGCTCAAGAGAACTCGGCCCTCTTCCGCTTCCACCTCGATGGCCTCGTTCGGAAAATTGCGCGCGATCGCCTCTCGCAACAGGGACACATCCAGGTCCGCGAATACTTCAATGGTTCGCGATTGATTGTTCTCCTGCCACAGTACGACGCTGCTGCTCCCGGGTGCCGTTGCTGTCACGACCACCTCGTTCGGGGCCGTCGTGGCGGTGGTCACCACCTCGGGGTTGCCGACCAACACCCGCGTGAGACGAGGATCGGTACGAATCACCGTGGAGTGGCCTACGAGTAGGCGTACGACCTGGTTCTCCGCTGGGACTTGGGCGATTGCAGGGACACAAAGTCCCAGGGCAGCCAAGGTGCACAACAGAAGATGTCGCATGTGGGAATGGACCCTCATTCCCCTGACTCGGGGTGCACGTGGAAGGTGGAGACTGTGACTTTGCCGTTCGCCACGGTTTCCACGAGGTAGGCGGTGTCAGACGGTTTCACCACAGGGGCGACTGCGGCGACTCGCCTTATCTGCAACGGCGCCAGCGGTGGAGGTGGCGTCTTCTGCACCCCGGTCAAGTCGGCCAGATCCACCGCGTGCGTCTCCGGATTCGCCGAGTCTCCGCCATTGCGCAAAACAAACTGGATGGTGCCCTGGGTCTGCGCCAGCGCCAACTTTTGTGATTGCTCCGGGGTAACCAGGAGAGTGACTACCGTGACGTTCTCGGGCTTGCTCTCGGGCTTGCCGGTCGGATCGGGGTCAATTTTCGTTCCGGTTGAGAGCACCTGGACGTTCTGCAACACCGTCCGCGCGGTCGTCGTGCTCGCGTCGTTGTTCTCGCCTCGAAGCGTCATGAGCACATCGACGCGAGAGCCGGGAAAAATAAATCCGGCCATGTTCATCACTTCATTGGTCTTCACCGCAATCGCGCGCATGCCGTCTGGAATCTTGGCAGCAAGACCCAAGCTGGCGCCCGCGGCCAGGTCGCGCCGCAGCACTGGTTCGTTTGCCGCGACGGCATATCCGAGCACATGGCCCGCGACGTCTTCCTTTTTCTCGATCAACCCGCCCAGTGCCACGTTCTTGGGCCAGTCGATCTCGGTCAGGTTTTCAGCAGCGATGGGAGTGCCTGGCTGCAATGCGACCTTGGCAGCGACGACGCGTCTGATCTGGGGCCGGGCACCGGACTGCGCGCGTGTGATGCGCACGTAGAAAACGGACGTGACGCCAAGGGAGATCACCAAGGCAGCAGCGAGCGCCAGACCAAGTCTTCGTGCACCCATGAACTAACCCCACCAACCTGACGTAAGCGCCCAGTACGCTGTACCGGCGGCAAATGCGAGCCCATACGGCATGCGTCCTCCCGCGGGATTATCCAAGTTCACGACGGGGTGAACCTGTAATCCGTGCTGGACATGAAATCCGGTCACCCACAATGTGTTCCGCAACGTCTCAACAACTCGGCCGGACAGCACCATGAAACAAACGGCGAGTGCGGCTCCCGCCGAAGCGGTCGCGAGCATCACCGGCAAGGTGGCCGAAACTCCCACAACGCTGCCAAGGGCGGCGGCCAGCTTCACGTCCCCAGCTCCCATCGCTCGGACCAGGTAGAACAGCAGGAAGACACCGCCGAACAGGAGACAGCCCTCTACACTGAGTAACAGCCCTTTCCAGCCGTAGAGGATGCCCTGCAACACCAAACCCGCAACCATTGCGGAATAGGTCAGGCGATTCGGGATGCGCCGCGTCTTCACATCGGTGATCGCGGCGCAGATTCCCACTGCCACTGCCAGCACGGGGAGGATTTGAGTTGAATGCACAATTCCACTCGGAATCAAAAAAGTGGCGCCGTGCCGCGTTTGTACGTGCAGCCCGGCGCCCTGACCCCTAGAGCAGGCCTTGAATGTTGCCGTCGATGGTCGCGAGTGCGGCGGCGATCGTACCCGACAGGGTGGTCGAACCGGCGATGACTGCCGACAGGACGGCGAACAGAACCAGGGCATACTCGAGCATGTCCTGACCTGACTCTTCACGATGGAACTGACTGACGAATTGCAAGAAACGCATGCGAAGCCTCCTATAGTGACGTTGACTGTCAACGAATGCGCGTTGATGACGCATTGGGTCAGTCCGCAACCTCATCAAAACGCACACCACCTGAGTGCCGCCGTCAGGCACCCATGGAGACATTCGATTTGTTTCCAGAATTAGATGAAGTCAACCCGACAACTGATTCCTAGGTCGAACGTGGGCAAGCCGTAGTCGCCGCAGGGGTGACTTTCGGTCAACATGCCTAAGGATTGCTGCCAGCGGTGGGACTTCGGTTCACAACTCCACCGTCTTCAAACATCTCCGCAAGAGTCTGACGCTGGACGTGAAGCAGCTAGCGGACGAGACAGGATCAAACCGGGTTTCTCATGAGCCCATCGATTGAGAATCGGTCGTCCTCGACCGAGAGGAAGAGGTTCAGCATGACCAGCGCGGCTCGCGGCAGGATGTAGAAGTTCACGACCGTGATGTCCATCGCGGTGGGGTCCCATCGGCCGCATCAGTCCGGCGACGCCGTCCGCCACAGCGATGCTCACGATGAGGACGACGAGGCACCTGAGGACGGGCCGCGTCCGGAGTCCCATCAGCAGCAAGCCTCCGAGCACCAGCTCGATGAATGGTGTCAGCGTTCCAACCGCCATGAGGAGCGCGCCTGGGAGGAGCTGCTATGCCTGTGACACCGCCCACTGGCGTCCGAACTCCAGGCGCCAGGGTCGAGCAGTTTGTGCATGCCGGCGAACAGATAGACGAACCCCAGCATCGTGCGCGTCAGGAAGATCGCGGCTGCACGCTCGAGCGGTGTGACGTCGTTCATGGTAGTGGGG
>Ga0075428_100008195_pt1 | contig 11595 bp, 11 predicted proteins | sample RhiMetdeltSRZDD2_FD_75291 | JGI IMG/M metagenome (GOLD analysis project Ga0075428, IMG submission 75291) | Populus rhizosphere microbial communities from Tennessee, USA - Rhizosphere MetaG P. deltoides SRZDD2 | ecosystem: Host-associated > Plants > Roots > Rhizosphere > Soil | place: USA...
GCCCCGGTGGCCGCGCCCTGTCCCGCCTGCACGAGCTCGGGGACGGCGCCGCGATCGGCCGCCACCACGGGGGTGCCGCACGCGAGCGCCTCCAGCGCGGCCAGGCCGAATGTCTCGTACGGGCACGGCGCGAGCGCGGCGGCGGCGCCGGCGAGGAGGCGGGCGAGCTCACGCCGGTCGTGTAGGTGTCCGGTGAACACGACCGGGAGGCCGCGCGCCTGGGCTTCGAGCGCGCTCCGGCGGGGCCCGTCGCCGACCATCCACAGTCGGGCGGCCACGCCGCGCGTCCGCACCGCCCGGAGCGTCTCGATCGCGAGGTCGGGTCGCTTCTCTCGCGAGAGCCGGCCGACGCACACGAGCCGGACCTCGTTGTCGTCGCCGTCCACATCGGCCGGACGCCCGCGAGCGCGGGGATGGAAGACGTCGAGGTCGACGCCGAGGGGGACCACGGAGACGTCGGTTGCTCCGATGCGAGTGAACTCGGCGGCTGCAAACCGCGAAGGGGTCACGACGGCGTCGAAGCCGCGCGCGATGAGGCGATTCCACCAGTCGGTGCACACGTCCAGCGGGAATCCGGGCGGCACCCGCGGGGAGAGGATCGCGTCGAGCCGCTCGTGCGAGACAAGCACGGCACGCACACGGTTGCGGGCGGCCCAGTGCCCCAGGCCGACCAGCGTGAGCTTGTCGGAGACCTCGAGGTGATCGGGCGGCAGCTCGGCGAGCACGGCGCGCACGCCCCCGGTCCCGGCCAGCGCCCGATACCCGCCGCTACCCGGGAGCTTGGGGCCGCGCAGCGTGATGCGACGACCGGCGGGCGTGTCCTCGTCGGCGTCGGCGGGGCCGGGCACGACGAGGACGCGCTCGAATCCGGCGTCGACGTAGGCGCGGCCGAGTGCGTCGACCGTGGTCCGGAGCCCTCCGGAATGACAGGAGTAGAAGTTGGCGACCTGCAGGATGCGGGTCCCCATGGCCTATGCGGCGCGGCTGGCCGCGGCCGGACGGTGAGCGGTGATGAAGTCACGGTACGTACGCGCCTTGGCGCCGGACTCGAGGAACTGCTCGACCGCGGCGAGGTTCGACTCGACGAGCGCCGGGTTGTCGAGATCCATCGGGTGCAACGCCAGGCGCGTGCTGGCGCCGCGGCGAGCGAGCCGGCGCGCCCAGCCGTCGACGACGCTGCGGCCGAGCGCCTCCGCCGCGCCGCCCGGTCGCTGCGACAGGGCCGGGACGCGGTGGATCTCGCCCGTCGCGAGATCGAGGACGGTGCTGCGCGTCGTCGTGTACCGGTAGCCCAGCTCGGCAAGAACCTCGCGGGTAGGCGTGGAGGCGAGCCAGCCCGGGGGCGTGAAGCCGATCGGGGCGAAGCCGGCGCGGTGCAGGACGTGGCGGCCCAGCTCGACGCGCCGCTTTGCTTCGCGAGTGTCGAGCGACCAGAACTCGGCGCAGCCCCGGGCCGTGACCGACGCGACGGCGCGCCGCCACGCCGGCGCCCCGGCCACGGCTCGATGGGTCCACCCGTGCTGCGCGATCTCGTCGCCGCGCTCGCGGCGTTCGTGCAGCCAGGCGACGAGGTCCCGGTCCAGGCGCAGCGGCGGGCCTTCCCACGGTCCGGGGACCACGAGGAGCGTGGCCGGGACGTGGCGGCGTTCGAGCTCGTCGACCCACGCGCGGGCTGCCCACGCGGTGGACGGAGCAACATCGTGGATCGAGACGACCAGCGACGGCCTCATGCGGCACGCACCCGGCGCGTCTCGATGCCGAGGACACGTTCGTAGTGCGCCAGCAGCTCGTCCCCGAGCTGGGGCCACGTGCGTCGCGCGACACTTGCCCGGGCGGCGCGACCCATTGCCTCCCGCGCTGGCGCGTCGCTGGCCAACTCCGCCACCGCGCCCCGCAGCAGGTCGGGCCGCCCGGAGGGGAACAGCCAACCGTTGACGCCGTGGCGCACCAGGTCGATCGGCCCGCCGGCAGCGGGGGCGACGACCGGGACGCCCGACGCGAGGGCCTCTTGCACCGCCTGGCAGAACGTCTCGGCCTCGCCCGGATGCACGAACACGTCGAGCGACGCGATCGTCGCGGACAAGTCGCCGCCCGTGCGGAACCCGAGGAAGCGCGCCCGGGTGAGTCGTCGCTCCAGGCGTGCGCGCAACGGGCCGTCACCCACGATCACGAGGCGCGTGCCGGGCAGATCGGCCAGACGCACCAGGCGGTCCACCTGCTTCTCGGCGGCCAGGCGCCCGACGTAGCCGACGACCACCTCGCCCCGCGGGGCGATGTGGCGGCGCATCAGCTCGCTGCGATGCATCGGATTGAACCGATCGAGGTCGACGCCGCGCGTCCATCGGGCGACGGGCGCGAACCCGCGCTGCTCCAGCTCCCATGCGACCACCGACGACGGTGCCAGCGTCAGCGCCGCGTGGCGGTGGATCCACCGCAGCCACCCCCACGCGGCGGGCGCGGTGACGCCGAGGCGGTAGCGACGGGCGAACGCGGGCAGGTCGCTCTGGAAGACGGCGACCGCGGGAACGTCGAGGCGCTGGGCGGCGACGGCGCCCATGCCGCCCAACACCGTCGGGGACGCCAGGTGCACGATGTCCGGTCGGTACTCGCGCAACGCGTGCTCGACCTGCCGCGTCGGCAATGCGATCGGGAACGAGCGGTACACGGGCAACGGCACCGCAGGGACGCGGACGACGGCTGCGCCGGCGTATTCGGCGGGTCCGTCGCCCGGCGCGACCACCATGGCGTCATGACCGCGATCCCGGAAGTGCTCCAGGATGCGAAGCACCGAGTTCGTCACGCCGTTGATCTGCGGAAGGAAGCTCTCGGTGACGATGCCGATCTTCACGACGCGCAGCATGACGATTCGAGGAGTAAACGTCTTGGACGGGTGACGAACACGACGTCAAGCTCTCGTAGCGCAATGGTGAACGAGGCGCGCCACCGCGACGCAGGCAAACGTTCACCTCTCGTTCACCCCGTTGGTCACCGCGGTGCAACTCGTGGTTCTACTGTCGACGCAGGCAACCGTGAGGTGCGCCCCTATGACAATTCCCGCTCCGAGCTTCCGATGCGAGCTGCACCGACACCGCGGCGACACCGCAGTGGTCGTCGACGGTGAGCTCGAAGAGATCAGCGCCGTGCAGCTCGCTGCCGCGTGTCTCCACGCTCGTGACGTCGCCGGCGACGTCGTCCTCGACCTCGGCGGTCTGTCGTTCGCCGACGGGACCGGCATCAGGATGCTCGAGACCATCCGTCGCGCTTTTGTGCGGTCCGGTCACCGTCTCACGATCATCCATCCGTCGCGCCGGGTCCGCGCGGAGATCGATCGCCTCGGCCTCGACCGCCTGCTGCCCGTCGAGCGAGAGACGGCAGAGGAACCGGTTCCGGTCGCGCTTACGGGTTGAGGGTGAGCCGCCAGTAGGTGCGACCCCAGCCCCGCAGCTTCAGAGTGCGCTGCCATTCGGGCATCGCATCGTCGAAGGTGACGCCGAAGCCCCGCCCGAAACGCTCGTGCTCGGCCGAAGTGCGCTGGAACACCGCGTACCCCCCGGTATCGATCGAGAATGGCTTGTCGAGCGCCCGCAACTGATCGTAGGGACCCGGCGCCCAAGGATTGAAGTACGCAGGGAGCACAAAGTCGCTCACCGGCACCAACGCTTCGCCCGTTCGGATCTTGTACGCCCGGCTCTGGACCGGATCACACACCTCGCGCGCCCAGAGACGACTGTCGCCGTCGAAGCAGAACTCGTTCGCTCGAGGGTCCGCGAGCATCTCGAGGGCTTCGTGCGAGGCGGTCACTGATATCGCGTCGGTCCCCTTGGTCCAGTCGTTGCCGTGCGAGATCGACGCCGCTGCGAACACGTGCGCGTACGGAAGACCGTGGTGGTCGGTGACGTGCCATCCGAACTCCTCCGCTTCGTGCGCGTTGTCGAAGAAGTGGATCTTGTCGCCGCGCCCGCCCACCGTGAACTGTGCTGCATCGACATCCCACGCGGGCGCGAAGTCTCGTTGCACCTGGATCGTCAGCGCCTCCGCGATGGCCTCCAGAACGCCCGCAGGTGGACGGTGCTTCTTCGTGTGATCGACCAGCGCGATGGTCCGCATTTCGCGCATCGTATGCGCCTACGCTCATTGCATCCCCCGAACACGAGTATTTCTTCGCGCGTGGCGATGGTTGCTGCCGGTGGCAGCGATCGCGTTGATCGCTGCGACGTGCTCGCCCAACGGCGGTACCGTCATCCCCAACTTCCGGTGCCCCGTCGACGGCTCGAGCTACACCGACGACTTCGGACCGCGCGGCAGTGGGTTCCACTACGGGATCGATATGCACGCGCCCACGGGCACTCCGATCTGGGCCGTCAAGTCCGGAAGCGTGCACTACACCCTGGAGAGTGCGGGCGGCCTCGTCGTGTACCTCTCGGCCGACGACGGCAACGTCTACTACTACGCGCACATGTCGGAGATCCTCGGCGGTGGCGACCGCGGAGTCGGGCAAGGCGAGGCGATCGGCCGGGTCGGCGAGACCGGTAACGCGACCGGCCCGCATCTGCACTTCGAGATCCGGCTCGGCGGGGCCAACGGGCAACGCATTGATCCGTACCCGACCTTGCGCAACGCCGGCTGCTGAACAGTCGCCTACTCGCCGTCGACCCGGCCGACCGTGTCATGTCGACCTGAGTGGAAGCGGGAGCCGCCCCGGGGGAAGACGTGTGGGGCGACCCCCGCTCCCTGGGGTCCGATTCGGCCAAGTGCTCTCCTGGGATGGGCCCAAATCGGTCGCGTGTAGCGAAACGTGTCGGCGCCCGATGATCAACGCGCGACGGGTGAATGGACGGTGAACGTTTGCCCTGGTCACGCCGTCCACAACGACTTGTGGAATGCATGAGTCACGCCACCTGGGGCCCCTCCCGGCGGCGACGGCGCCGCGCCCGCCCCACTCCGCCCGTCGTACACGCCCGAATCGGCTCGCCCGTTGCCCCCTCGGACCCGGAGCGGTTCGGCGCCGGAGTGGACGGTATGGTGCCCCGATGCTTTCCCGACGCAAGCGATTGCTGATCCTCGCCGTCCCGATTGCGGTGTCCCTGGCGCTCGCGGGCCCGGCGGCGGCCGCCGGTAGTGACAAGGCAATCCTCAAGGCGGGGGTCATCACGAAGGCGGACGTCCCCGCCGAGTGGACGTCCAAGCGGGGCACGTCGAGCGGCGACGCGCTCAGAGGCCTCAAGGAATGCAAGAAGATCAACAGCGCCGTCGCAGCCGCGAAGAAGGACGAGCCGCGGGCGCGGTCCCGGGAGTTTGCCGACCCGGTGCAGGAGCACGCGACGACGGCCGAGAACGCGGTGTACGCCTTCGCGAACAAGAAGGACGCCAGCAAGTTCGTGTCGGCATACAAGGGATCGGCGGCGATGTCGTGCTTCGAGCGGCTCGGGACCGAGGTGGAGCGAAATCGGCCCGCGGCCACGCCACCCTCCGTGGGACCGATCACGGATCTCCAGGGCGTCGGCGACGAAGCCAACGGCTACGAGATCGCGGCCACCTACACGCAGAACGGTGGAGAAGCCACCCTGTACATCGACTTCATCGTCGTACGGGTCGGGCGCGCCGTCCTCGGCTTCGCGTTCACGAACGTCGACGCCCGTATCACGCAGGGGCCCGACATCGTGGGCGCGGTCGTCCAACGGGTCGCCGCCGCCCAGAAGTAGCCCGGCCGCATCCCACCCGCCGACGCGGGGTAGGTACCACACAGCGCACGAAGGAGGTGTGCCGTGGTCACTACCAAGCAGCGGAAGGCAGCAAGGAAGAACGTCCGCAAGGCGATCAGCACTGCCAAGCGCAAGAAGACGATCGCCCACATGCCTAAGAAGACCCGTTCCGCGCTCGGCAAGCAGGCGTCCGCCGTACGTAAGCGGAAGCGGACGGGCGCATCGACGCCGAAGACGCGGGCCGAGCTCATCAAGATCGCCCGGCGGCGTGGCCTCGAAGGCCGGTCGAAGATGGGGCGCGACGAGCTCGCCCGGGCGTTGGGCGAGAAGTAGCTGCGGTCAGTCGCGGAAGACCGGCGCGCGCTTCTCGCGCCGGGCGCGGACTGCCTCCTCGAAGTTCTCGGTCGTGAGGCGCACATACAGCTGGGCATGCGCCTCGGCGTCCATCTGCGAGTGCAGGCTGCCGGCGTCGAGGCTCGACCACAGCATGCGCTTGGTGCTCTCGACGCCGACGCGGCTGAAGCCGATGATGCGCTCGGCCAGCTCGTAGCACTGCTCGAGGAGCTGGTCGCCCGGCACGGCGCGTGAGACGAGGCCGATGCGCTCGGCCTCGGTGGCGTCGACGTCGCGGCCCGACAGCATGATCTCGAACGCACGCGACGAGCCGATCGCGCGCGGAAGCAGGTAGCTGATCCCGAGCTCGGTCGATGTGAGCCCGTTGTTGATGCCCGCGGCGCGGAAGTACGCGCCCTCCGCCGCCAGCCGGATGTCGGCCGCGACCGCCAGGCAGAAGCCCCCGCCGATGGCGGCGCCGTTGACGGCGGCGACCACCGGTTGATGCATCCTCCGCAGCGCCACGATCACGTCGTGGAGGAGCTCCATCGAGCGCTGCGCGATGGACGAGCGCGTGAGGCCGGCGATGTTGGGGATCGTCCCCGAGTCCTCGAGGTCGGCGCCGGAGCAGAAGCCGTCTCCTGCTCCCGTGAGGACGACGACTCTCGTGTCGTTGTCGAGGCTCACCTCCTCGAGCGCGTCGCGCAGCGGGATCATCACGTCGAAGGCCATCGAGTTCATGCGCTCGGGCCGGTTGAGTGTCACGAGCGCGACGTGAGGCCGGGGCTTCTCGATGAGGACGAAAGGCATGGAAACCCGTTCTAGTCCGTTGATCCGGTCGCCGTCGCAAGCTCCGGCTCGCTGAACTGGGTTGACGCGGCGCCCGGGTCGGACGCGGTTACGTTCGCAGCGAGATGTTCCGGGGCCGTAGCTGGGCGGTGGCGATCGTCGTCCTCGTGGTGGCGGCGGCCAGTGGCGTTGCCGTCCTCGTCGCAACGAGAGATCAGGGACCAAACGTGCCGCCGGGATGTCACGTCTCGCTGGGCAACCAGACCTACACGCTCAGCCCCGAGCAGACGGCCCACGCGACGACGATCGCCGCCGTCGGGAAGCGCATGGGGCTTCCCGATCACGCGGTCTCCGTCGCGCTCGCCGCCTCGCTCCAGGAGTCGAAGCTGCAGAACCTCCCGCACGGCGACCGGGACTCCGTCGGGCTCTTCCAGCAGCGCCCGTCCCAGGGCTGGGGATCCGCGAGCCAGCTCTTGACGCCCACCTACGCCGCGGGCGCGTTCTACCGTCACCTCGCCCTGGTCAAGGGTTGGGAGTCGCTGCCGGTCACCACGGCCGCGCAACGCGTGCAGCGCAGCGCGTCGCCGTCCGCCTACGCCCGGTGGGAGCCCGAGGCGCGCGCCATCGCCCAGGCTGCAACGGGGGAGATCCCGGCCGGCCTGAGCTGTCGCGTCGACGTCGGCCCGACCCCGGCGTCGGGCACGCCGATGCGGAACGCGCTCACCCAGGAGCTCGGACCTCAGACGCTCGACGTCTCCGTGCCCGAGGCCCGTGGCTGGACGGTGGCGGCGTGGCTGATCGGCCACGCGCCCCAGTTCGGCGTCACCCAGGTGAGCTTCGCCGGCCGGATCTGGACCGCGTCATCCGGCCGGTGGCTCCCCTCCCCGGGCCCTCCCGACATGACCGTCCGGGTCACCGAGGCGCGCTAGTCAGGTCGCCGGCGGGATGTTCTGGTTGTGGCGGAACAGGTTCGTCGGATCCCACTTCGCCTTCAGCGCCTGGAGCTTGGCGAACTTCTCGGGTCCGAACGCCGCCTCCACACGGCCCTCGCCTTCGTCGCCGATGAAGTTGAGGTACGCCCGCCCGGTCGTCCACGGCTTCATCGCCCCGGCAATCTCCTTCGTGTAGGCGACGTTCTTCTCGGTGTCGGCCGGGTCCTCCCACATCGACAGGAAGTGCGTATTGAACGGAGCGTTCCGCTGGCCGAACGCGGTGGCGTCGTCGGGCACCCGCGCGATCGCGCCGCCGCCCGGAATGAGCAACATCTGGCTCATCGGCGAGACGGGATTCGTCGCATGCTCGACGAAAGTGTCGACGGCCTTGTCGGGAAGCTCGGCCAGGAAGTCGGCCGACCAGTAGTTCAACTTGCCCTTCGGGTTCCCCGGGTCGATCAGCTGTTGCACCGCCACGTACGGAATCCGGTCGACCATGTCCATGCCGGGCGGCCCGAACTCGCGCAGTGGCCGCATCACCTCCTCGCCCTCGGCCGGGTCGCCGGCGTAGCAGCAGATGACCGCCACGATGGGCTGCCCGCGCACCGGCTCGGGGACGAACTCCTCGGGCGGCGCGGTGACGAACGCCATGCCCGTGCCCACCTCGTCGGGCGCGTCGGCGACGAAATCGCGATAGAAGCGCACGAGGTCGTTCGCCATCGGGGCAGGCCACATGAGCATGCCGCCGAGCACGATCGGCCCAATCGGGTGCAGACGGAGGTGGAAAGCCGTCACGACCCCGAAGTTGCCGCCGCCGCCGCGCAGGCCCCAGAACAGATCGGGGTTCTCGTCCTCGGACGCGACGACCTTGCGGCCGTCGGCGGTGACGACCTCGGCCTTCACGAGGTTGTCGCACGTGAAGCCGAGCTTGCGCTCGAGCCATCCGCTCCCGCTGCCGAGCGCGAGGCCGCCGATGCCGGTGGTCGTGACGCGGCCGCCGGTCACGGCCAGGCCGTGCTCCTGGGTGGCGGCGTCGATCTCGCCCCACCTCGCCCCGCCCTCGATGCGCGCGATGCGCTGGTCAGGATCGACCTCGACGCGGTTCATGGTGCGGAGGTCGACGCAGATACCGGCGTCGACGACGGCCGCGCCGGTGACACCGTGCCCGCCGCCGTACACGGACAGGGCGACGTCCTGCTCACGGGCGACGTTGACCGCGGCGGCGACGTCGTCGGCGCTGGTGCACCGAGCGATCAGCGCGGGCTTGCGGTCGATCATCGCGTTGAACACCGAGCGGGTGTCGTCGTAGCCCGAGTCACCGGGATGGACGAGCTCACCGCCGAAACCGGGAAGCTCGAAATGTGCCGTGCGGACGTCGGCCATACCTGCCCCTCCTGCCTTTTCTGGATCGAGCGAACGCCGCAGTATTCCACGCCGCCGGGGATCCTGGATCAAAGTCTCGGCACCGGTTCAGCGATTCCTCAGCGGGTTCAAAGGTTCGCTTGGGACAATGGGCGGATGACGCGCCCCCGGTCCCCGCGTTCAGGCACCGGCTCGCCGCGATGGTCGCGCCCGCTCGCCGCGCTGGCGGCGTTCGTGGTCGGCGCCGGTCTGGTCGGCTTCGCCGCCACGGGAGCCGGCGCCCAGAGCTCGGGTGGCGGGCCGAACGTCGGCTCCATCCAATCGTCGGTCGACCCGGCGGTGGCCATCGTCAACACGACGCTGGCCGGCGGTCAGGGTCAAGCCGCCGGTACCGGCATGGTCATCGGGTCGTCCGGTGAGATCCTGACCAACAACCACGTCATCGAGAATTCGAGCAGCGTGCGCGTCCAGATCGGTGGCGCCGGGCGGAGCTATTCGGCGAACGTGCTCGGCTACAACGTCCCGGAGGACGTCGCCCTCCTCAAGATCGACGGCGTCTCCGGCCTCGACACGGTCCACACCGACGACACCGTCTCGGTCGGCGAGCCTGTGGTCGCGCTCGGCAACGCGGGCGGACGCGGGGGAACACCCGACGCGTCGACCGGCGCTGTTCGAGGGGTCGGCGAGACGATCCAGGTCGCCGACAGCTCCGGCTCCCAGACGCTGCGCAACCTCATCCGCATCGACGCCTCGCTCCAGCCGGGCGACTCCGGCGGCCCGCTCGTCGACGCCCAGGGCAACGTGGTGGGCATGAACACGGCGGCGAGCACCGGCGGAGGGTTCCGACTCCGAGCCGGCTCGGGCTCCGGCGAGGGCTACGCAGTCCCGATCAAGACGGCGATGTCGGTGGCCGACCAGATCAAGTCGGGCCAGGGCAGCGGCGACACGCACGTCGGCCCGCGCGCCTTCCTCGGTGTCTCGATCAGGAATGTGGGCTCGCAGAGCGGGCCGCGCGGCGGCAGCCCGAGCGCGCGTTCGGGCGCGCTCGTCGGCGGCGTGCAGTCCGGCTCACCGGCGGACGACGCCGGGCTCCAGCAGGGCGACACCATCACCTCCCTGGCGGGGAAGAGCGTCAGCTCGATCGACGACCTCACGTCGGCGCTCGCGCCGCACCACCCGCGCGACAAGGTCAACGTGGGCTGGACCGACAACTCCGGCAGTCACCACACCGCTCAGGTCACCCTGGCGTCGGGACCGCCTGCCTAGACCGGGTCGCCACTACGCTCCCGACCGATGCCGGGGGGGTTCGATCCGTTCGATCCGGGGCAGGCGCAGCGCGCCTGGCCGCTGCTGAAGGAGCTGCGCCGTAAGGGGCCGGTGGCCCCCATCGCGGGCGGGATGCACTACGTCACCCGGCACGCCGAGTGCCGCGAGGTGCTGCGCGACACGGAGTCCTTCTCGAACGCTTCGGGGATGAAGGCACAAGGTGTCGAGGTCCCCTTCGAGGACCGGATCCTCGGGGAGCTCGATCCGCCGCAGCACAGCGTGGTGCGTCGTGTGATGGTCACCGCGCTCACGCCCAAGGTCGTCCACGCCGCCGAGCCGTTCATTCGCGGTACCGCCGAGGGATTGCTCGACGGCGTGACGGTGCCGGGGCAGGCTGATCTCGTCGCGGCGTACTCGGTGCCGCTGCCCAATCGCGTCACCGTGCACCTCCTCGGGTTCCCCGCCGAGGACGCCGACACGATCGCGGCGTGGGCGGGCGAGCTCATGGTGAGCGAGTTCCCCCGCACGAACCGCACCGAACGCGGCGAAGGGTTCGCCGGCGCCTTCCCGGAGTTCGCGGGATACATCGACGACAAGATCGACCACCGCCTGCGTGAGGTCGAGCGGGGCAAGGACGTTCCCGACGACGTGCTCACCCGGCTCGTCCGACTCGAGGTCGACGACGTGCGACTTACGCGCAGTCAGCTCCGCGCACTCACCCGCAATCTCATCACCGGCGGGCTCACGACGACGAGCCAGCTGCTCGGCAACCTGCTCCATCAGCTGCTCAGCACGCCCGGGCTCGAGCACACCCTGCGCGTCGAGGAGGGCGCGCTCGCCAACGCAGTCGAAGAGAGCCTGCGGATCTCACCCCCGCTCCTCTTCCTCGCCCGCGGTTGCGTGCACGACACGTCGATCGGCGATTCGCCGATCGCTGCGGGCGAGCGCGTGATCGTCGGCACCGGATCCGCCAACCGCGACGAGCTCCTCTTCGACGACGCCGACGAGTTCCGGGTCGACCGACCCAACGCCGACCAGCACCTCACGTTCGGCTACGGGCCCCACGTGTGCCCGGGCGCGGCAATGGCCAGGATCGTCGCCCGCATCGGGATCGCCACGTTCCTCGAGCGGTTCCCGCCCGGCTCGGTGCGCCTCGCCGAGGACTACGAGTTCGAGAACGTGCCGACGTTCTTCGAGATCGGGCCCCGCCG
>Ga0075428_100008198_pt1 | contig 11594 bp, 11 predicted proteins | sample RhiMetdeltSRZDD2_FD_75291 | JGI IMG/M metagenome (GOLD analysis project Ga0075428, IMG submission 75291) | Populus rhizosphere microbial communities from Tennessee, USA - Rhizosphere MetaG P. deltoides SRZDD2 | ecosystem: Host-associated > Plants > Roots > Rhizosphere > Soil | place: USA...
CCTGAGAGCTTGTGAAGAAATCGCGCGTGCTGCTGAAAACGGTCTTCACGCGTACCATCCGTACATGAGCAATCAGTTCGACGAGAAGCAGGCAGCGGCGCGGGTGGTGGAAGCGAACAGGGCGCAGATGCGACTGGTCCCTGTCGACTTAGAAACGCTCCTACCGGAGGATCATCAGGCGCGGGCGGTATGGGCATTCGTTGAGCGGGTGGACCTAACGGAGTTTTACGCGCGTATCGAGGCCCGTGAGGGAAGTGCAGGACGGCCGGCGATCGATCCTCGGATCCTGCTGGCCTTGTGGGTTGAAGCCACACTCGACGGAGTCGGTTCGGCACGTGAGATCGAGCGGCAGTGCCGGTACCACGTGGCGTATCAATGGATATGCGGCGGCGTGAACGTGAACTATCACACGTTGTCGGACTTCCGGAGCGAGTCAGCTGATCTACTACAGGGTGTGCTCACGCAAAGCGTGGCGATGCTGATGTGGCAGGGACTGGTTGAGATCCGGCGGGTGGCCCAGGATGGGATGCGTGTTCGTGCGGCAGCGGGAGCAACGTCGTTCCGCACGAGAGCGACCCTGCAGAAGCTCACCAAGATCGCGCAGGAACAAGTCGAGACGTTGACGCGTGAAATCGACAGCGACCCCGGGGCATCGAAAACGCGAGAACAAGCAGCACGGGAGCGCGCAGCCGCGGAACGTGCCAAGCGGATCGAGCGAGCTCTCGAGGAGATGAAAGAAGCAGAAACGCGAAAGCGCTCAAATAACGGCAAGAAAAAGACAGAAGCGCGGACTTCGACGACCGATCCGACAGCGCGGGTGATGAAGATGGCGGACGGCGGATTCCGACCCGCATACAACGTTCATCTGGTGACGGACACCGCCAGCCGGGTGATCGTGGCAGTCGATGTCGATGACCGCGGAACAGACCTGCACGCGATGGTGCCGTTGGCCGAACAGGTCGAGAAGCGCTTCGATCAGCGTCCGGAAGAGTGGCTGGCGGACGGCGGCTGTACATCACTAAACAACATCGACAAGATGGCCGCGCGTGGATGCAAGGTGATCGCGCCGTTGCGTGAACGGCGGTCCGGACGGAAGAGCTGGGAGATCCGGCGGACCGACAGCGAGGCTGTTCGGCAATGGCGCGAGCGGATGAACACGGACGAGGGAAAGGCAATTTATAAAAAACGCGCAGCAACGGCGGAGTGGGTCAACGCACGGTATCGTGCACAAGGTCTTGTGCAGTTCCTTGTGCGCGGCGTGAAGAAGGCGCTCTCGGTCGCGCTGCTACATGCGATCACGAACAACATGGCCCGCGGAGTGGCTTTGACCTGCTGAAGTGGGCACACAAACCGCTGTGCCGACGGGCGATTATCGGATGTGCGAGAGCGCGTCCATCAGCGTCAAGCAGTCCGGACCATTAACTTTGACAATCCATGACTCGCGTTCTGCACGGCATTCGCGCAGAACGCGATTAGTTCACAGCCTCCGAGTGTAACGAGGGACCTGGGCGTGCGGTGGCGCGATACTCGCGCCTCGTGCCGCCAGCCGAGCCCAGTCACAGCAGTGCGAGCACATCGTCTGCCGTTCGCGCTTCGAGAATCTGCGAGCGCAGATTCGGATCGCGCAGAGCCTTCGCGGCCGAGGAGAGAAAACGCAGATGTTCGCCCGCGGCGTCGACGGGCGAGACGAATGCGAGCATCACGCGCGTTTCCGCATCCGGCCAGATGCCGTTCGGGTTGATGCCCAGTCCGGCGATGATGCCCGGCAGCATCTCGCAACGCGCATGCGGCAGCGCGATCGGACCGGAGCAGGTCGATCCGGTCTCTTCGCGCTTCTGCACCGCTCCGACGATCACGTCGACGCGATTCGGACTGACGCCGCGCGCGATGAGCTCGTGCGCGAGCAGACCGCGCACCGCCGACTCGAAATCGACGGTCGCGTAGCCGATGCGAATCGCGTCGCGGTCGAGTGTCGTTGCCAGCATCGTCGCCATGCGCTTGCAGTCTATCGGTGTTTTTCCATTTTCAATTTTCAATTTTCCATTTATTCTTGGCCGTCCTTGGGTTCCCATCCAACCATGCTGGAGAGTCGCCGCTTTCAGCGCGTCAAGCTTCCGCGTCCGATCGAGGCGAAGATCGGAGCCGCGGCGGTGTCGCTCATCGACATTTCGCTCACCGGACTGCAGGTGCATCATCAGGAACCGTTGCCGAGGCGCGATCAACGCTGCGTGCTCCGCTTCGCGTGGAACGGCACACCGATGCAGCTCGAATGCGTCGTGGTGTGGAGCGCGATTCACAAGCTCGCGCGGAGCGCGTCCGAGCGCCCGACACTCTCGACGGGCCTGCGCGTCGACTCGGATCATCCCGCCTACGCGGAGATGGTCATGCATTTCCTCGACGGAAAGGCAGAGACGACGACCTCGCATCGATTTCTCTTCTGCGAGCTGGTGCGCGGATCGTGGAAGCAAGTGCGCACCTCGAGCCGCGACCAACCGCCGGACGGATTCACGGTGTCGGTCGATGAAGACGCGGCGCAGGTCGCGCGACTTTGTACCGCGTACGCAAACGGCGACGCGGAAACGCGGAAGCTGATTCGCACGCTCGCCGCGCTCAGCATCAACCGGCAGGAAAGCACGGCATAAACGCGCGGTGCTAACATTCTCATCGTCATGTCATCTGTGTTCGAAGGTCCGCGCCCGATCCTCGGCCGCCAACTCACACTGGAGGAGTGGGTGGCAATGGATGAGGATGAACCGGGAGAGCTCGTGGACGGCCGCCTCGAGGAGGAAGAAGTGCCGAGTTTCGCGCACGAGTTCGTTGTTGCTTGGCTGGTACGCGTGATCGGAGCCTGGCTTGAAACTCGAGGCTGGGTTTTTGGCCCTGATGCGAAATACGCAGTGCGACCCAACCGCGGGCGCAAACCGGATGTTTCGGTTTACTTCAACCACCAGAACGAGATGCTATTGCGTGACGGAGTGGGCCGCGTACCGCCGGAAATCGTGGTCGAAGTCGTTTCTCCAACGCCACGCGATGAGCGGCGCGACCGCATCGAGAAAATGGACGAGTACGCGGCGTTTGGCATCCGTTACTACTGGATTCTCGATCCTCGGCTGCAGTCGCTGGAGATCTTCGAATTAAGCGATGGCCGCTACGCGCGCACCGCGCGAGCAACCGAGGGAATAATGACGTTCGTTCCGGGGTGCGACGGACTCGCGATCGATCTCGACGCGCTCTGGCTGCAGCTTTCTAAGCTGCCGCCGGAAAAGCAAGTCTAAGAGACGGCGTAGGATTACGGCATGCAACAGCATGCCTTCTCCCGACGGCACTTCGCTCGCCTCGCTACGACCGGCGCTGCGCTCGCCGCGTTTCCGTCGCTGCTGGCGCGGACTCCGACGGCCGCGCCGATTCTTCTGAACTCGAACGAGAATCCGTATGGGCCCTCGCCTGCTGCGATGAGCGCGATCCAGGATTGCATGGGCCAGATCTTTCGCTATCCGGATGATCCGGAGATCTCGCTCGCGGAGACGATCGCGGCATCGCACGGAGTGACGACATCGGAAGTGCTGCTCGCGAACGGATCGAGCGACGTGCTTCGTCTGGCAGCGTTTCTTGCGAGCGGGAAGAAGATCGTCACCGCGAATCCGACGTTCGAGTCGCTCTGGCATCACGCGCGAGGGTCGGAGATCGTGAAGGTGCCGCTCGACGCGGCATACGCGCACGACCTGCCGAAGATGCTCGAGGCGGCGAAAGACGCGGCGCTGGTCTACATCTGCAATCCGAACAATCCGACCGCGACGATCACGCCGAGGGCCGCGATCCGCGCGTTTCTCGATGCGGTCTCGCCATCGACGACCGTGCTCGTAGACGAGGCCTATCACCACTACGCGACGAGCCGCGACTACGAGAGCGTCGCGCCGCTGATTCGCACGAAGCCGAATCTCATCGTCGCGCGCACGTTCTCGAAGATCTACGCGCTGGCCGGACTTCGCTGCGGATACGCGCTGGCGCAGAAGGCGATGATCGAGCGGCTGGCCGCGCATCAGGCGTTCAACGTGATGAATCTCTTCGCGCTCGTCGCCGCACGCGCATCGCTCGAAGACACCGAGCACGTGGCGAAGTCGCGACAGAAGAACAGCGACACGCGCGAATGGCTCATCGGCGAATTGAAACGCGATGGATATCAGACGCTGCCCAGCGAGGCGAACTTTGTGATGATCGACGTGCGCTCCGAAGTGAAGCCGATGATCGCGGCGATGCGCGAGCGCGGCGTGCGCGTCGGACGATTGTTTCCAGCGATGCCGGCGCACATGCGTCTCACCATCGGCTTGCCGGAGGAGATGCGCCGCTTCGTGGAGGTCTTCAAAGCGTTTGGAGTGCGGTAGCGCACAGCTACCGCTTTCCGACGGCGCGGAGCGGCGCCCCCGCCCTTCCAAAGCGGTAGCTGGCGCTACCGCACTCCAAATCAGAGCTGTTCGTTGAAGAGGAACGCGCCGAGGTCGAGGGCCTTGTGCAGCAGCGGACGGCGCTTCCACGAGTCGAGATCGACCGCCTTCGCGTGGCGCAGGTCCTCTTCGAAGATCTCCTCGAGCTCGCGCGCGAGAGTGGCGTCGTAGATAGCGAGCGAGATCTCGTCATTGACCTCGAAGGAGCGGTCGTCGAAGTTCGTCGAGCCGACCGCGCACCACGCGCCGTCGATGACGATCACTTTCTGGTGCAGCAGTGTTTTCTCGTAATCGAAGAGCTTCACGCCGCCCTTGAGCAGCGTTCCATAGTGATGATGACTGGCGTGCTGCACGACCGGAGAGTCGCTCGCGTCGGTCGCCGGAATCATGACGCGCACCTCGACGCCGCGACGGGCCGCATCGAGCAGCGCGCGCCGCGCATCGGGATCGGGAAGAAAGTAGGGATTCTGAATCGTGATCGACTTTTGCGCGGCGTGGATGGCCATGTAATGCAGAGTCTTCAGCGTCGAAGGACTTCCCGCCGGTGAGATCCACACGGCGTGCGCGCGCACGCATCCCACAGGTTCGAGTTGCGGGAAGTTCCACTCGCCGGCCGGAACATCGCCGGTCTCTTCGATCCAGTTCTCCGCGAATGCCGACTGCAATTGCGCGACGACCGGACCTTCGACGCGTGCGGAGATGTCGCGGTAGTGCTGCTTGTCCTCTGCGTCGCCGAGCCAGTGGTCGGTAATGCAGTGCCCACCGACGAAACCGATGCGGCCGTCGAGGACGATGATCTTGCGGTGATCGCGATTGTTGAGAACACCAATGTTGCTGACGCGGATCGGGTGGTACTTGCGAACATGCACGCCGGCGTCGCGCATCGTCTTGATCTCCGCACGACCGAAGCGGCGGCCGCCGTTGCCGTCGAGCATCAGACGCACTTCTACGCCCTCTCTCGCCTTCCCGCTCAGCGCCTCGGCCATGCGACGCACGAGCTGGCCTTCCTTCGCCAGGAAGGCCTCGATGTTGATCGTGTGCGTCGCACGACCGATGTCTTCGAGAACGCGATCCCAGAACGCACCGTTCTGCAGCAGCTCGATGCGATTTCCGTCGAGCACCGTTCCCTGCGTGACGCCCGCGATCGAAGGACAGAGCGCATCGACGTCCGCGTCGCTTTCCAGCTCGAGGTGCGGTCGCCGCCGGCGCTTCACGGACCAGAGCACCAGAACGAGCGCGATGATCGCAACGCTCATCAGGATGAAGACCCAGAGTGGAAGCGCGATCGTTCTCACGTGCCGCTCTCGCGCAATCGGAGCTCGACGACGATGCCCCAGTGATCGGATGGACCGCGCCGCACGACGCTCGCCTCGACGAACTCCCAGCGCGGATCGCAGAAGATGTAGTCGAGGCGCTGGCGCGTCATCGGGAAGGTCGCTTCTTTCGTGTCGCCGCACACACGCAGATGACCGTGCGAGAGAAGCGTGCGGATCTCGTCCGCGGCCGGCGGCACGTTGAAGTCGCCGACGAGCACGTGCGGCAGCGCGCCGCGCGCGATGATGTCGCCGAGCTCCGCGATCTGGCGCATGCGCGCGATGCGGAGCAGGCGCCCCCACGCCGCGAGGTGCGTGACGAAGAACGAGAGCTCGACGCCGTTGATCGCGACGTCGGTCTGGAGCATCGAGCGCGGCTCTCCCGATCCCGGCAGCGGATAGACGTACGCATTCTTGATGGTGCCTTTCGTCAGCACCGCGTTGCCGTATTCGCCGCCGTCCATCGAACAACTGCGGCCGAACCAATGCGTGAGCCCGGTGAGGTGCGCGAGAACCTCGCCTTGGTGCACGGGACCGGCGCGCGTGCGGCAGTGCACCTCCTGCAGGCCGACCACGTCGGGATTGACCGCCGCGATGACCTCGGCGAGCTTGGGAAGGTGATCCTCCCGCCTGACCGCGGCATGTCCCTGGATGTTGTACGACATCACTTTCAGACTGCTCATCCCGGGAGTGACGAGGTGAAGCGAGATCGATGCCGGTGGACGAAGTCGGCGGTCGGCAGTCGGCGGTCGGGCGGGAGCTATAGGGGCGGGAGCTACCGCCGACTGCAGCGGAGCGGACCGCCGACCGCCGACTGCGTTATCCTCATCGCGGTGTCGTCTTCGCTCCGAGGTTTCGCCCACCGCGTCACACGCGACCCATGCCGCTTCGGTCCGTGAAGGCGGCACCCAGTCACTGATGTTGCGTGATCTCGACTCCCTGATGCGCGAACGCGCGATCGACGCGATCGTCGTGCCGATGCACGAGCTCATGCACCCGTCGTTCCGCTGGCTCTCCCGAGGGGCGAAAGTGACGCGCGGCTACGCGATCAAACGCATCGATCGCGATCCAGTGCTGATTACCTATCCGATGGAGCGCGACGAGGCGGCGGCGAGCGGACTGGAAGTGCGGCTCGTTCATGAATTCGATTTCGAGCGCATCTTTCAAACCGCGCCGAATCCATCCGAGGCGCACGCCGAGCTCTTCGCGAACGCGCTGCGCGCTCTCGGCTGCGGCTCCTCGATCGCCTTCTTCGGCAACGTCCCCGTGCAGCTCTACCACGGCCTTCTCGAATCGATGGAGCGGCGCGGATTCTGGGTGCATCGCAGCAATGGCGACGACCTCATCCAGCTTGCGCGCAAGCGGAAGGAGCCTTGGGAGATCGACGCGATCCGCTCCGTCGGTGAGCGTACGGAGCAAGTCGTCGATGGCGTGCGCGCGATGCTGCGCGACTGGAAAGGGCTCACCCTCGGCGATCTCAAGGCCTTCGTCTCCTCGGAGATTGCCCGACTGGGGATGATCGAGGATCACGAGACCATCCTCTCGCAGGGACGCGACGCTGGCGTGCCGCACTCGCGAGGAGATGCGTCCGCGCCTGTTAGGCCGTCGGTGCCGATCGTGCTCGACATCTTCCCCGCCGACAAAACGACCGGCTACTTCTTCGACCTGACACGCACCTTCTGCGCCGGGGACATTCCCGACGAGCTTCGCGGCATTCACGCCGACGTGCTCGATGCATTCCTCCGCGCGCGCGATGCGATGAAGCCCGGCACGCGTGCGTCGTCGTATCAAGCCCTCGTGTGCGATCTCTTCGAAGTGAAGGGCTACGCGACCTTGCGCTCGAATCCGACGACACTCTCCGGCTACGTGCACTCATTAGGTCACGGCGTGGGACTCGAGATTCACGAGAAGCCGTCGTTCTCGCTCACACCGTCGAACACCGATCTGATCGAAGTGGGCGACATCGTCACCATCGAACCAGGCTTGTATTTCCCGGAGCGGGAGATGGGCGTCCGGATCGAGGATACGTTTGTGGTGAGGGAGCGCGGCGTGGAGACGTTGTGCAGAAGTGGGTATGGGTTGGAGCCGTAGTTTGGAGTGCGGCGGCCATGCCGCCGCTTTGTCCGATGGATCCACCGAAAAAGCGGCGGCATGGCCGCCGCACTCCAAAGAAATTACAGATTACGATCGATGAAGCTCTGAAGCGTGTTCTTCGGCGCCGCGCCGACCATGCGATCGACGAGCTTGCCGTTCTTGAACATCATCAGCGTCGGGATCGAAGTCACACCGTAGCGCTGCGCGACCATGGGGTTGTCGTCGACGTTCATCTTCGTGATCACCGCTTTCCCCTCGAACATCGGGGCGAGCTCTTCGACGATCGGTCCGATGATGCGGCACGGTCCACACCACGGCGCCCAGAAGTCGATGAACACGGGCTTGCCCGCATTGATGACGGACTCGAAGTCCGCGTCGGTGATCGGCTGTACTGCTGCTTTCGTTTCTGCCATCTGCGAGATCTCCTAACGTCAATCAAAGTCGAGGCTGCCGGAACAAATTCCCCACCCCGCATGTATAGGAACTAGCGTATCCTTTCGCCGCTCGTGCGTCATCTGAAGCTCGCCGCCGTCCTTGCACTCGCGCTGCTGACCGCAGGCCAGCTCACCCTTCATAACCATTCCCTTATTCCCGAGTCGGGCGCGCCCGCCCTCGTCTGTGGAGTTTGCGCATTCAATGCCGACCGCACCACGCCGATCATTTCGGTCGCGGTCTCGCTCGTCGTCGCCTGGGAGCTCGCCGCCACGATCGTGACGGCCGCTGCGTCCGGCACGCCGTCGCTCCTCCCCTCGCGCGCGCCTCCTGCCGTGATCTGAGCCGCACTCGTTCCACGCTCAGATCTCTCAGGAGGGATTTTCCCAATGACCCGTCGTGGTCTGATCTTGCTTGCATTTCTGATCGCTCCCGTCGCGTTTGGCCAGTCGCAGGACGATCGCATCACCCAACTCGAACAGAAGCTCGACGCGCTTCTCCAACAAGCAGAAGAGATTCGCCAGGAGCTTCGCCAGCTCAAACCAGCGGCAGAGACACCGGCACCGGTCGAGGATCTCACCGCCGTCGAAGTACAAACCGCGCCTGCGATTGCGGACGTTCGGCCCGTCGAGAACCAGGCCGTGCCGGGCGCGGCGAAGGCACTCAATCCCGACATGTCGGTGATCGGCACGTTCCTCGCGCACGCGGGCGACACGAACGAGCTCGAAGAGCGCGCGCCCGCGGAGCTCGACGAAGTCGAAGTCGCGCTCGAGGCCTTCATCGATCCCTACGCGAAAGGAAAATTCTTCATCGCCGTCACGCCGGACGAAGTCGACGTCGAAGAAGGCTACGCGCAGTTCATCGCGCTGCCGTGGGGTCTCAACGCGAAAGCGGGCAAAACGAAGGCGATGTTCGGCAAGGCCAACACGTGGCACACGCACACGCGTCCGTGGATCGATCAGCCGATGATGCTCACCCGCTTCCTCGGCGAAGAAGGACTGGCGGACGTCGGCGTCTCCGTCAGTAAGGACATCCCGAATCCGTTCGGCGCATTCGTCGAAGCGACCGGCGAGATCTACAGCGGCGACGTCGAAGAAGTCTTCGGCCGGGCGAGCTCGAACGATCTCTTCACCAACGCGCACCTCAAGTTCTTCCGCGACATCACCGAGAACAGCAACGTCGAAATCGGTACGAGCTGGGCGCGCGGAACGCTTCCGCCGCTCGAAGAAGGCATCGACGCCGGACACAACCGCTTCGCAGGCGTCGACGTGACGTATCGATGGAAGCCGCTGTCACGCTCGATCTACAACTCCTTCATCGTGCGCTTCGAAGGCCTATCGAACCGGCGCACCGACTTCGATCGCAACCTCTACGGCTACTACCTCTCGGCCGACTATCAGCTCGGACGCCGCTGGTTCACAGGCGTTCGCGTGGATCGTGCGGATCGTTTCGCGGACGCGGATCGCTTCAGCGACCGCGCGCTCTCCGCGACGCTGACGTTCTGGCCCTCCGAGTTCAGCCAGCTCCGCGGACAGTACCGCCGCACGAAGCTCGGCGGCGGCGGGCCGGAGTTCGATGAACTCCTTCTCCAACTGCAGTTCGCGATTGGCGCGCACGGCGCGCACACGTTCTAGGAAACCGATCATGAAAAAGACACTCATCGCATTCGCACTCACTCTCGCCGCGAGCAACGCGTTCGCGGCGCACGGAAAGCTCAACGTCGTCACCAGCACGGCCGATCTCGCGTCGATCACGCGCGAAGTCGGCGGCGATCTCGTCGATGTCACCTCGATCGCGCGCGGCTATCAGGATCCGCACTTCGTCGAGCCGAAGCCGAGCTTTCTTCTCCTTCTCCGCACCGCGGATCTGCTGGAAGTCGTCGGTCTCGATCTCGAGATCGGATGGCTCCCGCCGCTCATCGACCAGAGCCGCAACGCACGCATCCGTCCGGGCTCGGCCGGCTATCTCGATGTCTCGCGCGGCGTGGAGATTCTCGATCGTCCGACCGGCCCGGTGAATCGCTCGATGGGCGACGTGCATCCGCTCGGCAATCCGCACTACTGGCTCGATCCGGCGAACGCGGTGCGCATCGCCATGCAGATCGAAAAGAAGCTCGAGGAATTGCAGCCCGAAAAAGCATCGGCGTTTCAGCAGCGACTGAACGATTTCAAGTCGCGGATGAACGAAGCGGACAAGCGCTGGCGCGCCGCGCTCGCGCCGTATCGCGGCGCGAAGATCGTCACGTATCACAACTCATGGCCGAACTTCGTGCGCCGCTACGGACTGAATGTCGTCGGCTACGTCGAGCCGAAGCCGGGCGTGCCGCCCTCCCCTTCGCATCTCTTCGATCTGATCGGAAAGATGAAGCAGGAGAAAGTGAAGGCGATCCTCATGGAGCCGTACTTCGACCACAAGACGCCGCAGTCGGTCGCGGATCGCACCGGCGCGAATCTCGCGGTGTTGTATCCGTCGGTCGGCGGCGCGAAAAGCGGCACCGACGACTATTTCTCGCTCTTCGACACGAACATCGCGACACTGGTAAAGGCGCTGAAGTAAATGGATCTGCTGTCGTTTCTCGCTCCTCCGTTCATCGCTGGTCTGATCTTGACCGGCATTCACGCGTACCTCGGGCTGCACGTCGTCGAGCGCGGAGTCATCTTCGTCGATCTCTCGCTCGCGCAGATCGCCGCGTTAGGCGCGACGATCGCGACGCTGTACGGCTACGACGTGCACGATCCGAAGACGTATTTCTGGTCGCTGGGCTTCACGATCGCCGGCGCGGCGATCTTCGCGATCACGCGCATGCACAACAGCGATTCGCGCATTCCGCAGGAGGCGGTCATCGGCGTCGTGTACGCCGTGTCCGCCGCCGCGGCGATCCTGGCGATGTCGAAAGCGGCCGAGGGCACGGAACATCTGAAGGACATGCTCGTCGGCAACATTCTCACGGTGTCCTGGAACACCGTCGCCAAGACGGCGGGGCTGTACGCGCTGGTCGGTCTGTTCCACTACATCTTTCGCCGCAAGTTCCTGGCGATCTCCCTCGGCGCGAACATTCCGCGCGTGAAGTGGTGGGACTTCATGTTCTACATGTCGTTCGGATTCGTCGTGACTTCGTCCGTGGCGATCGCGGGCGTGCTGCTCGTTTTCTCGTATCTGATCGTGCCGTCGATCGCAGCCATGCTGTTCGCGCGCACGGTCGGACGGCGTCTGGCGATCGGATGGACGGTCGGCGCGCTCGTCAGCGCGCTCGGCGTCTATCTGTCGTTCCACTACGACTTGCCGACGGGTGCGACGATCGTCTGCACCTTCG
>Ga0075428_100008199_pt1 | contig 11593 bp, 5 predicted proteins | sample RhiMetdeltSRZDD2_FD_75291 | JGI IMG/M metagenome (GOLD analysis project Ga0075428, IMG submission 75291) | Populus rhizosphere microbial communities from Tennessee, USA - Rhizosphere MetaG P. deltoides SRZDD2 | ecosystem: Host-associated > Plants > Roots > Rhizosphere > Soil | place: USA...
GTGATGAGTTCGAGCGCCCTCGCCTGGTCGACGTTGCCGATGCCCGACAAGTTGGGCGACAGGTCCGAAAGTACTACGCCGGCCTTCGCGCCCGCCAAGGCGTCGAGGAGCGCCGCTCCGCGGAAGTCGCCTTTCAATGTGATAACCCCGGAGATGGGGGCGATCGGCAGAAGATCAATCGCAATGACGCGGCCCGAGGGCTTCACCTTGTCGGCCGCGACCTGCGACCACCCGCCTGGGGCGGCGCCAAGATCCACGACCAGCTGGCCCGGCTTCAGGATCTTCTCCTTGGCGTCGATCTGCAGCAGCTTGAAGGCGGAGCGCGAGCGGTAACCCTGCGCCTTCGCTTGCCGCACGTAGGGATCCGTCACATGCCGCCGCATCCAGTGTTTGTTGCTTTTCATTTTCGAGAAAGCGAGCGGGTCTCGCCGTGCTTCAAGACGAAAAACTCGCCTTCGCTCAAGCCGCCCTTGCGCCGCTCCTCGGCGAGACGCTGCGGCGGCTCGTAGAGGCTTTCGTCGGTCAGCCCGTCGAACGTGCCCCAATGGATCGCGAGCGACTGGAGCGCGTGCAGGTCCCTGTGCGCCTGGACCGCCTCGGCCGGGTTCATGTGCATGATCTGCATGAACCAGCGCGGCTCGTAGGCGCCGATCGGGAGCGCGGCCAGGTCGAAGCCGCCGAAGCGCGCGCCGATGTCGGCGAAATCCTTCGAGTAGCCGGCATCGCCGGAAAAGAAGAACGAAAGCTCGGGATGCCGGAGCACCCAGCCGCCCCAGAGCGTCCGGTTCTCGTCCGCCAGCGTGCGCTTGGACCAGTGCTGCACGGGAACGAAATGCAGCTCGAGGCCCTTGAAGCTGCGGCTCTGCCACCAGCCGAGCTCGACCACGTCTTCGATGCCCTGGCGGGAAAACCAGTCCTGGAGGCCGAGCGGCACGAAGAAGCGCGGCGAGCCGCCGGGCTGTGCCGCGAGCCTGGTCACGCTGTCGAGGTCGAGGTGGTCGTAGTGGTTATGCGAGATCACCACCGCGTCGATGTGCGGCAGGGCGTCCAGGCCCGGGGCGGGAGGCACGACGCGCTTCGGCCCGGCGAAGCTCAAGGGCGAGGCGCGCTCCGAGAACTGCGGGTCGGTGAGGACGCTGAGACCGCCGACGCGCAGCAGCACCGTCGCATGCCCGATCCAGGTCACCGACGGGTTCAGCGCCGGCGAAAAATCGCTCTTCACGACCTCGAAGCGGTAGCCGCCCTCGGGCCGGTGCGGCAGCCCGTCGCGCCATTGCTCCCACTTCCACTTCCAGAAGCCGGTCTTCTCCGGGTGCGGATAGTTGTTGCGGAAGCGGCCGTCGTTCGAGCTCATGCACCCGGCCGCCACGCCTACCGCCGCGCCCGCCAGCAGGGCGAGGAGCGCACGCCTCAATGCACCACGCGGGCGAGCGCCCGGGCCTCGCGCGCGGTCGGAAGACGCAGGTGCGGCTTGAGCGGAGCGCGCAGGGAACGCCGCGCCAGCAGGCTCTTCAGGTGCTCGTCGTCGAAGGCGGACTCCGTGAGGCGGCGCAGCTCCCCGCCCTCGAGCGCCGCGATGGGCACGCCATCCTTGAGCAGAACCCGATTCCTGTAGACCGAAGCGATGCGCGCCTGGGGCGTGAGGATGCCGATCAGATTGAGCGGGTCGGCCGCGCTCAGCACCACGAGCTCGTCGAGCGCCTCCATCCTGCGCACCGCCCGCAGACGGCCGACCGCGTCGGCCGCGGCGAACTGCTCGCCGCCGAAGCCGGCAACGAAGCGCCCGCCGCGAATCTCGCCGCGCGCCTCCATGCGGCGGTAAGCCCTTACGAGCTCCCGCCAGGCCGGCAGCCCCGATTCCCGCTGCAGCATCGAGCGGAACACGACGCCGTAGCGCTTGAGCAGTGTCCGCGCCACCGCTTCGACGTCGTCGTTGCGCTCGGAGACGAGCAGCGACCATCGCCCCGCGGTTTCCACCAAGGCGCGTCGCTTTTCAGGCGGAGCGAGCAGCGCCCGCAGCCCGGCGAAGCTATCGGCGGTGGCCAGGCCCGTGCCCGCCAGCTCGGCCAGGGCGCGCTCGACGAAGGCCGGCAGCAGACGCGTTGTATTGACGAGCTCGTTGAAGAAGGACGCGCCTCGCTTCTGCAGCGCCTCGCGCACCGCGCCGGCCTCGGACGAAAGTTCGGGGGCGACCTTCTCCATGCTCCAGTGCGCGGCGTGCTCGCGCAGAAGCAGAGCGATCGGCGACGTGCGCAGCGGCGCCCTGCTCCCCGGCGTCAGCCGTCCCCAGGCGACGCGGCCGCTCAGGCAGAGCCGGTCGAGCTGCTCCGCGCCGTAGTCCGCCACGCGCGCGGGCAGCACGTCGTGCTCCCAGGCGGCGGCCGCGAGCTCGAAACCCTCGAGCTGCTCGATCACCGCGGCGAGGCCTTCGACGCCCTTCACCTGGTCTTCGCCGGCGACGTGCTGCCAGTGCAGGAGGAAGCGCATGAACTCGGCCGCGCTCACCGGCTCGATCTCCGCGCGCAGGCGGTTCAGCGTGTAGCGGTGGATGCGCGCGAGGAGCCGCCGATCGCACCATTCGATTTCGACCGCGTTGCGGGTGAAGCGGCCCCGCAGGATACGCCCCTGGCCCTCCAGCTGAAGAAGAGCGGTGTTCGCGTCGGGAATTTTCAGTTCGCGCCCGGTTACGGGCCCAAGGACCTCCAGGCGGCTTGCCAGGATCTCCACCGGGTCGTCGTCCTTGCGTTCGTAGGCTAGCCAGGCGTCGCCTCGCTTGAGCGCCCTCTCGCCCAATTCGTTCAGCAACGCAGGCCAGTGCGGTGCCAACTCCGAGGTCCGAATGAAGCCCGCGACCATGAGTGCGTCGTACATCTCGTCCGCGGTATTTGCGACCGGCCACGCCTCGGCGCGCACGCGCTCGATGGCAGCGGGATCGAGCGCGCCCAGATCGTCTGCGCTGCGCGCTTCGGTGGCACGGCGTGTATAGACCGCGCGCGTGCGCCGCTCCTCGAGCGGCGCGTCGTCGAGGAACGTATAGACCGCCGAGTTGAGCAACTCGTGGCTCAGGACCGACGGCTCCGGCGTGTCTTTCGCAACCGTTCTTATTTCCCCAGCGCAGAGGCGGCGGAGCTGGGTTTCCAGTCCATGGAGATCCACCGCCTCCTCCAGCGCATCGCGCAGCGCCTGGTTCACGAGCGGGTGATCCGGGATCTCGCGCGCGCCCTGGAGATTGTCCTGGCAGGCGACGGCATCGGGAAACACCGCCTGCAGCAGGTCCTCGGCGTACATGCGCTGGAGCTGGTTGGGAACGCGGGCGCCGCCGCGGTTGCGCGGGACGGCGAGCGAAAGCGTGGTGCTCCAGCGCCAGCGCGTCTCGAAGATCGGCGACTGGAGGAGCGCCTGCACCAGGGTTTCGCGCACGGTGTTCGGATGCAGGTAGCGGAACACTTCCTCCAGCGCGAAGGAATGCGAGGAATTGAGCGAGAGGATCACGCCCTCCTCGGTCGCCGCCGCCTGGAGCTCGAAGTTGAAACCCTGGCAGAATTTCTTGCGCAGGGCGAGGCCCCAGGCGCGGTTGATGCGGCTGCCGAACGGCGCGTGCAGCACGAGCTGCATCCCGCCCGACTCGTCGAAGAAGCGCTCGAGCGCGATCGTCGCGGCGGTCGGCACCACGCCGAGGCTGCGCTTCGCCTCGCCGAGGTAGACGGCGATTTGTTCTGCTGCCCCCCTGGAAAGCGAATACACCCGAATCAACAATGCGATTGACGGCTCGAGGTCGCCCTCCTGGCGCGGCGCCTCGGGCCCGGGAAGGACCGAATCCACCGCCGTCCGCAGGCGCGACACCGCGGCGCTCATTTCCTCGCTGCGCGCCGGCGCCTCGCCGAGCCAGAAGGGCATCGACGGCGGCTGGCCCGCCGCGTCGGCGACGCGGACCACGCCGTTGCCGATGCGCAGGATGCGCCAGGAGGTATTGCCGAGCTGGAACACGTCGCCCGGCAGCGATTCGATGGCGAAGTCCTCGTTCAGCGTGCCGATGAAGTGCCCCTCGGGCTCGAGCAGCACGCGGTAGTCGAACACCTCCGGGATCGCCCCGCCGTTGACGATCGCGCTCATGCGCGAGCCTTTGCGGCTGCGGAGCTTGCGGTTGAGGCTGTCGTGGTGGATCAGCGCGCCGCGCCGGCCGCGCCGCGTGACGTAGCCGCGCGCGAGCATCTCCACCACCTCGAGGAATGTCTCCTTTTCGAGATCCCGGTAGGGGTAGCTGCCGCGGAAAAGGGCGAGCAGCGCGTCCTCGTCCCACTCCTCCTGCGCCGAGGCTTCCGCCACGATCTGCTGGGCGAGGACGTCGAGCGGCTGGTCGGGCACCGCGACGCGGTCGAGCTCGCCCTCGCGCACGGCCTGGACCATGGCCGCGCACTCGATCAGATCGTCGCGCGTGAGCGGGAAGATCCGGCCCTTCGGCACGCCATGAATGGTGTGCCCGGAGCGGCCGACGCGCTGCAGGAAGGTGGCGATGCGGTGCGGCGAGGAGATCTGGCACACGAGGTCGACGTGGCCGATGTCGATGCCGAGCTCGAGCGAGGCGGTGGCGACCAGCACCTTGAGCTTCCCGTCACGCAGCCGCTGCTCCGCATCCAGGCGCACTTCCTTCGCCAGGCTGCCGTGGTGCGCGGCGACGTGCTCGGCGCCGAGCCGCTCCGAGAGCTGGTGCGCCATGCGCTCGGCGAGGCGCCGCGTGTTCACGGTGATGAGCGTGGTGCGGTGCGAGCCGATCAGCTCCACCAGCCGCCCGTAGATTTCCTGCCACACCTCGTGCGACATCACCGCCTCGAGCGGCGAGCTCGGCACCTCCACCGCCAGGTCGAGCTGGCGCTTGTGCCCCTTGTCGACGATGGCGCATTCCCTTCGGGTGAGGAAGAGAGCAACCTCTTCGATCGGCTTCTGGGTGGCGGACAGGCCGATGCGCTGCAGCCGTCGGCCGCAGACATGGTCCAGGCGCTCGAGCGACAGCGCGAGGTGCGCGCCGCGGCGCGACTGGAGCACGGCGTGGATCTCGTCGACGATCACCGCGCGCGCGCTTTTCAGCATCTCGCGCGAGCGCCCGGCGGTCAGCAGGAGGTAAAGCGACTCGGGCGTGGTGACGAGGATGTGCGGCGGCGTACGCAGCATCGCGGCGCGCTCGCTCTGCGGCGTGTCGCCGCTTCTCACCGCCGCGGTGATCTTGGCCGGCGGATAGCCCATCGCCTCGGCGAGCGCGCGGATCTCCCGGCGCGGCTCGGCCAGGTTCTTGTGGATGTCGGCCGACAGCGCCTTGAGCGGCGAGACGTAGATGACCCGGACCTCGTCCGGGAGGGCGCCTTGTTCCGCGCCTTCGCGGAACAGCTCGTCGATCGCCGTCAGGAAAGCGGCGAGCGTCTTCCCGGAGCCGGTAGGCGCCGCGATCAGCGTGTCGGCACCGCGCCGGATCGCGCTCCAGCCTTCGAGTTGGGCGGCGGTGGGCTCGTCGAAGCGGCTTTCCCACCAGCGCCGCAAAACCGGGTGAAAATCCAAGGGTAGCAAGGCGGCTATTTTGACATTAGATTTTTGGATTCATTCAGCCGAGAACGATGAATAAACCGAGAGGGATGCTGACACCCGAAGCGCTGCGCGCCATGGTGGCCGCAGGCGAGATCGAGACCGTGATCGGGGGCTTCACCGACCACTATGGCCGGCTCATGGGCAAGCGCTTCGACGCCGAGATGTTCGTGGACGAGATCGCCAAGTCGGGCGGCCACGCCTGCGACTATCTCCTCACCGTCGACATGGAGATGGAGCCGGTGCCGGGCTACGCCTTCGCCAACTGGGAGCTCGGCTACGGCGACGTCCACATGGTGCCCGACATGGCGACTCTGCGCGTGGCGAGCTGGCTGGAGAAGACCGCCTTCGTCGTGTGCGACGTCAAGAGCGAGAAGACGCACGATTACGTGCCGGTGGCGCCGCGCTCGATCCTGCGCAGGCAGACGGAAAGCGCGCGCCAGGCCGGCTTCGCGGCGTACGCCGCGACCGAGCTCGAGCACTATCTCTTCCGCACCAGCTACCGCGACGCCGCGCAGCAGGACTTCCGCAACCTCGAGCCCGCCGGCTGGTATCTCGAGGACTACCACATCCTGCAGGGAACGCGCACCGAAGGGTTTCACGCCGCCGCCCGGCGCCATCTCAAGCTTTCGGGCGTGCCGGTCGAGACCTCGAAGGGCGAATGGGGCCGCGGCCAGCACGAGCTCAACATCCGGTACGCCGAGGCGCTCGAGATGGCCGACCGCAACGTGGTCTTCAAGCAGTGCCTGAAGGAGCTCGCCGAGGCCGCCGGCATGAGCGTCACCTTCATGGCCAAGTTCGCCGCCGACGGCGCGGGCTCGAGCTGCCACATCCACCTGAGCCTTTGGCGCGACGGCCGCAATGCTTTTCCCGGGAGCGAACAACTCGGACGCGCCAGCGTATCCCGCGAATTCAGATATTTTCTGGGCGGATGGCTGGCGCACGTCCCGGAGCTGATGGTGTTCTACGCGCCGACGGTCAACTCCTACAAGCGCTACGTCGACGCCTCGTGGGCGCCGACGCGGCTCGCCTGGAGCTACGACAACCGCACCGCCGGCTTCCGCGTCGTCGGCGAGGGCCAGGGCCTGCGCATCGAGTGCCGCATCCCGGGCGCCGACTGCAACGCCTACCTCGCGCTCGCGGCCGCGCTCGCTTCGGGCCTGGACGGCATCGCGAACCGCATCGAGCCGCCCGAATGCTTCGTCGGCGATGTCTACGCCGCCAAGGCGCTGCCGCGCGTGCCTTACACCCTTTCCCAGGCGGTGGACGCGTTCGAAGCGAGCGCATTCGCCAAGCGCGCCTTCGGCAAGGACGTGGTCGAGCACTACACTCACTTCTATCGCATGGAGGCGGCGGCGTTCGACAAGGCCGTCACCGACTGGGAGCGCAGGCGATACTTCGAGCGGATCTGAACCGCCAAAAACAGGGACGGACCACGTTTTTTTGTTTCGACCAGAGGACGTATGAGGCTGAACGACAAGGTTGCCCTGATCACGGGCGCCGGCAGTGGCATCGGGCGGCAGTCCGCGCTGCTGTTCGCAAAGGAAGGCGCGGCTGTTCTGGCAGTGGACCTCAACGACGGCGCCGCTCAGGAAACGGTGCAACTCGTGAAGAAGCAAGGCGGGCGTGCTTCGTACTGCAAAGCGGATGTCTCCAAGGCGCGCGACTGCGAGCAGATGGTGGCCGCGGCCGAGCGCGAGTTCGGCCGGCTGAACGTGCTGTTCAACAACGCCGGCATCATGCACGCGAAGGACGACGACGCGATCGCCACCGACGAGTCGGTGTGGGACCTGACGCTCGACGTGAACGCCAAGGGGGTGTTCCTCGGCTGCAAGCACGGCATCCCGGCGCTGCGCCGCGCCGGCGGCGGCTCGGTGATCAACACCGCCTCGTTCGTCGCACGCATGGGCGCCGCCACGCCGCAGATCGCCTACACCGCGAGCAAAGGCGCGGTGCTCGCGATGACGCGCGAGCTCGCGGTGATCCACGCGCGCGAGAACATCCGGGTCAACGCATTGAGCCCCGGGCCGCTCAAGACCGAGCTCCTCATGAGCTTCCTCAATACCGAGGAAAAGAAGAAGCGCCGCCTGGTGCACCTGCCGATGGGCCGCTTCGGCGAGGCGCACGAGATCGCCCAGGCGGCGTTGTGGCTCGCCTCCGACGAATCCTCGTACGTGACCGGGGCCGAATTCCTGGTGGATGGCGGCCTGACGGCAGCCTACGTCACGCCGGAATAGGCCTCAATCCCACCCGCCGCCGAGCGCCCTCACCAGGGCGATGGTGCTCTGGTACTGCGCCGAGCGCACTTGCAGCGCCTGCCGCCGATTGCGCAGCTCGCTGCGCTGGGCATCGAGCAGGTCGAGCTGGCTGACGTAGCCGTTGCGATAACGCACGTCGGAGAGCGCAGTGCTGCGGCTCGAGGACTGCACCGCGCGGCCCTGCGCTTCGGCCTGCTCCGCGAGCAGGCGCAGCGCGGAGAGTTCGTCTTCGACGTCCTTGAACGCCACCAGAATCTGCTCGCGGTAGCGCGCGACCTCGCCCTCCATCTGCGCGGTGGCGCTCTCGATACCGGCCTTGCGCCGCCCGCCGTCGAATACCGGCAGCGAAGCGACCGCCCCGAGCAGCCAGGCGCGCGAGGACCATTCGAACAGGTCCGCGAGGTCGGTCGAGGCGTAGCCCGCGGTTCCGGTCAGCGCCACGCGCGGAAAATAGGCGGCCTTCGCCACGCCGACGCGCGCCTGGGCGGCCAGCATGGTCTGCTGCGCGGCCGACACGTCAGGCCGGCGCGTCAGCAGCGTGCTCGGAAGTCCGGCCGGGATGACGGGTAACGCGCTGTTCCATTCCGCGACCGGCAGGGAGAAGCTCGACACCACCTCGCCCACGAGCACGGCGAGCGCATGCTCAAGCCCGGCGCGCTGGCGGTCGAGCGCGAGCGCGTCCGATTCCGTCGCCGCGACCTCGGTGGTCGCGCGCGTGACGTCGAGCTCCGCGACGTCGCCGGCGCGCCAGCGCCGGTCGGTGAGCGCGAGCGTTTCGCGGTAGGCGCCGACGGTGCTTCTCACCAGAGACCGCTCGTCGTCGAGCGCCCGCAGGGCGAGATAGGTCTGCGCCACCTGCGCCTGCACCAGCAGCCGGGCGCTCTGCAGCAGGCCTTCCTGGGCCTGGGCGTCGAGCGTGGCGGCATCGGTGGCATGCGAGAGCCGGCCGAACAGGTCCACCTCATAGGAGAAGTCGGCGCCGGCCGCGAAAATATTGCGGGCGGGCCCGACGAACGCGCCGCCGACGATGCCCTGCGCCCGCGTGGCGCTCGCGCCCACGCCGATCTGCGGTGCGCGATCGGCGTCGGTCGCGCGCACGAAAGCCCGCGCCTGCGCCAGGCGGGCCGCGGCCGCCTGGATGCTGGTGTTGCTGCGGTTCGCGCGCTCGACCAGGTCGTCGAGCACCGGGTCACCGAAGGCCTTCCACCACTCGCCGCGCGGCCGGGCTTCGGCCGGGGCCGCCTGGGTCCAGCGGCCGTCGCCTTCCTTGAACGCCACCGGCGGCTGAGGCAGTTTCTCGGCCTCGATCTTCGGTAGGGAGGTCGAGCAGGCCGCAAGCAGCAAAATCAGAACGACTGATGCGGGCCTCATTGTGCCTCCCGTTTCGAAACCGGCGAAGCAGGGCTCGCCTGCACGCCGCCGCCGAAGGCCTCGGCATCGTGCGGGACCTCGCCGTGGCGCTTGAGCGGGCGGTTGCCCGTGAGCGCGCGCAACAGCACGTAGAACACCGGCGTGAGGAAGATGCCGAAGGCGGTGACGCCGATCATCCCGGCGAACACCGCGATGCCCATCGCCTGGCGCATCTCGGCGCCTGCGCCGACGGAGTGCGCGAGCGGCAGCACACCCATGATGAAGGCGATCGAGGTCATGACGATCGGCCGCAGCCGCAGCCGGCTCGCCTCGATGGCTGCCTGCACCGGCGTGCGGCCGGCGAATTCCAGCTCGCGCGCGAACTCGACGATCAGGATCGCGTTCTTCGCCGCGAGCCCCACCAGCACCATGAAGCCGATCTGGGTGAAGATGTTGTTGTCGCCGTGGGTGAGCCAGACGCCGGTGAGCGCCGCGCCGAGCGAGAGCGGCACGATCAGGATGATCGCGATCGGCAGCGCCAGGCTCTCGTAGAGCGCGGCGAGCACCAGGAACACCAGGAAGATCGCGAGCGGGTAGACCCAGATCGCCGAGTCGCCCGCCAGGATCTCCTGGTAGGTGATCTCGGTCCACTCGTAGTCGATTCCCTTCGGCAGGGTCTCGGCGGCGATGCGCTCGATCGCGTCCTGCGCCTGCCCGGACGAAAAGCCGGGCGCGTTGCGGCCGCTGATGTCGGACGCGAGGAAGCCGTTGTAGCGGATCGCGCGCTCGGGCCCGGCCGCCGGGCGCACGTTCATCAGCGCCGAGAGCGGCACCATCTCGCCCGTGTTCGAGCGCACCTTCAGCTGCCCGATGTCCTGGGCGCGCGCGCGGTACGGCGCGTCCGCCTGGACGCGCACCGAATAGGTGCGGCCGAACTTGTTGAAGTCGTTCACGTACAGGCTGCCGAGATAGATCTGCATCGTGTCGAACACGTCGGTCACCGCCACGCCGAGCTGGCGCGCGCGGGTGCGGTCGAGATCGGCGTAGAGCTGCGGCACGTTCACCTGGTAGGTCGAGAACAGGCCCGCGAGCTCGGGCGCCTGGTAGGCCTTCTGCAGGAAATTCTTCGTCGCCTGGTCGAGCGCCTCGTAGCCGAGCGAGCCGCGATCTTCGAGGTAGAGCTTGAAGCCGCCGGTCGTGCCGAGGCCCTGCACCGGCGGCGGCGGGAAGATGACGATGAAGGCGTCCTGGATCTGTGCGAATTGCTTGTTCAGGCTGCCCGCGATGGCGCCGCCGCTGAGGGCGGGCGACTTCCTCTCGTCGAAGTTCTTGAGCGCCGCAAAGACGATGCCCGAGTTCGAGCTGTTGGTGAAGCCGTTGATCGAGAGCCCCGGGAACCCGACCGCGTGCTCGACGCCGGGCTGCTTCATCATGATCTCGCCCATGCGTCGCATCACGTCCTCGGTGCGGTCGAGCGTCGCGCCGTCCGGGAGCTGGGCGAAGCCGATCAGGTATTGCTTGTCCTGCTGCGGCACGAAGCCGTCGGGCACCGCCTTGAAGAGCACCCCTGTGACCGCGAGCAGCGCGACGTAGATGCCGAGCATCAATGTCTTGCGCGTGAGCACGCCGCCGACGCTGCGGCTGTACGCGTTCGACGCTGTGCCGAAGTAGCGGTTGAAAAGACGAAAGAACGCGTTCTTTTCTTTCTGATGTGGTTTGAGCAGCAAGGCGGCGAGCGCGGGCGACAAGGTCAGCGAGTTGATCGCCGAGATGACGGTCGAGATCGCGATGGTCATCGCGAACTGGCGGTAGAACTGGCCCGACAGGCCGCTGATGAAGGCGAGCGGCACGAACACCGCCACCAGCACCAGCGCGATGGCGATGATCGGGTTGGTCACCTCGCGCATCGCCTGATAGGTCGCCTCGCGCGGACTGCGCCCCTCGGCGATGTTGCGCTCGACGTTCTCCACCACCACGATCGCGTCGTCGACCACGATGCCGATGGCGAGGACCAGGCCGAACAGGCTTAGCGCATTAATTGAGAAACCGAACAAATACAAGAGGGTGAAAGTGCCGACGATGGAGACCGGCACCGCCACCAGCGGGATGATCGAGGCGCGCCAGGTCTGCAGGAACAGGATCACCACCAGGACCACGAGCGCGGTCGCCTCGAGCAGCGTCCGCACCACGGCCTTGATCGAGGCGCGCACGAACTGCGTGGGGTCGTAGACGATCTGGTAGTCCGCGCCCTCGGGCATGTTCTTCTTGATGTCCGCCATCGTGCGGCGCACGTTGTCGGAGATCTGCAGCGCGTTGGACCCCGGGGCGGCGAAAATGCCGATCGCCACCGCGGGCTTGTTGTCCAGCAGCGAGCGCAGCGCGTATTCGGAGGCGCCAAGCTCGATCCGCGC
>Ga0075428_100008200_pt1 | contig 11589 bp, 7 predicted proteins | sample RhiMetdeltSRZDD2_FD_75291 | JGI IMG/M metagenome (GOLD analysis project Ga0075428, IMG submission 75291) | Populus rhizosphere microbial communities from Tennessee, USA - Rhizosphere MetaG P. deltoides SRZDD2 | ecosystem: Host-associated > Plants > Roots > Rhizosphere > Soil | place: USA...
CGCGAGAAGCCGGGCACCGTGGGGCCGCCGATCCCAGGGGTCGAGGTGAAGATCGGCGAGCAGGGGGAGATCCTCACCCGCGGCCCGCACGTGATGAAGGGTTACTACCGGAACGAAGCCGCCACGCGCGAGGCGCTGCGCGACGGGTGGTTCCACACCGGCGACGTCGGTCATCTCGACGGCGACGGCTATCTCGTCATCACCGACCGGATCAAGGACCTGCTGGTGCTGGCGGGCGGCAAGAAGGTGGCGCCGCAGCCGCTCGAAGGCAGGCTCAAGACGAGTCCGTGGATCGCCGAGGTCGTGATGATCGGCGACCGGCGGCCCTACGTCACCTGCCTGATCGTGCCCGACTTCGTGGCCCTGGAGGCCGAGGCGAAGGCGCGCGGCTGGACGGCGCCCGACCGCCGCCGGGTGCTCGACCACCCCGACGTGCGAGCGCTCTACCAGGCCGAGCTGGACCGGTTGAACGCCGACCTCGCGCCGTTCGAGCAGATCAAGCGCTTCGTGCTGCTCGACCGCGACCTGAGCCAGGAGGGCGGCGAGCTGACGCCGACGCTCAAGGTGAAGCGCAAGGTCGTCATGGAGCACTTCGCGCCGGCGATCGAGCAGCTCTACGCGCGGCAGCGGGTGATGGCGGAGGCGTGACGCAGCCGTAGGGCCCGCGCCCCCCTACACCAGCACTTCCGCCAGCTCCTCACGGACCAGCGCCGGCGGCACCGTCCCGCGCGCGAGCAGGGCGGCGTGGAAATCGTGCAGGACGAACCGGCTTCCCAGCCGGCGCTCGGTCTCCTTGCGGATCGCGAGCAGCTCGAGCTTGCCGACGAGGTAGCTCATCGGCTGGGTCGGGGTCAAGGTGTAGCGCTTGACCTCGGCGACCGCGTTCACGCGCTCGACCATGGCCTGCTCGCGCAGGTAGTCCACCGCCTGCATGAAGGTGAGCTTGCCGGTCTGGAGCCCCACGTCGAGCACCACCCGGCACGCGCGCCACATCAGATCCTTGAGCTGGTAGAGCCGCGTGAGCGGATCGAGATAGAACCCCTGCTCGTGCATCAGCTCCTCGCAGTAGAGGGCCCATCCCTCGGCGAAGAAGTTGCTGTCCGCGAGCCGGCGCAGCCGCGAGCCCGCCCGGTTCGCGTGGCCGAGCTGCAGGTGATGCCCGGGGTAGGCTTCGTGGACGGTGGTGAGGGCGAGCCCCGCGTAGTTGTGGCCATGGAGCTGCTGCTCCTGCTCCTCCTTGCGCCGGGTGGTGTCGATCGGCGTCACGTAGAAGAAGCCGGTCTGGTCCTCGTCGAACGGGCCGGCCGGCAGGTAGGCCGCATAGGGGATCACCGAGCGCTCGAACACCGGGGTGTCGATGACCTCGAGCTTGGTCCCCTCGGCGATCGGCGCGATCCGCTTCTCGAGCACGAACCGCCGCGCGCGGTCGGTCTCGGCCTGGTAGGCCTCCTTGAGCTTGAGCGGCTCGGGATGCCGCGTCTTGGCGTCCCCGATCAGCTCCTGCCACGTGCGGGCGGGGTCGATGCGCTTGGCCTCCGCTTCGAGCAGCGCCCGGGTCTTCGCCACCTGCTCCTCCCCGAGGGCCGCCATGGCCACGCAGTCCATGCCGAGCAGGTGCTCGCGCTCGAGCTTGTAGTTCATCCAGCGCTCGCCGATCGCGAAGCTTCCCCCCACCTTGGCGTCCAGCTCGCGGTCGAGGAAGTCCTGGTACTGGGCGAAGCCGATGCGCGCGCGGCCGGCCGCGTGCTCGATGCGCTCGCGCTCGGCGGGAAAGCTCTCGAGCAGCGAGCGGGCGACCTGGTCCACGAATCCGGGACCGCTGCGGTTGACCTCGTCGGCCACGCCGAGAAACACCTCCGGGACCTGCTTGAGGTTGGCCCGCACGGACTTGAGGTAGTCGGGGATGGCGATCATCCGGTCGAGCAGCGCGTCCTTGCGCTCCTGCGGCGGCAGCGAGTGGCGTGTCCACAGGAGGAACAGGCCGTCGAGCGCGGTCTGCGGGAACATCACCGGGTTGCGCGTGTGGGTGCGCAGATCCTCGCAGTCGGCGCGCATGGCGGCCAGCCGGGCGCGGAGCAGGCCGAAGTCCACGCGCTGGTCGACCGGCAGCTCCTGCCAGTTCACCCCGACGACCAGGCGCTGGTCGAGGTCGCGCAGCCAGGCGATGCGCGCCAGCATCCCCTCCGGCGAATGGTTGGGCAGGAGATGGTCGTAGTCGTGGACGCCGGCGAGCGTGGCGGCGACCGGATCGTGCTTGAAGTGGAGCTCGACGAACTCCTCGCTGAGTGCCGTGAAGGTCTTCATGGCCTCGATCACCGTTCGTCTCCGTCCATGTCGCGCGGGAAGGCCCCCGCGCAGGGCACGGGGGCCTCCCCGATGTGTGACGACCGGCCTCAGATCCTGATGACGTTGGCGGCCTGTTTGCCCTTGGGCCCCTCCGCCACATCAAACTCCACGCGGTCGCCCTCCGTCAACGTGCGGAACCCATCCCCCGAGATGGACGAGAAATGGACGAACAGCTCCTCACCGCCGTCGGATTGAATGAATCCGAACCCCTTGGCTTCGTTGAACCATTTGACCGCCCCCTGCGATCGCTGGCCTTCGTGCGAAATCTGAAGCGCGGGGCGGGGCGCGCTGTCCCGCGGCGCGCCGCGTGGGGTCGAACGCCGCTCGCGACCGGTGCCGCCGGATGTCTTCTTCGCGTCGAAGCAATCACGACAGTAGACCGGGCGGTCGTTGCTCGGCTTGAACGGGACCATGGTCTCGGCCCCGCAGTTGGCACAAACGGCCGGGAACATCGGCTTGGCGGGGCCCGCGCCACGCGGTCCGTCGGAGCGCCGCCCTTCACTCCCGCCGGGACCGCCCGACCGGTGTCCTTTGCGGCTCTCGCGACAACGCTTGCAGCGCGTCGGCACGTTGGTCAACCCGTGGTCGCGGTAGAATTCCTGCTCACCGACGGTGAAGGTAAAGTCCTCTCCGCAGTCCACGCACTTGATGACTCGGTCTTGAAGGGTAGCCATGTTGGTCGATGAGCCTCCGTCGGGACCGCGGTGGGACATGGTGCGTGGGCCGAAAACACGAATGCCCCGGCAGGCGAACGCTGCCGAGGCGACTCAGGTGACGAGACGGGTCAGCCGGAACGACGACTGGGAATGGGACGCGTTGCTACGGTGAATCACTGGCGACCACGCTCGTTGATTGCGGCCCACATCGCGTGCTACGAGGCCAAGTATAGGAGCGCCTCGCGCACGCCGTCAACGAGTGAGAGTCGTCTTCGGGCTCCTCGGGCGGATCGGGGAACCCCCGAGGTTCTAGGCCGGAGCCTCGAGCCCATCGGTCTGTGCGGTATCGTCTCGCACGCTCCGCACCGCACCGTTCCCATCCCTGCACAACGCGCTCAGCACCTCGGCCATCGTGATGACATCGAGCAGGTTGTGGTGGAACACCGGCACTAAACGGTAGGGGTCACCGTGTCGCACGTAATCGTGATAGAGCCCCGGCACCTCCTCTCCGGGCACATCCCCCACCCGCCACCTGCGGCACACGCGGTATTCCAGCGTCTGGAGCCGACAGTTCGGCAGCTCCATCTTCCACCGGCGGCGGGCCGGGTGCAGCAGGTCGACGTGCCGGGGAGGCATCCCGATCCGCACGCGATGGATGTGACCGCGGTCGCGCAGGAACGGCACGTCGTACGATTTGCCGTTGAACGTCACCAGGAACTCGAACCCGCGCGTCGCCTCGGCCAGCGCCGCGAGCAGCGTCGCCTCCTCGCCGTAGTGGCGCGCGAAGTACTGGCGCAACACGAAATCGCTGCCGTTCCAGTGCATGGTGCCCGCGAGGAATACCGGGCTCGACGAGAGCCCGCCGGTCTCGAGGTCGAGGAACAGCGCATGCTCGAGCCCCACCGCGCACAGCGCGGCGAGGTCGTGCTCCTCCTCCGGCGCCGGGCCCAGCCGCCCCCAGTGGGGCTTGCGCTTCTCGACGTCGGAGCGCAATCGCTCGTGAACGTAGACGGCGCCTCGCTCATCCCGCCACTCGCCGCCGGGGAGGAATGTTTCCACGCCGAGCGCCGACCCGCCGGGCGCCGACAGGCCGAGCGCCAATTCGGCGGAGGGCGCCGCGGGGCCACTCCGTGCCCGCGCCAGCTCCGAGAGGCGCGCCTTGAGCGTGCCATCGAGCCACGTCACCCCGCGTCCCCCGTGCCGCCCGCCTCACGCTGGGCGAGCAGCACCAGTCGCCGGCTCTCGGCCGAGTAGGGGCTGCGGTCGGCGCCGCCCCACACCTGCTTCACCACGAGGCCGTGGCGGGCGAACATCGCGGTCAGCTCGGCGGCGGTGTAGAGGCGCAGGTTGAACTCCTTGGTGACCTCGGCGCCCCCCTGCGGCTGGATCAGCATCAGGCGCGAGACCACGCGCGAGCTCGGAAGGTCCAGGGTCGACTCCTCCATCAGCAGGGCGCCGTCCGCCTGCCGCGTCCACGTGCGCTGCTGCGGATGGGTCAGGATCCAGTCCCGGTTGGCCATGTCGAGCAGGAACCACCCCGAGTGGCGCAGCGCCCGCACGATGTTGGCGATCACCTTCTCGTTCTCGCGATCCGAGAAGTAGCCGAACGAGGTGAAGTACGAGTACGCGCCGTCAAAGGCCTCCTCCATGTGGAGCGAGCGCATGTCGCCCACCATCCACCGCACCTTGGCCCCGACCCTCTCGGCTTCGGCCGTGGCGCTCTCGAGGTAGCGCGGGTTGAAATCCACGCCGGTCATCTGGTAGCCGAGCTTCGCCATGGCGATCGCGTGGCGTCCGATGCCGCACGCTAGATCGAGCACGGTGGCGCCGCGGGGCAGATCGAGCGCGCCGGCGATGAACTCGGTCTCCTTCTGATTCCGCTCCTCGGTGAGCTGGGGTTGGTAGATCTTGAGGTAGTCCTCGTCGAAGAACGTGATCGGCCAGTCGGGGTGCACGGTCATGCGGTCATCCTTTCGCGTCCGGACCACCGGCGCGGCCAACCCCGGGCGAGGCCTCGCCGCGCGACAGCCAATACCCGAGCAGCACGCGCGCCGCATCCTTGCCCGGGATGGCCCGGCCGTGCCCGAGATCGGGATCCTGCTGCTGCGCCGGGTGCAGGAGCGGCAGCCCCACGCACGACGGACAGCCCGCCTCGCACGGGCAGGATTCCAGGTGGTCGCAAGCAGCGAGCGCCAGCTCGTCCAATCGGGCCCACCCCTGCTCGGCGAAGCCGAGGCCTCCGGGGTAGCGGTCGAAGATGAACAACGCCGGGCGCCCGAGGTTCGAGGAGTCGATCATCCCGCCCAGGTCGGCCGGGTCGCACATGCTCAGCATCGACAGCAACGTGAGGAACAGATTGCGTACCCCGCTCAGGCCTTCGAACGGATTCCGTCCCGCGCGCGCCACCGCCGACCACGCCTCGTCGCCGGGCGCGAACCAGAAGCCCACCGTATCGAGCGTGAGCCGCGGCAGCTCGAGCGGGTGATAGCCGATCGAGTCGCGGGTGCCGAACTTCACCTTCTTCATCGCGATGGTCTGCCACGAATAGGTGACGTCGCCGAGGATCGTGGTCTCACCGCGCCAGGCGCTCCGCCGGCGCTCGCCCCGCACGCGGATGTTCATGTCCAGCACCGGCTGGGTGTAGTAGTCCACCTCGCGACGCTCGACCAGGGCGGTCTTCTGCTCGAGGTCCAGCGTGCGCACGAAGTAGGTCTCCCCCTCGTGCAGGTAGATGGCCTCGGGATAGACCAGCTCCAGCGCGCTGATGGCATCCACCGTGCCGATGACCGCGTTGCGCCCTTCCGCCGGCGCGGTCGGGCCGCCGCGGGGGTCGGAGACGTTCGCGGGGCGCGCCTCGAGCGGCCTCCCGCCTCCAGGCCCCATGGCCTCCATGATGGTGTAGGTGTTGTCCGAGATGGTGCGCAGGTTGACGCGGGCCGCCGGGAACTCGGTGTTGGCCCAGTAGGCACGTCCATCGATGGTGCGCGTCTCCCCCGCGTCCTCGAGCGCCGCGAGGATGGCGGGCATCTGGGGTCCGAACGCCTCCCGATCGGCGGCCGAGAGCGGCAGCTCGTACGAGGCGCAGGCGAGCTGTTGCGCGAGGATATAGGGGTTGTGCGGGTCGATCACCGCCGCCTCGGGCGAGCGGCCGAAGAAGTAGTCCGGGTGGCGCATCAGGTACTGGTCCACGGTGTCGTTGTAGGCGACCAGGATGGCGAGCGCGGGATCCCCGCCGCGGCCGGCGCGGCCCGCCTGCTGCCAGGCACTCGCCAGCGTGGGGGGTGCCCCGATCAGCACCGCCGCGTCGAGCCCGCCGACGTCGATCCCCAGCTCGAGCGCGTTGGTGCATACCACGCCGCGCAGCGCACCCGAAAAGAGCGCCTGTTCGATCTTGCGGCGCTCCTCGGGCAGATAGCCGCCACGATAGGGACGGATGCGATCCTCGAGCCCCGGCTCGGCGCGCTGGAGCCGCTCGCGCGCGTAGCGGTACACCAGCTCGGCGGCGACGCGCGACTTGGTGAAGGTGATGACCTGTCCACCGGCTTCCATGAGACCCGCGGTGAGGGCGCAGCCCTCCCCATTCGATGAGCGCCGCTCCACGCGCGAGGCGTCGGCGAACGGCGGGTTCCAGAACACGAAGTGCTTCTCCCCGCGCGGCGCGCCGTCGTCGTCCACCACCCGCACCTCGCGGCCGGTCAGCCCTCCAGCCAGCTCGGCCGGATTGCGGATGGTCGCGCTGCACAGGACGAAGCGCGGCGTCGCGCCGTAATGGGCGGCGAGGCGGCTCAACCGCCGCATGACGTTGGCCACGTGCGAGCCGAAGATCCCGCGGTAGGCGTGCATCTCGTCCATCACCACGAACGAGAGTCGGCTCAGGAATCGCGCCCACTTGGAATGGGCGGGCAGGATCCCCTGGTGGAGCATGTCGGGGTTGGAGAGGATGACGTTGGCCGAATCGCGCAGCTTCCGGCGCGTGGAGGGCAGCGTGTCGCCGTCGTACACGCCGGCGACCAGGTGCCGCAGGAGATCCGGATGCCCGCTCGCGAGCCGCGTGAGGCCCTTGAGCTGGTCCTGCGTGAGGGCCTTGGTTGGAAACAGGTAGAGCGCGGTGGCTTCGGGGTCCGCGAGCAGCCGCTCGAGCACCGGCAGGTGATAGCAGAGGCTCTTGCCGCTCGCGGTCCCGGTTACCACCACCACATCGAGCCCGCCGCGCAGGGCTTCGATCGCCTGGACCTGGTGGGTGTAGAGCCTCGCGATGCCGCGCGCTTCGAGCGACTCCGCCAGCGGCTCGGGCAGCGGCAAGGTGAGCTCGCCATATCGGGGCGGGCGCGCCGCGATCCGCTGCCAGTGGGCGATCGCGCCCCGGTTCTCGGGACGCCGCGCGTGCTCGGCGAGCCAGCCCGCGAGCGACTCGGTGGTGGCGTCCGCCCCGGGTGGCACCCCTGGTGTCGGAAGGAATCGTGCGGGCTCGGCTTGCATCTCGGCTCCTCGGAGAACGCAGGCCAACGGTGCGCGCGGGGGGCGCCCGAACTCGATCGCGACCTCGAAGGGGGACAGTATAGCGCGAACGGCACGGATGTGCAGCGGCGCTCAGGGGACGGTCAGGATGAATTTCCCGGAGGGCTTCGCCTCGAGCGATGCGAGGAGCCGCTGCACGCGCTCGCGCCGCTTCAGGTCTTGCCGCCAGTCGAGGGTCAATGACTGCTCCAGTGCCGCCCGGCCCGCGGCGTCGTCACCCAGCGCCAGCTGCACCTCGCCGAGAAGGGCCCGCGCGGCGGCGTCCCTGGGATAGATCGTCGCCGCCCGCCGGGCGACCGGCAGGGCGAGGTCTCCGCGATCGACCTGAAGGGCCTGCAGGGAGAAGCTGTACAGGGGAAACGTGTTGTAGGGGCCGAGCTCCATGCAGCGCGCAATCGAGGCCGCGGCCTCGCGGTCGGCCCCCGCCGCCCCGCCGGCCGATCGAAGGAGGAGCACGAGCGCCAGCTCGCTCCAGTCGTACACGCGCTCCGGGGCCGCCTGGACCGCCCGACGTGCCGAGCGCTCGGCCATCGCCAGCGTGCCCTGGGGATCCGATGCCGTCTGTGCGCCTCGTCGTAGCGCGTCGGCCGCGTTCGCCGCCATCACGTCGCTCCAGGGCGCCAGCTGCTCGGCCCGCCGGGCCGCCGCGATCGCGCGCCACGACTCCTGCTGCCGGCGGGACTCGACCGCCGCATACGACGCCCCGAGCTGCAAGGCGGTGGGCAGCAGGACCAGGAGCGCGGCGACGCCGCCGGCGGCGAGCGGGACCTGGGCGCGGGGGTGGGCCGCCGGCTTCCGGCGCGCCTGGTGCGGTGAGGCCAGGCTCGGCAGCGTGCCGAGCGCCCAGGCGACGACGGCGGCACCGGGAATGCCGACCGCCCCCGTCCCGCCCGCGACACCGAGGGCCACGAGCAGGCCCGCGAGGGGAGCCACCAGCTGCCGGCCGGCGGCCTCCTGTCGCGACGCGTCACGCAGGGCGAGGCCTGCCGCTCCGAGCACGGCGGCGGCCGCGAGCAACCCCGCGATCCCGCGCGTCGCGAGCGTGTGGAGGTAGATCGAGTGGGCGTGAAATGCGTTCGAGCCCCACTCCCACGACCAATAGGCGGCGGTCTGGTAGCGATCGAACAGCAGGCGGAACGTGTCAGGGCCGCTCCCGAGCCAGGGATGCGCCTGCCACATCGCCAGCGACGTGCGCCAGATCTCGACCCGCGACCGTCCGCTCTCCGAGCTCGCGAGCAGCTCGAGCGCGCGCGCGCGCAACGGCACGACCTGCGCGAGCAGCGCGAGCGCGAGCACGACGCCGCACAGCCCGGCGGCGACCACGGCGGGGCGGATCTGGCGACGGGGCGTGGACGTTCGTCCGCGCCAGACGCCGCCGAGGATCAGCGCGGCCAGCCCGCCCGCGACCCCCGCCAGCCACGCGGCGCGGGAGAGCGTCAGCGCCGTGGTCACCGCGAACAGCAGCGCACCCGCCGCCCACCACAGCCGGCCCGGCGCGCGCGCCGCCACGAGTCCCACGGCGGCGGCGAACGCTCCGGCACCCAACGCACCCAGGAGGTTCGCATGCCCGAGGCTGCCGAACGGCCGATACCACTCGCCGAAGGCGGCGTTCTCCCGGCCCAACGTGGCGAGCTGCCCGAGTGCGACTGCGCACGACGCCGCGACGGCCCCCAGGACCGCGAGGAGCGTGCGACGCGCACCCGACGCGTCCGTCGTGGCGAGCCGCGCGGCACCGTAGAGCCCCGCCAGGCCGAGCGAGGTGAGCAGCCCCTCGTGCTGATCCGTGTCGCCGAACAGGCTGATCGTGGGAGAAACCGAGGCCAGCGTCGAAGCGATCTCGACCAGGAGCCAGGCGCCGACGCAGAGATCGAGCGCTCGCCATCGAAGCGCGGGCGCGCTGTCGGACGGGCGATCCGGCTCGCGCCGCCTGGTCTGCTGGCGGGTCCGGACGAGCGGATCGTCCGAAGGAGCGGCCTGGCGCTGTGGGGCCGGGCCGCCGCGTGCGGTCCGCGCGAGGACGCTCGCCACGACGGCCGCCAGGAGTCCGACACCGATCACCCGCACGACGGCGGCCTTGGGCGGCTCGAATTGTTCCATGAGACTCGGCCAATAGGCCAGAATCGCGAGCACCACGGCTGCCCGAAGGCACTGGATCATCCGGGGATGGTAGATGGTCCGGCCCGATCCCGCACGCGACCTCGGGAGAACGCCCCCTCTATCGCCGATACCCCAACCCGCCACGGCCGCGGGCAGTCCAAGCTATGATTCCCGGTCTCGTCCGCTCACCTGGTATGGAGGCTCCGGCCCATGTCCGCACCGGTCGCACGGCTCATCGTCCTTTCCCTTGCTCTCCTCATCCCGATCGGACTGAACCTTCCGTCGGCCGGTGCAGCAGGCGCTCCGTCCCCGACCTCCACCGCCCTCCACTGGCCCGATACCGAGGCCGCCCGTCACGCGCGGGCCTGGTTCGAGGCGTACAACGGCGGCGAGGAGGCGATGCGGGCGATGTTGCGGGAGCACTTCAGCCCCGATGCGATGGCCGCCCGCCCGATCGAGGCGCGGATCGAGCGTTACCGCGAGATGCGGAGCAACGAAGGGACGCTGACGCCGGTCGAGGTCCCCGGGGTGAACGAGGATGGGATCCAGGTGGTGGTGCGGACGGCCGACGGGCGCATGATCGCGCTCGACTTCGAGTGCGAGCCGGAGTCGCCCCATCGGATCCGAGGGATCCGCGTCACGGCGGGCGGCGAGGGCGGCCCTGGAGCCGGCCCGGGCGCGCGGCCATCCGGCCCGCCGCTATCCGACGAGGCCGCGGTCCAGGCCATGCGCGAGATGCTCACACGGGCGGCCCAGGCCGATTCCTTCTCGGGTGCCGTGCTGCTGGCGCGCGACGGAAAGCCGCTGCTGCGTCAGGCGTGGAACCGGGCCGATCGGCGGACCGGCGCCCCGAACCGCCCGGAGACGCGGTTCAACCTGGGCTCGATCAACAAGCTCTTCACCAAGGTGGCGATCGCCCAGCTCGCACGGCAGGGCAAGCTCACGCTCGACGATCCGCTCACCCGATGGATGCCGGACTGGCCCGGGGCGTCGGCGTCGAAGATCACCATCGCCCTCCTGGCCAGCCATCGCGCCGGCATCGGAGACATCTTCGGCCCGCGCTACGACGCGGCGGACCGCTCGAAGCTTCGCCACAACCGCGACTTCATCCCGCTCTTCCGTGACCAGCCGCTGTGGTTCGAGCCCGGCACGTCGGAGCGCTACTCCAACGGCAGCTACGTGCTGCTCGGGGAGATCATCGCCAAGGCCTCGGGCCAGGACTACTACGACTACATGCGCGATCACGTGTGGGGGCCGGCCGGCATGACCGCGACCGCCTACCTCGCCACCACGCGCGGCGAGGACGGTCGCGGGACCCCAAGCGAAAACGTCTCCAGCCGCCCCGGTCGCGGGAGCGCGGCGGGCGGCGGCTACTCCACGCTGGACGACATGCTGCGCTTCGACCAGGCGCTGCTCGCGAACCGATTGTGCACGCCAGGCTGGACGGCCTGGGTGATCGGCGGCCCACCCCCGGCGGACGCCCGGGCGGCCGCGGCGCCCGGGGCCGGCGGCCAAGGGGCGGGCTTCGGATTCTCCGGCGGCGCCCCCGGCATCTCCGCCGAGCACACACACGAAGGCGCCCTCACCCTGATCGTGCTCGGCAACTTCGACCCGCCGTACACGCAGGCCGTGGCCGCAAGGCTGCGCTCGATCGTGCGGCGGATGAAGGACTGAGCCGCGCGCGGCGCGTGCCGAGCTATTCGACCGAGCGCGGCGTCGGCTGGAAGTCGGTGACCATCCAACGCCCTTCGCGAGAGGCGAAGCGCACCTTGTAGGCCTCGCGGCGCCCGCGGAAGAAGGTCATCTCCGAGGCCGACTCCTCGGTGCCCGGTGCCACGCGCCAAAGACCCTTCGAGCGTCCCCACTCGTACTGCTCGGCAGTTTCGATGAGCACCGGGTCGGACACCAGGCGCTGCGCCATCTCGCGATCGTTCACCGAGAGCGCGGCGATGAGCTGGACGAACGCGTGGTA
>Ga0075428_100008201_pt1 | contig 11588 bp, 9 predicted proteins | sample RhiMetdeltSRZDD2_FD_75291 | JGI IMG/M metagenome (GOLD analysis project Ga0075428, IMG submission 75291) | Populus rhizosphere microbial communities from Tennessee, USA - Rhizosphere MetaG P. deltoides SRZDD2 | ecosystem: Host-associated > Plants > Roots > Rhizosphere > Soil | place: USA...
GGCTTTGCCGGCGTCGCGCTGGCGTGGCAGGTCGCGTTCCTGGTCATCTCGTTCGAACCGGCCCGCTATCGGCTGATGATGATTCCGGCAATCGTGGAGAAGTTTTCATTTACGGCGGCCGCCGTCGTGCTGCTCGTTCAAGGGCGCATCCCGCTGCCGATGTTCGCCGGCGCGATGCTCGACCTGGTGTGGGGGGTGCTCTTTGTGGCGGCATTCGTGGCGACCATGCCGCGCGCGAAAGAAATTACCTGACACAGCTCGCTATCGATTTACAATGAATCGGGAGCTGGAGCTTCACCATAAGGACAAGCGACCATGACCGACATCCGCAGCCCCTGGCTGCTCTATGCCAAAGGGGTTCTCTTCCTGCTGCTGGGCATATTGGCCGCGGGAATCCTGCTGAGTGAGCATCCAAGGTGGACAGTCGCGGTGCTGTTGGGCCTGTCCGTGTGGGGCTTTTGCCGGGCCTATTACTTTGCTTTTTACGTCATCGAGCACTACGTGGATCCCAGATACAAATTCGCGGGGCTTTCGTCGTTTGCCTGGTACATGCTGGCCGGCCGGCGCGGAATTCAAGGCGGCCACCGTTCGGCTGACTGACGATTCCTGGCCAAGTCGCAGATTTTTTGCCACTTCCTCTGGAAATCGACGCGAAATCGCTCGATAATCAATCGCGCAAGTCCCGATCGATGGGAATTGCCAGGGCGATGAAACTGCGCCCTGCCTGCCGGTCTGTGGAAGGATCTCGCGATGCTACGAATCCTCGGCTCCGTCAGACAGCTTTGTCAGGGACTTTCCCGGCGAGACATGCTGCGCGTCGGCGGCCTGGGACTTGGCGGTTTGTCGTTGCCGCAGATTCTTTCGTTACAAGAGGCGTCCGCGTCGGCACCCGTCGAGCGCGAGCGGTCGTTCGGAAAAGCCAAAGCGCTAATCCTGATTCACCTCTACGGCTCCCCCAGCCAGCTCGAGTGGGTCGATTGCAAACCCGATGCGCCGGCGGAGGTCCGCGGGGAACTGAAGACGATTCCCTCCACGCTCAAAGGCTGTGATGTTTGCGAGCTGTTTCCCAACATGGCCAAGGTGATGGATCGCACCACGGTCCTCCGCTCGCTCACGCACCCTTACCCGATTCACGGCGTCGCTTTCGCGCTCACGGGAGTGCCGGCCATCGACGTGGCCATGGAGCTGAGCCCGCACGATTCCAAGCATTGGCCCTACTTCGGCTCGGTTGTCGAGTACATCGATAGTCGCCGGCGGCAAGGCGAGCCGGTCGTGCCGAGCAATATCGCCTTGCCCTTCCCCTTCAGCACCAAGCGCGTCGGCGAGGTTCACCGCGCCGGGCCGTATGCCGCATTCCTCGGCAGTCAGTACGATCCGCTGTGGGCCGATTTTCAGGGGATCGCCACCAAGGGAATTACCAAGACCCTGCGGGACATGACTTACACGGGGAACGACCCGTACATCGGCATTGCACCGGACAGCTATTTCGTCGTACCCAACGCCTCGAGCTTGCAGCCTGAGATGACGCTGGATCGGCTGAGCATCCGTAAATCGCTGCTGGGACAACTTAACGACAACATCGCTGGTTTGGCTGCCACGTCGCCCGGCCGCTCGCTGACCAAACACCAGCAGTCGGCGCTGTCGCTGCTTGAATCCCCCAAGCTGGCGCAGGCGCTCGATCTCCGCCGCGAGGCGCCAGAAACTCGCGCACTTTATGGCGAGTCACTTTTCGGGCAATCGTGCCTGGCGGCGCGGCGACTCGTCGAAGCCGGCAGCCGCGTCGTGAGCGTCTTCTGGGATGAGTACGGCCTCGCGGGCATGGCCTGGGACACGCACTGGAACCACTATCCGCGAATGAAGCAGGAATTGGCCCCTGGTTTCGACACTGGCTGGTACGGCCTGATTACCGACCTCGATCGACGCGGCATGCTGGACGACGTGCTGGTTGTCTGCACCAGCGAGCATGGCAGGACGCCCAAGGTGACCAGTGGCATGGGAGGCGGCCGCGACCATTGGTCGCGGGCTTATTCCTCGCTCATCGCCGGTGCGGGGATCAAGCGTGGACACGTCGTAGGGGCCACGGACAAACAGGCCGGGGACGTAACGGACCGGCCGATCAGCCCCAAAGACCTCCTGGCGACGATGTACCACCTCTTGGGGATCGATCCCCACACTCTAATTCGCGATCGCCAAGGGCGACCGCTGCCGTTGGTGGACGGACAAGTGGTGGAAGAGGCGCTGTCTTAAGAGGAAGTAGCTGCAATTGGTGCCGCGATTTCGCTCGCGCCACCGTTTTTCTCGGCGGAGCTAGTCGGCTTCCCCAAATGCTCCGCGGCTACATCCCAAACCCTTGACGCCCCAGACCCGGGTATTACAATCGCACTTTGAGACGATACAGAGTCTCAATATCTACTAACTAGCCCACCCTGGAATTTCCCGCCATGCGCCGCACCCCACCTGCCCGTAAGGCCTTTACCCTGGTCGAACTCCTGGTCGTCATTGCCATCATCGGCATCCTGGTCGCCCTGTTGCTGCCCGCCGTCCAGTTTGCCCGCGAATCGGCCCGCCGCATGTCGTGCAGCAACAATCTCAAGCAATTGGCGCTGGCAGTCCACAACTTCGAAGCTGCCAACAATCGGATGCCCTCCTCCTTCCACCCAACGGCGGCACAGGCCAATGGCAATGTGGACGGCTGGTCGTGCCAAGCGCAGATCTTGCCCTACCTGGAGCGCGGCGACCTCTACGACCGCATTGATTTCAGCTCAACATACAACCAACAGATCCAAATCCCCGGCGCCAACGGACCGCAGCGTCTGGCGGCCGTGAAGGTGGAAGTTCTCGCCTGCCCGTCAGAAGTCAATCGGCATATTCGCGTGAACGCCGCCGGCCCGGAGCACGCGCCCCTCAATTACGGCTGCAACCTGGGCATCTGGTTCGTTTACGACCGCACGACGGGAAAGACAGGCGACGGTGCTTTCGTTCCGGTCACGCAAATCAGTCCCGGCGAGTACCAGGATGGACGCACTAACACCCTGGCTTTCATGGAAGTCAAAACCTACACGCCCTATTACCGCAATGCCGGCCTTGCCAATCCGCCTCCTCCGACAATCGGCGGCGTGTGCGCCCTGGGCGGACAATTCAAGGTCGATAGCGGACACACGGAGTGGGTCGATGGCCGCGCTCACCAGACTGGTTGCACCACCTTCTTTGGCCCCAATGCCAAAGTGCACTGCAACGTTGGAGGCATCCCTTACAACCTGGACTGGAACAACCAGCAGGAAGGAGTTGGCACTGCGCCGACGTGTGCCGCGGTCACGTCGCGGAGCTTCCACCCCAACATCGTTCAGGCGGCGATGATGGACGGTTCGGTCCACAGCTTCTCCAACAGCATCGCACTGGGGATCTGGCAGGGAATGTCGACGCGCAACCTGGGCGAGACGGCGTCGGTTGAATGACGGGCGGTGCTGGCGCGGTTCGCGGCAGTGCGTGGGAGATACACTACCCGCCAGTCGAATTCGAGCCGCTTATTTCGCTGGCAGCGGATGTTCGCTGAAGAACTTCCAAATCGTCTCGTTGATGTCCTCTTTCATCGCCCAAACGTGCCCCATTCCCGCCACCTCGACATACTTCACCTCGTGCCCCTCACGCCGGTACTTGTCGCGGTTTTCGCGGGCCCACTCGACCGGCAGAATTCGGTCTTGATCGCCGTGGATGATGAGGACGGGGAATTTTCGCTCGGCATGGACTCCCAGCAGCGTTTGCAGGCCGAGCGGGCCGGAGTGCGATGCGACCGCAGCCACCTTCTGGGATCGCTCTTGTCCGACCAGGTGGGCGAAATAGCCGCCGTTGGACATGCCCAACACGTAGATCCGCTTGTCATCGATCTTGTAATCGGAAGTCAGCTTCGTTTCGAGCGCGTCGAAGAACGCCAGATCGGCTTTGACCTTCTCGGGCTTTAGCCCCCAACTTCGATCAACGGCTTCCGGATAGGCCACGATGAACCTGTGTTTCTCTGCCGTCTGGTTAAGGCCCGTGTAAATCGGCATGAAGTTCTTGCTGTCGATCGCCATGCCGTGAAAGGCGACCACCAGCGGCACCGGCGTTTTAAGATCGACCGTCCGGGGCACTACGAGCCGATACTCGCGAGTTGTCTCGCCGACCTTGACCTGCCGCGACGCGAAATTGCCGTGGCCGTTTTCCGCGGCCTGGCCGGTGGCGGCTACCACAGCCCAAGCAACCCCTATCAGAACTCGAGCGGCTATTGACATGGATGGTCTCTCGCAGTGACCGGCCTTTATTCAACACTACCTTGCGGCAAGGGCGCCGGTTGCGTCGGTGCGGAAGAAGGCTGTCGAAGAGCAGATCTGCGTCGCCATCGCCACACGGTCAGGCCCGCCGTTGCGACTGCCAGGAGCACAAGCGAGCCGAGAAATCCGGCCCCTTCAAAGGCGAAAACCGGCTGGCTCACCCGCCGCTGGTAGTAGGTACGTATGGCCGTGGTCGTCGTGAGCACATCCACGCCCGGAAGCGCCCCTTTCATCGCGGCAGCGACCTCCGAAGGCGGCTGCCGCCGGAAATGGAACTCCCGCACGGTCCCCAGACGCCTCAATCGATCTGCTGCCGGCGGCACTTGTTCGCTCTTCAGATCCCAGGTGCAAAAGACCGTCGGATAGCCTAGCCAGCCGCTCCCCAGTTGCTCGCGGAGCCACGGCTCCGACTTGGGAGCGAACTTCATGGTGATCTGCCCCAGCCAGTTTGGCTCTTCCAGATCGACGAGAATGCCGCTGCCGACCAGTTCCGCCGTCAGCTTCGTTCGATTCTGGGCTTGGCGGTTCAGGTAGGCGAGCCACGCGGTGACAATTGCCAGGAACGTGACAAAGATCAACAGTCCTCGCAGGCCAAACTGAAAACGTCGTCTGGCGGGCATGGAATCGTTCATCGTCCGCTCCCCCGCAGCGGCTGATGAAGAACGGAGGGGCCGCGCGGCTGGATGGTATTCGGCAGAGCGGCCCGAAGATTGACCTCGGTATCGTCTCTCGGTCGCTGGTGGCTTACCATCGGATGGAGAATCAACTTGCCAGGCTGGCTGGAGTCAGACAGAATGTCTGATTCCACCGGCTCACTCGGCGGATGAGAATCACGTCATGAATTCCAGCCTCATTGCCTTGGCCGTCGTGGCGGCATTCACCGGGCAAATGCCCCAGGATCAACCCCCAGCGGCGCCAGAGCCGGCCACCGACCGCCAAGAGGAATTTTCGTTTCTCAAGGAAAAGGCGACGGAGTTGAGCCTCTTTCGCGGAGCAGATGCAAACGAACCCCAGCCGCTCAAAGCCGAGCCCGTTCTCCGCTACAGCAATTCGGAACGTGACATCGGCTCGCTCGATGGTTCCACGTTTCTGTGGCTCGTAGGAAAGCGTCCACTGGCCGCCGTCTCGACATCGGTCCGCAAGCTCAATAGCGGAGCCTATCGCGAATGCACGTCGTTCAGTTCCGCACCGCTCGTGTGCCGCACGGGCCAGACCACGGTCTGGTCGCCCAAAACGGGTGGCTTGCTCGATCGGCCACTAGAAGACGCCGCCGCTCCTGCCGCGGGCAAGCCTCAGCGGCTGACGCAAATGCGCTCGCTCGCCCGGCGGTTCACGGCGTCGTGCTATAACCCGCGGTCCGAAGAGCCGACGGAGCTGCGGCTGCTCCCCCAGCCGCTCTACCGATTTGAGGACGATGCGGCTGGCATTCTCGACGGGGCGCTATTCGCTTTCGTCGTCAGCAACGACCCGGAGCTGTTCCTGCTGATGGAAGCCCGCTCGGACGTCAAAGAAGGAGAATCGGCCTGGCGCTATTCGCTGGCGCGAATGTCGTCGCAGAAGGAGACGGTCCGCCTGGACGGAAAGGAGATCTGGTCCGTCCCCAACTACTGGCGCGACCCGGCCGAGGATCGCAAGACCGGACCGTACGTCGAGGCGAAGGTGGGCACGTTCGTCCCCAGAACGCGTGAATAGGGACTAATCACTGCTTCCGCTTCGATCAAGACATAGTGTCTTAACTGCTCAAAACCGGCTGGACCGACGATGTGATAACGAGTACAATAGGGAACTTATGTGCGCTAAGTGGCAAAAGTGTCCGCCTGGACCCCGCCGGCTCGCGTCGGCAGCGACAGCTGGAGCGGTTTGTCCGGCGCGCGGACCTAGGCTCTTTGAAAATCTGGTTGTTTTCTGGGCGGGTTCAAGTCGCCAATCGCCCCAACTTTCCGTGGCCTGTCAGTGGTTGCGAATCTTCCCTAGCTGATTCACAAACATGTCGCTGGGGAAGCGGCAAAGAAGCCGACTCAAGTTGGGGCGCGAATCGGGCAGAGAATCACTAGTAACCTATTGTACAGATTCAAGTTCCGGCTGATTCACCGCCACACTCACGCTCGCCAAAGGCGACTCAAAAGCCGACTCAGCAAGCCGACTCAGCAGGCCGACTCATAGGAGCCGTTTGGCACGCGCGTAGGGGGCCAATTCTTCCGCGAGATCGTCGGTGCGACTCGCTGAGGGTGCTTTGCCTTGCCCCAGCGGTTCGAGCGGACGGCAAGGGAACAGGTTCAACCCTGGCAAGCTGGGAAGCTTGCCCCAAGTTACGTCCCGTACTCGATCCGCCCGTGCTTGGCGCTGCGGCTGATCTTGTCCATGGCATACAGACCTGCCAGGACAAACTCAACGCACGAGGCGCGGACCGCCGGATCGCCCGAGGCGTTCACCTCGAACGCCTTGTCCCAGGCCGGCGGCACCCGCTTCATCCTCTCCGCGTAATGAGACGAAGGCAGCATGTCGCCGACCTCGATCTTGACCCCCTTGCCAAAAATCTCGGCAATCTCGGCCAGGCCATGCTCCTCGACGTACTCCGTGAAGACCACGCGGATCGCCTCGGCAATTACCGCGTCGAGCACCTGCCGCTCGGTCATTTGATGGCTCCCCATCAGGTCGAGCTCGAGCTTGCCCAGCGATGACGAGTAGATGTGGCCGAGGTCCGAAATCCGCGGCACGGCCGGCTTCTCGCCGAGCACGACGCTCCGCTGACGCGCCGAGGCGACCATCGTGCGGTAGTTGGCGATGCTGAAGCGGGCACTGACGCCGGACTGCTGGTCGATGTACTTGCTCCTGCGTGCCTGCACGGTGATCTGTTCGATGAGCTGCTTCATGAAGTACGGCACGACGACGGGGTACTCGCCGCTGAGATCGATGCCGGCCTCCTGCTCGGTGATCGCGATCCCCAGATCGCGATCGCGAGGGTAGTGCGTGTGGATCACCGAGCCAATGCGGTCCTTGAGCTGCGGGATGACTTTGCCGCTGCGGTTGTAGGTGGCCGGGTTGGCGGAAAAGAGGATCAGCACGTCGATGTCAAATCGGATTGGATATCCGCGGATTTGCACGTCGCGCTCTTCGAGGATGTTGAACAGGCCGACTTGTACCAGCTCGTCGAGCTCGGGCAGCTCGTTAATGGCGAAAATGCCGCGGTGCATGCGGGGGATCAGTCCGAAGTGAAGCGCTTCCTCGGTGGACATGCTGACGCCGCCGGCGAGCTTGGCCGGATCGATCTCGCCGATGATGTCGGCGAATTTGGTCCCTGGCGCGAGTCGCTCGGCATAGCGGTCCTCGCACGGCCACCAGGCGACCGGGATTTGGTCCTCTGGGTGATCGGCGACGAAGCGCCTGGCAATGCTACTGATTGGGTGATACGGATCTTCGTGAATGGGACACCCCGGGATGTCGAGGAATGGCACTGCCTCGTCGAGGAAGCGCACCAGGGTGCGCATCAGGCGGCTTTTGCCCTGGCCCTTTTCGCCTAAAAAGAGCAGGTCGTGTCCGGCCAAGAGCCCCAAATTGAGTTCGGGAATGACCGTGTCGTCGTATCCGATGATGCCGGGATAAAGATCCCCGCCGGCGGCTAGCCGCCGCAGGAAGTTGTCGTGAATCTCTTGTTTGACAGTTTTGGAGACCCAGCCTGAAGCGCGCAATTGAGCGAGCGATGCCGGGCAAGCTGATGAGGGCATGACAAGCAGGAAAAGTGAAAAGGGTTGATTTGTTTGCTGATCCATATGCGCGAGCGTCGGAATTATAGCCTCAGGCCAGACGAAATCGGCCAGTCGAGCTGCGCGAAGTCATGGCATTGTGGACCAATTGATTCGGCAGGGCTGGCACTGCCTGCACGGTCCGTGCCTCTATGGAACTGCGCTTGACAATAAAGACAAGTTGTCTTAACTTAGCTGACATCGCGACAATCCCCGCAACATTTGACGGTTTGCCACGTTTCCGAAGCAGCAGCAAAACCAATAGATCGAATTGGCCGTCCAATTGCGGGGGAACAGCGGTGGTTCTCATGGCACGCATCAGGTCCGAACATCGACACACTCAACCGTCATCTGGCGAAATCTGGTCGCCATCACCCGTGCAGCCGCTTTTGTCCGCCCGCCGCCTCCGGCTAGAAATCGATGTCACCACTTGGATGCTTGCCGCGATGTGGCTGTTCATTGCCGCCGTGTCGGCACTCGACGTGTACATGTCGATCAAGTATCAGTACCGGCTCATTGACGAGGAATGGAACCCCCTGGGCCGCTGGTTGATGGCAATCGACGGCGGATCGGTGGGACTGTTCCTTTCGTGCAAGTTCTTTGGCAACGTGGTGACGCTGGCAGTACTCCAGGCGCTGTATTTCTCGTACCGTACGCTCTGCCTGATCGCCACCTCCGTGCTGATGGTACTTCAGGGATTTCTGGCGATCATTCTTCTCGTGTAGCCAGGCGGTCACCGCGGCAACTAACACGGTGCGTCGCACCAACTTCGATTGCATCCCAGCCAGCCGGCCAGTAGGCTTGTACAAATCGCCGAGCAGCGCGGGGTCGGTTCCGATGGCCGAAAACAGCGTCTCCTGTCCCAATTGCCGCCAACCCGTGTCGGGCAATGCAACGCCCGGCAGTGCGATGCTGCGCTGCTCGGCTTGCGGGTTGCGCTTCATGCCGGTGACCGCAGCGGACATTACGACCGATGTTCCTTCGCTTGGAGTGCCGCCACGGATCGATCCTGCCCCTCGGCGACGCGAGATTCAAATGGCAGCTGAGGGGCCGGCACCTGTTCGCTCCGGCCTGCCGCCGATCATCGTCACCGGCAACGATCGTGGCCCTGCGCCAGTCTCAACTCAAGTAGCGGCGCCGCGGCCGCTGACTGCGTCGCCAGCGCCGTACGCAAGTCCGGCGGGAAATACGTCGGCACCAGCCGGACTTCCACCGGTCATTGTCACCCAGGGTGATCGCCAGCACATCTCAGTGTCGGCTCCAGCGACGGGGTCCGCTCCATCGATTGCCGCAGCGCCTGCGCCGGCCGTTGCCGCCGGGTCCCGACCGCAGCGAAGCAAAGGCTTCGGTCCGCTGGAAATCGTCAAGGTCGTCCTCGGCGGGGCGGCCGGGCTGGGGATTGGATATCTCCTGGTGTTCTGGCTTCAGTATCGAGGTGCGCCCGATCCCGCGGTCGCTGCCAGCAAGCTGCCAGAGCGGACTGCTTCGAGCACGTCTTCCGAAGTCAAGTTTCCCGAGTTCAGGCCGCCGCCGATAGCTCCAGTTGCCCCCTCGACGCCGGCATTTTCGCCGCCCCCTTATTCCAGCTTTGGTACACCAATTAGCCCGCTCCCACCCGGTCCGCCTGACTTTCATACACGTTCCAATCCGCCAGTTAGCACGGTGCCGCCACCCGAGACCACAGCGTCCACGACTCCAGCGCCCATTCCGCAGCAAGCGCTCGATGGCCTTGCAGAAACGTTGAAACTTCCTTCTCTCGTCGACACATCGCCGTCGGTGATCACCAGCCTCCATGTCCCGGAAGGCAAGCCGCTCGACATATCGTTCAATTCGGTGGCCGCCAACATTCCGGCCGACGCGGCATTCCTGGTGGAGCCGCAGGACGGGACGCCGCTGTCGTGGCTGGTCTGTTATGCGCCGAATCTCAGCGGTACGACGGACGACAAGCGCGTGCTGGCCGAGATGTCGCACGTCGGAGGGGAGCTAAAGTTCGCCTGGCGAGCGCCGATCGAGGACGCCGAAATTCGCAAAGAGCTTCCCAATTGCCTGATGCGGCTGACTTGCGAGAACGTTTCGAAGACGTCGCTGCTGCGTTCCGCAAGTGCGGCGCCGCGGCTGTCATTGGACCTAACGAAGGAAATTGGCGTCCATTCGCTTCCGCGTGTTGACCTTCCCAAAGAAGAGAGTGTGCGGCTGGAGGTCGCAGCACTAAACGGGTTTCCGGGCGGGGCGGCTTTCAAGGACGATAGGCGAGTGCTGAAGCTCAAGGAGAAAACGGCCATTCAGTTCGAGCAATTGAAAGGGGCCGAAATCCAAATGGAATTCCGCCGCCAACCGGAGGGCGATCTACAAGTCATCCTGCGACCGGAGTTTCGCGAAAATGCCGCCGACAAGTTTCCCATGACGCTGCCGCGGCTGGCGGACCTGAAAGAGGCCATGGAAAAGGGGATTCCGGAAAATGAGGCCAGGCTGGTGGCCTTGGGCAAGGAGATTAAGGCGCTCAATCAGCAGCTCAAGGATCTCGGGCCACGTCCCGGCGGCGCAGCCTTTGCCGCCTGGCAATCCAAGTTGAACTCTCTTCAGTCGGCCATCTCGAGCCGCAACAGCCAGATGTCCCGCATCAGTCGCCGCCTGCCCGAAATGAAGGCCCGCCTAGCGGCGGCGCCTGCCATAGAGCGGTTCCTTCGAGACATGCATCAGAAGGCCGCGCTCGAGCTGCGCGTCTATGCGGAATGCGGCGATGCGAAGATTGTGTTAATCAGTGCGCATCTCGATCCTGCCGCCCAGGATCAGCAGCCGGGAACTTGAGCGGCTGCGACCGCTTTCGTTGACGTTTCCCCCTGGAAAGTGTTAGAGTAACCGAAGGCATTGGTCTGCGCTCGACAAGGCATCTTCTCCCAGCACCTCGTCAGCACGTGCTGACGTGGGATGTGTAACGGGGATGTCACCGCTAGAACCAATCCCCATGGATTGCCGTCTAATACGGGGGCATCCTCTGCGCCGGTGCTGCCCACCCGCCGAGGGAGCCAGAATGCGCCACGCCAGGTTTCGCATTGGGACCGCGCGAAGGTCGCGGTGAAACGGTAAGAAGCGTTATGGCCGACGACTTCGATCCCTATTACACCTGGCTGGGAATCCCTCCGGAAGAGCAGCCTGCCGACAACTACCGGCTGCTCGGCGTCCGCCGATTTGAAACGAACGCGGACGTCATTACCAACGCTATGGACCAGCGGATGCACTATCTGCGTTCGCTGCAAGTGGGAAAGCGTTCCGCACTCTCGCAGAAGATACTCAACGAGGTCTCGTCAGCGGGCGTGGTGCTGCTCGATCCGAAGCGCCGCGTTGAATACGACCAGCAGCTCAAGGCCAAGGACGAGAAAGAAGCCAAGGCGGCCACCGGTTCAAAAGTCGCGGCGTCTCCTGCGCCGTTGCCTACGCCCGCCCAGTCCGGCTCGGCAACCACCGGTACCAAGACCTCTCGGCAGCTTCCAGTTGCTGCGTCTCTTCCCAAGGCAGCACCGCTCCCCTTGCACGCCGC
>Ga0075428_100008202_pt1 | contig 11587 bp, 13 predicted proteins | sample RhiMetdeltSRZDD2_FD_75291 | JGI IMG/M metagenome (GOLD analysis project Ga0075428, IMG submission 75291) | Populus rhizosphere microbial communities from Tennessee, USA - Rhizosphere MetaG P. deltoides SRZDD2 | ecosystem: Host-associated > Plants > Roots > Rhizosphere > Soil | place: USA...
ACCAGCGAGATGCCGAGCAGGATCGAAACGAGCCCGTACAGCACCGCGAGGGCCAGGAGAGGCACGGCGTGGAGCATCGTTTGAGATTCGTCGCTCACGGCGTGTGGCCTTGATGATAGGGAGGGCCTGCGCTCAGCGGCGCCGTTTTCGAGCGGTTACAGCTTGTAAACCATACGGCTACCTTTTTCAAAAATAGGCCGTTCGGCCTATTCCAACTCACAGGCAGGCGCTGTAGCGTGGCTGTCACTGGGCGATGCGAACCGCGGTGTGTGTCCCTGGCCATGTAATCCGCGGTGAGCAATCTGGAAAGGCCCGCCGCGCTTACCCCCCGAGCGGCGGGCCTTTTCCTTTCCGCTAGGCCTTTCGAACTGCCAACTCGGCCCCGCGCTCGATCTCCACGGCGAGCGTCTCGGACTTGATCCAGTCCGCAAAGCGCTGAAGGTCCTCGCCGTCGGGGAGCGTGAGGACGATGCGGTCGGTGATCTCGAGGCCCTGCTCCTTGCGCATCGAGTTGACCGTGTGCACGAGGTCGTAGACGCGGCCCTCGAGCTCGAGCTCGGGGTCGAGCCGAACGTCGAGCGCGACCGCGAGGCCTGAGCCCTCGGCCAAAGCGAAACCCTCGGGCGCCTCGCGCTGGACGAAGACCTCGTCCGACGCCAGCTCGTGCCCCTCGACCCGCACGCCGCCGTCGGGGAGCTGCTCGAAGCGGCCTTCGGCGAGCGCCCCGCGGATCTTCGGCAGCTCCGCGCCGACCTTCGGGCCGAGGAGCTTGAGATTCGGCTTCGCGCGCACCGTCGCGCCGGCGATCTGCTCGAAGGAAACCGTCTTCACGCGCAGCTCCTCGGCGATCTCGTCCGCGTGGCCGGTCGCCCGCTCGGCGCCCTCGACCACGAGCGCCCTGAGCGGCTGGCGGAGCTTCATGCTTGCCGAGTCGCGCGCGCGGTGCCCCAGGCCGACGATCGCGCGCAGCTCGGCGATCTCCTCGAGGAGCGCCGAGTCGGGCTCGCCCGCGGTCGGCCAGCCGGCGAGGAAGACGCTCTCGGGCGCGCCCTCGCACGCCTCCCCGACGAGCGTCCCCCACAGGTGGTCGGCGAGGAACGGCATCACCGGCGCGATGCCGCGGATGCCCTGGACGAGCGCGTGCCAGAGGACCCGCAGCGCGGCCTCGTCGCCGTCCCAAAAGCGGCGACGCGAGCGGCGGATGTACCAGTTGGAGACGTCGTCGACGAAGGCGTCGAAGCCCTCGACGAGGCGGAAGGTCAGCTGCTCGTCGAGCGCCTCGGTCGCGTCGCGGACGTACTGCTGCGTGCGTGCGACCAGCCAGCGGTCGAGAGGGCGCGCGTCCTCGGCGAGGGGCGCGTCGTCGAGGTCTGCGTAGCTCGGCGTGAAGCCCTGGATGTTCCCGTAGTCCACGAGGAAGCGCACCGAGTTCCAGAGCGTCAGCAGCTTCTTCTTGATCTCGTGCGCGGGGCCGTAGCCGAAGAGCAGGTTACGGTCGGGCGGCTGCGCGCAGAACTGCCAGCGCATGACGTCGGCGCCCATGCGCGCGAATGCGTCCTCGGCGTCGATCATGTTCCCCCACGACCCGTGCATCTCGCGGCCGTGCTCGTCGAGCATCTTCTCGTAGCCGAGCACCTCGCGGAACGGCGCGCGGTCGACGAGCGCAACGGACATGAAGAGCTGCGAGTAGAACCAGAGGCGAATCTGCTCGCGCATCTCCGAGACCCAGTGCGCGGGAAACCAGGTCTCCCAGTAGGCGTGGTCGGGGAGATCGGCGCCGGTGAGCCCGTTCGCTGCGCCGGTGGCGTACCCGTGCTCGACCCACTCGGCGTTCTGCCACCCCAGCGTCGAAAACGGGACGATGCCCGCGTCGAGCCAGACGTCGCCGACCTCCGGGATGCGCCGGACCTCGTCGTTGCCACAGGCTTCGCAGCGGATCGTGACGTCGTCGATCCAGGGGCGGCGAAGCTCCTCGAGCCCGTCGAGCCCTGCGGTCGCCTTCTCCTCGAGCTCGGCGCGCGAGCCGATCACGGTCACCTCGCCGCAGTCGCACGGGTAGATCGGCAGCGGCAGTCCGTAGTAGCGGCGCCGCGAGATGTTCCAGTCCTCCATGTTGCGGAGCCAGTCCTCCATCCGCTTGCCGAAGTACTCGGGCGTCCACTTCACGCTTTCGTTGGCGGCGACGAGCCGCGGGCGGAGCTCGTCGACCGCGATGAACCAGTCGTCGGCGATCCGGAAGATGAGCGGCGTGTGGCACCGCCAGCAGAACGGGAAGCGGTGCTCGATCTCCTCGGCCGCGATCAGGCGGCGGCGCTCGGCCAGGTCGACGACGATCTGCTCCGCCGCCTCGGACGTCCCCTGGCCGTGGAGCCAGCCGAACTCCGGGTAGAAGCGACCGGCCTCGTCGACCGGAGCGATCACGGGAAGGTCGTGGACGCGGGAGAGCTCGAAGTCCTCGGCGCCGCACCCCGGGGCGATATGGACGATGCCTGTGCCCTCCTCGAGCGAGACCTCGTCCCAGGGGATGACCCGGTGCTCGATCCCTTGCACCGCCGGGAGGTGGTCGAACGGCCCCTCGTAGCGGAGGCCCACCAGCTCCGAGCCCTTGACGCGCTCTGCGAAGTCCACGTGCGGGTCGAGGGCGACGGCGACCCACTCACCGTCCTCGTGGCGCCCGTACTCGGCGTCGGGGTTGACCGCCGCGGCCACGTTCGCGGGAAGCGTCCACGGCGTCGTCGTCCAGACCGCGAGCGACTCGCCGGGCCGGTCGACGAGCGGGAAGCGCACGAAGAGGGACGGGTCGGTGCGGTCCTCGTAGCTCCCCACGAGCTCGTGGGCCGAGATGGACGTGCCGCACCGCGGGCACCACTCGGTGGAGCGGTGGCCGAGGTAGAGCTGGCCGTCGTCATGCATCTTGCGGAGGAACCGCCAGATGTATTCGATGTTCGTGTCGGAGAACGTGAAGTAGTCGTTGCCCCAGTCCATCCACATGCCGAGGCGCTTCGACCCGCGCGTGATCTCGGTCGCCGACCAGACGACCTTCTCGCGGCACTTGCGCGCGAACTCGGCGAGCCCGTACTCCTCGATCTCCCGCTTCGAGTTGAGCCCGAGCTCGCGCTCGACGCCGACCTCGATCCAGAGGCCCTGGCAGTCGAACCCGTTCTGGTAGCGCTGGTCGAAGCCCCTGAGAGCCTTGTAGCGCTGGAACACGTCTTTGAGGGTCCTGCCCCACGCCGTGTGGATCGCCAGGGTCTTGTTGGCGGTCACGGGACCGTCGACGAAGCTCCAGACGGGCCCGCCTCGGTTCTGCTCCCGGAGGAGCTCGAACGTTTGCTGCTCCTCCCACCAGGAGAGGACCTCGAGCTCCAGCGCAGGGTGGTCGGGAACGCGCGTTAGGGTGCGGAACATCTAGCGGTCAGTCTACGTTTGGAGAGGTATGGCAAACGCAGTCACTACCAATGAGTTCGACACCGAGGTCCTCGAGAGCGAGACCCCGGTGATCGTCGACTTCTGGGCGGAGTGGTGCGGCCCCTGCCGTGCCGTCTCCCCCATCCTCGATCAGATCGCAGACGAGCGGAGCGACGAGCTTCGTGTCGTCAAGGTCAACATCGACGAGGAGCCCGAGCTCGCACACCGGTACGGGATCCTCTCGATCCCCACGATCGTCCTCTTCAAGGGCGGTGAGCCCGCTGCAGCCGCGATCGGCGCTCAGCCGAAGCGGATGCTCGAGCAGTCGCTCGGCCTGGCGGAGACCGCTCAGGCCTAGCCGCTCGAGGAACCGCTAGTCGCGGTCCTCGAGAAAGGTGTCGAACGCCGCATGGTTGCGGAGGAACGTCTCGACGGCGTCGAGGCCCTCCGCAATCCAGGCGTCGAGCCAATCCTCGCGCAGATGATCGTCGATTCGGTGTGTCCCGTAGTCCATGTAGAGCCGATTATCGGCCGCTAGGCCGCCGGTCCATATAGGCCGTTCGGCCTATCGTTCCTGTCCGTCCGGCTAGTCCTCTGGGGGCGTCAACCCGCCGTGATCAGCGCGATTCCGGCGAATGCGGCGACGACGCCGACCTGTTGCGGCCGTGAGATCCGCTCGCCGAGGATCACCCGTGCGAGCAGCACTGTGACGACGGGATAGAGCTGCGCGAGCACGGAGACGACGCTCAGGAGACTCTCCGTCGTGGCCAGGGCGAAGAGCGCGTTGCCTGCCGCGTCGAGGACGCCGATGAGGGCGAGCACCGCCAGGTGGTCGCGCCCGAGCGACAGGCTCGGCCGCACGACGAGCGCCGTCGCCGCCAGGAGCGAGAACGAGGTTGCGCGCATGGACAGCGTCGCCCACGAAGCATCGCCTTCGCTCGCCGCTCCGAGGGCGACGAGGAGGAGGCCGAAGGAGACCGCGGCGACGAGCGCGAGCCCGACTCCCTCGGCGACCCGGCGACCGCCGCCGTCGGCGCTGCGCTCCCGCGAGGCCAGCACGACGCCCGCGAGAGCGAGCGCGATGCCGGCGCCTTGCGCCGCGCTCGGCCGCTCGCCCGTGACCAGCCCAGCGACGACGGGGATCACGGCCGCCGTGGCGGAGATGGGTGCGACGACGCTCATGGAGCCGACGGCCAGGCCGCGGTACAGGGCAGCGAGCCCGACGGCGCCGGCGATCCCTGCAAGTGCCGCGTACAGGAGGTAGCGCGCCTCGGGCGGGCCCTCGCCGCGGACGGCGACGAGCAGGGCGAGGGACGTGAGCCCGGCGGCCTGCGAGACGACGAGGACAGTGAGGAGCTGGAGCCTGCGGCTACTCAGCCCGGCGAGGAAGTCGCCGACTCCCCAGCTCAGGCTCGCCGCCAGGGCGAGGAACGGGCCGGTCACCGACGCGCCGCTATCCGGCCGGGTCGCGGAAGCGCGCCCCGGCCCGCTCCAGGAGCGCGATCGTGTTGGCGAAGGCGAACTCGGAGCGCGGCGGAAGGTCGTCGCGCGGGAACCAGACGAGCTCGGCCACGTCGTCGCCCGCCGTCGGCTCCCCCGAGAGCGTCGCCTCCCAGTAGAAGTTGATCGTCCAGATGCCGTCCTCGCCGTAGCGGTCGGGTAGCCCGCCGAGGAACTCCCCGACCTCGACGTCGCATCCGGTCTCCTCGCGCAGCTCGCGCCGCAGCGTCTCGAGCGGCTCCTCGCCCTCGTCCATGAACCCGCCGACGAGATCCCAGAGGCCCTTCCCCGGATCGCCCGCCCGGCGCGCAAGAAGCAGGTTGCCGTGGTCGTCGTGGACGACGGCGCTCGCAGTCGGTGCAGGGTTGGCGTACTCCTGCAGCCCGCAGGCCGGACAGGAGACGGAGCGCTCGTCGTGGTCGAGCACAGCCCCGCACCGCGGGCACGCCCGCCATTCCCTCAACTGCTCGGCCGTCGCCATCGAGGCGAGCTTACTCAGCCGCTGGTGTCCTCCCGGACCAGGTCCGGGTCTGACCCCGGACGGGGCCAATCGGGCTCAGTCGAGCCGGAGGATCGTTTCCTCGATCTCCTCACCCCGGCCGGGCGCGAAGCCGCGGTCGACGCCGATGCGTCGGAACCCGGCTTTCTCGAGCACTCGGAGCGAACCGAGGTTGTCCGAGGCCGCCCGGGCGTACACGGGGCGTTCGGCAGTCTCTGCGAGAAGAAGCTCTAGTGCTGCGCTCGCGATGCCCTTCCCCCAGAGCGTTCGGTCGATCCAGTAGGTCACCTCGAGCTGATCGTCGATTCGGAAGGACGAGATCGTTCCGGCGATTGCTCCGTCGACCTCGATGACCCGGTTCGAGGAGCTCGTGTCCGCCCGGATGCGCGCCATCTTGTCGAGAAACGCGCGGCGATCGGTCTGATTCTCGGCCGTGAAGGCGGCCATTCGGATCGACGCCGGATCCGTCACCTGCTGAAAGATCGCGTCGAGATCCCGATCCTCGAGCGGCCTCAGCGAGACGTGCACCCGGCCATGCTAAGCGAGTAGGATCGACTCATGTCTACGCCGGAGCCTCCCGAGCCGACCGAGGAAGAGGAGCAGGCGCCGCCCGAGCGACGCATCGAGGAGGACGCCCAGCGCGGGCCGGGCCACGAGGACCCGGACGACGCACGTTCCTCCGAGCCTTGAGGCACGAGGCGGCGACCGTCTTCGAGCTCTCGCGGGTCACCGAGCTGGCCGGCCTGCCCGGCGAGACGCTGACCAAGCTTGCGCGCGAGATGGAGCGGCACGAGCTCGCCTCCGGCGAGGAGCTCGACCCCGAGGACGGGGTCGGCCTGGTGCTCGGCGGGATGCTGACCGGCGCCGGCGGCGTGCTGCGGCCGGGCGACCGGCTCACGGGCCCGGTGCGGGCGCTGACTCCGGCCGCGGTGGCGACGTGCCCGAAGGACACGTACGCCCGCGTCGTGGGCGTGTCGAGCTAGGAGCCGAGCTCGGCGAGCACGGCGTCCGCAAGCGGCGGCCACACCTCGAGCGCCCAGTCGTCGAACTCGCGATCCGTGAGGCACGCGCACGCCACGCGGGCCTTCGGGTCGACCCAGAGGAACGTCCCGGCGCCGCCGAAGTGGCCGAACGTCCCGGGCGAGTTGCGCGAGCCCGTCCAGTGCGGCCGCTTTGCATCCTTGAGCTCGAACCCGAGCCCCCAGTCGTTCGGCTCCTGGCGCCCGAGGCCGGGGAGCACGCCGACCAGACCCGGAAAGGCAACAGCGGTCGCTTCAGCGAGCGTCTCCGGGGCAACCAGCGTCGGCCTGAGGAGCTCGCGGCCGAAGGCGGCGAGGTCGTCGAGCGGGCCGTGCAGCCCTTCGGACGGCCGTGCCCGAAGCTCCGTCACGCCCAAGCCGAGCGGATCGAGCACAGCCTCCTGGAGGTAGGCCCCGAACGGCATCTCGGCCCGCGCAGCGAGCAGCCCGCCGAGCAGGTCGAACCCGGCGTTCGAATAGATGCGCCGCTCCCCCGGCCTGGCGATGGGGACGTCGCCCTCGAACGGTAGGCCCGAAGCGTGGGCCAGCAGGTGCCGCACGGTCGAGCCTTCCGGCCCGGCGGGCTCGTCGAGGTCGAGGACGCCCTCCTCGGCCGCGATCAGGAGCGCGTAGGCCGTGAAGAGCTTGGTGACCGAGGCCCACCGCAGGACGAGGCCGGACGGGCCGCGCGCGGCGACGACCCCGTCCGGCGCGACGACGGCGGCCGTCGCGGTCGGGACCGGCCACGCGTCGATGTGCTCCAGCGCCTTCACTGTCGGCAGGCGATACTAGTCACCGCCATGGAGCGGCAGATCATCTCCTCCGGATCGCCCTACGAGCCCGTCGTCGGCTACTCCCGCGCCGTCCGCGTGGGCGACCGCGTCTTCATCGCCGGCACGGCGCCGATCATGCCCGACGGCGCCGACCCGCCCGCGGACGCCTACGGGCAGGCGAAGCGCTGCCTCGAGATCGTCGCGAGCGCCCTCGAGCAGGCGGGCGGCTCCCTCGCCGACGTGGTGAGGACTCGCTGCTACCTGACCGACGCCGGGGCCTTCGACGGCTTCGGCAAGGCGCACGGCGAGGCGTTCTCCGACATCCGCCCCGCGAACACGACCGTGGTCGTGGCGGCCCTCCTCGATCCCAGATGGCTCCTCGAGATCGAGGTGGAGGCAGTCGTCACTGCTCCAGACTGAGCAGGTCGCCCTCCTCGACACCCCAGCTCGCGAACGCGCCCTGGTTGACCTCGAGCGCGCTCGCGTAGAAGACGCCCGGGTCGTAGATCTCGCACGGATCGGCCTCGCACGGCTCCATGTCGAGGATGCGCAGGATCGTCCCGTCGGCTGCCGTGAAGGCGATCGAGAGCGGGATGAGCGTGTTCTTCATCCAGAAGCCGCCGGACGTCTCCTCCTCGAAGAGGAAGATCATCCCCGCGTCCTCCGGGAGGGACTCGCGCTGCATGAGGCCGATCTCGCGCTCCTCCTGCGTGTCGGCGATCTCGACCTCGACCGCGACCTCCTCCCCGCGCTCGGTCTGGATGAGCACCACAGGGCCTTCCCGCTCCTCCTCGGTGGTCGTCGGCGGCGCCGTCGTCTCCGTCTCGGCCTGGGTCGTCGTCTGCGGCCCGGGGTCGGACACGGTCGTCGTGGGGCCGGCGGACTCGCCGTCGCCGCCGCAGGCAGCGACGAAAAGGGTCAGGCAGACGAGGGCCGCGAGCTGACGCACGCCCCCATCGTCGCAAAAGCCGCGAGTGCCCCGGCGCACTCGCGGCCGGACGCGAGCAGAGCGAACGGCCCGAGGACGAGCCGTTTCACGAGCCGGGTGCGATATCTGCGTCGCATCGTCGTTGTCCCACGGACGCCGGTTCGGCGTGTTCTCACCTGACGCCGACCGCCCCTGTCTTCTTCCACCGGCCTCGGAGTAGAGTTCGTCGCTCCCATGAAGCAGATCTATCCCGCGACAATCACGGGCAAAGGGTTCGCCGAGGGGGGCAGCGTCCTCGACCACCACTTCGGGTCAAGTGAGCCGTTCACGCTCGGAGTCGAGGAGGAGTACATGCTCCTCGACCCGGAGACCTTCGACCTCGTCCAGCACGTCGACACCGTGCTCACCGCCGCGCAGGACGGCGAGTTCGACGACCGCATCGGCCCCGAGCTGATGCAGTCCGTCCTCGAGATCTCGACGCCGATCTGCAAGACGACGGCGGACGTCGACCGCGAGCTCCGGCGGCTCCGCTCCCACGTGGCCCAGGCGGCGGCGACCCACAACCTGCGCGTGGGCTCTGCCGGGACGCACCCGTTCAGCCTCTTCGAGCGCCAGCGGATCACGGCCCGCGACCGCTACCGCAACCTCGTCGACCAGCTCCAGTACGTCGCCAGGCGCGAGCTCATCTTCGGCTGTCACATCCACGTGGCCGTGGACGACCCCGACAAGGCGATCAACGTGATCAGCGCGCTCCTCGTCCATCTCGCCGAGCTCCTGGCGCTCTCGGCCAGCTCCCCGTTCTGGCGCGGCGAGCCCACCGGGCTCTCGTCGAGCCGCCAGATGGTCTTCGCCGCGTTCCCGCGCTCCGGCCCGCCGCCGCGGTTCACCGGCTACGACGATTACGCCGAGGTGGTCGGGCAGCTCGAGAAGACCGGCTGCATCGCGGACTACACGCACATCTGGTGGGACGTCAGGCCCCACCCGCGCTTCGGGACGATCGAGGTGCGCGTCATGGACGCGATCACGCGCGTGGAGGAGACCGTCGCGATCACCGCGTACGTGCAGGGGCTCGTGAAGCACTACTCGGAGCTCTACGACGCCGGCAAGGAGCTGCCGAGCTACCACCGCATCCTCGTGACCGAGAACAAGTGGCTGGGCGCGCGCTACGGCCTCGAGGCGCCCGTGATGGACCTCGTCACCGGCCGCCGGAACAGGGTCCCGATCGCGCAGTTGATCCGCCGCGCGCTCCGCGACATCGAGCCGCACGCGCGCGAGCTCGGCTCGGACCGCGAGCTCGAAGGCATCCGCGAGATCCTCTCGCGCGGCAACGGCGCCGACCGCCAGCTGCGGATCTTCAACGCGAACCGGGACATCCTCGAGGTCACGCGGGAGATCTCCGAGACGACCGAAGCCGGCGTGCCGGCGAGCACGTGATCGGCGACGGCGACCTCGTCCCCGACGTCACCGTCTGGCGCTCGACGACCGAGTCGCTGACGCTGCGCGAGCTGGCCGGCGAGTCGCCCTACCTCCTCCTGTCGTACCTCTTCGACTGGTCCTCGACGTGCACGAACGAGCTCACCGAGCTCAACGCACGGCGGGACGAGCTCCTCGAGACCGGCGTGACGCCGTACGGGATCTCGCGCGACAGCCCCTGGTCGCACGTCGCCTGGACGCAGGCGCTCGACATCGAAGTCGGCCTCCTTTCCGACTGGAGCGGCGATGCCGTACGTGCGCTCGACATCGTGCACGAGTTCCGCGGGCTGCCCGACGTGGCGCGCCGCGCCGCCTTCGTGGTGGACGAAAGCGGCATCATCCGCGGCGCATGGCGGTACGGCGCATCCGAGGTCTCCGACTTCGACCGGCTGGTCGAGGCCGCCCGCTCGCTCTCCTAGCGCTCTACGTCTCCGCCGCGATCGTCGCGACGCTGCCCGCCGTCGGCTCCTTCGGGAGCTCGTTCATGGCCGACGGCGGCAACGGGCACGGGGAGGCGGCCGCCGGCGACCACCTGCAGGCGGCCTACCGGTTCTGGCTCGTCGGGCACCAGCTCGAGCAGGGCAGCGCGCCCTGGCTCGACCCGTACAGCTTCCAACCGCTGGTCGAGCCGCAGGTCGTGCTCTCCGGATGGCCGTTCGGGCTCGCGTTCTGGCCACTCGACGCCGCCTTCGGCCCGGTGGTCGCATGGAACCTCCTCCTGCTGGCGACGATCGTCGCGGCCGGCCTCCTTACCTACGGCTGGCTGCGGATGCTGCCGCTCCCTCCCGGCGCGGCGGCGGTCGGCGGGCTCGTCTTCGCCCTCGCCCCGTACCGCCTGGCGCAGAGCGGCGAGCACCTGCTGGGCTGGATCGCCGTCCTCATGCCGCTCGCTCTCTTCGCCTACGAGCGCGCGCGGGCCGCCGAGACCTCTCGCCGCGCGCACGCCTGGGGCGCGCTGGCTGCGGCCGCCATCGTCTCGATCCCGCTCTCCGGCCAGCTGCACCTCGCGCTCGGCGCCATCCCGCTCATCGCCGTCTACGTCGCCGTGCGGGCCGCACCGCTCGCCGCGGCCTGGGCGGCAGGCGGGCTGCTCGCCGCCGTCGGCACCGGGCTCGCCATCCACCTGGCCATCGTCCGCGACTCGGCCGAGGGCGACGGCCGGTCGCTGGCCGAGGTCGGCGAGTTCTCCGCGGACTGGGTCGACCTGGTCAGCCGGTGGCGCCTCGGAGGCCTGGAGCAGTTCGTCTACGTGGGCTGGCTCGTCCCCGTGCTCGCGATCGCCGGAGTCGTGATCCTCTGGGGCCGCTCGCGGGCGCTGGCGGCGATCCTCGGGGCGGCCGCCGTCCTTCCGTCGCTGCTGGCGCTCGGCACGAACCTCCCGCTCTACGAGTGGCTCTGGGACGTCTTCCCCCCGCTTCGGTACCCCCGCGTCCCGGGCCGGCTCGTCCCCATCGCCAACCTCGCCGCGGCTGCCCTGGTTGCCGTCGCGGCGGCCCGCATCCTGGCCGCGTCCGGCCGGAGAGCGGCCGCGGCGCTGGCCGTCCTGGTCGTCCTCGTGGCCGCCGACCTACTCGTCTTCCCGCTCGACGCGACAGATGCCGATCCGGGCAATCAGGCCTACGCGGCGCTCCGCGACGAGCCCCGGGGACGCATCCTCGAGCTCCCGCTCATCGAGCCCGGCGTCCACTACGGGAGCGTCTACGACTACTACCAGCTCCAGGCGCCGCGGGAACGACCCGGCGGCTACTCGACGCTCGTCCCGCAGCCTGCCTTCGACTTCTACTTCCTCCGAAACCGCCTCTCGTGCGGCGTCTGGCTACCCGGCGACGAGGAGGAGCTCGACGCGCTCGGCATCCGCTTCGTCACCTTCCACGAGGGCGTCTACGCGCAGGCGGAGGTTCCGGGCGCCTGGTTCGGCTGGCGCGAGCTGGTCGCCCGCGGCTACGCCCCCATCGAGCGCGACGGCGCGATCACCCTGCTCGGCCGC
>Ga0075428_100008203_pt1 | contig 11586 bp, 10 predicted proteins | sample RhiMetdeltSRZDD2_FD_75291 | JGI IMG/M metagenome (GOLD analysis project Ga0075428, IMG submission 75291) | Populus rhizosphere microbial communities from Tennessee, USA - Rhizosphere MetaG P. deltoides SRZDD2 | ecosystem: Host-associated > Plants > Roots > Rhizosphere > Soil | place: USA...
TAAGAACCCATTGATCTTAACCATGCTGTTTATTGCAGTATTAGCACCGGGTTGTAAAAAAGATGTATCAGTTGCCACCGTAGATGAAATTCAAACAAAATCAGTTGCCTTTTCGCAAAACGGATCAAATGGATTTGGGAATTATACAGGATTGGATCCGCAAACTGTATGGGAATTGCAGCAGGCCAAGATAGCTACAGCAAAGTATAACAACTTTGATAATGCAGTGGCAGACGGATATGTTGATATAAACGTAATTGTTCCTGAAATGGGTTATCATTTTCTGCGGATGGAAAATCTTAATGCAACATTCGAATATGATAAACCGGAGATACTCGTGTACAACAAAGAAGAAAATGGAAGAATGAAGCTTGTAGCACTTGAATATGCTGTGCCCATTTCTTTATCGGCAAATGCTCCGGCAGGTTTTACGGGTGATAATGATCATTGGTCAGTATACCAGGGAGTATTGTGGACCTTGCATGCCTGGGTATGGGAATATAATCCCGATGGCGTATTTAACCCGACGAATCCATTGATCCATCTTCATTAAGCCTTTGTCCTACGCTCAATTCAACTACAAAGAAAAAGGAGACCGTTGGTCTCCTTTTAGTTTATGTGTTAATGATGATTATTAATACACAACTTTAATTTCTGCGCGACGATTCTGGGCACGTCCTGCAGATGTGTTATTGTCGGATACTGGTGTTGTAGCTCCCATTCCTTCGACAGTAATACGATCGGCACTAATACCTTTGCTTACCAAATAATTCTTAACTGCTGTTGCGCGTTGCTCACTTATTGTCTCTGCATTTTTTTCCATGTTATCAGCATGTCCTTCAATCGTTACTTTCATTTCAGGATGTTGTTTAAGAACTGTTACCACCCTGTTCAAAGAAGTATTTGCTGTAACTGAAATTTTCGCACTGTTCGTTGTAAACGCCATGTTCGCGTTTGAACTGCTTAACACCTTGCTTACATCAGCAGGTATTTCCGGACAACCATTGTTAGCTGCTACACCCGGTACATCAGGACATTTATCTTTTTCATCATCGATGCCATCATCATCCCTGTCTTTATCTTCAGGGCAACCCTTATTGCTGGCAGGACCTGCCTGGTTTGGACATTTGTCTTCTTCATCGTTAATTCCATCTTTGTCAGAATCCGGAATCGGACAACCGTTGTACTTGGCTGTTCCTGGCTGGTCAGGACATTTATCTTCTTCATCATTGATGCCGTCCTTATCGGTGTCGGGTACGGGACAACCATTGTACTTAAGTGTGCCTTTTTCATTCGGGCATTTATCCTGATCATCAGTAATACCATCACCATCCGTATCTACCGGTGCAGGTGGTAACGGAGTTGCTGCTGCCTGGTATGGTTTGCTGCCTCCAAATAATCTGAGTTTTAATCCTGCCTGAATTGCCATGTTCCTGTAATTCAGATTTTCACCAAACGTACCTGTTACATCCATGTCAGAAATACCCTGAATATAACGTCCGAAGATCGTCACTTTTCCTCTTGGGAAAAGTTCAAGTCCGCCAAAAATTGAAAAGCTGGTTTGTTTAAAATCATCTTCGGTGCGGGCACTGCTGTGTTCATTATCTTCAAATGATGAGAAGAAGTCAACCTGCGGGCCTGCGGTAATTGCGAACTTTTCACCAGCATGCAGTTTTAAAATTAAAGGCACAGAGATATACCTGACTTTGCCATCATTTAATAATAATGCTGTTGTAGTGTTTGCCTGATAGCCATAAGAGCTATACAGCACCTGTGGTTCCACTGAGAATCTTGTGCCCAATGGAAAATTGAGCCAACCACCTACTGCCCATCCGGCTTCAAAATTGTAATCGACCCCTGTTGGATTGGTGCCCTTCGCTTTAAACTGACTTGCATTTACTGCACCTAATATACCGCCGGAAACAGTGTAACGCGTGTCACCTGTGCTCTGCGAGTATGTTATGCCAAGGATACAAAGCGACAGAACAAAAAGAAATGCTTTTTTCATAAAGTAATTTTTAGATTTAAAATGTTTACCCGTTCATACATATCATATAAAACAATAAATGACCCCCCGTTTTGTGGTAACGATGAAATCTCAGGTCATACTGCTTCATACTTTTTGTGAAAGTTTTAATACTAAGAGCGAATTTCAAATTCTATACCATAGCGATTTTCTTTTTCAATGTTGTAATGATCATGATGCGTAATAACACTAAATCAACGCAGTTGGAAGAGAATTATCTTTAAAAAAAGTGAACATCTTTCACAAAGAAATAAACCGACGGCTAAACATAAAACATCGTAATTATTCAAAACAATTCCCGTTTGTTGAATAAATGAGGGGAAATGACGCGTTAGCTCTACACATGATGTTATATTTCTACAGCAACCCGCTGATTATAATCAGGTAAATCTGGCACGTTTTTAAAAGCGTTATGTGCTAAATGATAAATACTTCGAAGCAAATTATGAGAAGAACATTGGGTTATTTATTGCCTGTGGTTCTAATGCTGTACTCAACAACCGTATCCGGTCAACGTAACATATCCGCAGAAAAAATCCTGAAAGAAGAGCAGAATAAGTTTTTTAAACAGCTGAATAATGTTTCTATTGATTCTGCTATCGTTTACCCGTTATCCCGTTCGTTGGAATCCGAGCTAAAAAGCATTCAAAAATATATCCTGAGCGCAGGCGCATTAACTGCTGCCGAAAAACAGAAGGCAATGCAAAGTCTCATTTATTTCGTTGTTGAGCTCAATAAGAACATAACAAATCAAAAGCTCGAAGTGTATGATCTGCCCTCCACTTTCAGATCTTATAAAAATATTCTACAGGCTGTCATGTATAATAAATCAACATCAGAGCTTTTGATCGCACCGGGACCGAGGCGGAGCCAGGTACTTGCTGCAGCTTTTAAAGAATACCGGCAATCATCATTGATAGAGGACGTTGCTGTATACAAACGGGTCGCTTCTTCACCTGAGTTTATCCTTTCATTTTTGGAAAGCAAACCGGGCTATCGTTTTACCGATTCATTGTTGTATGAAGCTGCGGTATATAACCCGCTGAAGTTTATCTCTTATCTCCGAAGACCTAACAGCAGTTTGCAGCAAAAGATCCGCAATACAAGCAATATATACCTGCAACAGGTAGTGTTTTTATCCGAAGAAAAGAACGCAACCGAACTTTTGCCATTTGTAAAACAGCTGGCAGAGGAAACGATCACGGTTGACTCAATTCTCAAAGCAAGATTGGATATAGTAAAATATTTCCAGTTGCTTGTAAATACAATGAAAGCGTCACAGCCTTCTGACGACGCATCATTTATTTTTGGTCGTCTGTTACGGAACGGCCTAAAAGAAAAATCTCTGTATTTCTATGTTAATTATATCAATCAGCAACATGATGCTTCGGATGCGGTAAGGTTTGCTTCAATAAAGGGCCTTAGGCCTGAAGACATTTATTATATTATTACGAGTGGGGGTGAGGAGTTATACACGTCTAGCTATCTTGGTTTGTACAAGCGATTGATGGAGCATTTCAAGAATCAATCAGCAGACTCGCTTTTTCAAATAGTGAACTACGATAATTTCCGCGTCTTCATGCGCATGGCCGCAAATTACAATGTGCTGCCTGACTTTTTAAGCCGAATGTCTTATGAGAGCGCTGCCGCACTCTTGAAACGATTTATTTCAGGGATTGAATCTGATACAAACACAGGACTTGAAAAGGCAATGGACATTGCAGATTCATTTACCGGGCTTGGAAACGCTACGGATATTATTGCCATTATCCGTGATGAGCTTGAGTCAAACCTGGCACGTTGCAAACAAGAGCAACAATACTTCGGCATTCGGTTATACGGTATCTTATTGCAGGTATTCGATCTGGTAAAGCAAAGTGATAACCTGAATAAATTATGGACCACGCTTGGCAACTACGAGATATTAAAACAAAAATCATTACAGAATAAAAATGGTGAGATCATAGAGCTGGTGTTATTTTATGGGGATGATGATGGAGTAGCCTCGTTCAATAATTTTCAAAAATTGTTTACCGATGTCACTAAATGGGAAACTTCTAAAACAAGTTCATGGCTAACGATCCGCTCTAAAACCAGTGAGCCTATTGTTATTTACGCGAACCTTCCGTTGGATTATAAAGATGAATCGGACCTGAGAGCCCAGGATTCCCTTTTTACTTATATGAGCGGGCAAGGTGCAGAACCTTCTATTCTTGTTCACCGTGGTCATAGCTATCATTTGGGCAAAACCTTAAGAAAGCTGCAGCCATCTGTTAAACTGGCAATATTAGGCTCGTGCGGCAGCTATAACAATGCCATTAGTATTGCATCGATCAACCCGGATATACAGATCATCGGCTCAAAGAAAATGGGATCTAAATCCATCAACGATCCGATCATCAGTATGATCAATGAAACATTGCTGAGTGGAAGCGATCTGTACTGGCCTGATGTATGGGAGAAATTAAGAGCACGATTCAATAAGGATCAGGCCGCACTTAACCTGTTCAATGAATATATTCCTCCTGGAAAAAATGTAAGCCTGTTTGTCCTCAAATTGTTTAATTATTACAACAGGGCTGCATAAGCATTATTACCGGGTAACACTCAATATCAGGTCGGCAGATAATTTCATTGTGTCGCAGCTTTTGAATTCATCTCTTAGCTTTTCAATCGAGGTCTTATAAATGGGGTCGGAAATAACTTTATCATAAGCTTTTTTGATTTGAGCAGCGTTAGGTTTTTCGGTTTTCAGGTCGATGCCTAGTTTAAAGAAGCCAATTCTTGCGCAAATCTCATTTTTGCCTTCATTAATTCCCGCCGCCACCATTGGTAACGAATGCCCGATCGCAAGTAACGTTCCTCCATAACCGCCATTCGTTATGTACACATCGGTTTGCGGCATGATAAAATCAAAATCAATAAAATCTTCGACAACAATATTATCCTTTGTATATTTTTTTCTTAACTCCTCCGTGTGGTGATGACCGGTAGCCACGATCAGTAGATTGTCTTCGTCTTTTAATGCTTCTAATGCAGGAATGATCAATTTGGAATGATCCGGTTCGAAGGTGCCCTGGCTGATAAGAATATTCTTTTTGTACCTGTTCAGTTTTTCTTTCCACGGATAGTTAAATTCTTTTTTCACGTTGCTTTTATATGCATGCAAGGGACCGACAAATCTTAATTTTTCGGGCATGTCAGTTCTTTTATATTCAAATCCAGACGTACCACTTTGAATAAAAATATCACAACGCAGGGCCGGAATATCAAATAATGTTACATACTCAGGAGGGAGGCCATAACGTTTCAGGATCTTATTGTATTCCCCTGTTGATTCCTTAAATAAAAAATTCTTAGCGACAAAACGCAGGACACTTTGTTTCATGCTTGCAAAAAAAGAATGACTGGGTGTGAGGCCAAGTCCATACGGTGGCAGGTCTTTCGAAGTTGACATTACCGGCGAGATGCCGACACCTACAGAAGGTACATTGAATTTATTCTTCACCAATTGCCCTGCGGTGAACGCAGCGTCACATACAAATACATCAAATGGAAATTCTTTTTTTATTTCGCCGATATCATCAAAGTATTCGGGAGCCCGGTAGATAAAGAAATTCTTAAGGTCAAATTTCAGTTGCCTGACGCCTGCTTTCATTTTTTTCCTTTCAGGAAAAACTTCGTTGATATTGAACTGATTTACTTCCAGCGCTCTTTTGAAAGGATAATGGGGGATGCCAAGTCTTCCCAGCTTTTCTGAAAACATCTTACTTGCGTACCACCTTACATCATGTCCCTGTTCTTTCAAACGCATTGCAATGCCTGTAAGAGGGTTAAAATGTCCGTCAGCCGGAACATTGGCAAATAGTATCTTCTTTGATTGCATAATTGAATACTCAATTATACTTTCAAAATTCCTATTTCTCCGTTTTGGGCAAGGAAATTTTTGAGTGCCCGGGCAACACCATTATTGTATCACTCCGCACCCGATCCTGCCACCTGCATTTCCTGTTGGCTGGGTTTTATAATCGTCCATACCGCCATGCACGATAACCGCTTTCCCTATGATATTTTTATTTGCATCGCCACCCAATGTCCACAGATCGGTAGTTAACGATAACTTGCCATTACCTTTTGAATCGAGTTTGATATTGCCAATATCACCAGAATGAAAACTTGATGAACCCCATTTGCCATGTTGTGCATTCGTAGGATTCCAGTGACCATGGGCCAGCATTGCAGTGTCGCCACAATTGCCATGCTCGTGAAGATGAACAGCAACACTCTTACCTGCTTTTGATGGTACGGTAATGTCGAGGGTCATAACAACTTTACCGGCAGAGTCTGCATCGAATTTCACGGTACCGGTTACAGTCGTATCGGAATAAGTACCGCCCATCGCAGCTTCTGCATGGTTTACTATTGCGGGTGCTGATGTTGTTGCTGGCGTTGCATCAGTGGATGCAACGGTGTCTGTTGCTTCTGTAGTTTCTGTTTCGTTTTTATCATTGCATGAAATAAAAATAATAAAAGCACATGCGACTATACTCCAAATTTGTTTGGACGAAAGATAAATTGATCTCATAAAAATTGAATTTGATTATACCGCTATCACAAAAACCTTACCGGGAAGTGTAGACTATTTTACCCATGGCAGAGATCAGTGGCAAATAATTGAACCACGCTATAGTCGCTTGACGTCAAATTTTTCACCGGCAGCGTTTACCCGCCAGAAATTCTCCTTATCGATCAATAAGGCTTCTGAATGTCCTTCGGCATGATGCACATCAGTATTAAATACCTTACCGCCATATACCGAGCTGATCTCCGTAGCAATGATCGTATGACCGGTGCAAATGTGTTTGACCCTATAGTTACCCAGCGTGCTATCTACTTGTTCCATACTCGCTCTTGGAGCCTTATAATAGTTCCTGTACCAGAAAGGCCCGAAATCACTATAAATGATATTCAGCCGGTCATCAGAATATTTAAAGGTAGTATCTGTATAATAAGGCCTGGTGATGTCATTGAGCTCTTTCAATGAAATATTCAGCGAGTTAATATATGTTGAAATGCCACCATGAGTAAAAAGTATGTTACCAACCCGTTCAGCGACATTCTTTGTGGAAAGCCAGCGACCAATCTCTGCGTCAGACCCGTATAATTGCATATAAGGCTTATTCATCAAAGCGGCATGCTGTATATAACGTTCATTTACGTAATTAAGATCATTGCTCATGTTCATGATCTCGTGATTACCTAAAATATAATGCACATAACCACCGGCTGTTTTTGCTTTTTCTTCGAGCGAATAAATAAGCCATAATACTTCGGTTACCATTTTTCCTCTATCAACAAAATCACCGACAAAAACGACATGGTCCTTTCCGAAGGTCCAGTTAAAATTCTCATCAATCACATGGTTTCCCTGCAATAGTTTTCTCAATGCTTCGAAATTGCCTTCGATATCGGAGATCACCAGCATTTTCTTTACCCCGTTGTATTCTGATTTTTCGATGTTATGTTTTTCCTTCAATTGGACTGTGAAAGTTTTTCCCGGTACATCAGTATTCACGACAAGACCAATAGCGGCTTTTTGGGAAGATGGCATGCTGTCGGTCCTTACCGATTTGACGCCGGCCTTGTCGTCGATATATTTTACTAATACAGAATCGTTCCTGTAAAGCACATAAGGGCCGTCGATCGTAGTGTCTTCCGCAGACGCAGTATCATCCTGTTTTTTGCTTCCAGGATACTGGTCAAGACAACACGTAAACAGTGCTGCAAATAATATGGCTTGTGTTCTAAGCATACAGTGTTTTTTCTCCAGTGGAGTCCTTTCGGACAATAATCCAGGTGTGATTCATTAATCGGATAGCAAAATAGGAAATTAAGAATATCCAACTAAAAAATGACGTTCAATATCCCGGCATCGTTGCAAAATCAAGGCGTTAAAAAAGCGCTTTTATCCAACCGCCATCTATCGCAATGGACTGCCCGGTAATGTAACTTGCCCTTTCGCTTGCTAGAAATGCAACTGTGGCCGCAAATTCTTCTGGTTTTCCAAAACGACCCATAGGCACTTCGCCTTTTGCATTGGCAAACGAAGGGTCATTTTTAATCAGCTCACTGAGCCTTTCTGTTTCAGTATAGCCCGGCATCACATTGTTTACCGTAATATTGAACGGCGCCAGCTCGTTGGATAACGTTTTTATTAAACCTACTACCGATGCTCTAACTGAATTCGATAAGATCAAATTATTCACCGGTTGTTTTACTGCCATGGAAGTGATTGAAATAATTCTTCCCCACTGTTGCTTTTTCATTGATGGTAAAAAACCATTCACCAAACCAACAACACTGGCTAATAGATTTTGATAGGCATTATCCCAATCCTGCTGTTTAAAGGTTTCAAACTTGCCTGCGGGAGGGCCCCCAGTATTTGTGACGAGGATGTCTATATTACTAAACGTGTTCAGCGCAGTTTGAATGACGCGTTCTCTTTCATCCTGTTTTGACAGATCGCCGACTATAGCAACAACTTCGCTTTTCGCTTGATCCTCTATCTGCTTTTTTGCGTGGTGAAGCGTGTCTTTTTTTCTTCCATTGATAATGATCCTTGCACCCTCCTGAGCAAGTTCTAAGGCCACACTTTTCCCGAGCCCCTGGCTGGATGCGGCCACAAATGCTACTTTATTCTTAATCCCGAGATCCATACTATTTTCTTAAATAATCATCTGTTTTATCAATCCAATCCTGCCTTGGTGGCGACCATGTATCCATTTCTTCCACATCGCCGATCATTAACGCTTCATGCGGAAGATTGGAAGGAATAACAACCACATCGCCGGGGAAAAGATCCATCACCTGTTCTTTATTTTCTCCAAACCAAAAACGCATTTGCCCGGAAATGCAATAAGTGACCTGTTCATGAAAATGATGATGAAGCGGCACGACAAATCCATCCTTGAATTGCATTTTTGCAACCATGATCTTTTCTCCCCAGATCATTTTGCGATGCATAAGCGGCGTTACTTCTTCGGTTGGAACATTTTCCCAGTTTATTTTTTGCAGCATGGCAGTGGTTTTAAAAAGTATTGTAAAATATCGAAAAATATAACGTGAACTGCGGCTAAATAAAAAGAGAGGCCGAAGCCTCTCATTTAGTTTACTTGCTGGCCGTAGTGGCGCAAGAGCAATCGGGCCCACACAAACAAATAGTGCATCCGCAATTTGCTTTGTCGTTGTTCTTAGTTTCTGTTTTCATGATCTGAGGTTTTAATTGTGATCGATTGTGTTTAGGGTGTAAAGCTAGTCTCACTTCGTACGCCTGTTGTTACACTTTTTTGGGAATTGCTTACATAATTCCCATTTCGGAACGGCACCATGCTGCATTTGGCATAATTCTTAATTAGGTTAAAGAAAGTCGTATGAAAAAAAGAAGTGGACCGATAAAAGATAAAGAGGAAGTGGCAAAACATCCCGACAATAAGATCGACCAGGATTTTAAAGGCTATCCGCACGGTAATGCTAGCGAAGAAATCATCAAACCGGAAACTGAAGAAGAAAAAAAGATCGCTGATACGGATAATAAAGATGGTGAAAAACGGATCTATAAAAAAAATGAAATAGACGAACAGGATTCAGATGGCTCAGCAAATGCATTTGATGATAAATAAAAACCGGCTATTTGTTTGCATAAATAAAACCTGTTTTGGTAGAGTTTGCGTCACCCAGCCAGAGCTTCATTTGGTTTTGTACTGTGTGAAAGAAATCGTGGGCCGCATTCGCAAGTATTGCACTGTATCTCCCTTTGCGGTCACCATAACGAAAACTAAATTCTATGATCACCGGGTTGGGGCTTAAAGAATTTGCCTGATACCAAATGATCAATGCACACTCAGCTTCTGTCAATGGCTTATCGAGCAGCTGAATTGATGGTCCTGCGATAACAGTTTCCCTCACTAAATGTTCATTCACTTGTACAAGTTTTTCTTCATCGTTGTCTTCCTGGTCTGTTAATGAAAAGCCGGGATAATGTTTTTTAATGTGCTTTAATTTTTTATACACATCATTGTCGTTTATTGTTTTTGTTGTTGAAAAACTATAGAGTACATTGAATGGCGCTTTTATATCTTCTTCAAATTTTGTTTCCGAATTAGGACCGCGGGCTCTTATATCCCTGTCCTGCGAAATGTACCTGTCGGCGTGCCTGAATTTTAAGGTAACTTCTCTTTGGTTATTATTTATATCTTTTCTTTCGCGGAAAATATAATGATGACTGTCTAATAAAGCATTTACGGTATCAAAAAACCTTATTTCCCTGTTTGATTTTATCTTGCCCGTTTTCTTGCCAAATTTTAATTTGCCGGGATAAACCTCTTCCAGGTTTCTCCAGAATTTTTCAATCTTTATTCCTGATTCCGCTTCGTTTCCTGAAAAGTTTTCAGTGTTGAGCACCAGCTTATATTCCCGGGAAATAACTTTCTTTCTGCTCATAGGAAAGTGTTTAAAAAAGGGGTAAGAGTGTTAACGTTGATTGAGGGTAAAAGGTACAAATATTTCAAATGCAGCAACAATGATCCTGCTTACTGGCATATTATATGTACCCAAAATTGAAAAAGGTTATGAAATATTTGTTTTTATTTCTTGTTGGTTTTATTGCGTTTAATTGCAGTCCAAGACTTTCCCCGGATGCCGGGTGGGGTAATCAGCGTTGGGTATTGACGGAAATGAAAGGAGTTCCGGTGCAGCAAAGTGGCGGTCGGAGGGATGCATTTATCAGGTTTGATGTGAATGAAAAAAGATTTTCAGGCAATGGCGGCTGCAACCAGATCAATGGAAATTATACCGTTGATAAAAATGACATACGATTTACTGAGGTGATCGCAACAAAGATGAGCTGTACTGATATTGCATTTGAAAACACTTTTCTCTCGGTATTGAATGGGGTTGACCGGTACGAAGTCGATGGAAACAACCTGAGATTAAAAAAGAAAAGAGAAACTGTCCTTGTGCTTAGTCCCGCTCAGCTAAGCACCTATTGATACACCCACAGGACGATCGGTTTGTCAGTTTTTTTTATGATCGCCGATATCTTATTGAAAAAGTTATAAGAAACCATGACGCACCCAAGACTGTTGCAAAGGACCCGGGGATAAATCTCACGATCAGGAACACAATCAAAGCCATGTATGACTACCGCTCTTTTGAAAGCATTGGAATTGCAATCGTCAAGACCGTGTAAACGGTATGATTTACCGTAGTTGCCTCTATAGAATTCCCCTACTTTGTATTTTCCAAGAGAGCTGCAACCTGTTTTAGCCTTGTTGGAAAACCTTGGTTTAGAAAGAAACTCTTCATTACAACTTCCGTGAGCTACAAGACCCGAGTAGATGATCGATCTTTTATTCAGGTCATAAATGAAAAAACGATTCTTGCCGCTTGGCAAACTCATATCCACCAAAAAACAATACTCTGTAGACATATTATTTTGGTGCGCATACACATCGATCTTATTGGTAACGACGTTCATGATGGTGGAGTTCTCATTTGCGATA
>Ga0075428_100008207_pt1 | contig 11583 bp, 8 predicted proteins | sample RhiMetdeltSRZDD2_FD_75291 | JGI IMG/M metagenome (GOLD analysis project Ga0075428, IMG submission 75291) | Populus rhizosphere microbial communities from Tennessee, USA - Rhizosphere MetaG P. deltoides SRZDD2 | ecosystem: Host-associated > Plants > Roots > Rhizosphere > Soil | place: USA...
CGAGGCAGGAAGGACATCCCGACCATTTTCCAGTACCGAACAGCGGCGGACAACCAGTCGCTCTACAACACGCCGCCGACGTTCGGCATCTACCTCGTCCGCAATACGCTCGGCTGGCTCGAGATGCAAGGCGGCGTCACCGGGATGGAGACGAGGAACCGCAAGAAGGCGCGCGCGATCTACGACGCGATCGAAGCCTCAGGCGGGTTCTACCGCTGCCCAGTCGAGCCGGCTTGCCGCTCGATCATGAACGTCGTCTGGCGGCTCCCGACCCCCGAGCTCGAGGAGATCTTCGTGAAGGAAGCGACCACGCTGAAGATGGTCGGCCTGAAGGGCCACCGCGCCGTCGGCGGCATCCGCGCCTCGCTCTACAACGCGGTCGAGCCCGAATGGTGCGAGGCGCTCGCGTCCTTCATGAAAGACTTCGCCGAGCGAAAAGGCTGATCCGCTCGCCCGGGATCGACGGGTGTTACGAGCGCCCCGCACCCTGAGCCGCGTCCCGCTCCCGGCCAAGTTCTGCGTCTGGAACCAGTCGACTCATTCGCGGAACCTCGACCGCATCGAGGCTTCTCCATGGCCCCGGCGGGATGCCTCGGTGTTGTAGAGACCGAAGAGACTGTCGGTGACGGCATTGTCGATCGAGTTTTCGTCCGCTGCCGACCGTCCTTTACAAAAACTGTGAGAACTCCGAAGCGTCGACTGTCTCAATGCAGCAGCACCGATCCGGTAAACCATCGAATGCATCATCGGGGTTTTCCTCTACACAATCTTTAATTGGGGTTTTTCACTCAGGGCTCTGATGGTGCGGCGAAGCGATCCTCGAGTCATTGTGAACAGTCCGACGTTTACTTTTACGCACGGCCACTTTAGAATGCCGTATTCATCGCTCCGAGTATCCGATGACCGACCGCACTCTGAAGTAGCCGAAGGATCCGGTCACAATGCAGTCGCCACTGAGCACGGCTGTCACGAGTGCGGTTGCAGCGAGCTTCTACGTGCCGATCGCCGACGACGAATGTCGCACGCAATCCTGTCGCAGCAGCACATGGTGTGAAGACGGTCTCGTAGGCTGGATGCGGTTGCCGGTGTCAGCGTGCGTCGAGATGTTCTCGGATGTCCCACTGTCGACCATGTTTCCGGTCGAGATCGCCGCGGTGGCCAACGCCGTGACCCAGCGCCGACGCGAGTTCGCCACGGTCCGGTACTGCGCCCGCGAAGCGCTCAGGAAGATCGGCGTGACGGCCGTCCCGATCCTCTCCGACGCAGACGGCGTACCCCGGTGGCCCGTCGGCGTCGTCGGTAGCATGACCCATTGCGCGGGCTACCGCGCCGCCGTCGTTGCACGATGCGACGATCTGCTCGGCGTCGGAATCGATGCCGAGCCGCACGCGCCCGTCCCCGCTGCGGTGCTCGACTTCATGCTGCGGGAGGAGGAATCGGCCCAGCTCTCGGCATTGAGCGAATCCCGCCCCGACCTGCACTGGGACCGTATCTTCTTCTGCGCCAAAGAGTCTGCGTACAAGACGTGGTTTCCGCTGACCCGCCGGTGGCTGGACTTCGCCGATCTGTCGGTCGAGTTGTCCGTCGGCGGCACCTTCGAAGCGCATGTGCTCGTTCGGGAACCCGGTCTTGCGGACTCCCACGGGGTCCGCATCGGCGGGCAGTGGGTGGTCGATCGCGGCCTCGTCGTCGCGACCACCTGCGTTCGTAGGGTCCCCGCCATGGGGATCCGCCGCCGCGATCCCAGCGACAATTGCAGGGGCGAAGCCTCTGGATTCGGAGGGCGAGCGTAGTGGATCTGCACTGCGGGGCCGGCGGTGCCGATCTGGCGGCGGCGTCCGCCGGCGTGAGCATGTCGCCGGCCACGACGACCATCGGTGTCGAGCAGGCCCTGTCGGCGATCCTGGCCGGCGTGCTTCGCGTGGAGCCAGTGCCTGTCGACAGCCACTTCTTCGACGAACTCGGTGCGGACTCCATGGTCATGGCGCACTTCTGTGCCCGTGTCCGCAAGCGGGCGGACCTGCCGTCGGTGTCGATGAAGGAGGTCTACGCCAACCCGACGATCCGGAGTCTGGCGGCGTCGATCATCGAGGCGGCTCCCGTCTCCTCACCTGCTCCCGCATCGCCACCGGTCGAGGGTCCCACGCCGGTCTGCAACGCACAACATTTCCTCTGTGGGGTGCTGCAGTTCCTGCTCGGGACGGGGTATTCGTTTCTCGTCCTCAGCGCTTTGATCCGCTCTTTCGCGTGGACTCTCGGCGGATCACACCTGGGCGACGTCTTCCTACGGTCGGTTGTGACCTCCGGCGCGGGGTTCGTGGTCCTGTCCTCGGTTCCGATCCTGGCGAAGTGGATGCTCATCGGGCGTTGGAAGCCCCAGCGGATCCGGATCTGGAGCTTGGCCTACGTCCGCTTCTGGTTCGTCAAGTTTCTCGTTCGGATGAACCCGGTGGTGGCGTTCGTCGGAACACCGGTCTACGCGCTCTACCTGCGGGCCTTGGGTGCGAGAATTGGCAGGAACGCATTGATCCTTTCGACCCATGTGCCGGTGTGCACTGACCTTCTGACGGTCGGGGACAACGCGATCGTCCGCAAGGACTCGTACTTCCTGTGCTACCGGGCCCATGCCGGTATGATCGAGACGGGCTCGGTCCGCATCGGGAGAAACGCGTTCGTGGGCGAGATGACGGTGCTCGACATCGACACCTCGCTGGGCGACGGAGCGCAGATCGGCCATTCCTCGTCGCTGCATGCCGGGCAGTCCGTGCCGGACGGCGAGCACCGGCAAGGCTCGCCGGCGCGGCAGCGTACCGCGGTGGACTACCGAGCGGTCGACCCGGCCCCCTGCGGCACCCCGAGAAGGGTGGTTTACTCGCTCGCGGAGCTGCTGCTCATCGTTCTCGTGCTGCCGGCTTTGAGCGCCGTCCTGTACCGGGTGCTCTGGACAGTTGCCCCTCGATTCGGCTTCGCCAGCGCCACTCACTCGGCGATCGACACGACGACGCCCTACCTCGCCTTGCTGGTCGGCTCGCTGGCGCTGTTCTTCGGTAGCACCCTCTTCGGGCTCGTCTTCGTGGCCACTGTGCCTCGCCTACTCCATCTCGGCTTCGACCCGGGCAAGGTCTATCCGCTCTACGGGTTCCATTACTGGGCACAGCGGACGATCACCCGCCTCACCAACGTCAGGTACTTCCTCGGTCTCTTCGGGGACAGCTCGTATATCGTCTACTACCTGCGCTGGATCGGGTACGACCTTGGCCGGATCGTCCAAACCGGGTCGAATTTCGGCTCGGACTTCAAGCACGACAATCCTTTCCTGGTGCGCATCGGCAGTGGAACCATGATCGCGGACGGGTTGTCCGTCATCAACGTCGACTATTCGAGCACGTCGTTCCGGCTGGCGCGCGTGACGATCGGTCCCGACAACTTCCTCGGCAACAACGTTGCCTATCCGTCTCAGGGCAAGACGGGGGACAACTGCCTGCTCGGGACGAAGGTCCTGGTTCCTCTCGACGGCGAGCAGCGGGAGGGAATCGGACTCCTGGGCTCGCCCAGCTTCGAGATTCCGCGAACGGTCCTGCGTGACAGCAAGCTGGCTCCGAAAAGCGCCGCCGATCTGCGTCGTCGGCTTGCAGCCAAGGACAAACACAACCTCGGGTCCATGGGGTTGTTCGTGCTGGTGCACTGGATCCATTCCTTCGGGATGCTCCTGCTCGCCATCACTGCCGCGGACCACATTCACGAGCTCGGCACGTCCACGGCGCTCGCCCTGGCCGCAGAACTCGGAATCCTGCTCCGGGTCTTGTACTACGCGTTGGTAGAGCGTGCTTACACGCTGTTCCGGCCTCTGCAACCCCGGAACTGCTCGATCTACGATCCGGCCTTCTGGTCTCACGAACGCTACTGGAAGCTGGTGGTGATCAATTCGGTGCTGATGCCGTTCGATGGCACCCCGCTCAAGAGCCTCGCCTGGCGCCTACTCGGGGTCCGGATCGGCCGGCGCGTCTTCGACGACGGCTGCAACGTCACCGAGCGGACCCTGGTCACGATCGGGGATGACTGCACGCTCAACATGGGAACCATCATCCAGTCGCACTCACAGGAGGACGGCGGCTTCAAGTCGGACCACATCACGATCGGTGCCGGCTGCACGCTGGGCGTCCTTGCCTGGGCCCACTACGGCGTGACGATGGGCGATGGTGCACAGCTCGGCCCGCACGCGTTTCTCATGAAGGGTGAGGAGGTCCCACCTCACACCCAGTGGGGAGACAACCCGGCCAGAGAGCTTCGAGACAGGCATCCTGCAGATGCACAAAGTACAGCAGCAGCGCGTTTCTTGCCGCAGGCCATAGGATTGCCTGCGCCGAATGGAGGTCAGCCAGTATGAGAGTGGCAGCAGACGCCAGCAGGGAGTACTGGCGGAACGTGCTCGCGACAGGCGGATTCACGACGATCCTGCGCTGGACGAGCGATCGAGCCAAGGGCGTGGCCGAGCACGAGACGACACTTCCGGAAGATCTGGTGATCTCGTTGTGCCGGCTGGCAGACGAGCTCTCGGTGCCACTCGGCTCGATCCTGCTCGCCGCACACGCCAGGGTCCTGGCGGCGCTTTCCGGCGAGCAGCAGGTGACGACCGGTTACGTGGCCGCGAAGGCCGGTTCACCGTTGCCCTGTCGGCTGGCGACCGGAGCCGGCTCGTGGCGAACACTGCTCCTGGACACCCGGGCGGCCGAGGCGGAGCTGCTCTCCCACGCGCAATTCCCGCTCGACGATCTCCGGAGAGAGCTGCACCTGACCGAGCCCGCGTTCGAGGTTGTGTTCGATCCCACCATGGAGGACGGAGATCTCGTAGACCACGTCGTGCTGCGCGTGGGAGTGCGTGACGACGACCGGCTCGCTCTACGACTGCGGTACCGCACGGATGCCCTGGATGCGGAGGCTGCGGCCCGGATCGCCGGCTACCACGTCACAGTACTCGAGCACATCGCGGTCGACCCGGAGGCCGAGCATGGACGGCAGAGCCTGCTCTCCGCCGAGGAACTCCACTTCCAGCTGGAAGGCCTCGCAGGCCCGCGACGGGAAGTTCCGGACTGCCGCGCCCATGAGCTGTTCGAGCAGCGCGTTCGGGCCCATCCGAACGCTGTCGCAGCCGTGCACGGCGACCACCGGTGGACCTACGCGGAGCTCAACGCTCGGGCCAACCGGCTGGGACGCGCTTTGTTGGACCGGGGCCTGGGGCGAGAAGAAGTAGTGGCGGTCGTGACCGAACGCAGCCTGGACTGGATGGCCGCCGTGCTGGCGATCTTCAAGGCCGGGGGCGTCTACCTGCCCATCGAGCCGCATTTCCCGGCGGACCGCATCGCGACGATGCTCTCTCGTGCCGAGTGCAAGCTCGTGATGACCGAGCGCAGGAGCAACGCCACGCTCGACGCGGCTCTCGCGACGCTTCCCGGAGTGCACACGATCTTTGTCGAAGCGGTCGGCGAGGACGGCTGCCCCGACAACATCGGCATCGATGTCGCGCCGGGGCAAGTCGCATACATCTACTTCACCTCCGGCTCCACCGGTGAGCCCAAGGGTGCGATGTGCGAGCACGCCGGCCTGCTGAACCACCTCTGCGCGAAAATCGACGACCTGGAGATTCGCGAAGGGCAGGCGGTCGCCCAGATCGCCCCCCAGTGCTTCGACATCTCGCTCTGGCAGTTGCTGAGCGCGGTTCTGGTAGGGGGCCGGACCGTGATCATCAAGCAGGAGGTGATCCTCGACGTCCCGCAGTTCGTCGACGAGATCGTCGAGGAGAGAGTCAACGTTCTGCAGGTCGTGCCGTCGTACCTCGAGGTCGTGCTGTCCACTCTGGATGAGCACCAGCGCGAACTGGCCGATCTGCGCTGCGTCTCGGTCACGGGCGAGGCGCTGACCAAGGAGCTCGTGCAGCGCTGGTTCGCTGCCGAGCCTCGGATCAAGCTCGTCAACGCGTACGGGCTGACAGAGACGTCGGACGATACGAACCACGAGGTCATGGACCGGGCACCGGAAGGCAATCAGGTTCCGCTCGGCCACGCCATCAACAACGTGCACGTCTACGTCGTGGACGAGCACCTGTCTCCCGTGCCGCTGGGAGCAGCGGGAGAGATCGTTTTCTCCGGGGTCTGTGTCGGTCGCGGTTACATCAACGACCCCGAGCGAACACGCGTCGCTTTCCTGGACGATCCGCTTCGCAAGGGTGAACGACTCTACCGCAGCGGTGACTATGGCCGGTGGCGCCCGGATGGCAAGCTGGAGTTCCTGGGCCGACGCGACGCCCAAGTCAAGATCCGCGGCTTCAGGATCGAGATCGGCGATATCGAAAACAGCCTGCTGCGTCTGGCCGGCGTGCGACAGGGCGCCGTGGTGGTCGTCGAGCGCGCCGACCGAACGAAGCAGCTGGTGGCGTTCTACTCCGGTCGACGGCTCGAGATCGACCTCCTTCAGGACTTGCTGGGCGAGTCACTGCCCGAGTACATGGTGCCCTCCGCCTTCCACTGGCGGGAGAGCCTGCCGCTGACCGCAAACGGCAAGATCGACCGGAAAGCCCTCCGGGTACTGGCCGCTGCGCTCGACGTCGCTGGGGGCGATCGCGAGGCTCCCCGCACGGAGACTGAAAAGCGGCTTGCCGCCGCCTGGGCGAAGGTCCTCGGCATCTCACCCGAGCAGGTGGACCGGCGACACAACTTCTTCGACCGGGGTGGCACCTCGCTCTCGGCCGTGAAGCTGGTGATCGCGCTGGACCATGCGGTTACCCTCAAGGATCTCACGGGTCACCCGGTGTTGGCAGATCTTGCCCGGCTCGTCGACGGCGACTCCGCCGGGGACTCCGGGCTGCTGCAGAACCTGTCGGAGACGGAAAAAGCTTCGGGCAACGCTCTGGTGTGCTTCCCCTACGCGGGCGGCAACGCGGTCAACTTCCAACCGATGGCGCTCGCTTTGCGGGATAGCGGGCTTCCGGTCTTCGCGGTCGAGCTGCCCGGTCACGACCTGGGTGCCGACAACGGCTCCCTCGCCCCGATGGACGAGGTGGTCCAGCGGGTCGTCCACGAGATCACGGAGCGCGCCCTGACCAGGGTCTCGCTGTGGGGTCACTCATCGGGCGCCGCGCTGGCCCTGGAGACTGCCCGGAAGCTGCAGGAGAAAGGGGTCGAGGTGCAACGCGTCTTCATCGGCGCGCTGCTGCCGGGCACCGCCGCCGACCGGCGTGCCGCCATCGCCGAGCTGAACAGTCGGAGCCAAGCCGAGATCTTTGCGTCGTTGCACGGAAACCACGGTCCGGTGCAGTTCGGGGAGCTGAACACGCGACAGGTCGAGCGCATCGGCGCCACGTACCGGCACGACGTCGTGTCCGCGCACCGTTATCTGGCGGACATCCTGGACAACCCGCCGGCGGCGAAACTGTCGGCGCCAATCACCGTGATCGGCGCTGCCGACGATCCGATCACGTCGGAGCTGCCGCAACGATATCGGGACTGGCACATCCTGGCGGAGCAGGTCGACGTGCACGTCCTCGATGAGGGCGGCCATTACTTCTTGCGTACTCGTCCAGCGGAAGCAGCGCGGATCGTGCTGCGCGGCAGCGAATGACTCACATCGTGGTCACTACCTCGCGGTCACCAGAAAGGAGTTCGTGATGTCAGCCTCATCCCCTCAGACATCGCAGCTCGACTTGGAGCTGCAGTCCGGCAAGCCACCGATTCTCTGCGTCGAGGCCGCGGAGGACGCGGTGGGGTGGGCGGCCGAGTACGGGGTCGCGCTGCGCTCCGTCGTCACCGAGCACGGATCCGTTCTCGTCCGCGGCCTCGGGCTTCGTGACGCGGCACAAGTCGGTGCGGTCTTCCAGCGCCTGGGAACGGGCCTGATCATCGAGAAGGAGGCGTTCGCGTCTCGCAAAGTCTATGCCGACGGCATCTACTCCTCCTCGACCTGGCCGTCGAACCAGCCCATGTGCATGCACCACGAGCTGAGCTACCTCTTCGAGGTCCCCGGCCTCATGCTGTTCGCCTGCCTCACGGCGCCCACCGAGGGCGGCGCCACAGCCGTGGCCGACGCGCCGACCGTGCTCGAGGCGCTGCCGGCGGACTTGGTGGCGAGGTTCGAGCGCGAAGGTTGGATGCTGACGCGAAGCTATAACGAGGACATCGGGATGTCTCACGCCGAGGCGTTCGGGACCGGCGACCGTAGTGCGATCGAGAGCTACTGCCGCGCCCACAAGATCGAGTTCGAGTGGCAACCGAACGGTGGATTGCGCACCAGGCAGCGTCGTCGTGCCATCGTGCGCCATCCGGGCACCAGTCAGAGCTGCTGGTTCAACCAGGTCGCCTTCCTCAACCAGTGGACGCTGGAACCGGAGGTGCGCGAGTTCCTGGTGGAGATGTACGGCGTGGACGGGCTGCCGTTCAACACCTGCTTCGGCAACGGGGACCCGATCGGCGAGGACATCGTGCAGGCCGTCAACGAGGTCTACGCGCGGCACACCACGCGCGAGCCCTGGCAGGCCGGCGACCTGATGCTCGTCGACAACATCCGGACCGCACACAGCAGGGAAGCCTACAAGGGACCACGCGAGGTGCTCGTCGCGATGACGGACGCCCTGCGCTTGGACGACTGCTCTGCAACCCCATCGAGGTGAAGGAATGACCCTATCCCGTTCATCCACGCAGGGAACCGCAACGCCCGCAGCCGTTTCCATACCACCCTTCTCGGTGATCTCCGGGAGCCAGGTCCAACAGGCGCTGCAGGGAAAGGAACGCCAGATCGTCGATCTGGTCGAAGCCACGTACCGGCTTCATGGGGCCGGGGACTCGGTGAACCCACCGTCCTACTTCCTGCGTTTTCCGGACCGGCCTTCCTCCCGGATCATCGCGCTGCCGGCGTCCCTCGGCGGAGACGTGCGGGTGGACGGCCTGAAGTGGATCTCCAGCTTTCCCGAGAACGTGGCGGCGGGAATCCCACGGGCCTCAGCCGTCCTGATTCTCAACGACCACGACACCGGCTACCCATTCGCGTGCCTCGAGAGCTCGATCATCAGCGCGACGAGAACGGCCGCGTCGGCCGCGCTGGCTGCTGACCGGCTGAGCGGCAACCGGCCGCGCCCGAAACGCGTGGGGTTCTTCGGTGTGGGCCTGATCGCCCGCTACATTCACACCTTCCTGGTGGGTACCGGATGGTCGTTCGAGGACATCGGGATTCATGACCTGTCGTGGGAAAGTGCGGCTGGCTTCCGTGGCTACCTGGAGCGCTCGGGCGCGACGGGCCGGATCAGCGTGCACGACAGCGCCGAGGCGCTGATCCGCTCGAGCGACATGATCGTGTTCGCCACGGTCGCGGGGCAACCGCATGTCAGCGACGTGTCATGGTTCGATCACAACCCTCTGGTATTGCACATATCGCTGCGGGATCTCGCACCGGAGATCCTGTTGTCGTCGACCAACATCGTCGACGACGTCGAGCATTGCCTGAAGGCCGACACGTCGCCACACCTGGTCGAGCAGCGGACCGGCAACCGGGACTTTCTGCAGGGCACCCTGGACGACGTGATGGCCGGCCGAGTGAAGGTTCCGGCGGACCGACCGGTAGTGTTCTCGCCTTTCGGGCTTGGAGTGCTCGACCTCGCCGTGGGCAAGTTCGTTTACGACAGTTTGTCGAATGCGGGCGAGCTGCACGTCGTCGAAGGTTTCTTTCACGAAGTCCGGCGCCACGGATAGCTGGCGTTCTGCTCCTTGGAGGACACCATGAGAATCATCTCGACTCCTTATGAATTCCACGAAGAAGACCTCTACGTCGACCTCAAATCAATCTTCGGGCAACCCCTCTTTCTGAAATGCGAAGGCTTCAACCTCGCTGGGTCGGTCAAACTCAAGTCGGCGATTGCGATGGTGGACGCTGCCGAGAGGGAAGGAATTCTGAAGCCGGACTCCATTCTGATTGAATCGTCGTCAGGGAATCTGGGCGTGGCACTCAGCCTGATTGCGGCGAGTCGGGGCTATCGGTTCCTGTGCGTGACGGACCCCCGCTGCAACCCGTCGACCCGGCTGCTGATGGAGGCCCTCGGCACCGAGGTGCACATCATCACCGTCCCGACGCCTGAAGGCGGCCTCCTGGGCGCGCGCCTCGACTTCCTCCGCGATCGGTTGGAGTCCGATCCCCGGTATGTGTGGCTCAACCAGTACGCCAATCCGAACAACTGGAAAGCGCACTACCGCACGACGGGGCCGGCGATCACCAAGGCGTTCCCGAAACTGGACGTGCTCTTCGTGGGAGCCGGGACGTGCGGCACGCTGATGGGTTGTGCGCGGCACCTGCGGGAGTGGCATCGGCAGGTACGGGTCGTCGCGGTGGACGCCGTCGGGTCTGTGACCTTCGGCGGCCCACCGCTTCCCCGTCTGATTCCCGGACTGGGCACGGCCGTGCGACCCCAGATCGTCGACGAGTCCTTCGTCGACGAGCTGATCTACGTGGAGGAGGCGGACACCATCCGCGCCTGCCGACACATGGCCGCGCATGGATTCCTGTTCGGCGGGTCGACCGGCACGGTCGTCAGCGCCGCGATCGACTGGCTGGAACAGAATGGCGAGCCCGGACTCACCGCGGTGGCCCTCTCACCGGACTTCGGCGAGCGGTACCTCGAGTCGGTGTACCAGCCGAGCTGGGTGATGGAGCACTTCGGGGTGGAGGCGCTCGAGCCCTGGTTCCAGCGACGCTTCCAGCTGGGCGTGGAGGAAGACATGAGGGTGAGCGCATCGGGATGACGTCGCATTCGAACGCGGGGCGGGCGTAGTCCGCAAGAGCCGTTCAGTCCAGCCAAGGAGGATTGCGTTGCTGGTTTTGATTGCTGACGCGTTCCATAGCTCGCTGCCGGACCGGCTGCGCGCTCTCAATGTAGAGGTAACGGAGGACCAAGCTCGTCAGGCCGAGGCCGAGGTCCTCCTGATTCGGAGCAGGACACAATGCACCCGCGAGTACATCGACGCATCTCCGGCGCTGAAGCTGATCATCCGCGGCGGCGTCGGCCTCGACAATGTCGACCGGGCGTACGCCGAGCAGAAGGGCATCGCGGTGGTCAGCACGCCGGAGGCGTCGAGTATCGCAGTCGCCGAGCTCACGATGTCGCTGATGCTCAGTGCCGTGAACCAGCTCGTGGTCGGCCACAACGGCATGGCAGCCGGAAGGTGGCTCAAGAAGGAACTCCATCGCACCGAGCTGTTCGGCAAGACGCTCGGCCTGATCGGCCTCGGCCGCATCGGCTCGGAAGTCGCCAAACGCGCCACGGCATTCGGAATGAGAGTCTTCGCATTCGATGCCTACGTGAGAAAAGCGACATCGCCGAGCTGGTCGACCTCGATACGCTGCGATCCAACGCGGACATGATTTCCTTGCACACACCGTTGACCAACGAGACGCGTGGAATGATCAATGCCGAGTTCCTCGCGAGATGCAAGGCCGGAGTGGTGATCGTCAACACCGGACGAGCCGGCTGCGTCGACGAAGCCGCCATGGCCTCCGCACTCGAGTCCGGTCACGTGCGCTGCTATGCAACGGACGTTTGGACGCAGG
>Ga0075428_100008211_pt1 | contig 11580 bp, 14 predicted proteins | sample RhiMetdeltSRZDD2_FD_75291 | JGI IMG/M metagenome (GOLD analysis project Ga0075428, IMG submission 75291) | Populus rhizosphere microbial communities from Tennessee, USA - Rhizosphere MetaG P. deltoides SRZDD2 | ecosystem: Host-associated > Plants > Roots > Rhizosphere > Soil | place: USA...
CGGAGACGCTCGAGGCCATCGAGCTCGCGCGGGCCGGCGGATACGCGTCGGTCATGTCGCACCGCTCGGGCGAGACGGAGGACACGACGATCGCCGACCTCGCCGTCGCGACGGGCGTCGGCCAGATCAAGACCGGCGCGCCGTCGAGGAGCGACCGCGTCGCCAAGTACAACCAGCTCCTGCGCATCGAGGAGGAGCTGGGCGGCCGCGCCGAGTACCCCGGCTGGGCCGCGTTCCCGCGCGCCGGCCGCTAGCACGCGGCCACGCGGGCCGGCACACGCTCGGCTCACTTCGGCGCGCCACGCGCGCGGTATTTCGTCGTAGTGTCGAAATTGGGGGCTCCCCCGGGTGCCCGAGATGCCCCTGCGGGAGCGGCCTCCGGGCGCGCTAACGTGCGTGCTGTGTCGCACGGGCATCGCCGTACGAAGATCGTCTGCACGATCGGGCCGGCGACGTCGTCCCCCGCCGCCGTCGACCGGCTCGTCGAGGCGGGCATGGACGCCGCCCGGCTCAACTTCTCGCACGGGACGCACGAGGAGCACGGCGAGCGCGCGCGGGTCGTCCGCGAGGCGCAGGAGCGCGCCGGCCGGCCGCTCGCGCTGATCGCCGACCTCCAGGGGCCGAAGCTCCGCGTCGGCGACATCGACACGCCGAGGATCCTCGTCGAGGGCGACTCCGTGGTCCTCAGCGGTGGGGACAACGGCTCGACGGGCGACCTGCCCGTGCTGCCGGCGGTGCTCACCCAGGTGCTCCAGCCCGGCCACGAGGTGCTGATCGACGACGGCCTCGTCCGCCTGCGCGTCGAGGAGGTGGACGGCGAACGCGTCCGGACGGTGGTCGCGGTCGGCGGCGCCGTCGGCGCGCACAAGGGCGTCAACGTCCCCGGCGTTCCCATCCCGGTCCCGTCGGTGACGGAGAAGGATCTCCAGGACCTCGAGTTCGCCCTCTCGCTCGGAGTCGACTACGTCGCGCTCTCGTTCGTTCGCTCGGCGGAGGACTGCCGCGGCCTGCGCGAGCTCCTCAACGCCGCGGACGCGAAGGCCCTCGTGATCGCGAAGATCGAGAAGGCAGAGGCCCTCGAGGAGCTCGACGCGATCGTCAGCGCCTCCGACGCGGTCATGGTCGCGCGCGGTGACCTGGGGGTCGAGATCGGCCCCGCCGCCGTGCCGCTCGTGCAGAAGCGCGTCATCCTCTCCGCCCTCGAGCACGGGAAGCCGGCCATCACCGCCACGCAGATGCTCGAGTCGATGATCACGCGGCCGGAGCCGACCAGGGCGGAGGCGAGCGACGTCGCCAACGCGATCCTGGACGGGACCTCGGCCGTCATGCTCTCCGGCGAGACCGCGGTCGGCCAGTACCCGTTCGAAAGCGTGACCTTCATGGACAAGATCGCTCGCGTGATCGAGCCGAGCGTCGCTTACCGCCACGAGCTCGCCCAGGCAGCCGACCAGCCGTTCCCGACCGTCGGCGAGGCGATGTCGAACGCCGCGTGCGACATCGCGGAAGTGCTCGGAGCCGCGGCCATCCTCGTCCCCACGTACTCGGGCCGCACGGCGTCGGCCGTCGCGCGCCACCGGCCGCGCCGGCCGATCATCGCCGTCACGCACAAGCGCCAGGCGGTGCAGCAGCTCGCGCTCGAGTGGGGCGTGGTCTCCGCGGAGATCGAGGAGGCGAAGAACGTCGACGACCTCTGGGCCCGCGCGCTCGAGGCCGCGCGCCAGACGGGGCTCGTGAACCCCGGCGACCGGATCGTCATCACCGCCGGCACCGCGGTCAACGTGCCGGGCACCACGAACGTCATCAAGGTCGAGACCGCCTGACCCTCCGAAGCGGGTCGGACTCCGTCCGACGCCCTCCGTACAGTTCCCTCCGCCGCGGGAAGGAGGCCAAGGGCTGCGGTCGAAGTTCGCATGCCCATGGCAGCCCGGGGTCGCCGCCGTTCATCCAAACGTCCCTCGAAGTCCGCGCTCGCACTTCGCTGGATCGGCGTTGCCATCCTCCTGGTCGTGGCGGCCGGCTACGTCCAGCCGATCCGGGCCTACCAGCAGGCACAGGACGACGTCGCCGTGCGCCGCGCGCAGGTGGAGCGCATGGAGCAGCGGAACGAGCGCCTGGAGAAGAAGCTCGAAGAGGCCGACACGAACGAGTTCATCGAGCGCTCCGCGCGCCGCCTCGGGCTGGTCAAGCCGGGCGAGCGTCTCTTCACCATCACGGATGTGGACGAGTGGAAACGCGACCGCCAGGGCCGTTCGGGGACGCGGATACCATGATCGGGTGGACGACGGGAGGGTGGTCTCCTGGCAGCTCGGACGTCCCGCTCGGTCGTTTCGGCGGGTGGCTGTCCGCTGTCCGCACGGTTATCCCGCGGTTACGGAGCAGGCGCCGTTCGACGACGACGGCCGGCCGTTCCCGACGACGTACTACCTGACCTGTCCCTGGCTCGTCGCCGCGCTCGCGCGGGTCGAGGCGGCCGGAGGCGTCGAGCGCTGGTCGCACGAGGCCGAGGCCGACCCCGATCTCCACGCGAGCCTCGAGCGGGCGGATCGCGAGCAGCGGGAGCTTCGCCCCGAGCTCGACGTCGGAATCGGGGGCACGAGGGCGCCCGGCAACCTCAAGTGCCTCCACGCGCACGCCGCGTTCGCGCTGGCGCGGCCCGGCTACGAGCTCGGCGAGGCGGTGCTCGCCGAAGCAGGGGAGCGCTGGTGCCCAGACGCGCGTTGCGGGGCCGCCGTGAACGGGAACGGGACCGCGTGATGCTCCAGGCGGCCCGTCACCAGTGGGACGAGGGACTGCGTCGGCTCGGCGCCGAAGGCGAGGACACGGCGCGCTCCCGCCACCTCTGGATCCTGATCGAAGAGGTCGTCGCCGAGCTGCGCCGGCGCGTCGGGCAGACTTTCACGCTCGCCGACCTCGCAGGCGTCTACGAAGGATCGGAGGACTGGGTCCGCGACATCGTCGTCCGGGCGACCCCGCCGAAGGCGCGGGCAGGCCTCAAGGATTCCGCTCTCGTGCAGGACGCCGCCTTCGCCCACTACGCGCGCGGCGCGACGGACTACCGGCCTTAGCGGGATGGCAATGAACGCGAGGGCTCGGGAACGCGAACGCGCGCGCCGCTCGTCGACGGGCCGCCGCGTGGCGGTCTGGATCCTGCGGCTGGCCGTCCTCGCGGTCGTCTTCCTGGCGGGCCTCGCGATCGGTCGCGCCGTCGAGCAGGCGCCGGAGCCCGGCGGGACACAGACGATCGTGCGCACGCTCGAGCCGCTGACGGTCGAGCCCCGGGAGCGCACCGTGACCGTCACGACCGGAGGCTAGACGGGGGTCCAGGGTTTCGGGCTCGGCCGGGAAGAAAGGTCAAGATTTGGTAGATTTTTTGTTGCGGCCAATGCCAGGCAACGGACAGCGGGAGTCCGGCGGCTCGGGGCAGTCGACGGACGTCGGCCGGGAGTGGCTTACCCTCGGCCAGGCAGCCGCCTTTCTCGGGGCGGCTCAGTCCACCGTGCGCAAATGGGCTGACCGGAAACTCCTACCGGCTTTTTACACACCGGGCGGCCACCGCCGGTTCCGCCGCGCCGACCTGGAGGCGTTCCTCGCCGGCGGGCCGACCGCCTCACAGGGCGGTCAGACGGCCGCGGCGCGCGTGCTCGTGGTCGACGACGACGCGGGGCTCCGTGACTTCATCAGGGCCAACCTCGAGGCGGACGGTTACGCCGTTCGCGAGGCGGGGAGCGCCGACGAGGGCCTCGCCGCGCTCGACGAGGAGCCGCCCGATCTGATCCTGCTCGACGTGCAGATGCCCAAGATGGACGGCTGGGAGATGCTCAGGCGGGTCCAGGAGCGGCACGGCGTCGATGCCATCCCGGTGATCATGTACAGCGGGAAGCTCGACCAGGCCGGGGAGGCCGAGTCGCGCGGCGCTCAGGCGTTCATCGGCAAGCCGCTCGACCCCGGCCGACTCCTGGCCGCCACGAAGCAACTGCTACGGTCGTAGCCCTGCAAGGGCTGGACCGCGACGTCTTCACCTGGGTCGTCGAGCATCGCGCCGCGCCGTTCGACTGGCTCTTCGTCGGCCTTTCGGCGGCCACGTACGGGGCCGTGCTCTGGATCGTCCTCGCCGGGCTTCTGGCAGTGGCGGCCGGCAAGCCGCCCGCCCGCGTCGCCCTCATCACTGCCGCGACGGTCTGGACGGCCGATCTCCTCGCATCGCTGCTGAAGATCGCTTTCGACCGCGAGCGCCCATACGAGGTTATTCCGCAGGCCGACCCGCTCCTGCGTTGGGACATCAGCAGCGCGATGCCCTCAGGGCACGCGTCCGCGAGCGCGGCGGCGGCCGTGATCCTCGGTTATCTCCTGGGCGGGCGCTGGGGCTGGGCGGTGGCGCTGCTCGCGGTCGCGGTCGGCTTCGCCCGCGTCTACATCGGTGTCCACTATCCCTCCGACGTGCTCGCGGGAGCTGCCGTCGGCGCCGGTGTGGGGCTCGTCGCGGTCGCGCTCGTCAGGCGTCTTCAGCCGACTTCAGCAGCCCGGCCACGATCAGCAGCAGCGAAGCCAGAAGGCTGATCCAAAGGCCGATCCCGCGGCCGACCGCCGGCTGGAACGTCTCGGGGATGTCGATGAGCCGGATGAGGACGAGGATCGTCGCCGTCAGGCCGAGGCCCGCTATCACCATGCCGTCGGGAATGCTCGGCGGGAGCTCGACGCCGAAGGCGCGCAGGCCGAGGAGGAGCAGCACGGCGAGCCCGATGACGAAGACGAGCTTGCCGATCGTCCCGGTGTTCCAGCCGAGGACCGAAAGCCGCCCGCGAAGGTCACCGGACACGGAGTACCAGCCCATGAAGGAGCTGAGCGTGAGGACGAGCCCGGCGAGCCAGGCGAGGAGCTCGCCGGTGCGCCAGAGCCCGGCCGCCTGAGTCCCGGAGCCGGCGGCCAGCCGGACTCCTCCCGTCGTTCCCGGCACGTCCTCCACGCGGTCCCTACAGCCCGAAGAGCGACCCGATCTTTTCCCAGATCGAGAGGCTGAGGAAGAGCGTCAGGAAGATCAGGACGCCGATGAGGAACAGGAACCGCAGGCTCGCGAGCCGCTGCTCGTGCTTGTGGTCGATGGCGGCCTTCCGCTTCGCGCGCTCCTTGCGGAGACGCCGCTGAACCGCATGCGGATCGAGCGGCGGCGGATCCTCGATCTGGGGCTCTTCCCAGTCGACCTTGCGCGGTGCAGGTGCTGCCATGGCACGCGATTGTTGCCGTTCACGCCGGATGCTGCAAGCAGAGCCGGCCTTTCGCAGGGCCTCCGTGGAGGGCGATAATGACGCTGTGGAGCGGGTTCCGCCACCCCCCGGCGAGGTCGACCCCGCAACCAGCGAGGCGGCCGGCCACGCCCTGACCGCCTTCGCGGCCGCCGCGCTCGAGCTCGTCCGCGGCGAATCCGCCGATCCGGGCCTGCGCGCCCTTGCGCGCGCGGTCGCCCTCGGCACCGGCGCCGAGCTCGTAATCGCGCGGGTGGTCGTGAACGGCAACGGGCTCGTCGCGCGCGCCGTGCACTCGGACTCGCCGGCGCTCACGGCCGAGCTGGAGGGAACCCGGATGCCCGTCGCGGATGCCGGCACGGCGGAGCTCGACCTCGGCGACGCGCCCAGCGACCGGTCCGCGCCCGAGGCCGTACGGCATGCCGCCTCGCGGGCAGGCGCGCCGATCGCCTGGTTCGTGCCCGTCGCGCCCGAGGGCGAAGTCGTGGGCGCGCTCGAGCTCTACCGCTCGGGGCTGCCCTTCGGGCCGGACGAGCAGGCGCTTGCCCGCGCCGCCGCGGCGCACCTCGCGCTCGCGTTGCGCCTCGACCCCGGGCCGAACGGACACGAAGAGCTGTCGCTCACGCAGCTCGAGCTGCTCGGCGAGGCCCTCGCCGCCGGCGCCGACGAGGCCGAGGCGGCCGAGCAGATCGTGCGGGTCGCCGTCGAGGCCGCCGAGTCGGTGGGCGCGCTCCTGTGGCGGATCGAGCCGGAGTCCGCTCCGACGTTCCTCGCCGCAGAGGGCTTCGGCGGGGACACACCCGATCTGATCGACCTTCCCGAGTACGTCCGCCGCGCCGTCGACGCGGACGACGAGACTCCCGCTGAAGTGGGGCCGTGGCTCCTGCACACCGTCCCGCTCGGCGAGCCTCCCGTCGCCGCGCTGCAGCTCGCCTTCGAGCGCGACCACGCCGGCGAGCCGGAGCTGGCGCGGCTCGCGCCCTTCGCGGCCGGCGCCGCCCTCGCGCTCAGGCGCAGCCGCCGCGTCAGCCTGATCGCCCTGGCGCTCAAGCGGTCGCAGACCCTCGTTGCGGTCGTCAGCCAGGCGATTGCCCAGCTCTCCCTCACGCACACGCTCGAGACCGCCGTGGACCGGGTCGCCGAGCTGACCTCGAGCGGCCACGTGGGGATCTACCTCCAGGAGGGGAGCCACCTCGTCGACGCGGCCTCGCGCAACCTCGCCGGCCCGCACACCGACCTCGCCGAGCGGTTGCTGGAGCTCGCCCTCGGCCCCTTCCGCAGCCGCGGCTTCCTCTTCATCGAGGACATGAGGAACGACCCCAGGCTCGCCGGCCTCGGTCCGGCCCTCGAGCAGGCCGGCATTCGCCGGGCGCTCTTCATCCCCCTGCTCGTACGCGACGAGGTCATCGGCGCCCTCGGCGTCTTCAAGACCCGCCCGCGTCCCTACCGCGAAGGCGAGGAGGGGCTGCTGATCGCGCTGTCGAGCCAGCTCGCCGTCGCCGTGCAGAACGCGCGGCTGCACGAGCGCACCAAGGAGCTGTCGGAGATCCTCGAGCAGACGCTCGAATCCGAGCGCCGTGCCGCGCGGCAGGTGCGCGGCCTCTACGAGATCAGCCAGTCCTTCACCGAGAGCCTGTCCCTCGAGGCGACCCTCGAGGCCGTCGCCCGCACGATGGTCGGCCTGCTCGAGGCCGACGTCGCGGTCATCCGCATGCCCGACCCGCGGACGGGAGGGCTCACGGCGCGGGCCGTCCACGTCGCCGACCCGCGGCTGGCCGACGTCGTCGAGGCGCTGGCCGCGCGCACGCAGCCGCTCTCGGCGCCGCTCGCGCGCGCGCTCCTCGAGCCCAAACAGGCGGTCATGCTCCGTCCGGGCACGTTCGGCTCGGACGACGTGCATCGGATCCTCGAGCCGTTCCTCCGCCGGGGCGCCTCGGCGGCCGTGCTCCCGCTGGCGACGCCGGGGGAGGTGCTCGGGACCCTGACGGTCGTGTCCTTCGACCCGACCAGGCCGCTGGAGGCGGACGACGTCGACGTGGCCCTCGCGGTCGGCGCACAGGCCGCGCTCGCGATCGACAACGCACGCCTGTACCAGCAGCAGAAGGACTTCGCGGAGGCGATGCAGCGCTCGCTGCTCCCGCGCGCGCTCCCGCGGGTGCGCGGCCTCGACGTCGGCCACGTCTACCAGTCGTCCGCGCGCGTGGACGTGGGCGGCGACCTCTACGACTTCGTCGTGCTCGAGGACGGGCGGCTCGCGGTCGCGGTCGGCGACGTGCTCGGCAAGGGCATCTCGGCCGCGGCGGACATGGCGATGACGAAGTTCAGCTTCCGCGTCCTCGCGCGCGGGGACGCCGAGCCGTCCGCGGTCCTCGCGAGCGCGAACGACGTGGTCTGCGAGGAGATCGAGCCCGGCAAGTTCGTCACGCTGCTCTACGCCGTCGTCGACCCGGCGGCGCGGGAGCTGGCGTGCGGGAGCGCGGGCCACCCACCGGCGAGGATCGTCGGGCCCTCCGGGCACGTGAGGGCGCTCGACGTCAGGGGCATGGCGCTCGGCATCGAGCCCGACCAGGAGTACGACTCCGAGCGGGTCCAGCTCGAGCCCGGCTCGGTCATCGTCCTCTACACGGACGGCGTGATCGAGGCACGGCGAGACGGCGAGCTCTACGGGGAGGAGCGGCTCGACCGTCTGCTCGCCCGGCGGCACGACCTCCCGGCGCAGGAGCTGGCGGACGCGATCCTCGACGACTGCCGCCGCTTCGCCGGCGGCGACGTCTCGGACGACTGCGCCATCGTCTGCCTCAAGCTGGCACGCTGATCCCGTGACCCCCGGCTCGGACGTCGCCGCAGCTCCGGTCGCCCCTGCCGCCGTGCTCGGCAGGGCGCGGCTGTCGGTCGTCGTGTTCACGGCGGGCGCCGCCACACTCGCCACCGAGATCGCGGCCTCGCGGCTCCTGGCGCCCTACTTCGGCAGCTCGACGATCGTCTGGGCGAACATCATCGGGCTCATCCTCCTGTACCTCTCCATCGGGTACTGGCTCGGCGGGAGGGTCGCCGACCGCCGTCCCGAGCCGCGGCTCCTCGGCTGGATCATCCTCGTGGCGGCCCTGGCCGTCGCCGCGACCCCGTTCATCGCACGTCCGATCCTCGACCTCGCCGTGGAGGGGCTCGACGCGGTCTCGGTCGGCGCCGTCGTCGGGTCGTTCTTCGCCGCGCTCGCGCTCTTCGCCATCCCGATCACGCTGCTCGGCATGGTCGCGCCCTTCGCGATCCGCCTCGCGCTCGGCGACGTCCAGGAGGCGGGCACGGTGGCGGGCCAGCTCTACGCGATCTCGACGATCGGCAGCATCGTCGGCACGTTCCTCTCGGCGATCGTGACCATCCCGCTCGCCGGCACCCAGCGGACGATGCTCGGCTCCGCCGCGCTGCTCGTCCTGGCGGCCGCGCTGCTCCTCGGGCTGCGCTGGCAGCTTCTGACCCTCGGCGTGGCGGCGCTCCTGCTCGTCCCGGCGGGCACCATCAAGGCGAGCGCGGGCCTCCTCTACGAGACCGAGTCGTCCTACCAGTACATCCAGATCGTCGAGCGGAGCGACGGCTCGCGTGCGCTGAAGCTCAACGAGGGCGTCGCCGTGCACTCCGTCTGGCACGAGGACTCCGTGCTGACCGGCGGCGTCTGGGACACGTTCCTGCTCGTCCCGCCGCTCCTCGACCGCCCGGTCGAGCGCATGCTCGTGATCGGTAACGCCGGCGGGACGGTGGCGCGGGCCTTCGGCGAGCTCTATCCGGGCATCGAGATCGACGGGGTCGAGATCGACCCGGAGGTCAGCGACGCGGCGCGACGGTACATGGGCCTCGAGGACAACCCGCGCCTGAACGTGATCACCGCGGACGGACGGCCGTATCTCGAGCTCAGCGACGAGACGTACGACATCATCGTCGTCGACGCCTACCACCAGCCCTACATCCCGTTCTACCTCGCGACGCGCGAGTTCTTCGAGTCGGCGCGGGAGCACCTGAGGCCGGGCGGCGTCATCGCCTTGAACGTCGCCGGTGTGCCGGGCGACGAGCGCCTCTCGGAGGCGATCGGGAGCACGCTCCTGGCCGAGTTCCCGCAGGCCTGGCGCTGGCAGCCGCTCCGCTTCAACGAGCTCATGCTGGGCTTCACCGAGCCGGTCGGGCGTGACCAGCTGGTCGAGCGCGTGCAGAACGCGCCCACGCCCGTCGACTCGCTCGTCCCGCTCTTCCAGGGCGGACTCGAACCGGTCGAGCCGACGGAGCGGCCGCTGACCGACGACCGAGCGCCGGTCGAATGGCTGACCGACCGGATGATCATCGACTTCGTCTCCCGCGGCGGGGAGCTCGACGAGGACTACCTGCCGACGCGGCCGTAGCGCGCGCTCGACGCGAGCGCGCCGAGGATCACGCCGGCGGCCAGGAGCTGCGTCGAAGCGGTCAGCCCGCCGCTCTTGTGCCAGCCGCGCACGCGGTGGCTGGGGAAGAGCTTGCGTCCGCCCGGGCGCGGAAGGCGGAGCACGTGCTCCACGTCGGGCACCGAGGCTCCGATCGCGCCGACTACGGCAGGCGAGGTCGGCCCCCGCGTGGCGGCGAGGAGGAGCAGCCCGGCGACGCCGCTCGCGATCTCGAACCGGCGGGAGGCGACATCCCAGTGAGGCACGGCGTCGCCGGCGGCGTGAGCGGCGAGCCCGAGCACCAGCGCCCGGCCGCGGGTGCCCGCGAGCGCGCCCACGAGCCCACCGGAGGCAACGTGCAGGGAGACAATCACAGCGTGAAGGATTGCAGCCGTCGCCTCGTCTAAGATCGCATGACCATGTTTCGCGCCCTCCTCGCCCTCACTCTTGTCATCGCCGCCCTCGCCGCCAGCTCCCCGGCGGGTGCGCAGGCCCCTGTCATCGCCGCGGGCGTGACCATCGCCGGCAACGACGTCGGCGGTCTCACGCAGGAGCAGGCGACCGACGCCATCCAGGCGTATTTCGACCGGCGGATCATGGTGCACATCGGGGCCCGCACCGTCGGCCTGCGCCCCGAGACGATCCGGGCCCGCGGCCGCGTCTTCCTGGCGGTCCGCGACGCTCTGGCGGCGGCGCCCGGCACGGCGGTCCCGCTCCAGGTGATCATCAACGAGAACGCGATCCGGATCTGGGTCAACACCCGGGCGAAGTTCTTCCGGCGCGCGCCGGTCTCGACGCGCGCGGTGCTCTCCGGCCTGACGCCGTACCTGACGAAGCCGAAGGACGGACGCGAGCTCCTGACGTACTACGGCCGCCGGGCGATCGTCGCCGACCTGCGCAGGCACGATCGCGACGTCACGTTGCCGTGGCGCGCGCTCAAGCCCGCGACCACGCCGTCGAATCACGGGCCGGTCGTCGTCATCCAGCGCAGCTCGAAGCGGCTCGTCCTCTACCGCGGCAGCAGAGCCGGGGAGATGCACGCGTCGGCGTCGTTCGGAATCGCGACGGGCATGGCCGCCTATCCGACGCCCACGGGCAACTTCCGCATCGCGACGAAGCAGCGGAACCCCTGGTGGTACCCGCCTGCGGCCGACTGGGCCAAGGGCGCCAAGCCTGTCCCGCCCGGTCCCGGCAACCCGCTCGGTACCCGTTGGATGGGCCTCAACGTCGGCGCCGTGGGCATCCACGGGACGCCGGACGCAGCCTCCATCGGCTACTCGGCCTCCCACGGGTGCATCCGCATGCGGATCTCCGACGCCGAGTGGCTCTTCGAGCGAGTTCGCGTCGGCACGCCGGTCTTCATCCGCTCCGCCTAGCTCGGTCGAGCGGTGCGGCCCCGCAGCCCGTCGCGCCGCAGCACGCGGAGCGTCCAGCCGATCACCGTTCCCGCGATCCAGCCGATCATCTGCGCCGGCAGGATGACGTAGAGGAAGAGCGCGCTGACACGGACGCCGAACGCGTCATAGCACTCGTAGCAGTCGTCGGCCAGAGCCACCAGGAAGAGGATGCCCGCGACCGCCAGGCCGCCCCAGAGGAGGACTCCGACCACCCGGCGCGCCGACGTTCCGAGCGCGTACGCCAGCCCCGCCCCGACGAGGAACGTTGCCCCACCGAGGTAGAGGGCAGAGAAGGCCAGCTCCGTGAGGAATCGCATATCTGCTATATAGCAGACTTGAGCTAACAGTCAAGGCCGATGGCCCGCAGGCACCCCGGTAGACTGGAACGCGCCCCATGGCACGCCGTGCGAAGCTCACCCTGCAGGCGGCGGCCATCCTCGTGATCGCGCTCCTCGTCACGCTCCTCGGCTGGAAGGTGGCGGAGCAGGAGGAGGGTCGCGGCCTCTCCGCCGCCCTCGAGCGCGGTGAGCGCCCGCA
>Ga0075428_100008212_pt1 | contig 11580 bp, 10 predicted proteins | sample RhiMetdeltSRZDD2_FD_75291 | JGI IMG/M metagenome (GOLD analysis project Ga0075428, IMG submission 75291) | Populus rhizosphere microbial communities from Tennessee, USA - Rhizosphere MetaG P. deltoides SRZDD2 | ecosystem: Host-associated > Plants > Roots > Rhizosphere > Soil | place: USA...
CAGTCCAGCCGCAGTCCCGCATTGATGGTGAGCCGCTTGATCGTCCATCGATCCTGCGCGAATGCGCCGAACTGGTGATCCACATCCACGACAAATTGCACGGGATAGGCACGCATCGTGATCTGGTTCGGCACGCCGTTATTGAATCGATAGCTGACCGGATTCATGTCCCAGTCGCGCTCGGACGTATTGCCCGAGATGTCGCCGACGCCGAATTTGAACGAATGCGCGCCGGTGATGTACGAAACCGCGGCGCGATAGTAGAAGACGGCGCTCGTGCGGTTGATGAAGAACTGGCGGGCCCGGTACTGCCGCCCGGTGGACTGCTCCAGCACGTTGATCATCGCGGGGTTTACCGTGCGATCGGGATCGCGAATCGCGCGCTCGAACGTGGTCTTCACGGCGCCATCAATCAGCATGTTGTTCGTCAACGGAATCGTGACGTCACCGGTGACCTGCCGCTCGACGGGAAAATAGTGGTACGGGCCTGCTTCGACCGCGAGCAGCGTGCTGCCGGGCGCACCTGTGGTGTCGAGAATCGAAGGCCAGTTGCGCGCCGTCTGTTGTACGTACAGGAGTCCAACCTTGACCTTCGGCGCGGCCTGAACCGTCAGACGCAAACGGCCGTCGTTGACGTTGGAGTCGTTCGAGACGGGTTTGCTGAGGTCCGGCTGATAGGTCCAGACGTTCGGGTTGTTCGCATTCCTGTCGTAGAACTCGTCGGCCATCCACTTCGACGAGGTTGCGCGTCGTCCTGACAGATAGAACCACGCCCGGCCGCGGCGCAGCGGTCCACCGAACCCCGGATTGAAGTCGAACATGTTGTGGATTCTGTTCGGCGTGCGGAGACCGGCATCTTTCAATCGCTGCGTGAAATTGCTGCTGCCGAGTCCTTCGGTGGTTCCGTTCATGAACAGGACGCCGTTGAAGGTGTTGCCGCCTTCACGCGGGATCACGTTCATCCTGACGCCGCCGCCAGCGGTGTCTGCCCCCGCGCCCGAATAGTCAACCGCAATTTCCTGTGATGCCGCCATGTTGAACGTGATCTGAGAATTCGCAGGCGAGACGAGTGCCGCCGTCGACAGGCCGTTTTCCATCAGCAACTGCGACGCGCCTGTCGACCCGTGCACCTGCATCGCGATGGCGCCGGAGAGCTGGGTTGCGCCTCCGACATCCTGATTAGCGGCGTTCACGGTCACACCCGGGATGAGCGCCATCTGTGCAAATGGCGATCGACCCGCCGGCAGCTTATCGATCAGGTCGCGATCGATGACGCGCTGCTTGTTGGCGCTCTGGATATCGACGATCGGTGATTCGCCGGTTACCGTGACGGTTTCCTGGACCTCACCGACCCGCAGTTCCGCGTCAATCGTGGCCGTGAACGTGCCCGTCAACTGAATCCCTTCGCGTTTGACAGTGCTGAAGCCGGGCAGCGCGAATGTGACGCTGTATGTACCGGGAGGCAGCAGCTCGATGCGGTACTGGCCGGTGCCGCCCGTCGCAACGGAGCGCACGTTCTCGATGAGCGCAGGGCTCGAGGCTTCGACCGTCACGCCCGGCAGCACCGCGCCGGATGCGTCCTTCACCTGACCGGCGATCGAGGCCTGTGCCCTCACGATCGCGGGTACGCCAAGCACGAAGATCACGAGCAGCGCAGCAATCATTCCCGATCGACGCATGAATGCCTCCATCACCTGTCGGTACAACGCCTCACAGCTGACACCTGCCACCTGAAAGAACCCGAAACCTGATCTCTGATGCCTGATACCTGACACCTAGAAATCGACCTGCACGCCGATTTTCGCGAACCGCGCTAGCAGGATTGACGTCGGGCGCAGCCACGTCGCGTACGCGTAGTTCACGGTGAGCACGCTATTGACGTTGAAGAGGTTGTAGAGGTCCAGGTTCACGACCGCCTTGGTTCGTCCTACGTGCAGAATCTTGCCGAACCGCACGTCGACTTGATTGAGACGTTCCCCGTACATCGTTCCTGGCTCGACGATGGTGACCGGAAGATTGGCTACGCCGCCAGACAGCACCCGCCCGAGCGACGGTTGAATGACACCATTGGTTGCCGTGTAGTTCGCATAGATTTCCGGGCCGGGGACGCTTCGGAACGTGCCGCTTACGAGCACGTCCGCGCGCGGAATCGTGTAGCTGCCCGCAAACTTCACGTTCGTGAGAAACGGCGAGCGCTGACGGCAGAACTGCGCAGGGATCCACTGGTTCCGAATGGCGTCGGCGTTGCTGGTCGATACGGCCAGCACCTGCGGTGTCGTCGCGTTCGCCGGCGTCGCTGTGCCGAGCAGCATTTCAGGCACCTTCGCGGCGACATCGCAGATGTCCGTCAACGTGCTGCCGGCGCTGACGCCCCCCTGCAGCATGACGCCCGCCTGCGGCCGCATGCTCACGTTCACGTCCACACCGTGCCATCGCTCGATCTGTGTGCCGTATTTGCTCGCCAGCGTGACGAAGTTGTCCGCGGGCCGGCCGAAGGTCTCCGGTTTGAGATCGTACAGACCTGACACCGGATAGCCGCCGCCGCCCGGCAACCGCGCGTCGGATGGAACGGTGATGGTGAAGCGATCGAAGTCCGACGCGCTGACGGCACGGTTGTCGGTGATCCAGAAATTCTGATACGACCGGCGGAAATAGGCGGCGTCAACAGAGGTGCGCGCGAACAGTTCGTGCTGAACGCCCGCCGAGAATTCCCAGTTTGCCGTACGTTTGTCCCAGCCACGGAGCAGGTCGCGATCGTAGGTGGCGCCCGGCCGCGCGCTGCCGAACGCGGGGTTCGCCATCGGGCCACACTCGCCATTAGCGAGTGGACTTATCAGATTGCACTCGGGAATGAAGTTGCGATTTCCGTCTGTCCACGACCGCGTCGTGCTCGTGACCAGCGTGTTGAGTGGACTCGGATCGGCCGCCAGCGGCGAGCCTGCGGCTTCATTCTGCAGATACCTGTTCAGACTGACTTTCACCGCCGTCTTCCCCTTGCCAGTCGGGTCGTAGCTGAATCCAAGCCGTGGGCTCAGGTCATGCCACGCGGTGTTGGCCTGCGCCGGGAGAGTGATATCGCGCGTTGGCGCGAGGACCGCCGGTCCGGCGTGTTGCTCGGGAAAGCTGCTGGCGAAGTAGTCATAGCGGAGACCGTAACTCGCGGTCATGCGGCGCAGCGTCCATTTGTCCTGTGCGTACAGCGCGAGATTGTGATCGACGTTGACCTGACCATACAGCGGCAGCGCCCGCTGTGTGATGAGGTTTGGGACGCCGCCGTTGAAGCGGTACGTCAGCGGCTGGTCTCCGTCGTTGGTGTCTCGCGCTTCATAGCCGTGGCTGTGTGTAAAACCTGCCTTGTACGCGTGCGCGCCCGTGATGTATGACGCGCCGAATCGCAAGTGAATCGCGTGGTTGGGTCCATTCCGGAAGTTGTCCGCCGCCCGGTACCGAAGTCCGGTGGACTGTTCGTTCACGGTGATCATCTGCGGGCTTGAATCGACCGAGCGCAGCCGGACGCTTCGGCCGAAATGGTTTGCGGCGCCGGCTTCGAGCAGCAGTCGATTGGTGACCGGGGATGTCCAGTCGACCACCTGCCGCCGCTGAATGGGAAAACGCTCGCGGATGTCGGCTTCCGGTGCGACGGTCGCGGACACGACGCCGACACACGTGCAGCCCGCCTGATCGGCGACGAGGATTCCGATTTTGTTGCGCGTGCTGACCTGCCACGTCAGGCGCGCGTCGCCGCCGTAGTAATGCGTGTCCTTGAACGCGGGGCGGTTCAGATCGGGTTCGTAGGTCCACGCGGTTGGATTATTCGCATTTGTGTTGAAGAACATGTCGGCGACATCGAGCTGCGAGCCTGAATAGAGGGTGGAGACGTAGAACCACACCTTGTTGCGGCGGATGGGGCCGCCGAATCCCGGATTGAAGTCCCAGAGCTTCCGTACGGCGTCGGGCGTCCGGAGCCCCTGATTTCTGAGGTCATCGGTGAAATTGCTTCCCTGCATCCCATGCGTGGCAATGCTGGCGAAGAACGTTCCGTTGAAGGCGTTGCCGCCCTCGCGCGGGACGATGTTGATGCGCACGCCGCCGGTCGGCACTTCCGCCGTGTTCCCCGAGTAATCGAGCGTGACTTCCTGAACGCTCGCCATGCTGTAAATCAGCCGCGTGGTGAAGCCGGTGGAGGCCATCGCGTTCATCGTGATGCCATCCATCGACGTCCAGCCGTCGTTGCTGCGGCCGCCGTGCGACGACATGCCGGTTGTGGCGTTGATGACGGCGCCGCCGACGTCCTGAGGCACGTTCGTCGTGATGCCCGGATTGAGCGCCCCGAGTGCCCAGATGTTTCGACCCGCCGGAATGTTTTCGATGATGTCGCGATCGACGATACGCTGCCGTGCGGTGTTCTGAACGTCGACCGTCGGCGCTTCGCCGGTGACCGTGATGGTCTCTTCCAGCGCTCCCACCCGCAGGCTCGCACTGACGGCTGCGGTGAAGTTGCCCGTCAACTCGATCCCTTCGCGCTTCAGCGTATTGAAGCCCGCCAGCATGAACGTAACTGTGTACGCGCCCGGAGGCAGGTTGATGATCTGGTACTGGCCGGTCCCGTCGGTCACGGCGGAACGCACGCGCTCGATGAGCGTGGGGCTGGCAACTTCGACGGTCACGCCGGGGAGCACCGCGCCGGATGTGTCGGTAACGACGCCGGCGATCGACGCCTGCGCACGCACGATTGCCGGCGATCCCGCAACGACAACGATCAGCAAGGCGACGGTTCGTAATCCACGCATGAGAGCCTCCGCGTTGGACCCGGGTTCCGCGTTGGTGGACGGCGACTATAGGACCCGATGTAACCGATGTCAAGACATCGTGGACCATTTCTAAAGTAGGATCGCGGGTTGGCGTACGACCGGAGGACTCAGACGTGATGAACGACTATCGTGCTCTCGAACAACAACTCTCGTCCGAACTTGGCCTGACGCGGCGTCCGGTCGCAATTGCCTTTGCTGACACTCCTCCGGCAGGAGTTTCGGAATTCAGAGGATCGGTGCCGTCGGGCTGCAGCTTCTGGCGACTCGCATCCGACGGACGCGTCTTCTTCACGGTGCCGGGTGATCACTACAACTGCCCGATTGGCTCCTACACGCATAACATTCCGCTGCCGGCCGAACGCGCCAACGATCTCGGCGACACGCTTGGCCTCATGGCGGACCTCGGCTACGTGCGGATGGAAGAAGTCCCTGGCATTCCCGTCCTGCCAAAGACACCGGCCGTCATCATCTATGCGCCGCTCGGCGACACGCCTGTCGATCCCGACGTGCTTATTTTCGTAGCCTCTGCCGCCAGTCTGATGCGGCTGCACGAAGCCGCGATGTCCGCAGGCGTTGCAGCGAATTTCAATACCCTGGGACGCCCCACATGTATGGCCGTGCCCGCGGCGCTCGCCGGCGGGATGGTGGTGAGTACCGGTTGCGTTGGAAACCGTGTGTATACCGAGTTCGGAGAAGGCGAACTGTACGCCGCGCTTCCGGGACGCGCCTTGCCGATGCTCGCCGACAAGGCCCGGACGATCGCCGCGGCGAACGCGAAATTGCAGGAGTACCATCAGGCGCGCCGGCAGCAACTCACCGTCGTAGGGGCGGACCTTTGGTAGGGGTACTTGTCGGGGCGGACCTTTAGGTCCGGATAACCCGGCTCAGCGCTTTGTCGCTGGTGCCGGTTTCGCGAACTTCGCGGCGTCGACCGGCACATTCGGCCGAATTCCGCTTAACTTGACCGTCATCTGCATGTAGGTCTGACTGACCGTCCATGTGAACGGCATCTTGACGCCTGCGACGTCGCGATAGTCGTCGTAGTTAATCTCGGTCGGCACGGGACCGACTGGCGTGTCGTTCCATCGCACCAGCCGCACGAGCATTCCCGATTTCGTATCGAAATATAAGTTCACCGGCAGCAGTCCGGGATTGGTGCCTTGGACGATCTGCACCGGGCGATCGTCAATGGCGGTTCGCCCCACTTTCCATCGAGCGAACGACTGCTTGATTCCCGCCGGAAAGGCCACGAGCGCTTCGAGCCGGTACCGATCGAGATTGCCGCTCGTCAGCGTCTCGAGCGGCGCAGGGGCGTCGGGACCAGCCCACCAGCCGTTGCGGCCGTCATAGACGCGATAGCTGTCGCCGTCGGCCATGTGAATAATCCAGGTCCGCTGATTCGGCGCTTTCGCATAGATGTCGACGGGGACTTCCTTATGATCGGTATCGAAGCCCGAATAGGTGCCTGTCGCGGTGAAGCTCGCGATTCCGGCGAGCTGCGTGGCGCCCCCGAGCGTCTGCAGATACTTGTCCAGAATCTGATCCGCGGCGATGTTGGTCTCGGCGGGGAAGTTCATCACATTCGGATCGTCCTCGGGCTCTCCGTACTGAAGCGCCAGCTTCGGCGAGTTCACGGGTGTGTTGTTTCCCCTATGGCAGGTGAAGCAGGTCACCATCTTCCGGCCGCCGAAGTTCGCGTCGTTGATCGTGTTCATCATCGCGATCATCTGCCGCGCACGACGAATCCGCGGGGTCTCCTCGCCGAAAGCGTTATGGTCGAAGACGGACTGCTTCAGGTGGCAGAACGTGCAGTCCTCGCCCATCGAGGAGGCGAACATCCCCATCACATCGAAGAACGTGTCGATCGGAATTCCCTTGAGGACCTGAATATTGCGGAAGACCTGCTCGGTCAGCTGGGGCGGCTGGGGCGGCGCTGCCTGCTGCGCGGCCAAACGCATCGACGATGTCGCCAGCACGCACAATGTGGCCGCGAGTGCGAGCCAGAAGAGAATTGGACGCGTTTGAGCAGATCGCATGGCGCCTCCCGTGTCGCGGCGGGCGTATGGTAGCATCCGCTCACGATTTCATCCCCGCCTCGCCCGACCGGTGAGACAAGGAGGCGATATGCGCGTCATCCCCGCGTTGGGAACAATCTTCGTCGGAATCCTGCTGGCGACCGCGTCGCTACAGGCCCATCATTCGTTCTCAGCCACCTACGACGGCAACAAGCCGATCACGCTGAGGGGCAAGATCGTCAAACTCGGATGGCAGAACCCGCATGCCCACATCTACGTCGACGTGACCAACGCCGACGGTAAGGTAGTCACATGGGAAGTCGAGAGCGCAGGGCCTACGACGCTGATGAAGCAGGGGTTGCGCAAAGAGGATTTCGTCGGCCAGGAAGTGATCATCAAGGGCTTCCTCGCCAAAGATGGCACGCCCACCGTCAACGCCAGCAGCTTCACGCTCGTTGAGGCGAAGAAGGAATTCGTCAACGACGAGAAGGCACCGTAGGCGCGGGAGATCATTATGAGGCGATGGACGATCGCGGTGAGTGTCGCCGTGACGCTCACCGCGCAGGCGATCTCGATCGCGCAGGCTGCGCCGGAATTCTCCGGCACATGGAGACTGAATCAGGCCAAGAGCAGCAGGGCGATCGTCGGCAACACCCCCGACATCCAGTTTGCCAGTCAGCTCGAGGTAAAGCAGTCGGCAACCGACATCTCGATCGTTGCCACGAGCGTCCGTCAGCAGCCGGTGTCGGCCGTTTACAAGCTCGATGGCAGCAAAGTCAACGTGCAGGCGCCGGAAGGGATCACCGAAACCGGCGAAGCGAAGTTGAACGGGACGACGCTCGTCATCACCTCACGGCGATCGTTCTCGTCGCCAGCCGGCGACATCGTCGTCGACTTCAAAGAAGTGTGGAACCGCAGCGGTAACGAGCTGACCGTCGAAAAGACCCGAACCCAGAGCGGAGACTCGAGCACGCAGAAGGCCGTTTACGACAAGCTCTGATCCGATTCCAGGGGATTGCATGCGCGTCCGCCTCCTAACGTGGTTGATTACAGTTGCCGCCGTCGCAGCCACCGCGCATTCGGTGGCGCCAAACCTCACCGCACAGACGTCGGCGCCGGCCAGACGCCCGCCCGATCTGCAGGGTGTCTGGCGCGCATGGAATCTCGCCAAGTACGACCTCGAAGACCATGGCGCGAAGCCGGGCGTCCCCGCCGGGCGTGGATTCGTTGTCGATCCGTCAGACGGCAGAATTCCGTATAAACCTGAAGCGCTTGCGAAGCGCGAGAAGAACTACGCGGGGACCAAGGATCCGGATCCGTGGAAGAACTCCGATCCGCTCGCCAAGTGCTATCTCCCAGGCATTCCGCGCATGACGTATCTGGGGTGGCCGTTCCAGATCATCCAGACGCCGGACTACGTAACCTTCGTCTACGAGTGGTCGCACAAGAAGCGCGTCATCCCCATCAACGGCACCGCGGCCGTACCGAAGGACGAGACCGCCTGGATGGGATTTGCGCGCGCTCGCTACGAGGGGAACTCGCTCGTCATCAACCTCGCGAACTTCAACAGCTATACGTGGTTCGACATGGCGGGCAACTACCACAGCGACGCGCTCCAGGTCGTCGAACGCTACACGCCGCTCAACGCCGACACGTTGCAGTATGAAGCGACGATGACGGATCCAAAGATTTTCACGCGGCCGTGGACGATTCGAATGACGATCCAGCGGCAAAAAGACATCGGGATCCTCGATTACGAGTGCACGGCGATGCTCGACGAGCTCGGCATCCACCACACGTGGCCGAGAGATTTCGACGAGGAAAAGTGATGAGAGGGGTACTGGCGTCTTTGATGATCTTCGCCGCGACTGCAATCCCGATCGCCGGGCAGCTCGGGCGTCCGGGCGGCCTGGCGGGTGTCGACGGCGTCGAGGGGGCCGCTGCGACGAAGGCCGGACCCATTCCGCGCCGGCCCGACGGTCATCCTGATCTCACTGGAACGTTTAACGGATCGCCCGGTGGTGTCACGCACACCGTCATTCTCGAGGAGCATCCGGGCGGCTTTGGCGTGCTCGGCGGGCACACGCTGATCATCGATCCGTCCGACGGGATCATCCCCTATCAGCCCTGGGCGCTCGAGGAACGCAACCGTCGGAGAGATGACGCGAACGGCTACGAAGATCAAGTCGGCCATTGCGAGTTCTACGACGTCGGCCGGATTCACAGCTTCACACAGGAATACCGCTTCTCGGGGAACAACTTCATCATCAACGCGACGCAGCACATCACCCGCATCGTCCCAATGGATCGAAAGGAACACCTGCCTCCCGGAATTCGGCTGTGGCTGGGTGATCCAATCGGGCACTGGGAGGGCGATACGCTCGTCGTCGACAGCACGAACTTCAACGACAAGACGCGCATGTCCCTTGGCGGTGACTTTCATGGCGCCGATGCGCACATCGTCGAGCGCTTTCAAATGCTCGACGCGAATACCATCAAGTGGACGATGACGATCGATAACCCGAAGGTATTCACGCGTCCATGGACGATGACCTCGCCGGCATTGATGAAACGGCTCCAGCCGGCGGCCGACTTTGACGTCGAAGACACGTGTCACGAGGGGAACGTCGATCTCGTGCACCTGAAGAACACGTACGAGAAGGCACACGGCCCGGCGTGGCCTCCGAAGGTTGTGCGATAGGAGATTGAAATGAGCAGGGCCGTCCGCTACGTGGAGTTGTTCATCGTCACGTTCGTCGCCGCGATTGTCATCAGCCAGTTGCCCGCGCTTGGCCAGGAAGCGCGCGGCGCCCGCGGAGGCGAGGGGCGACAGGGCCAGGCGCAGAGCTTGCCGGAGGCGCCAGCGATCGGATTTTTTGGCAGCTACCGCGTTGGGGGCGAGAAGACGGAGCCGTCGAAGCTCCCGATCATCGGCGCGTGGCGGATCGATTTCGCTCGATCCGATCCGGCGCTGAAGCTCGCGAATCGCTTCAAGGACACGGGGACGGTTATTTATACGGCGGAGCGGGGCGGCATCAAGCAGGAGGTATTTCTGTATTGGCCGCCCACGAAGGTGGACTACAAGAACGTCTTCACCGACGACGCCCGCGAGTTCTGGTTCAAACTCGACGGCAAGAACATCTACCCGAATCCGCAGGGACCGAACGGGCTGGGGCAGACCGTGGCGATGTGGTTGGTCGATCGCAACACGCTCTATCGCGAGCGCGCGACCAAAGGCGTTGTCGACGAACGCGTGATGTACCGCGTTGCGCCCGATGGCAACACGCTCGTCTGGAGCAACTTCAACGCAGAGGGAAACAGCGGGCATCAGGTCTGGAATCGGATTCCTGTTCCTCAACGCTAACGCTTCCGTAACGTTGCGACTCAAACGGCAACCGCATTGCACGGCGCATGGGGGGGTATTTAGGATCGCTATGGCTGAAGTACTCGCTTCGTTCTCCACGCCAGTCACTGACGAGTTTGGCTCGTATTACCCGCGAGCCGTGGGTCGACTTGCCTCCGACGGTATGTGGGAAGGGTGGATTGAGTTCGTCGCCGCAGACGGCGGGAGCGACGTGCTCGTCACCCCGGTCGAAAGCCGCCAGCCTGAGCGGCAGCATCTTGCCTACTGGGCGACAGGCTTAAGTCAGGTTTACATGGAAGGCGCGCTGAACCGTGCCCGGAATCCAGTCGCGGTACGGGTTCCCGTCATCGACGAGCCAGTTTCGGATCAACCCGCGCGGCGAAGGGTGGTCGTTGAACGTGTTATTCCCAGGCCTGAGCCCGTGCTCGATCCCTTCGAGATCGGTGCACGCAACATCGACATCCTGCGTCAGGAGCTGACTGCGCTGAATCGGCCGCGGCTACTCAACATCATCTCCGCGTTCGATCTCGGGGGAGACGTTGGTGTCACACAGATGACCGACTCGCAGCTCGTCGGGTTCATCGTCGCCGCCGTGGAAACGCGTCTCTCGCGCGCGCGCTGACCTGCGATTGACGCCAGGGTTACGCCGATGCGGCGATGCCGCTTACGAGTTTGCGGCATGCGACACATCGAAAACTGATCACCGTATCGGTGTCTGCCGCAGTCACTGAATTCAGATGGAAGCAGTGCGGACAGCGTAGCCGCTGAGAAGGCGGTTCCGCCTTGATCATTCGGGTGGCGGAGGGAAACGCGATGAATGCTCCTGAGGGCGTTTCGTAGAGAAACCCTTCCGCGCGCAGTGCGTCGAGCGCCTCGCGGCACGCGCCGGCGGAGAGGTTCCACAAGCGACACGCCTGCTGAAGACTGAGTTTCAACGCCGGTATTTCGGTGAACTCACCACGAATGCGTCCGATCAATTCGCGGGACATCGGCGTCTCCTCGCAGCATCAAGAGATGTTTGTGATCGACGAGTCGACGCGTCGCAGAAGAACTGCAGCGCTGCGCAATGGTGCCACGCGCGATGGTGCGATACAAGCGATCGTGAGACGAATTGTTCTCCGCCGAATGACAAAATTGGTTGGCCGCGGGCAGTTCCCCTACTACCTGTAAGCGTTCACCGATGAGCGTTCAGGGATTGGTGGCGATGATGGCAAATGACGGCAGTAATTCCTGAGAGGAGCGTTATCACGACGACAGTCTGAGTTCCGACGCCGATGACGAAAATGTGAACGAGCAGTGCTCCGGCCATTGTCGAGGCGAGAAGAAGCACCGACACCAGCGTTGCCGAAGGCACGAGCATCAGCATGCCGCCGACGATTTCCACGAGCGC
>Ga0075428_100008214_pt1 | contig 11578 bp, 8 predicted proteins | sample RhiMetdeltSRZDD2_FD_75291 | JGI IMG/M metagenome (GOLD analysis project Ga0075428, IMG submission 75291) | Populus rhizosphere microbial communities from Tennessee, USA - Rhizosphere MetaG P. deltoides SRZDD2 | ecosystem: Host-associated > Plants > Roots > Rhizosphere > Soil | place: USA...
CCGGCTTCATCAATCGCCGCTTCGACCGGCTGCGCGATGCGTACACGCGCACGCTGACGCACACGCTGCGCTACCGTCCGGTGGTGCTGACGCTGTGGGCGATCGTGGCGGTGTTGATGGTGCCGTTCTACATGTTCTCGCAACGTGAACTGGCGCCGAACGAGGATCAGGGCGTCGTGTTCTCGATCCTTCAGACCTCCGCGAATTCCACGCTCGACCAGACCAAATTGTTCGCGGAGCAAGTCGCCGACGTGTATCGGGCGCTGCCAGAGGCCGCCAGTATCTTCCAGCTGACGTTCCCGACCGGCGGCTTCGGCGGCTTCGTCACGAAGCCGTGGAGTGAGCGGACGAAAACGACCGAACAGCTGCTCATGGAAGTCGCAGGGCCGCTGTCGCAGATTCCCGGCATCCGGGCGATTCCATTGACACCACCACCGCTGCCGGGTGGCGGCGATTTCCCCGTGGACCTGGTGATTGCCTCGGCGGCCGAGCCCGCGCAGCTTCGTGATTTCTCCGCGCAACTGGTCGCAAAGGCGTTTGCGAGCGGGCTGTTCATCTTTGCCGATGCGGACATGAAGTTCGACCAGCCGCAAACGGAAGTGGTCTTCGATCGCGACAAGCTGCGGTCCCAAGGCGTGAGTCTCAGCCAGGCGGGTCTCGATCTGTCGACGCTCGTCGGCGGTGACTACGTGAATCGATTCAGCATTCAGGGCCGAAGCTACAAAGTGATTCCGCAGGTCAAACGGACTGAACGCTTGACGCCCGACCAGCTCACCCAGATGTACATCACGGGATCGGACAACGAGCTGGTCCCACTCTCGACCTTCGCCAGCCTTCAGACCACGGCCGAACCACGCGAGCTGAAGAAGTTCCAGCAGCTCAACGCCGTGCGTATTCAAGGCGTGATCCCACCGCCGGTACCTCTCGATCAGGCGCTCGGGTTCCTCGAGAACGAGGCCCGGGCGCTCCTGCCGCAAGGGTTCACGATCGACTACGCCGGCGAGTCACGACAGCTTCGCACCGAAGGCAGCAAATTCCTGGCGACGTTTCTACTCTCCGCGGTCCTGATTTATCTCGTCCTCGCGGCACAATTCGAGAGCTTCAGAGATCCGTTCATCATCCTGGCCGGTTCTGTGCCGCTCGCTGTCTCCGGCGCTCTCGTCTTCTCGTTCCTGGGGTTCACGACCTTGAACATCTACAGTCAGGTCGGCCTCATCACGCTCGTCGGCCTCGTCGCAAAAAACGGCATCCTGATCGTCCAGTTCGCGAACCACCTTCAGGAAACCGGCGCCGACAAGCTCGCGGCGGTGATCGAAGCCGCCGGGACACGCTTGAGGCCCATCCTGATGACCACGGCCGCCACTGTCGCCGGGCATTTCCCGCTGGTCATCGCCACCGGCCCGGGTGCAGGCGCGCGCAACAGCATCGGGATCATGCTCGTCACCGGCATGATTATCGGAACGGTGTTCACGTTGTTCATCGTGCCGTCCATCTACATGCTGGTGGCGCGGCGGCGGGAGCGAACTGTTGAAGTCGACGAGCCGAGTGAGGTGGACGGGACGGCGAGAGGACTCGCGCCCATCACGCAGCCGGCGCTCCGCGGGGGAACACACGCATGATCGCGCGCTCAGCATTCGTAGCGGCGGCAACCGCGCTCGTCACCGGCTGCGTCGTGGGCCCGAACTATCATCGGCCCGACATCCAGACGCCGCGTGCGTTTCGCGGTGCCGACGCTTCGGTGTCCGACGTGGCCTCACTCGCCGAGCAGAAGTGGTTCGAGGTCTTTCAGGATCCTCACCTTCAGGAGATGATCCGGACGGCACTGGTGCGGAACCACGATATTCGTGATGCCGTCGTGCGAGTCGAAGCGGCGCGGGCGGTGCTGGGCATCACGCGGGCGGATCAGTTTCCAACTGTTGACGCGACGGCGGGCGTCACGGTCGCGCGCACGTCCGCCAGCGGCACGGTTCCGCTGCCTGAGGGCGTCGACCAGACGCGAACGTTTGGTACGGTCGGTGTCGGTCTCCTCTCGTTCGAAGTCGATATCTGGGGAAGGCTGCGCCGTGCAACCGAGGCAGCGCGCGCGGATCTGCTGGCGAGCGATGAAAACCGCAAGGCCGTGGTCACGACGCTCGTGAGCGACGTGGCCAGCTCGTACTTCAGCCTGCTGGAATTGGATACGCAGCTCGAGATTGCAAAGCGGACGCTGGCCGTTCGCCAGGAGTCGCTGAAGTTGATCGTCAGCCGCGAACGCGGCGGCCTTGGAACGCTGCTCGACGTTCGGCAGGGGGAACAACTCGTCCACGGGGCGGCCCAGGTCATCCCCGACATCGAGCGGGCGATCGAACAAACCGAAAACCAGATCAGCCTGCTGCTTGGCGGGAGCCCCGGCACGGTCGTGCGGGGTCAGGCGATCACGGCCCAGCAACCACCGCCGGCGGTCCCGGCAGGCCTACCGTCCGCGCTCCTCGAACGGCGGCCGGACATTCGCGCCGCCGAACACAACCTGATTGCTGCCAACGCGCGCATCGGTGTGGCAAAGGCGGCGTATTTCCCGCGAATCAGTCTGACCGGTCTGCTTGGGTTTCAAAGCGATCAGCTGTCCAGCCTATTCACGGGTCCGACGCGCATGTGGCAGTTCGTGCCGCAAGTGACTCAACCTATCTTCACGGCAGGCCGCATTCAATCGACGGTCCGACTTGCAACCGCGCAGCAGGAGAGTGCCCTGATTCAATACGACCGGAGCATCCAAACGGCGTTTCGGGAAGTGTCGGACGCGCTCATCCAATATCAGAAGGAACGCGAGATCAGAGCGACACGGGAGCTGCTCGTCGCCACCTTGCGCGATCGTGCGCGAATGTCGTACGTCCGCTACGAGGGCGGGATCGACACGCTCCTCAACGCGCTCGACGCCGACCGCGATCTTTTCGAGGCTGAGTTGGGCCTCGCCCAGACACGCCGGAACGAGCTCCTGTCGCTCGTGCAACTGTATCGCGCGCTCGGTGGTGGTTGGCAGTCGTAGGAGATCGAGCGACGCCACTCTGCTTTTTCGATCTACACTTCCCACCGCTCAATCCTTCGTCAACCGGAGGAGGAGGTTTTTATGAGAATCGTTGCGTCCATCGCGGTGACCGTGGCACTCGGGTCGGCAGCGGTCCTGGCTCAGGCGACGAAACCCCCGAAACCCACACCAGGTCCGGAGCACAAGCGGATCGCGTACTTTGCGGGACAGTGGAACTACCAGGGCGAGGCGAAAGACTCGCCGCTCGGTCCCGGCGGAAAAATGACCGGGACGGAGAATTGTGAGTGGTTCGCGGGCGGCTTTCAGCTCGTGTGCCGCAGCAAGGGCACCGGTCCAAGGGGACCTGCTACGGGCATGTCGGTCCTCGGCTACGACCCGGGCAGGAAAGCGTACACCTACTACGCGCTGTCCAGCTTAGGCGACAACATCTTCGTGCGCGGTCAGGTCCAGGACAAGGTCTGGACGTGGACTGACGAAGCGACACTCGAGGGCAAGAAAGTCAAGATCGTCGCAACCGTCGTCGAGGAAACGCCAACGTCGAGCTCGTTCAAGCTCGAAGCGAGCGTCGAGGGTGGACCAATGGCCGTCATCGAGCAGGGGAAGTCCACCAAGGTGGGCAAAGGCACGTAGCCTCGGGGTCGAAGACTACCGCTCGTGGCGATCCGGCATGGGCGACGCGTGCTCGTTGCGCGCGATCGCCCAGGACGCGAGTGCGCCGGCAATCACTATCACGACTCCGAAGGCGCGGGCGTCTCCCAGTAGCCACACAGCCAACAGTCCACAGAAGACCGTTCCCAGCGCGGCACCGATCGCACTGTTGCCGCTCACCACTCCTCTGCTCACAGCTGCCTCCTCAGGTGCGCAGTGCCTGTGCAAGCCCAGCACCCACTCAAAACGCAGCAAAGTGGCCGGTTTTGGGGATCAACGGGCGCGCGGCCTGGGGGTTTTTCCCGAGTCGCTGCGAAATAACACGCGCTCCGGCGAGTCCGATGTGCCACCTTAACGAGCCGCAAGGATTTGGTTAGGATTTGAACGCCGAGAGGGGGACGGAATGGACGTTCGTCTGATCACGAGTCAAGGCGTCGAGGACCGGTCCCGCGACGAACTCGCCGCACTGCTCGCACGTGATACCGGATTGATCTGGGTCGACATCCCCAAGTGTGAAGAAGAAGATGCGCGCACGCTGCTGGACGTCTTCCGCTTTCATCCCCTGGCGGTCAGGGACTGCGTCGAGCGCAATCGCGTGCCGAAGGTGCACGGCTACGGCGATCACGTGCTGGTGGTGCTGCATGCTCCCGAGCGCGGGCAGCGCGGTCACGTCCACTACATTGAACTGGACCAGATGATCGGGCGGAATTATCTGGTGACCGTCCATGGTCCCATCAACCCGGCCGTCGATCCCGACGTGCCGCTGCGTGAGACGCGGGCCGTCTACGCGCGGATCGTGGCAGGACGGTTCCGGCCGCAGTCCGCCTTCGCTCTATCGCACGCCATCGTCTCTGCGCTGACCCGCCATCAGGAGGCCTACGTCGAGACCATGACTCGCGACGTGTGGCAACTCGAACAACGGGTTACCGGCGGGGACGTCGGGGATCCTGCAGTGTTCCTCAACGACTTGTTTCTTGCGCGGCACGGCCTGCTCTCTGTCCGAACCATGGCCGCCCTTGGCGGAGCGATCTACGGGCGGATGGCGGGCCTCACCCGGATCCCGCCCGGCGGGGAAATGCTCCTGGCCGACATCATCGATCAGTTCGAGCGGGTCCGCAGCGTGGCCGACAGCGAGAAAGAATACCTGCAGGGGGTTATCGAGTTCTATCAGACCGTTCTCACGATCAACGCCGCGCTGGTCGGCCAGGCGCAGAACACCGAAGTCAAACGGCTCACCGAGGCGAGCTACACGCAGAACGAAGAGATCAAGAAGATCTCCGCCTGGGCCGCGATCTTCTTCGCGCCGACCCTCATCGGCACGGTCTACGGCATGAATTTCGATCGCATGCCGGAACTGCACTGGAGGTTCGGCTACCCGTCCGCTCTGGTCCTGATGGTCCTGATGTCCGTTGGGCTGTACATCATATTCAAGCGGCGACAATGGCTGTAGCCGCGCTCTACTCTCCGCGCAGCGCGATAACGGGATCGACCTTCGTCGCGCGGCGCGCGGGAATGTAACTCGCGAGCAGCGCGACCAGCACGAGAAACATCGAAACGGCGCTGAACGTTGCCGGATCGAACGGGCTCACGTTGTAGAGCAGCCTTCTCGCCAGCGGCATGCCCGACGCCGCAAGCACCAGTCCGAGCACCACCCCGATCCCCGCCAGAAGGAGTCCCTGACCAACCACGAGCTTGAGAACGGATGCCCGGCTGGCGCCGAGCGCGATCCGCACACCAATCTCCTGCGTGCGCTGCGACACCGAATAGGACAACACACCGTAGACGCCGACCGAGGCCAACAGCAATCCGACCACGCCAATCGTCCCGAACACCCATCCGTAGAGTCCGTACTGCCAGAAGCTCACGCGCCGTACGTCCTCCAACGTTCGAATCCAGTAGACCGGGATGTTCGGGTCGGACGCGCGGATCGCTTCGCGGGCGGCGGCCGTGATCGAGGCGGGATCGCCAGCGACGCGAATCGTCAGCCCAGTGCTCAGCAGCTCCTGATACCCGTAGGGGACGAATGCCGCCGGGCTCGCCTGGCTCTCGCTCGGATCGACACCAAACAGGTGGAGATCGGGAGCGACGCCGATCACCGTGAACCAGTCGCGCGAATCATCGTCGTTCGCAAGGCGGAACCGGCGGTCGATCGGATCGGCGTTGGGCCAGAAGCGGTTGGCCATGGTTTGATTCACGATGGCCACGGGGGTGCGGGACCAGCCTTCCGCGTCGGTGAAGTCCCGTCCACGGATCACTTTGACGCCAAGGACCCGATTGAGATGCGGGGTAACGCCCGTGAATGAGATGCGCGACCCCTCGCCCCGCTCGATCGCGCGTCCCTCGATCTCGACGTCTCCCCCGCCGCCGCCACCGGAGATCGGAATCAGGTTCGACGCAAACGCGGCCTCGACGGCTGGCAGGGCTTCGATGCGGCGCATGATCTCATCGACTCGTCTCAGCTTTGCGCCCTGCGGTTCGTACGCCTCACCCGTCATGTAAAACCGCATCGTCATCTGCCGGCTCGAATCGAAGCCGAGTTGAAAGCTGTCCAGATTGACGAACGTCCGCACGAAGAGGAACGCGCCCACGAGTGCGACCAGTGCGAGCGACACCTGCGCGACAACGAGGGAACTGCGCAACCACGATCGGCCCGCGCTATTGCCGCGCGTTCCTTCCTTGAGACCATCGTGCAGCTCTCCGCGGGACATCTGCAGCGCTGGAAACAAACCGAATACCAAGGCCGTGGAGATGGCAATGCCGACGGCGTAGGCGAGCGATCGCCAGTCGACCCGCCACTGGATGTAGTACGGCACTTGGTCCACAGGAATCATCGACGATATCAGTCGCGTACCGATTTCGGCGAGGACGATGCCGAGAGGAACGCTCGCGACGCCGAGTACCACGCTTTCGGTGAGCAAGTGCCGAATGATGCGTCCGCGGCCGGCACCAATTGCCGCGCGCACGGCAAGCTCGCGGCGGCGTCCCGCGGCGCGCGCGAGCAGCAGGTTGGCCACATTCGAGCACGCGATGAAGAGGACGAGCGTCACACCGGCCATCATCAGGCCGAGCACCAGCGGCACTTCGTCAGGAAGGAAGGCTTGGCGAAGCGTCCGTGTATGCGCGCTCCAGCCTTCGTTGGTCGCCGGATAGTCACGCGCCAGCCGCGCGGCAATCGCGTTCAGTTCCTCGAGCGCTCGACCAGCCGTCACGCCCGGCTTCATCCGCCCGAACGCGAACAAGTACCGGGCATCGCGGCGGTCCTTGGTCGTCGTCGGCTCGAGCGGTATCCACAGGCGCTGGTTCTCCGGAAAGGCGAAGTTCGGCGGCATGACGCCGATCACCTCGTGCGGCTTTCCGTTGACGAGGATGCTGCGGCCCAGCACGTTGGGATCGGCCTGGTACCGGCGGTGCCAGAGAATGTCGCTCAAGATGACCACGCCGGCGGCATTCGGCCGATCGTCATCGGCGGTGAAGCCGCGGCCGAGCACCGGGGACACGCCGAGCAGTGGAAACAGATCCCAGGAGATCGCCGCTCCCAGGTGCCGCTCGGGCTCGCTGACGCCGTCCGCGACGGTGAGCGCTCGGCCCGCCGTGGCCGCGATCGACGTGAAGAGAGAGGTGGCTTCCTCCCAATCCCTCATGTTGAGAAACGAGAGGCCGGCTTCGTCGCCCGCGCGCTGATTCTGTTCGCCCAGGACCAGGATGCGATCAGGGTCCCTGTACGGGTAGGGCTTCAGCAATACGCCGTCGATGATGCTGAAAATGGTGGTATTGAGGCCGATACCGAATCCCAGACAGAGGATGGCCACCAGCGCGAATCCCTTGCTGCGCCAGAGGCTTCGAATCGCATAGCGGACGTCCTGTGGGAACATACGTCGTTAGACGAGGGCTGAGCAGGTAGCGATCAAAGAGGTTCCCCGGTCTCAGGTTTCCGGGGGTAAACTGTGCCTCCTACAGATGACAGGAGGATGGTATGAGGTACTTGTCGTTGGCCTTCGCTGCAGTGATCGGGCTGACCGTCGCCTCGCCGGGTGCTGCGCAGGATCCCATCAAATCTAACCCCGACGTGTACAAGCTGGTCTTTGAGAACGCGAGCGTCCGCGTTCTTCGTGTCGCGGTGAAGCCTGGCGGCAAGACCACCATGCACGAACATCCCGACACCGTTATCGTGGCCCTTTCGAACGCGAGGGTGAGATTCACCGGAGCCGACGGCAAGCCGGTCGAGGTCCCACTGAAGGCGGACGAGGCGACGTGGGCCCCAGCCGAGAAGCACATGGGCGAAAACCTCGAGAAGGCGCCGGCCGAGGTCCTGTTGGTCGAGTTGAAGGGTACGAAGCCGGGGACGGCGACCATTCCAACGAACCGCCCCGACATGACGATCACGCCGGTCTTCGACAACCCTCGAGTGATGGTCTACAAGGCCGTGACAGGAGCGAAGTTCCACGAGGCGCCGGGCAGCACGCACGACTTCGATCAGATAGTGATCGCGCTGCAGGACAGCAAGGACGTTTCCGTCAACGTCGAAGGCAAGACCAAGACTGAGTGGAAGCGTGGTGATGCGCTCTTCATCGGGCGTGGCCAGAAGCACGAGTCGAAAAGCACCGGCGCGAAGCCGATGGACGTGATCGTGGTGGCTGTCAAGTAGCCTCAACCCGTAACGCTTGACACCGCCTGCGGGCGACGGATCTTCATCAGCGAAACAAGCGCGGGGCGAACTCCTTGAAGCAGCGGCGCCAAGTGAGCCACTCGTGCGCGGTGCCCGGCGACTCGTAGTAGACGTTCTTGATGCCGGCTTGCGTCAGCTGCTCGCTGAAGGCCTTCGTGCCCGGCCCTTCCGCCGATCCGATGCCTAGGAAGAGGAGCTTCATTTTCTTGTTGAACACGCCGGCATCGGCGAACACGCCGCCGTTGGAGGTCTTCGGATCGAATCCGCCGCGGCCGCCGCTGCTTCCGCTGAAGCCACCGATATAAGCGAACTTGTCGAGATGCGCGAGCGCAGTGCCGAACGTTTGCGCGCCACCCATGGACAGGCCGGCCATCGCCCGGTTTTCGCGCCCCGGCGTCACCCGGAAGCTCCGCTCGACCATGGGGATCAGATCGGTCAGCATCATTTCTGTGAAAACCGAACTCGCTAACGACCCTCGCCCACCACGACCGGCACCGACGGCGCGCCCTCCTGGCGTCGTGCCAGGGGGTGGCGGTGGCTCGGGGACGGCCTGGGTGATCGAGCCACGAGCGAAGTACAACGCCGCACTCTCGCCCGGCTTCACCGCGTTCAGGTTGTCCATGACGATGATCATGGACTTGGCCTTTTTCTCCGCGATCAAGTTGTCCATGATCACGTCCACGTGCCCTTGAACATGCCACCCTTGTTCGTTCTCTCCCCAGCCGTGCAGCAGATACAGCACCGGGTACTTTGCCTTGCTGTTGGTGTCGTAGTCCGGCGGCGTGTAGATGTACGCCCGCCGCCAACTCCCAGTCACCGTGGAGTAGTACCACCGCTGACGCACCTGCCCGCGTGGGACGTCTTTAAGGCTGTGATAATCGGCGTCCGGCTCGGGCACTTCGAAGGCGCTGTTGTAAAAGCCTGACCCGAAGAAGGTACGTGTCGCCGGGTCGGCGACCACCGCACCGTCGATCGAGAGCGTGTAGTAATGGAAGCCGACCACTTGCGGTGTGGTCGTCGCGTACCAAAGTCCGTCAGGTCCTTTGCTCATGTCGAACCCCGGACCGAGCCGAACTCTGACTTTCTGCGCATCGGGGGCGGCCACCCGAAAGATGACGCGGTTGTCGGGATAGACGCAGGGATACGGCGCGCCCGGAATGTTCAGCACACTCGGTTTGCAGTCCGCCGGAGGTTGCCCCCAAGCGCTGGGACCGAGACACAGACAGGCGCACGCGACGAGTAGTGCAAGGGTCTTCTGCTTCACACGGCCTCCCACTGTGGCGGTGGACGATAGCACTCGGTGTTCAGTCCAGACAACACAAAAATCGATAATCTAATATCCTTGCGAGCGCGAGACGCGAACCATGGAGACAAAGGCGTGTCGATGAACGCATCCGATCGACGGTCGTTCCTGGCGAGCCTCGGCCGCACGGGCGCGCTCGCCATCGCGGGATCGTGGCTGCCGTCGATCGGTTACGCGCAGGTCTCTCGCAGCTCCGCACGCGTGCTGCTCCGCCGAGCACCTGGCCGCGGCGACCTCGACCGGCGTGTGCTCGGGTCGTTTCTCGAACACCTCGGCCGCGCCATCTATACAGGAGTGTACGAGCCCGGGTCTCGCCTCGCGGATGCGAAGGGCTTCCGCGCCGACGTTGCGCGCGAAGTCAAAGAGCTCGGCGTGCCGATCGTTCGCTATCCGGGAGGCAATTTTGTCTCCGGCTACAACTGGGTCGACGGGGTCGGTCCGAAGACGCAGCGGCCCGTGGTGCTCGATCGTGCCTGGAATTCGCTCGAGACGAACCAGTTCGGCACGAACGAATTCCTCGAGTGGTGTGCTGTGGTGGGTACCGAGCCGCTGCTCGGATTGAACTTCGGCACTGGGACCGTCGAGACGGCGGTGGCCTATGTGGAGTACTGCAACCTCGCGCGCGGCACGCGCTGGAGCGAGCTCAGACGTTCGCACGGGTTCGATCGGCCGCACAACGTCCGCTACTGGTGCCTGGGCAACGAGATGGATGGACCCTGGCAGATCGGCCAGCTGCAAGCGCGTGAGTACGGTCGGAAGGCGCGCGATGCGGCCAAGCAAATGCGGGTGATCGATCCGGATTTGCAGCTGATCGCGTGCGGCTCGAGCGGCACGTTCATGCCGACGTACCTAGTCTGGGATCGCGAGGTCCTGGAGGAATGCTACGACCAGGTCGACGGCATCTCGCTTCATGCCTACTACGGCAACACGAAGGAGTGGTCAGGCAACAGCACCGCGCGCTTTCTCGCCATGAACCTGGACATGGATCGCCAGATTCACGAGATCGCCGCGGTCTGCGACTACGTGCGCGGACTGCAGCGGTCGAGCAAGCGACTCTGGCTGTCGTTCGATGAGTGGAACGTCTGGTACCGCGCGCGCGACACGCAAGCGACTGACGGCCATCGCGCCGCCGCACCGCATCTGCTCGAGGAGGTCTACAACCTCGAGGACGCGTTGCTCGTCGGCGGCTTCATCAACACGCTGCTGCGCAATTCGGATCGCGTCCGCGTGGCGTGCCTCGCACAGCTTGTCAACGTAATTGCACCGCTCGTGACGAACGAGACCGGCGTGCTGCGCCAGACGACGTACTATCCCTACGGTTGGGCACTTCGTTACGCGCGCGGCCGTGTACTCGATTTCCGCGTCGAGTCGGACACCTATCAAATCACGGCGGACGGGCTGCAAGCCGATTTCGCCCGAAACACGAGCGTGCCATTCGTCGATCTCGTTGCGACGATCGATGACCCTGCGGGGCAAGCCGCCGTGTTCATGCTCAATCGCGATCTGAACGGCGAGCGCGACGTCGTGCTCGAGTGGGAGGACATCGCGCCGACCCGCGTACTGCAGTGCGAGACGCTGACGGGGCCCGATCTCAAGGCGGTCAACACGTTCGCGGAGCCTCTTCGCGTCGCACCGCAGCGGCTCGATCCTCCCGCCGCGGGCAGCCGGATGACATTCAAGCTGCCGCCGCGCTCGTACACTGTGGCGCACCTGGCACTTAGGGCATAACGAGTGGGAGCAGCCATCTCCGAAACCTGACGAGATAGGAACCACTCCCAGTGATAGACCTCGTCGATCGGGCAAAGCAGGCAACGGAGGAACCGATGGGATGGGCGAAGGTGCTCTTGCTGGTCGCAGCCGCGGGCCAAGCCGCGCAACTGCCACCGCCTTTTCCGAGGCCAGGGACGACACTCGTTCTCGAGAACGATGTGGTGGCGGT
>Ga0075428_100008216_pt1 | contig 11577 bp, 11 predicted proteins | sample RhiMetdeltSRZDD2_FD_75291 | JGI IMG/M metagenome (GOLD analysis project Ga0075428, IMG submission 75291) | Populus rhizosphere microbial communities from Tennessee, USA - Rhizosphere MetaG P. deltoides SRZDD2 | ecosystem: Host-associated > Plants > Roots > Rhizosphere > Soil | place: USA...
GCGTTCCTCGAGTCAGCCAGGCTGGGCAAGCCAGTTGCCATACGTCCTAAGGACCGTTGAGTGAATTTTGGCGCCACGTAACTAGACAATCCCGCATGCCTCGGCTACACTTGCGACATTCTTTTTTGGAGGCGCATCGATGGATGTTCACACCACAGACGATACTGTTACTCGCCGAATGAGGGCGATGGCGGATCGTGTTTCAAAGATGAAAGAGCATGACTTCTATTTTTACAATCAGCCTGTGACGGAAATTTTGGATGGGATGAAGGTGCGTGTCAACGGGCGGGTGATGGGAATGTACGCTTCTTATAGCTATCTGGGTCTGGTGGGACATCCGCGGATCAACGAAGCTGCGAAGAAAGCCATCGATACGTATGGTACAGGTACGAACGGGGTGCGTACGCTGGCCGGGACCCTAACAATTCACAACGAACTCGAAGAGACCATTGCGAACTTCAAACATACCGAGGCGGCCGTTACCTACTCGTCGGGGTATGCCACGAACCTGACCGTAGTCTCCACCATGATGGGACGCGGCGATTATGTTTACTCGGATAAATTAAATCATGCTTCGATCGTGGATGGTTGTTTGATGTCTGGCGCGGAGTTCCGGCGCTTCCGCCATAATGACATGGAGCATCTTGAAAACCTGCTCAAGAATGCGCCAGCGGACGTTGCCAAGATGGTCATCGCGGATTCTGTCTTCAGCATGGACGGTGACATTATTGACTTGCCGAAAATGGTGGAATTATGCAGGAAATACAATGCCTGGCTGATGATCGATGAAGCGCACTCTGTGGGTGTGTTGGGCGAAAAAGGCACAGGTATCGAGGAGCATTTCAACCTGTATGGCGCCATTGATATCAAAATGGGTACATTGAGCAAAACCATTCCATCGGTAGGTGGGTATGTGGCCGCAAATAAGGAACTGGTTGCGTACCTGCGCCATGCCAGCCGCGCTTATATTTTCTCCGCGGCGTTGCCGCCTGCGCAAGCCGCGGCTGCAAACGAAGCTTTTAAGATCATTCTCGATGAGCCCTGGCGGATCGAACGGCTCAACCAGAATACTAAACAATTTATCGGTGGCCTCAAAAGCATGGGCTTCGATACTATGTTGACCGAGACGGCGATCGTCCCGGTATTGTGTGGTGAGGATGAAACCGCTTTCGCGCTGACGAGCGAAGCGCAACACAATGATGTATTTGTATTACCCGTTGTTTCACCGGCCGTGCCGGAAGGTCAGGCGCGCCTGCGCGCGACCGTCACCGCCGCGCATGAACCCAGTGAGATCGAGCGCGCCATGGATGTGATCGGTGAAGCCGGGAAGAAGTTGGGGATAATCAAGTAGATCGTAGAGCTTGACAAATGAGAGAATAAGGGCGCGTAGGCTGAAGGCCTGCGCGCTTTTTGTTCGTCAAGATTCTTTGATTTGATAGAGCAGATTATCTTCCACTTTATACAGCAGGGGAGCGACTTGAATCTTTGGATACCTTAAGCGTAAGCGTTTGGCTTCGCTGATGACAAAGTCTATTTCGTTGCCGATTTCAAACATTGGGGCAAATTGATTGAAGTGCTGTTCGGCCCATTCCCGATCCCAGCCGGCATTTTCGACCAGCCCGCTGATAAAAACATTTTTGCGCGCTATGAGGTTCACCATGCCGCACTGGTTATGACCGATCAAGGCGATGCTCTTTACGCCTCCGACTGCAATGGCGTAGGAAACTTTGAACTCACTGTAGCGCAAGTTGGCTCCTCCGGCACGGATGATGAATGCAAAGTTATCTGGGATATGTAAATGCTTGCGATTGTCCATGCACATGCCGATAAGTAACTGCGCCTGGGTGTAGTTTGCATATTCACGATCAAGATTGTGGTATTCGAGCAAAAATCCTATAGGTGTATGGCGGTGTTCAGGGAAAATATCTTCGGGTGAAGTGACAGCAACAAGACGGTACATTTGAATTCTCCTGAAATGATTATAAACAAAAAAGAGACCAGACAATTCATGCCTGATCTCTTGCTTCTATTCTGTTTTTCGCTACCTTGCCAGCCCAACCACGAAACTCAGCACCCTCCAATACAGGTTGTACAAAGGTTGCGGCCAGCTCTTCTGTGGCAAAATCGGCGGGAAGGACGACGAAACGTTCTCGTCAAAATAATTGTCTGCGCCACTGGTATCCCAGATGATATCGAAGCCTTTTCCCAACATGTCCTTCACAAACGGATCCGCGTCATAGCCATTGTTTTCATAGATATTATCGTGAGCGTACACATGTTCAGGGTTGGGGCCCACGTCAATTTCGTTGGTGGCGAAGCCGATGGTCAGATTGAAGACGGCCAGTCCACCCGTCTTGTTGCCTTTGATGGTGTTGTTATAAATCTCCACCTCGTCCGCTGCCAGGATCAGTATACCTGTACCGGGTGGTATCAACGACTGTGAAGTGCCCGGCTTCGCAAAATTTTCTCCGTTGTTATTTTCGACCGTGTTGTTGTATACCTTTGTGTACAGCGATACCTTCGAGGGCAGTTGCGGCAGAAGGTCTACAAAGATGCCCACGGTATTATCGTGGCCAACATTGTTATATATTTCGCCATTGACCGTGTTTTCCAATTCAATTCCGATCACGTTGCCGTACGTCAGAGTGTCGCGGATGATCACGTTTTCAGATTTGCCTGCATAGATCGCGGCGTCATTCATCAGCGTGGCTTCGATACGCTCCATCACCACATCCGTGCAGCGCACAGGATAGACGCCATAGACACCCGTGTTTTCGATATATAAGTCATGCAGGTATACACCCGTGGCGCCTTCCACCAACACGCCGTTCGATGTGTAATTTTTCACCGCAAAGTTAGCCATCTCGAAGTTGTTGCCTGATGCGATCACACCATCTGAACGGGTCCCTTCGCCCTCCAGCACGGGCCACTCGCCTTCCTCGTTCGGGATGCCAATCAGTTTGACATCGCTCCAATCCAGCACCACCGCTTCGTAATAGATGCCATACGGGACTTCAATCGTATCGCCCGGACCGGAACGATCAATCGCCGCCTGCAAGGTCTCATTTGGCCCCATGCGGACAACCGCCGGCTCATGCGCAGGGACGCCTGGACCTGATCCCTCGACATTGAACTGTTTGACGACCTCACGCGCCGGGTTGGCTACCTGCTCCACCACCGGCAAGCCCGATGGCACAGATTGCGGAACCGCAGGCAACGCGCTTTCATCGGTGAGCGCATATAGGAACGCGACCACGTCTTCCTTTTCCTGGGCGCTCAACTCAAAGGGTACGATCTGGCGGTCCACCTCAAAACCAGACTCGCGTCCACCGCCTTTGGAGTAGAAGTCGATCACTTCTTCGAGCGTCGCAAAGGCACCGTTATGCATATACGGTGCGGTCAACGCGATGTTGCGGAGCGTGGGCGATTTGAAGGCGCCATCCTTGCCATCCCTGGCGATAGCGGCGCGTCCCGCATCATGTAACTCACCATCGAGATCGGGTACGCCGGTGACAAAGAAATTGTCATTGCTGAAGGTGGGCGCGGCGTGACATTCAAAACAACGCGTTGCCGCCGAACGGAAGAGGTTCAGGCCGCGGCGTTGTTGCGCGGTGAGTGCATCGAATTGACCGGCAGCGTATCGATCAAACGGACTATCTTTGCTTACCAGTGTGCGCTCGAAGGCGGCGATGGCCGATTGCGCATTTTCGATGGTGACCGAGTCTGCTCCACTGTTATAAGCCTGGTTGAAGAGGTCAACATAAGTTGGAATCTCTTTCAGTCGTGTAAGGATCTCTTCATCGGAACCAGCCATTTCATTTTCGGCATGTAGCGGCACCGACATCTGTTCTTCGAGAGTAGCGGCGCGCCCATCCCAGAACAGCGTAGTCTCATAGCCCGCATTCCACAAGCTCATGGAGTTGCGGGGTAGCGGACTGCCATCTAAGCCGTTGGCAGTTTGAAGTCCATCGCTAAAGCCGAGGCTGGGGTTGTGGCAGGTGGCGCAGGATATATCCAGGTCTTTGGAAAGGATTGGGTCAAAGAATAATAGGCGACCCAGTTCTGCCTGTTCAGGAGATGTTTCACCGTTCAAAGCCGGGAATTCACGTTGCAGGCCGCTATGGGCTGGCAGCACACTACTTGCACCCGCTCCCCATTTATCCTGGGGCAGGACTTCATCGTAGGGCAAGGGTTTGAACGCAGCGTAGAGAATGCCTAGGAGCGCAAGCAGGCCCAGGCCCAGAAAGATGCGTTTCATCCAGGTTTTCATTTCTCCTCCAATGTAAAGAACGTCCCGCAGGTTGTCCGCAATCAAATCTTCCGAGAGTCCAAACCTGCGGGATGGTTTATTTTAGTGTCATCAAGTACGCCACCACCGCGGAGAGTTCGTCGCTGGTGAGGTCTTTGCCAAAGTTGGTGGGCATGGTATCCATAAAACCTTCCACCAGATAATCCTTCGGCGCGAGAATCGAGATCTCAAGATATTCCTCTGCACTGTATCCCTCTATACGATTCGCAGCGCGTGTGGCGATGCCAGCCAGCGAAGGACCAATTACCACCGTGTCGGGTGTGAGGGCATGGCACTGCGCACAACGCAGTTTAAAAACATCCTGCCCCTGTTGTTGGGTGGCATCCAATGTGGGGGTGGCTGAGGATTCAGACGTGGCGGAGCAAGCCGTCAGTATCAGGGCGGCGAAGGTCAGACAAAGAACTACATATTTCATGCCAGGGGTTCCTTAAAACGAAGTCGGCAAATTATACGATACTCACGCGTTTTCCCGGTTTTCTAGTTTGTAAGTTCGGCCCAGCATCCCCTGTCAGACAATCGATTCCAAATCTTTTGCAAGTAGTTGCCTGTCCTCTTCATCTTCGATCTGTTCCAGCATTTCGTGCGCTTTTTCAAAGTGTGTTTTCATGATGACACGATTGTTCACGATCATCTCGGCGCGCGCCAGGGCTTCGTAAGCGTAACCTTTATAAAAGGCAGAGAGTCCCTGTGCATACTTCAACGCCTGCAAGCCGTAGGTTCGCGCGTTGTGGGGCTGTTTGAGAAGGCAATAGACACGCGAGACCTGCCAATACCCAACCGACAAATTTTCAGGGCGGACATCATCGCGCTGTGTCCAATGCCAGAGGGAAGCAATCGCCGTATGAAGCATAGACAAGTTCTCTTCGGTGGAGCGGTTTCCATCCTTTTCTATGTACTCCCAGGTCTTGTTAAAGCAATGTGCCGAGAAATGCCTGTGTGACTGCTGAATGTCAAAATTCGGTGTATCCACCATATGATCCTTTTCTGTAAGGTGAGTTTTATATACCCGCGCGTCCTAACCATCGACGCGGTGGGACTGACTGATTTGCCAGTGGAACTATTTGGAGAGTTTTACCAATTGAGGTCTTGAATTGGGGACGCGCTTGATCTCGCCACGCGCCTCCAGATCCAGTTTGACAGTGGTCACGTACCACATGACCGAACCATTAAATGAATGACCCACCTGTTTTTCGACTGCACGCGATAAGTTCATGAAAGATATTTCCTTCTGTGTATGCAATGTGGAAAGGATGGCTTTCCGAATAATTTCATATTTTTCCTTGTTGATATTCACTCCCTGTTTCTTCTCAGGATGCATCGTGCGGATCATATCTTTCATTCAAACCTCCTCTTGTTTGATGAAAACTCTCAACACTTGCATTGCGGTGAATTGCAAGCGGATACGCAAAGGACCGGTTGTAGTTTGACTGGATGCCGCTGTGAATGGTGATTTTAGACCAAAATTTTACTCCCAACCCCGCACCTTGGTGGGATTAACGCGGATCGCCACGGAATATTCCTGCGCGAATTGTTCTGAGGTCGCGTTCAGATCGCGGAGGCCGCCTTTATATTTTCGCACGTAAGCCCGGATTCGATTCGCCGGTGGACTATCACTGTCAAGCGTGGCTGTGCCGGTGAAGATGATCAAGCGCTTTTCGCCTTTATCATCCTCGGTGTTGAAATGCAGAGATACATTTGGGTTCTTTTGGATATGTTTCAGCTTATGGGCTTTTGCCTGGCTGAAGATCAGAAATGAATTATTATCCCAGATAAACCAGACGGGTTTTGGCTGGGGCGTTCCTGTAGAGTCAACCGTAGTGAGCCAGATAAAATATTCTTTCTTAATGTGTTTGATGCCGAAGCGTCCAAATTTGGTGTTGAAATTGAACATATTACGCGCCTGCTCTTATCCGCTCAGCCACAATTTCCGCGATATCCTTGACCTGGATATCGCCGCCATCTGCCCTGGATGCATCCGTTAACATGGAGAGGCAGAACGGGCATCCTACCGCAACTGTATCGGCACCCGTTCCCTTCGCTTCATGGAAGCGAGCCGTGTTGACGCGCATAGTGCCATTTTCCTCCTCTTTCCACATCTGTGCGCCTCCTGCGCCGCAGCAAAAGGATTTCGCTGAATTACGCGGCATTTCAATCACTTCTATACCGGCTGAGTTCAAATCAGCGCGTGGCGCATCGAAAATCTTGTTGTGTCTGCCTAAATAACATGGGTCATGGAAGGTGACCTTCATGGTATCGCCATCGATGTTCATAGAAATCTTTCCCGCGCCGACGAGTTCGTTGATCAATTGTGTGTGGTGAATCACTGTGTAATTTCCACCAAAGGCTGGATATTCATTCTTGATCGTGTGCAAACAGTGGGGACAAGTCGTTACGATCCGCTTGGGCGCGACCTCATTCAAGATTTCCACATTTTGAGAAGCCAGCCCGAAAAAGATATCTTCCCGACCGGCGCGGCGTGCCGAGTCGCCGTTGCAGGCTTCGTTTTTGCCAAGCACAGCGTAATTGACCCCAGCCGCGGTCAAAATCTTCGCGAAGGCCTGCGCGGTCTTCTGGGCACGTGCATCGGTGGCCGGCGCGCATCCAACCCACCAAAGGATTTCAGGTTCCGCGTTTTGTTCAATGGTCGGAACATTCAACCCCTCCGCCCATTTCATACGATCCGCTTGCGAAACATTCCAAGGATTGGCGTTGCGTTCCATACCTTTGAAGGCATTTTCCAACTGTTTCGGAAAGTTGCTTTCCATCATCGAAAGATTTCGGCGAATATCCAGAATATCGCGCATGGGTTCATTACCCACCGGGCAAATGTCAACACAGGCACCACAAGCTGTACACGCCCACACAGCTTCTTCGGTAATCAAATCCAGCATTGGCACATCCGTTGTGCCTTCCTTCAAGTGATACCGTTTGTTAACTTCCAACGCGGCTGGCGAGAGGACCTTCCCGGTGTTATAAGCTGGGCAGACCTCCTGACAACGGAAACACTGGATGCAGGCATAACTATCCATGATCTGTTCCCAACCCAGGTCACTCATCTTTGCCGCGCCGAACTGCTCGATGGACTGGTCATCCAGGTTAACGTAGCTCAATTGCCCGATGGACTTGCGTTCCGGTTTCAGCCCAAAATTCAACGGCGCAATGAACAGATGAATGTGCTTGGAATAGGCAAAATACGGGAGAAAGGCAAATACGACGCCGATGGATATCCACCACGCCACATGCTCGCCCAGGTGGATCGCACTTGCGTCCCACCCGGACCAGAAGCCTGATACTGTCGAAATGATCGGTTGCCAGCCGTCAGTCTGTCCGGTCCCTGCCAGATAAAAGGACTCTTCCAACATGCGCATGAAATTGTGCGTGAAGAAAGTCGCGGTGACGATGGCCGAGTCGCGCAGGATGCCTGTCCGGGCTTTGGGATTCAGCAACGTCGTATCACGAGTGGAGAGTGTAGGAGGCTTAAGCACATACCGGCGAAACGATAGAGACAGCATGCCCACCATGATCGCCACACCCATAAAGTCCGCCAGTAAACGGTAAACATCACCGAACCAGCCCATGTTGTAAAGAATTTTGAATCGGGTATACCCATAGATCAAATCCGATAGGTTGATGAGCAGGTACGTAAAGAAGCCCCAGCCGATGAATGCATGCAAGAGACTTGGCACCAGCCTCAACCGGAAAACCGGCTGAAAGAAAACGGTTTTCACAATCAAGTCACTCATTCGTTTCGGGAGCAGCGCCCAATTGACTTGCCCCTGTCCGCTCGAGATTTGATTGATGATGCGCATCGTGCCCTGATAGGTGAGATAAAACGACACAATTATTACCAGAGCAAAGATGATTTTTTCGACGAGAGTGAGCATGTCAACTCCAACAACCTTTCTCTCCATTTCAGGCTGTTCGATATCGATGAAGTGTATGGGAGAAGAGGGGAAAGGGTGAGGTAGATTAGGGTTAGTTTAGCACAAAAGACAAAAGCGGAGCAGTTACCTCCGCTTCCGCTTTTTTGAGTAAAAGTCTTTTCAAAATTTATTGGCTTATTTCGTTCACATATTCCACCGCGCCGACGCAAGCTGGTGAAAGATGAGATGAAACATTCTCCCAGGTAAATTCCTGATTCGCAATCTGGGTCACATCCAGTGCATCGCCTAAACATCCGGGCCCGGCATTGTAATTGACGAGCGTAAACTTCCACAGGTCCTCATATGTTGCAGACTCGCCCGGCGCGCCGCCGGTGAAGTTCCTTACCAACTGTCCTGCCTGCCCACAGTTGGCAAGCATCGTGTGTGCAAATACCGTGATACTGAATCTGGCGCGCTCCAGATCGATGCCCAACGGACAGGCATCACAATCTGCGTTGACAGCACTGATCAGAGCCAGCCGGATGTATTTTTGTTGATCTTCCTCCAGCCCCAAATAACCATTCTTGCATTGACTAGAATCCATCACTAGCGGACAAAACTGGAAAAAGAAAGGCGGGTTCCAAAGGAAGGTGGTATCTGCACCGTGTTCGGTCAGTTGACCTAAACCAATATCACTCTTCAGGCTGGTGCCGGGCCAGAACTGACTTTCGATGGCGAAGAGATTCTTCAACAAATGGGCCGGGACGCCAGAATCCTTTGCCACGTTCAGAATTAGATCATCAAATTGATTCTGCCAGGTTGTTACTTCTCCACGTGCCAATTCCATACCACAGGCTGATGCCACGTCCTCGCCCAACAATCCGCGATCTGGACACGAACTTGCATCCACCAGGCCGCTACCAATCAATTTTGCGGCAAGATACGTGTATGGTACATCGGTGCCAAGCCTTTCACTTTGCGTTGGAGTGCTGATCCATTCCGGTGGCCCGCCAATCGGGGGTAGGATGCCCCAATCTCTCACACAACTGGCAAGCGGTACGCCTCCCCATTGATCGCTCAACACATCCACATACCAAAAGGATTGATCGGGGTTTCCCTCGGTGCTCTGGGCAACGCGTATCAGGGCATCGAATATTTCGCTGCTATCGCCGTAACTCGAATATGCCCAGAATTGAAGCGTGAAACCATCTTCATCCGTTTGTGGGAGCCTCAATCTACAGGGCGAGCCACACCTAAAAAGCTGACCCTCATACGTGCCTTCAATGGCCGTAATAGTGTAGCCGGGGATCGGTTCAAAACCTGTTAAAACCAAAACAGGATCCGTCTCGCAAATACTAGTGGAGGCCGTGTACACCGGGCTGCAGTTTTCCAACGTGACCTGTACGACGGGTGGGGCAAGTTCGGTGGAAATGTCCTTGGTAGCAGGTTCACTTCCAACCATGACAACATAAAACCCCTTGCACAATCTTGTATCGATTTGTATGCAGGGTCCTTGTTCAACCCATGTCTGGTAAATATCTTCACCACAATCCACGTAGACGTCCCCGGGAGTGGGTAAGCCTTCGTGATCCACTTCTATTCTGCAGATGATGTCACCACTGCCATCCCATTCAAGCATCCACCAGAAATATTTGGTGTACTCAATGGTGACCACAGAAAATCGATCGGGGCCAGGTGGAGTTTGGGATTGCGCGGCGGCCCCTCGGGAGGTGCATACGAGAACACCTACTGCGATGCCAAAAAGCAGGCTCAGTGTTATGAGCTGTTTCCTCCACTGTATCAGAGACCTGCCGTCTTTTCTCATAAAAATTGAGCCCGCTCAGATTATAGCGGACTCGGTCGTAATTGCGGATACTTATTTTGTGCCATTTGGTTACAAACTTCGTACTATTTCTTCCCCGACTTTTTTCGAGCGGGTTTTGCAGGTCGTTTCTGAGATTGGTTTACTGGCGTCCCCTTGGCCTGAGCGGATTGTTTTTCCATTTCCTCGAGCAGTGTAAGATCCTGATTCAAGTTGCGGTTGCGCACATAGATGCTGAGGACATAGAGCGCCATCACGATAAATGCTATGGCATAACCTGCAATCATGTAACCGGAGGTGTCGGGAGTTGCTTCTTGTAAGAACATATTGTCTCCTAAACTGCGGCTTTCCTGGGCGGAAGCCCGATGGAAGCCTGAAAAGAATCACATCGTTACTTTCAACTTCAGTTGTTCGACTTTGTCTTGCAGATCGCCCAGGCGAATGCGGTTCCAGTAGAGGTCGATGAAGATGACCGTGAACGCAAACAACGCGACAAACATAGCCGTACGCATATCCGCAGTCATGCTGAAGCCGCCCTCGGCTTCAGGGTTGTTCCCAGCGATCACGACTGGATGGATGGTACGATACAGGCGAATGGCAAAGAACGTAATCGGCGCGCTGATACCGCCGAGTAATGCATAAACCGCACCAAAGCGGGCTCGACGATCGGGATCATCAATGCCCTGGCGCAGCATGAAATAGGCAATATACACCAATTCCGTGATTGCGGCGGTAGTGAGACGAGGATCCCAGGTCCACCATGTGTTCCAGGCCGGTCGTGCCCAAATGGAACCCAGCACAATCGTAATAAGGAAGAAGACCAGGCTCACTTCAATGGCAGCCACCTGGTAACGGTCCCAGCGCAGATCTTTGGTGATGAGATAGATCACACTGAGTACAGAGGAAAAGAGGAAGCCGAGCAGAGCCGTCCAGGCGGTGCCCAGGTGGAAGTAAAACACCCGCTGAACTTGTCCCATGACTAATTCAGTGGGTGCCTTGACCAGCGCAAAATACGTGGCAACGCCCAGCATGATGAGTGCGACGATATCCAGGACCTTTAGCAGGGTGGGTTTGGTTGGCATGAATACTCCTAGCGTTTTTAGATGTTCGTATTGCAACACCTGCTTGATTTGCTATGAAATGCTAAAGCATTTCAAAATTCAAAAATCGGGAGTGCAGGTGTCGCCGAGCTATTCTTCGACAATATTTTCAAAGGTCATAAATGCCACAGCGATGAAAATAACATCGTAAGCGATCAAAAGACTGATAGGAAATTGGACTTCCTCAAACGGAACACCTGCCAAAAGGCCGCCGCTGGCTTTAACCGCCGCTAACAAAACAGGAATTGCCACTGGGAATAACAATATTGGGAGGAGGATATCGCGGGTGCGTGTTTGCACAGACATGGCAGCCAGCAATGTGCCAACAGCGACATAACCAATCGAGCCAAGCAGGATGACCATTAATAAGCCGGGTTCGAAGAGGTTAATATTGTAAAGTATGCTGTACACTGGCAGGACGATGGCTTCCACGATGAGCATGAATGCCAGGTTGCTGATCACTTTGCCGAAATAAATCGCCGA
>Ga0075428_100008218_pt1 | contig 11575 bp, 9 predicted proteins | sample RhiMetdeltSRZDD2_FD_75291 | JGI IMG/M metagenome (GOLD analysis project Ga0075428, IMG submission 75291) | Populus rhizosphere microbial communities from Tennessee, USA - Rhizosphere MetaG P. deltoides SRZDD2 | ecosystem: Host-associated > Plants > Roots > Rhizosphere > Soil | place: USA...
TCGCCGGAGAGTGCGACCGTCACCTGCTCGCGGGCGAACCGCGAGAGGATCCACGTCGGAAGGAGCGCCGGGTCCACGACCGGCTCCTCGAGGTGAGCGATCGCGACCGGCAGCAGCCGCGCGATCTCGTCGGCCGTCACGACGAGCTCGTGGTGCTCGGTGCCGAGGGCGCGGGCGGCCAGATCGGCGAAGCGACGGTCGTCCTCGGCGCGCGCTCCGTCGAAGCCGACGGCGAACGATCGGACCCGTCCCGGCGCGGATCGCGCGAGCAACGCGGCGACGCCGGTGGAATCGACCCCGCCGGAGAGGAACACGCCCACGGGAACGTCCGCCGCCGCCTGCGCGCGGACCGACTCCACGAGCAGCTCGCGCAGCCGTGCCGCGCGGTCCTCGAGAGACGAACCGTCGCCGCCGTCCACGTCCGGGAGCCGGAACCACCGGGCGATCTCCGCTCTCCCCTCCCGGACGTGCAGCGCGTTCCCCGGCGCCAGCTTCCGGATCTCGCGGAACAGCGTCCGCTCGCCGGGGACGAACTGGAGCGCCACGAGATCGACGAGACGCACGGGATCGACGGTCGCGGCGGGGGCGGGATAACGGAGGAGCGCGGCGATCTCCGACGCGAAGACGATGCGCCCCGCGACCTCGCGGAGGAACAGCGGCTTCACGCCGAGGGCGTCTCGTGCGAGGAACACCTCGCGCCGGCCCCGGTCCACGAGGCAGAACGCGAACATCCCGTCCAGCGCCGGGAGCATCGCGGGCCCGAGGTCCTCCCAGAGGTGCACGAGGACCTCGGTGTCCGCGCGCGTCCTGAAGCGGTGTCCGCGCCCTTCGAGCTCCCGTCGGAGCTCGCGGTGGTTGTAGATCTCGCCGTTGAAGACCACCTCGACGCGCCCGTCCTCGCTCGCGATCGGCTGATCGCCCGTGGCCAGGTCGATCACGCGGAGCCGGCGGATGCCGGCGGCGATCCCCGGGGCGGTCATCATCCCCGAGGAGTCCGGCCCCCGGTGGGTCAGCGCGTCGAGCATCGCGCGCACCCCTTCCGGGTCGATGGGCGCGCCCGTGGGGGCGACGACGCCGCAGATCCCGCACACGGCGCGGCGCTCAGCGCTCGCGGAGCAGGGCCTCGGCGGTCTCGAGCCCGTCGAGGATCGCCCTCTCCATGTACGAGTAGGTCCACGCGCCGTACCGGCCGATCGTCGCGACCCCCCTGGACGCGAGAAGGGGGAGCGCCTCGCGGACGACCTCCTGCCGTGCGCGGTCGAAGATCACGTAGCCGGGATCGATCCGGATCCAATCGCGCGCGAGCACCCGGTCGTCCTCGCGGAGGACACCCTCGCGGATCAGCACGGCCCGGGCCGCGGCCTCGAGCGCCTCGGCGCGGAAGGGATCGTCCCGCGCGAGACCGAACTCGACGTACAGCGACGACGTCCCGGGCGGACAGACTCCGGCGCTCATCGCGTGCGGGAAGCCGACCCGGTAGAACGGCGCGTCGGCATCGGGGAAGTAGACCCAGTGAGCGCCGTTCCCGACCCCGGCCCGGGCGATCCCGAGGTTCAGGCAGCCGACGATCGACCAGTCGAGGCGGGAGGCCATCGCCGCGCCGTCGAATCCTCCGCCGCGCGCGATCCGGAGCAGCTGGGGAAGGGGGATCGTCGAGACGAGCCGATCGTAGGCGACCGAGTCTCCGGACGCGAGGGTGACGCGCCGGGCCTCGAGATCGACCGACGCGGCGCGCGCGCCGGTGCGGAGGGTCCCGATCCTGCGGGCGAAGCCATCCGGCACGACCCGGATCCCTCCGCGCTTCGGGTACCGGAAGGTCGCGTTGTACCCCATCCGGGCGTTCTCGATGCCGAGCGCGCCGCGGACGACCTCCGCGAGGCTCGGGCGCGGCACCGCCCACGAGACCCAGTCGGCGGTCATCTCCGCGGGATCGCGGCGGAACAGCTTGGCGTTGTACGGGAACATGAACGCCTCGCTGATCCCGCGGCCGAGCACCGCGAGCGACCAGTCGCGGAACGACAGCGCGGCGTCGTCCGGGACCTCGCGCCCGAGCGCCTCGGCCGCGCCGAGGATGCAGTCCGCGATCACCTCCTTCGGCAGCCCGTGGAGGTTCGCCTGGAAGGGGAACGGGAGCGTCGCTCCGCGCGTGCGGATGAACGCGCGCCGCTCGACGACCTCGAAGACGTCCGGCCAGAGCTTGTCGAGAAGGGCGATCACGCGCGGGTCGCGGACGTGCAGGAGGTGCCCCGTGTAGTCGAAGACAAAGCCGGCGACCTCGCGGGAGCGGCACAGCCCTCCGGGCGTGTCCTCCGCCTCGAGCACGACGTGCGGGGCGTCTCCGAGGAAGTAGGCCGTGGCGAGCCCCGCGAGCCCCCCGCCGAGGATCACGATCATAGGGTCATGTCGATCGTCTTGAGCCACGCGGCGAGCCCCAGCGCCGCCAGCGCGAGGCCGACGAGGATCCAGGCCGCGACCGCCGGAGTGGCCCAGCTCATCGCGAGGGCCGCCGCGCCGAGGAGCGCGGTGGCGGCGTAGGAGGCGAGGACGGTCTGGCGCGTCGTCAGCCGCCACTTCCGGAGGCGCAGCGCCACGTGGTCCGGGCTCCCGAGCATCAGCGGCATCCCGCGCCGCCGGCGCACGTACATCACGAAGAACATGTCGAAGAGCGGGACGCCCAGGATGAGCGCCGGTGCGACCGCCGCCAGCCGATTGGTCTGCGTATACGCGTTGTTCATCGCGGTGGCGCCCAGCATCAACCCGAGGAACAGGCTGCCGCAGTCCCCCATGTAGATCCGGGCCGGCTGGAAATTGTAGCGGAGGAACCCGATGCACGACCCGGCGAGCGCGGCGAGCACGAACGCCGAGGCGTGCTTCCCGGCCATGTTGGCGACGATGATCAGCGCGATCGAGGCGACGGTGGCCGTTCCCGCCGAGAGACCGTCCATGATGTCGATCAGATTGAACGCGTTGGTGCACGCCAGCAGCCAGACGATCGAGAGGAAGATGGCGAGCGGCTCGGGGATGAAGGTGAGCTTGATGTAGATCCCCGACTTGACCAGGACGACGACCGCCGTCGCCTGCCCCGCGAGCTTCGTCCAGGGCGCGAGCGAGCCGAGGTCGTCCACCAGCCCGATCAGCACGACGATCGATCCCGCCAGGAGCAGGGCGAGCGTCTCACGGCTGAACGGCACGGTCAGCGCCAGCGCGAGCAGGAACGAGAGGTAGATCGCGAGCCCGCCGAGGTAGGCCACCGGCTCGTCCTGCTGCTTGAGCCGGCCGTCGGGCCGGTCGACGATGCCGAAGCGCAGCGCCGCCTCGCGGACGCGCGGCGTGAGCCACCAGGACAGCCCGGCGCCGAGGACGAGGGTCAGGATCTGGAGCAGCCCCTTGGACATGGTCCCCCGCAGCGACGAGCCTCAAACGTCGTGTCCGCGGCTCGCGCTGTCCAGTCCGTGTACACTGCGCATCCTAATTGCAAGGTCCGCCAGTTGAGCCTCCCCCGTCTCGACATCGTGATCGTCAACTGGAACTCCGGAGCGCAGCTTTGCGCCTGCCTGCGCTCGGTGGCGGCGGCGTCGCGCGCCGCCCACGCGCTGGACCGCGTCGTCGTGGTGGACAACGGCTCGACGGACGGCTCGGCCGACCTGCCGGACGCTCTCGGGCTTCCGTTGACCGTGATCCGGAACGAGGCGAACCGCGGCTTCGCCGCCGCGTGCAACCGAGGGGCGGCCGGGAGCGGCGCCGGCTACCTCCTCTTCCTCAATCCGGACGCCCGACTCGCGGCCGACGCGCTCGACACCGCCGTCGCCTTCCTCGAGGATCCCGCTCACGCGACGATCGGCATCTGCGGCGTGCGCCTCGTGGACGAGCGCGGCGCCACCCATCGGTCGTGCACCCTGCACCCGGCCCCGCGTCACTTCGTCGCGAAGATGGTCGGCCTCGACCGTCTGGCGCCCCGCCTGTTCCCGTCGCACGTGATGACCGAGTGGGACCACGCGGAGGATCGCGAGGTGGACCACGTCATGGGGGCGGTCTTCCTCGTCCGGCGCTCCCTGTTCGAGCGTCTCGGCGGGTTCGACGAGCGGTTCTTCGTCTACCTCGAGGACCTCGACCTCACGCTGCGCGCGAAACAGGCCGGGTTCGGGACGGTCTTCCTCTCCCGCGCGAGCGCGTTCCACAAGGGTGGAGGGGTCTCGGAGCAGGTGAAGCCGGCCCGTCTCTACTACAGCCTGCACAGCCGCATGCGCTACGGACGGAAGCACTTCCCCCCGGTGGTGGCGTGGGGGCTCGCCGCGGGGACGCTCCTCGTGGAGCCCGTGGCGCGGGCCGCCGGCGCCGTGGCGACGGGACGGTGGGGCGAGATCGGGACGACCGTCCGCGGGTTCGCGCGACTCTGGCGCGCCGCGCTCACCGGGCGCGGGCCGGTCGAGACCGCGGGGCGCTGACGTGCGGGTCCTCGCGCTGACGCGCTACACCCGGCTCGGCGCCTCCAGCCGGCTCCGCTTCGAGCAGTTCGTCCCCGGCCTCGCCGCCGCGGGCATCGACGTCACGATCGCGCCGTTGCTCCCTGACGCGTTCCTCCGGCGGCGCTACGCCGGACGGGCGCCCTCCCTCCCCGCGGTTGCGGCGGCGTACGCGAGGCGCGCGCTCGCGCGCGCGGGCGAGTTCGACCTCGTGTGGCTCGAGAAGGAGGCCTTCCCCTGGATCCCGGATCTCCTCGAGCGAGCGCTCGGCCCGGCAACCCCCTACGTGGTCGATCTCGACGACGCCTGGTTCCACCGGTACGACGCGCACCGGTCGTCGCTCGTGCGCGGCCTGCTCGGGACGAAGCTCGACGGCGTGATGCGGCGCGCCTCGATCGTCGTGGCGGGGAACCCCTACATCGCGGACCACGCGCGGGCGGCCGGCGCGCGCCGCGTGGAGATCCTTCCCACGGTCGTGGATACGAGCCGCTACGAGCCGTCCGCCGATCGCGACCCCGGCCCGTTCACGATCGGCTGGATCGGGACGCCGCTCACCGCCGGGTACCTCGACGCGATCGCGCCGGCCGTGCGCGAGGTCGCCGCCGGCGGATCGGTCCGCTTCCGCGCGGTCGGCGCCGGGGCGCTCGCGTGGGACGGGGTGGATGCCGAGGCGCTCCCCTGGTCCGAGGGGGATGAAGCCCGCGCGATCGCGCGCTTCGACGTCGGCGTCATGCCCCTCCCCGACTCGCCTTGGGAGCGCGGGAAGTGCGCGTACAAGCTCCTGCAATACATGGCGTCGGGAAGACCGGTGGTCGCCTCCCCGGTCGGGATGAACCGCGATCTCCTTGGCGACGGGCGCGCCGGCATCCTCGCGGACGATCATGCTTCCTGGGTCCGCGCGCTCGCCACGCTCCGCGACGACGGAGCGCTTCGCGCCCGCATGGGCCGTGAAGGGCGCGCCCTGGTCGCGTCGTCCTACGATCTGCGCTTCGCGCTTCCCAGGCTGGCCGGGATCCTGCGCGAGGGGGGGAAGCGATGAGCCCGACGTTTCGAGGCGTGCTCCGGCGGCTCGGGATGCGTCCCTCGAAGCCGGACCTGCCTTTGCGCGGGTGGCCGAAGGCCGCCGTGGCCTCGCCGGAGCTCGACGCTCTGTCGGACGAGGAGCTGGCCGAGGTCAACGCGCTGCTCCCGTGGAACTGCTTCACGGTCGATTCCGTGGGGCGCCGGTTCGGGGAGGCCGCCGGCGTCGGAAAGCGCGATGCGCCCCAGGCGATCCCCGACCCGCGCATCGTGGCGCTCCACCGCCGGTTCGACCTCTCCGGACGTTCGGTCCTCGAGATCGGCTGCTTCGAAGGGGTCCACACGGCCGGGCTCTGCGGGCTGGCGCGCGACGTCACGGCCGTGGACGCGCGGGTGGAGAACGTGGTCAAGACGATCGTGCGCACCGCGCTCCTCGGGTTCCATCCCCGCGTGTTCGTGTGCGACGTGGAGAAGCCGGAGCCGTTCGCCCGCCTCCCCGAGGCGGAGGTCGTGCATCACGTCGGGGTCCTCTACCACCTCGCCGATCCCGTCGCCCATCTCGCGGCGATCGCGCGGCGGACGCGCACCGTCCTGATGCTCGACACCCACGTCGCGGAGCCCTACGAAGCGACCGAGAGGTACGAGACCGGCGGGGCGAGCTTCCGCTACAAGCGCTACCGCGAGTTCGGACGCGCCGACGTGTTCTCCGGGATGTCGCCGAAGTCGAAATGGCTCGTCCTCGAGGACCTGGTGGAGGTCCTCCGGGACGGCGGGCTCACGGGCGTCGAGATCGTAGAGCGCCGCCAGGAGCGGAACGGCGCGCGCGTGCTCCTCTACGCGTCGCGCTAGGCCCTCGGGCGCGACCCCCTGTAGAGCTGCCGGATGGCCGCGCGCAAGATCCGGATCGGGCCCCGTCGCGATCGTCCGAGCCCCGCGGCCTCGTGCGGCGGGACGAACCCGGCATCGAGCTCCCGCACCCCTCCGGGGAGCAGGTCGCATTCCGGCATGCGGCGCTCGACCTGCGCGACGAGGGACGGGCGCACGTGGCCTCGGGCCGCCTCCTCGGCGATCAGATCCTTCGGGATCGCCCCCGCCTCGACCGCGTCGATCAAGTCGCGCACCCACAAGTGCGCCAGCGGGTTCGCGAGGGAGAGCCAAGGCTGGCGCGGCATGTCCGTGTAGTGGAGGAGCCGGGTCGCGCCTTCCTGGAAGCGCTCGAGCGAGTTCCACTCGGGCGGGATCGCCGCGCGGATCCGGCGCGCCGCCTTCATCTCGTACATCAGCGTCTCGTAGGTGAGCCGGCCGTCGTCGAGCGCGGCGACGATCTCGGCGAGGTCCCACCGAAGGGCCGCGCAGTCGAGCAGCATGACCGAGAACTGCGGCCGGCGACCGCTCTCGCCCGGCTCGCGGGCGGCCAGAAGGTCGGCCCCGTCGAAGGGGAGGGTCCACAGCTCGCGGATGTCACGGAAGACCTGCATGTCCGAGTCGACGTAGATCGCCCGGCCGGCGAATCCGCACAGCCGAGGGATCACGAAGCGCTGGAACGAGAAGGGGGTCCGCGGGCGGTTCGCGGGATCCTTCGGCGCGGGCGCGTCGATCCTGGCCTCGTACAGCGGCGTGACCTCGACGGTCATGCTGGCGTGCTTGCGGATCGAGTGCTCGAGCACGCGCACCGCGAGGAGCTGCGCCGGCTCGCTGCCGACGAAGACCTTGACCGGGGAGGGGACGTTGAGGGGTGCGTAGTCGACGCCGGTGGTCATGATCGTCCTCGCCAGACCCTCGAACTGCAGGTCGTAGGTGGCGTGCCGGTTGTTCAGGCGGGTGACGCCGCTCAGGTCGTCGAAAGCAGCGCTGTACGCCGCGCCGCCGTCCACGCCGAGCGAGCGCACGTGCCGTACGCCCGCCAGCGCCAGGAGGGACAGCGCCGCCTCCGCGCTGAAGTAGCGCGCCTGGACGACCGGCCGCCCTCCCCTGTGGCTCCGCGTCGTCGAGAGGTCGTACCAGAGGAGACGCCCCGCGGCGTCCAGCCGGACGAGCGCGGGGAGCTCGGCCGCGAGCGACGCGAGATCGCGCGTCCCCGCCCGGTTCTTGACATGGGGGATCCACGGCATGACCAGCACGGAAGCCTGACGCTCGATCGCCTCCCCCGCCGTCTCGATCACGTCGAGATCGATCGCGTGCGCGACGTCCACCCGGCCCTCCCGCACGACGTGGTTGAGCGCCAGCGTCCGGTAGCCGGACAGGTCGTAACGGTCCCGCTCGGAGAAGGACGGCCCCTTGCCGAGGATCAGCCACGGACGCTCCGCGCCCCCTCCTTCCTCCTCCAGCCAGTCGAAGAAGTGCCTCATGCCGTCGCGAGCTCCGCGTAGATCCGACCGAGCGCCGCGCCCAGCACGCGGACGTCGTGGGCGGTCTCGACGTGGCGCCTCGCCCCCTCGCCGAGCCGGAGGGCAAGATCGGGCTCGGAGGCGATCCGGCGCAAGGCCGCGGCGAGCCCGGTGACGTCCCCTTCGTCCGCGAGCAGCCCCGCCCGTCCCTCCGGGACGACGGCCGGAATGTCGCAATGACGTGTCGCGACGATCGGCATCCCGGTCGCCGCCATGTCGAGCAGGACGACGGGCGCGCCCCCCTCGCTGTCCCCATCCGCCGCATGACGGCTCGCGGCGACGAAGACGTCGTGCCCGTACGCCTCGCGGAGGAGCTCCTCGTGCGTGGCGTAGCCGAGCATCCGGATCGGAAGCACGTCGCGTTGCCGCGCCGCCGCGGCGGCGATCCTCTCCTTTTCCACGACGCTCCTCGGATCGTCGCTCGCGTCGCCGACGATCGTCAGGGTCACGCGGCCCATCTCCCGGGCGACCGCTCCCGCCGCGTCGATCGCATCCGGGATCCCCTTCTTCTCACGAAACGAGCTCGCGACCAAGACCTTGAGCGGCTCGGCGGGGCGTCGCGCGCGGCGCTCGAAGCGGGTCGCTTGCGTGTCGACACCGAGCGGCTGGACGCGAAGCTTGTCCGCGGGACAGCCCATGCCCCGCAGGGTCGACGCGAAGTGCGGCCCCTCGCAGAGCACGCGCGCGACCGCCTCGAACATGGCGCGGAACCGGTCGTTCCACCGCGGGTCCTGCTTCGGGAGGAACTGAACGTCCTTCCCGTAGAAGCTGACCACGTGACGCGCCCCGGCGCGACGGACCGCGGCGACGTCGCGCCATCCCGCATCCCCCCAGTGCGAGTGCACGACGTCGGCGCCCACCTCGCGGGCGACGCGCTCGACGAAGCCCAGGTGAGCGCGCACCCCCGACCGCCGCAGGGCGCGATCGAGACAGCGGGAGAGGAGCGGCTCGCGATCGAAGCGGTGGAGCGGCGCGATGGGGAACTCGTCGAGATGGCGAACCTCCTCCGCGACCACGTGCGTGACCACCGGCGGCGGGACGAATCGGACCTGGTTCCAGAGCCACGGCGACGTCCGTGGCAGCCAGAGCGGCGTGCTGTGGAGAACCGTGATCACCTCGGCCCTCCGTACGGGAGGTGCACCCGATAGACCTCGCGGGCGTCCAGGCGCGCCGTGCGGAACTCGCCCGCGCCGAGGAGGATGCGGTCGAGGAGGGCTCCGGTGCTCCGCGCGGCGACCGCCGAGATGCGGCGGTCGACCTCCTCCGCCGTGGAGCAGCCGGTGAGATCCACGGACTCCTGGTGGAGGACCTCTCCGGCGTCGACCGCGTGCGCGACCCGGTGGAACGTGAACCCGCTCCGCGTCTCTCCGTTGGCGAGGCACCAGCGCGAGGGGACGGGGCCGCGGTAGAGCGGGAGGACCGATGGATGGACGTTCAGGAACGGGTCGAGCCGCCGGATCGCGTCCTCGTGAAAGATCTGGTTGAACCCGGCGACGAGGCCTGCGTCTCGAGGGCGCAACTCCGTGAGGAATTCCACCGCGTTGATGTCGTCGAGGATCCTGGGCTCGACACCGATCGCGCGCGCCGCGTCCTCCCGCCACGCCTCGAAGCGACGCCGCCGCACAGGCGCGCGAATCCGGTCGCCGAGCCCCCGGGGGGCCGGCGGCCTCACGCCGCGCGCGGAAAGCGCGACGAGCGCCTCGATTCCACGGGTACCGGCCCAGGCGAGGGCCGCGTCACGGACATCCTCGCCGAATCCGTAGCCGTGGTTCGAGAATATCCAGAGCCTCATCCGGCGCGCCTCACGGCCCGGCCGACCCGCCTCAGGACACGCGTCATGCGGCGCGACGCCTCGTAGACGTTCGCCGGCAGCCGCACGCAACCGAAGCCGTCCTTGAAACGGACCACCCCGGGCAGCCCCCCGCTCGGGTTGAAGTCGAACCAGTGCAGGCCCCGCGAGGCGGCATCCTCGAGGATCGCGTCGAAGAGCGCGTGGACCGGCCGCACGTCGAAGGCGCTCTCGAGCGCGGCCCCGTGCCAATAGACGGTATGCGTGCCGTGCGAGAAGCACACGGCGCCGGCGACCGCCCGCCCCTCGTGCCGGGCGAGCCAGAGCCGGACCGCGTCGGACGGGGTCGCCGCGAGGCGCTCGAAGACATCCCAGGGGACGACCGACTGCGCCTTGCTCCCCCAACGCCGAAGCGAGTCGCGGTAGATGGCGTCGTACTCGCGCCAGGCGCCGACGCCCCGCGCCGACGCGACGGCGACGCCCTTCTTCCTGGCCCGCGCCAAGGACGAGCGGTGGTTCCCCGACCATCCGGCGAGGATCGCGTCGTAGCCTCTCGTCACGTCGAGCGCTTGCGTGAAGTCCTCGCGGGTCCACTCCATGAGGTCGCCGTGCGGGGCGAAGGGGTTCTGGCGTAGCGTGAGATCGAGCGTCGCGAGGTGGGCGGCGATCGCCCGCGCGTGCGCGGCCCCAATCTCGGTGCGCGCGATCCAGCCGCCGTACTTGCCTGTCGCGGAGCTCGTGTAGGCGCGGACGAGCCCGCCCTTCGACGCGTGGCAGGTCGCCGGCACGAGCGCCTCGGCGCCGTCGTCGAACCGGAAGAGGAGGCCGCGGGGCCGCGTCGTCACACCCGGCAGGCACCAGAGATCGGCCCATTCAAAGGTGTGGAACCAGGTGGCGTGTCCTGCGGCCGCGGCAATCGCGCGCCAGGTTTCCGTGTCCGCCTCCCCGACCTCGATCAGGCGCGGCTCGGGCAAGCGGCTCATCGGAGGAACGGTACCGCGAGCCCCCCTCGCGAATCAACGCCCGCCGCCCTTGACGACCCGGAGGGGGGGGACTAGCTTCGCGACATGCCGACGGCGAAGACAGGGGACGGGCTCGCGCCCGTCCGCTCGAAGGACCGGTTTCTCGTCTTCGGCCAGCCCGATATCCGCGACGACGAGGTGCGCGAGGTCGTCTCGTCCCTCACGAGCGGATGGCTCGGGACCGGGCCCAAGGTCGCCACGTTCGAGCGGGAGTTCGCCGCGTACGTCGGTGCCCCCCACGCGGTCGCGCTGAACTCGTGCACCGCGGCGCTCCACCTCTCCCTCCTCGCTGCGGGCGTGGGGCCGGGAGACGAGGTGATCACGACCGCGCTCACCTTCTGCGCCACCGCCAACGCGATCCTCCACGTCGGTGCGGTGCCGGTGATCGCCGACGTCGATCCGGTGACGATGAACGTCGATCCGGCCGAGGTCGCGCGTCGGGTGACGCCTCGCACGAAGGCGCTGCTGCCGGTGCACTTCGCCGGGCGGGCGTGCGCGATGGACGAGCTCCTCGCGATCCGTGACCGCCACGGCCTCGTCCTCGTCGAGGATTGCGCGCACGCGATCGAGACGACATGGCGGGGACGGCACGCCGGCACCTTCGGTGACTACGGGTGCTTCAGCTTCTACGTGACGAAGAACGTCGCGACCGGCGAGGGTGGGCTCGTCCTCGCCCACGACGCCGAAGCCGCCTCCCGGGTGAAGACGCTCGCCCTGCACGGCATGAGCCACGACGCGTGGAACAGGTTTTCGGACGAGGGGTACAAGCACTACAAGGTGGTGGCCGCCGGGTTCAAGTACAACATGATGGATCTCCAGGCGGCGATCGGAATCCACCAGCTCGCCCGGGTCGAGGCGGCCTGGGAACGGCGCCGGAGGATCTGGGAGCGTTAC
>Ga0075428_100008220_pt1 | contig 11574 bp, 10 predicted proteins | sample RhiMetdeltSRZDD2_FD_75291 | JGI IMG/M metagenome (GOLD analysis project Ga0075428, IMG submission 75291) | Populus rhizosphere microbial communities from Tennessee, USA - Rhizosphere MetaG P. deltoides SRZDD2 | ecosystem: Host-associated > Plants > Roots > Rhizosphere > Soil | place: USA...
TGGCCCCTCTCACCGACAGAAAGGAGCGCGAAACGCGTACCATTTCGTCTCATCGCACCGTTAGACGAAAAGCGCACCGCCTACTTGGCCAAAAAATGGACCTTCGCTACCCCCAGGCCTGCTGCCGGAAGCGGGAGCGACGCAGGAGCGGACGCTGGAGGCAGTCAGGTGCAGTGCGTGGTTAGACGATACCGGACTGCAAGCGCTCAACAGCTACAACTTTGTCCCACTGATGATATGCGCAGAAATGTGAAACACTGCATGGCCCTGCTCGTTGGCGTGGGGACGGAGAGCGTCCTCAGCTTCTGCCAAGATGTGTTGAATCTTCTCCTCCTCGCGGAACACGCCCATCACTGGCAACCACCCCCTGAGATCGGCCTCCACCAGAGACCGAATGCTCGGAAAGTGTGCTGTACCCTCGTGGGTGGTGACTGCCACCGAGGCAATACCCGCCTCGTGAGCGAGTTGGACCAACCCGCTTGGCTCCCCGAGCACGAACGGGGCCCGCAACGCATCCGCCGCCTGTGCGCCAGCAGTGCGCTCCAGCAATGCCACTTCGTCCGCAAAGGTGGGGATATTGTCTAAAGAATCCCAGACGGCAACGGCCAGGTGGCCTTCTGCAACCAAGACACGCAGCATTTCGCGGAGCGCCTTGGGCCGATCCGGGAAAAACATGAGACCAAACTGACTCACCACGGCATCAAAGGATTGATCTGGGAAGGGCAAAGCGTCTGCTGGCCCCTGGTGCCACGCAATGGCTGGCGCGAGGCGTCGAGCCACCTCCAACATGCCCGGGGTGATATCCAGCCCGGCGATGTGGCCAGAGGCGCCCACGTGCGACGCGGCTTCTCAGGCGAGCACACCTGTGCCACAGGCAACGTCCAGTACACGATGATCCGGTTGAATCTTGGCGGCCCGGAGCACTAAGGGTGCCCACTGCAGAAAAAGCGCCGGGACGAAGAGTTCTTCATACGCTGTTGCCGCACCAATTTGTTCTTGCAACTGAGGATCACTCATTTTGTTTCCTCCTCTTTCCGTCTAACCATTGATTAACAAGTCGTCTTGCCCTGATAAGCCCGTAGTGGAAGCCCGTTCAGGGACTTTTGCTTGCCATAACTACCACAGGTCGTTTTGCTCTGATAATGTGATATGCGTGGAGTTTTCGGGCAGTTTTGACTGCTTCATAGTCCTAGCCAACCGTGGCTCCCCGCTTTGTGTGCCATCATAGCATAGTTATGTCAGACCTCCGGGGCGGTTTTGTGTTCAAGGAGTCGACATTTCGTCTCCAACTGTCCAGTGTCAGAACGCTCCAGCAGCACAAGTAAAAAACGCCTGTTATTCTTGTACTTCCTTGCCCTCATGGCTGCTCTGCTTTGGGCGCTCCTACCCACGCGTGTAACATTTCTTGCGTTCACCACTCTCTCTTTTAGAGAGCGAGGCCGCAACCCACCATGCGGGAGGCGAGGGAGGTCCTTCGTGCCGCACTCTATCCATCGATGGCTCACCGAGCTAGAGCACACCGCCTGTGGCCTCCGGCGCCCCCACGTGGTGCGGGGGTGGCAGGACGTGACCTGTCAACGATGTCTCGGCTCGATCCACGCGAAACTGGCCCAGCTGCAACACCAGCAGCCCGGGAGCCCGGGAGCGCCCCAGGGCTATCCCCACCGGGTCTACGATGACCCGCACTGGCAGACCGCCGCGATCATGCCCCTCCCCGCGCGGCGGTTCTCCCAGGGGCGCCCGCCTCGGTGAGTTGGTGGCCGCGGCCTTCGGCTACGCACCGCGCATGGGCCGTGCCTGTCGCCGCCCGGTGAGGGGGGAAGGTGCGTCGGCTACGCCTCACGACTCCCTGCGCCGGAGCGCCCGGGCGGGGCCGGGGCGCTCCGGCCGCGGGCGCGGGCGATTTGGGTCGCCACCACGCCGCCCAGTTGGTCCAGCACCGCGTCCACTGCCCCCCCTGGCAGTTCCCCCGGAGGCAGCCACAGGCCCAACAGATCGACCACGAGGGCACAGGCGATTCGCCAGCTCCCCTCCCCCGAGATATAGCCTGCCTCCTCGGCATCGCCAATCAGGGTGGCAAGCGCTCGACTCAGCGCTTCCGTCTGGTCCCGCACGCGCGGATCATCTGGATCTGCGTCGTCTGTCTCTGCCAGCGAGAAGAGCGGCGCACGCGCCTGCCGCGTCCGCACCTGCTGCTTGAGCCCCGCCAGCGTCTGCTGCACGAGGGTGCTGACCTCCACACCCCCGGCCTCGCAGAGCTGCACACACGTGCCGGCGAGCAGCAGCACGGTGGCCGTCAGCCCCGCCAACAGAGACACGGCGTGCGTGGTGCAATAGTTCTGGAGGACGTGCCGGAGCATGGTGTACGTGGTGGCTTCGCGTGGATCCGTGAAGGCGTACGTGGATGCGTCCATCGTGAGGCTCTCCGTAGCAGTCAGCCGTGTCTATGCGCGGGATCGTCGCGGTCGCCGCGACCCGTGGTCACGGCGACCCACGCCCTCCCGCTCTAGGGAAGAAGAACACCGGCTACGCGCGGTTTCCTTTCCCGACCGCGCGTCTGTCCCAAAGTGCTCCAGGAGCCATGAGCATGGGGCGCGAAAGTGCATGCTGGTCCAGGCTACCGAGCCCTCCCGTGTGCACAGGCCCGTGGGGATGAAGGGACTTTGTGCGGCCTGACCAGGAAAGCGGTGGTCTATTTTCGTGGGAGCGTCAGGCAGAGTCTCTCTGCCTGACACCAGCAGTGCGGGGCGGCCAGCGTACCAGACAGCGTCGCGTACTGGAGAGGTCCACAGATACCCCTGACGTCCCCGGAGGAGCGTCCTATTCCCTATGGCCCCTGACGAGCCTTCGGCACCGACACCACCCCTGATCCCGGTGGCCCATGCCACGCTGCATCCCTGCCCCCAGTGTGGTGTGCGTCAGTGGCTGCAAGAGGTGACGTATTACCGGTGCGCATCCTGTGGATATCGGGATGGGCCGACACCAGAGGAGATCCTGGAACAGCAGGAGAATATAGGATGACCAGAGGCCTCTCCCTGCGAGTGGCTCTGCAGTCGTCGCACAGCACGGTGTCCTGCCGCCCACGAACCTGCGCATAAAAGGTGTGTAGGGTGTGACGATCGACCTGGCGAGAGCGACCATCCCTGGAAGCCCACCGATGGCGGCGCTGCCCCTGCCACTCTCCATGAGCTCGATCAGGGCAAAAAACGGACCAGCGGGCGCATGCGCCCGCTGGTCCAAAACGGGCGGTTCTGTGACAGGCTTCACGAGCGGCACGCCACCATCAAAAGTCGTCACAGAATACGGCACTTTTTCTCTGTCCTCTAGGAGGGTCAACGGCGGTGCAGAAATGACACCCAGAAGAAGTGGCTCCCCGCCTGCAGTCTGGAGAGGATCATCGGCATACGTGCCAGCGTTGGCGAGAAGGGCAGAGAGCGCTCGCAGGTGCGGCGCGGGCACGCGCTAGGGCGAAGCCTGGGGCCTGCCCGCCGCTGGAGCCTGGGGCACCGGCGTGACGGTGGGGGGCCGCTCGAGGACCGCGAAGGTCAACGCCCCGACCAGCGACACCCCCGTATAGAGCCAGAGGGGAACCGTATAGCTGTGGTGCTGATCATACCACCACCCCAGGAACACGGGGGCGCCGAGCGCCCCAGGGAAGGTCGCGAACTGGATGTAGCCCCGCAGGCGACTGAACGTCTGGCGCCCGAAATACTCACCGACCACGGCCCAATTGGTCGGGGCGCTGGCATCGCATAGCGCGAACAGGACCACATAGGCCAGCAACAGGCCGCGGCCCTGCCAGGGCGAGGCGAGCAGGGCGAAGGCGGCGGTCCCCGCCAGGGAGGCCCCCATGAGCACCGGGGGTTTGGGGAAGCGGTCTGCGGCCCAGCCGAGCAGCAGATACAGCGGCACCGTCACGAATAATTGCGCGCCTAACAAGAACGCAGCGGTCTGTTCGGACACGCCCTTGCTCGCCAGGATGGGAATGATGTGCACCGTGGCGCCCGTTTTCGCCAGCAGGCGCAAGGCGGTCCCTCCGGTCAGGTTCCAGAACGCCCAGGACCGCAGCGCTTGGCGCACGCTGTATTCCTCGGGGGGACGCCAGACGGGTGGGGTCCACCGGCGGCGCCGCGCATCGGGGGAACGGGGCGGGGCCGGCGCGCCACCGGGCGGATCACCGTCCATCGTAAGGCCCCGCTGCTCCGGTGCCTCCGTGATGCATGCCGCCAGGGGCAGGATGACCACGAGCAGGACGAGGCCCATGACCTTGGCCGTGCTCTGCCAACCCCACGCAGCAATCGCCAGCGCGATGACGCCCACGAGTCCCGCTGGTACCACGGAATCGATCGCCTGGAAGGCGGACATCGCCAAAGCCTTGCGGCGGTAAAACCAGTTATTGATCACGGCGGACAGGGCGTAGGAAAAGCCGAGATCCGTCCCCACCGTGACCACGAGGAGATAGAGCACCCCGAAGGCCCAGAGGCTGGTGGTGTAGCCCAGCGCCAGGAACCCGCCGCCGCTCATGAGCGCCCCCACCCACAACACCCGACGCGGGCCCCACCGATCCAGGCACCAGCCTGCCCACAGGCCCGTCGGTCCGCTTTGGGCCCGCGCCAGGGCAAAGATGAACGCCACGGCGGCGTTGCTGGCGCCAAAGCTCTCGCGGACCGGGGCGACGAACACGGGGAAACCCCGATTGACCGCGGTCTTATTGAGGGAGCTGAGGACACCACCTAACCAGACCATCCACCAGCCGTAAAACAGGGGCCGGCGCGGCACGCCTCGGGTGCATCGGTGCATACGGTCCTCCATACCCGGCAGTGCGTCTCCGCCGGGCTCCTGGGGCATGGTACACGTCTCAGGGGGGACGGGAGCCGAGGGCAGCCCATGCGGCGTGCCACTGCCCACGCGGGTCGAGCCGTGCCCGCGATCGTGGCCTCGCGTGTGCAGGACGGCATGCTGCCCCGCAGCGCCTGCGTGCGCGGACTCAGACACCCTCCTGGGCCGCGAGTACATAGCGGTGGCCGTGCTTGTGGAGGACGCCGCGGGTAAACAGTCCTGAGAGGGCACTGTCGGTCAGGTTCTTGGAGCACCCGGTGGCCTCCCGGATCTCCCGCGCCGTGAGGCCGTGCGGATGCTGGTGGAGCAGGGCCACAATGACGCGCCGGCGATGCTCCACCTCCGTGCCAGTGCGGATGCGGGAGGGACGCGGGACCGTGGCCGGGTCGGGCTGACTCTGCTTCATCGCCATGACCTGTGCGGACCTGAGGGACGTGCTCTGTCCGTACGCATGTCCAGAGGTGTCTCCTGCACCCTGCCTCGCTGCGGGTGCGGTGCTCACGCGTGGATGCCGTGGGCGCGGCGAGGATGGGTATGCGCCTCCACACCGCTCTCTCAGGGGTCGCGAGGATCGGCACCGTCCGCCATGCTTCTCCCAGCGTCAGGATGGTGCCGATGGGGTCCGGCGCGAGAGGGCGCGGGCACTCTGCATGGGGTTGATCCTCCGCATGTCGAGACAGGACAGCCCAGCCGTGGGGTAACCGTCCAGACCGCATGGCACCTCTGGACAGGGATGATACCCCTAGGGAGAACGCCTCCTCACCCCCATCGGGGAAGCATTCTCCCCCTCTCCCTGGTGAGGGAGAGGAGCAAGCGAGGGGACACGCTTACACCGTCGCCGTCTCATGATACAGGCTATTCCGCAAGACGCGGCCCGGCAGCGCGCCCGTATGGCGGCCGTCTTCCAGCAGCACCTGGCCATTGACGATGGTGTAGTGGATGCCCTGGGCGAGTTCCCGGATCCGCCAGCCCCCGGCTGGGAAGTCGTGCACCGTGTCTTCCGGCAGTGGGTTGATGGTGTCGGGGTTGAAGATCGTGATGTCAGCAGCGAGACCCGGGCGGAGCAGGCCCCGATCATAAATGCCGAACGTGGAAGCCGACTCGAAGGTCAGGCGTCGCACCGCCTGCTCCAGGGACATGATGCCTTCCTGACGTACCCAGTAGCCAAGTAACCGGGTGCTGTACCCGTAGCCCCCGTGGAACTGCACATGGGCACCGCCGTCAGAGAGGCCGATATAGGCGTGGGGGTAATTCAGGATGTGCGCCATCGCCGCCTTATCGACATTCGAGGAGCCTTCCAAAAACACGGTATCGAGATGCTCCTCGACCACGAGGTCCAGGAAGCCATCGATGATGCCCTTGCCCTGGGCCTCGGCCATTTCGCGGATGGATTTCCCCTGCCACTGCTGGTTCTTGGGCAACACCGTCTCCCCGACCCAGATATAGTCGTACCACCGCCGGCCGAGGTTCGCGCCGGGCAGATCAGCGACCCACTCGACCACTTCTTGGTGCAATTGCCGGCGCACCGCGGGATCACTGTAGGCCCGCAGTTTGTCCGCATCGGAGGCCAGCAAAATGGGATGCCAAGTCGGGATGCCCCGGAATGCTTGGGTGTTGCGCATGGTGAAGCGGGTCGTATTGCTGTTGGGGGTGCACAACGGATTGGCGCGAATGCCCGCTTTGGCGGTGTCCTCGATCAGCGCCATGTGCTGTTTCCAGGCGTCCGGTTGCCGCACCGACTGCCCCAGGTTGTTATAGACGAGCTGGCGGCCACAGGCCTCGGCCAGGCGGGTCATCAGGCGGTTGTCCAACTCCGCATCGCGTCCACCACCACTCTGGATGGTGCCGACGCCGAGCTCGCTCAGGACGTCCGCGAGCGCAAAGATCTCCTCTTCCTCGGCCCAGAAGGCCGGAATATGGACGCCCTGGGGATCGTAATGGCCGCGATTTTTCGACACGGACAGCCCCAATGCCCCGGCCTGCAGGCCCTCGCGGACAATGCCGCGCATGGCCGCGATCTCCTCTGGCGTGGCGGCGCGTCCCTGGCACTCATCGCCCATGACGTAATAGCGCACGGCCGAATGGCCGATGAGATTCCCCACGTTCACCCCAAGTCCCTGGTCGAGGGTGTCCATGTACTCCCCGACCGTTTCCCAGGTCATCTGGACGGTATTCAGCACCTCCATAGGAATCGCTTCCACATAGGAGAGAAACTCGGCCAGACGGGTCTCACGGCCCCGGCGTACCGGGGCCAGGGCCAGGGAACAATTCCCGATGATGACGGAGGTGGCCCCGTGATAGCAGGAGAAGGTGCACAGTGGGTCCCAGGTGACTTGCGCATCATAGTGGCAGTGATTATCGATGAATCCGGGGGCGACGACAAGGCCATCGGCATCAATGGTCCGGGACGCGGTGTCCCGGAGTTTGCCGAGCGCGACAATTTTGCCGTTGCGGACGGCGACGTCACCACGGAAGGCGGGTATCCCAGAGCCGTCGATGACTCGGCCGTTTTTGATCAGGAGATCATACGCCATCGTCTATTCCTCCTTGCGTTGTGTCGCTGGGCTGTAGGCCTATGCGTGATGTAGGATGCGGCGAGAGACCGCGTGCTTTGACGTGGGGCCAGACCTCCGCCAGGGCATCCAGGGTCGTGATGAACGCCTCCATCTTCTCCGGGGGATAGGCCAGGAGAAAGGCCTCGACCGTACGCAGCATGCTCCGGAGCCGGACCTGGCGTAGGAGAGGTTTGAGGCGCTCAGGGGCCCGATCGATTTGGGCCAGGAGCATGAGCTGCGCCTCGTCGTCATCGGTCAGTTGCAGCGCCCGCGCAATGACCGTGCACTGTTTCGACGTCATGGGCCGCTTCCCGCGCTCAATGAGCGAGATTTGATCTGCACCAATGGCACCGTCGGCGCGGGCCACAAGCCCGGCCTGCGTCACGTTCATCGCCGCCCGGATGAGCCGCAGAGCGGCGCCACCGGTATCGGCCGAGGCAATCAAGTGCGAGATGGACACGGGCATCGCTGACCCCCGTTGCCGATGGGAGGCTCCCTGCCGCAGGGTACGCTACGGAGAGGGCTCGCGTGACTGCGTGTGATCGTACGCGCATCTGCCGACAATTTCCATAAAAATCTTCGAAAAATGTTCGTGCATGCCATGGCCCGCTGGTGGGAGGCCGTTGGCTTCCCCGGTCCATGGGAGCCATGACGGACGCCGGACTGTCTCTCCTGGGTCAAACAGGATAGGTGAGTGCCATCACAAAATGGGAGTGGTCCAGAGATGGATATGCGTGGCTCCAAGGTGCTGTCAACCCGAGGCGTGTCTCTGCGGACGTCCAGATCTGCACCACGACCCCTCTGCAGTGTGAGGCACGCGATCGCCTCACGGCATTGCATGATGATACGTGTCTTGGTAAGGTGTGCCAGGGACACGGCGCGCACGGTCAGGCTGGGACAGGGTCGCGTTGCAGGCCGCTGCCGCCCGAGGCACGCCACCGGCCCCTGTGTCACCGGCGTGCGGCGCGTGCCGGTCCAGTGGGTCTGCGATACCCCCTGGAGCCCAACGCTGGGCACCGCCAGACCTCACCGTGGTCCCAGCGGTGCAGCGCCACGACACGGAGGAAGGGGAGAGGGTCATGCGTGCGGGAGCCTCCACACCCAGCCCGCGCCGGCAGGAGCGCCCGGTGTCACGGGGGCAGCAATACGTGGTCACCGTGGCCGTGATGGCCGGGACCTTTCTCGCCGTCATGGACATCAGCGTGGTCAACGTCTCCCTGCCCCACATGATGGGTAATTTCGGGCAGACTCTCTCCGCCATCACCTGGGTGGCCACCAGCTACAGCATTGCCGAAATGCTCATGATCACCATGGCGGGCTGGTGGAGCACCCTGCTGGGAAGGAAACGCCTGTACCTCACCTCCCTGGTGCTCTTTACACTGGGGTCGATGCTGGCCGGGACGGCCCAGACCTTCCCGCAGATGCTCTGCTATCGCATCCTGCAGGGCATCGGGGGCGGCAGTTTGATTCCGATCTCCCAGGCGATTCTGCGCGAAACCTATCCCCCAGAAGAACAGGGCATGGCCATGGCGATCTTCGGGATGGGGGTGGTGCTGGCGCCGGCCATGTGGCCCATCCTGGGGGGCTGGCTGACGGACCACTACGGCTGGCCCTGGGTGTTCTATATCAACATCCCGGTCAGTCTGGTTGCCCTGGTGCTGGTCAGCGCGTGTGTCGAAGATCCGCCGTATCTGCGGCGTGGCATTACGCATGTGGACTGGGTGGGCATCGGGTTGCTGACCCTGGGGCTCACCGGGCTGCAGGTGGTCCTGGAGCGGGGCCAGGAAAATAACTGGTTTCAGTCCCGGTGGATCACGGCGGGGGCCCTTGGCACGGTCATCACGCTGACGACGCTGGTGCTCTGGGAGGTACGCACACGCGAGCCCATGATGCAGTTGCGGGTGCTGCGGAACCGCTCCCTGAGCGTGGGGGCGGGGATGGGCTTGATCTTTGGCATGGTGCTCTTTGGGACGACGTTTAGTCTCCCCCAACTGACGCAGCAGCTGCTGCACTATCCAGCGTATCAGGCCGGCTTGGTGCTCCTGCCGCGCTCGCTCACGCTCTTTCTGCTCCTGCCGCTGGTGGGCTGGCTCTTCAACTATGTGGACCCCCGGCTGCTGATGGCGGTGGGGATCGGGATGACCTACTGGGCCTTCCATCATCTGGCCCAGCTCGCGCTCACCGTGGGGTTCTGGAATCTCGTGCCCATCATGATGCTCATGGGAGCGGGCCTGCCCTGCGTGTTTGTGACACTCAGTACGGTCTCCCTCCGCAGCGTCCGCCGGGAGGACATCACGGCGGCCACGAGTCTCTATACCCTGGCGCGGAGTGTCGGGGGGAATCTGGGCTATGCCTTGGTCGCCACCCTACTGGAGCGGTTCGCGGTTGTCCACCACGCCTACTTGAGCGTCCATATCAGTGGTCTGAACACCACCTACCCGGGCTATGCGACCGCCCTCGCCGCGCGCCTTGCGCACCAGACCGGCGATCCCGTGGCGGCCCAGCGCCAGGCCTTGGCCCTCGTCGAGGTCCTGGTCCAGCGGCAAGTGGCGATGCTGGCCTACAATGATGTGGCCCGGGTCTTTGGCGTGCTCTTTCTGTGCACGCTCCCCTTGCTGTGGCTCTTTCCACGCCGACACAGTGTCCAGTCAGGCCGTCCCTCTGCCCGGCATTGAGCACCCGATGGTAGGCTCCATGGGGAGCGATGCCGCGCGCGAAAGCCCACAAACCCCCGTTTATCTTGCAGATTCTTCTGTGGCCAGCATGGCGCGTGCCTTGTGCTGAGCCGCTTTATCGCAATACGGTTGGGAACAGACCGTCAACGCGGAATGGGGACGATACCGCTCGTCCGCGCTCGTGCGCATCCCATACACCTCACCTGTGCCTGTGGCCATCCACTCCTCGGGCGGCACGACGCCTGCTGCGGTGTCTCTGGTCGAGGGGGCTCTGGCGGCATGGGCGCCCTCATGGCCCACCCTGATGGCCAGACAACAGCCGTCGTCGTACGTGTACTGCGCCTCGGGCCGGCAGCCGATGTCTGCCTTGTGAAAGGCCATCTGAAGAGATCAACGCGTCTGCATGGCCTGTGGAACCAGACCGGCAGCTTCCGCCGCGGCCTGGGCTCGACGCACCGTGTCCACTTGCTTCTCGTAGTTCAAGTCGGCAGCCGTCTTTGGCTCGTGCACCACGTCCGCCTCTGTCAGCGGCCGACCCCAACAGGCGAACTCCAACGTGATCCCGTCTGGGTCTTGAAAGTAGATGGACCGTACAAAGGTGTCCTCGTTGGGCTCAGCGGGTAGATATTGAGCGATGCCTGGTCGGTCCGAGTGATTGACGACCTCGGTGACGGCAATGCCCTTCGCCCGTAGCTTGTCGCGATAGGCCTCAATCTTGTCGCGCGGCACATCCAGCGCGACGTGATCCATGGCGCCGATGGCCGAGCGTCGGGGGGCACCTGGGAGCCAGCGGCCCGATTGCGCGATACCCGGAGCGGGGGGTGGCGCATCGTCGAACCAAAAGAACGCGATGGCGTCACGACCATTGCCGACATCGAAGAAGAAATGCTGTCCGCTGCCGCTGTCGTGGGTAAACTCCAAGGTCTTCACCAGCTTCATACCAAGAATGTTCGTGTAAAAATCCACCGTGCGCTGCATGTCACTGCACGTCAGTGCGAGGTGGTTAATGCCTCCGAACTCGAACTCTGTATTGGTGAACGCTGCCATATCTCTGTCCCCTCATGGGTTGATCCACAACCACGTCTGCATGTCCTTGAGGCCAGGATAACAAGAATCGCATGAAGATATCCAGCAGAATGGCTTTACTAACCAATGGTATTAGTCTCTTACAAACTAGATAAATTATGTTAGTATTCTAAATCGCTCAGAGTTACACTCCTTGTCATTACCCAAAATTCTCCTTGGGGCATGGTAACCTATAAGAGTTTTCCCAAGGAGAGATGAGGAGTAAGACAGTGCAAGTTGGTGTACACCCAGCACCACAGCAATGGGCGGAAAAACAGTGTGCAAGGGCAGAGTTGACGGACGTCAGGCGTGTTGCGCGCGTGAAAAAGATCGCAGAGACGATGGCTGTTCAGCCGGGACGGAGGATTCCTCAGCTCTGTGGCAGCCCTGATGCCGTCAAAGCCACCTACAAGCTTTTCCAACCCGAAGCAGCCACCCCC
>Ga0075428_100008224_pt1 | contig 11573 bp, 4 predicted proteins | sample RhiMetdeltSRZDD2_FD_75291 | JGI IMG/M metagenome (GOLD analysis project Ga0075428, IMG submission 75291) | Populus rhizosphere microbial communities from Tennessee, USA - Rhizosphere MetaG P. deltoides SRZDD2 | ecosystem: Host-associated > Plants > Roots > Rhizosphere > Soil | place: USA...
GTGAACGTGATGGTCTGCGTCCCTATGGCGACCGTCGCGGTCACGATGAGCTGCGGCGATGGCTCGTACGAGTCGTTGCCGGCACGGTCGGCGGAGAAGCTGCACGTACCCTCGGCGCTGAACGAGACGGAATGGTTGTCCTCGGTGACCTGGCAGACGTCCGGCGTCAGCGACTGGACCACCACCGGGTTGCCTGACCCCACGTTAGGCACCAGCTCGAAGGTGGTACCGACGACGACGGAGTTGGGCACCGCCGGGGTGAAGGCGATCGGTTGCGTCTTCTTGAGCAGGTTGAGCGTCGGCGGAACGTTATTCAGTGCCGTCGTCCAGAGGCCCCAGCAGAGCACCGCGCCGTCCGAGCGCGAGGCGCACGCATTCATGTTGGATGCGCTCACGCTGGTGTAGACCACGTCGGCGGGAAGAGCAGGGACGCCGAGCTGACCCCGTCCGCCCGATCCCCAGCATACCGCCGCGCCGTCGCTGCGCAACGCGCAGCTCACCGTTCCCGACGCCGCGTCCGCGCGGGCCTCATTGCTTACGCTCACCTGGGTGTAGCGGATGCCCGCGGGCAGAGCCGCCACGTTCAGCTCGCCATTCGTGTTGTCACCCCAGCACTGGACCGTGCCGTCGTCCGCGAGCACGCAGCTATGCAGGTTGCCAGAGGCCACCTGAACGAATCGTTGACCTGCCGCGGGCGTCGGGGCGTTACTCATGCTTCCCGCGCCCCAGCACGCGAGCGTGCCGTCCTCGCGCAAGGCGCAGGCGTGGGTGTATCCCACCGCGACGTCTGTGAAGACTCCCGTGGGCGGGCTCAACAGGCCATTCCTATAGTCACCCCAGCAAGTGATCGCGCCGCTGCTGAGCAGTCCGCATGCGGTCAGAGCGCCCATGCTTGCCTGGCGGAACGTTAGGCCGGCTGGTGCCGGCGGCGCATTATTCTGGCCCCATCCAGCCACGCCCCAGCAGGAGATCTGCCCCGCTGTTGACACGGCGCAGGCATTCCGGCCGTGGGCGTCGAGCTGCGTGAAGACCCCGGTTGGCTGAGGCGAGCCGCCGAACCCGGGCTGGCTCCAGTATTGGAGGTCGTTGCCCCAGCAGGCGATTGTACCCTCAGTGCGCAGGGCGCAGGCGTGTGACCCGCCCGACTTCACATACCCGACGGGCGTGGCCAGCGCGCTGGATGCGAGCGCGGGATGCGCGTCGCGCGGCGAGGAAGGTGCGGTAGCCCGGTCGCTGTCGCGGTCGCAACCAGCTGCGACGACCGCGGTGAAGAGAAGGGCGGTACAGCGAAGCGAGATCGACATAACGGCCTCGAGATCGGCGGTTGACGGGACGCGTCGCGCATTCCGATCGCGCGAGCGGTCTCCATCCTGGAAATCGACAATTGGCCGCCGATCGGCTCACGCGCGCTCGCGGATTGCAACGCCCAGAGGATCAGGCGAAGACGATCCGGTGCATCCGGCCAGGTTCGCTGCCTAACGTGTGGTGACCGTCCCCGAGGGCGTTCACCATCTCGGCCCGGTGCTGGTCAGCGGGTCTGCGCGGAAAGCAACCGCTGGAACCCCGGGTTGCCGCGCAGTGGATCCCACATCGGGTCAGCGCGGAGCATCGGCACCGATACGTCCGACGGAATCGTCAGCAGGTGGGCAAGCCGCGCAACCGCCGCATCGTGATCACCGACGAGCAGCTCGACGTAGGCCATGTCCTCCTGAAGGTCCGTGCCGTCGACCGCATCACGGGACACCGGGAGGATCTCCACAGCCCGTGCCCCTTGGCGCAGCGCGTCAGCCTTACGCGAGAGCTGCGCGTAGGCGAGCGCCAACAACATCCGCGGGCCGGCCTCGCCCGGGTCCGCGGTGACGCGCCGCTCCAGGATCATCCGCGCCGAGTCCGCAGACGTTAGGCTCCGGGTCGGATTGCCGTGCCGGCGCGCCCAGTCGGCCTTCCAGATGAGGAACTGCGCCGTGTCCCCACGGAACATCTCGACCGTCAGGCTCCGCACCAGTGCACTGTCCCCTGGGCTCGACCCCACGAGCATGGGCGCCTGAAAGCGCATGCGGTCGAGCATTTTTCCCGCATCCGGCAACCCCATCCCATCGTGCAACGCACGCCGGCCCTCCGCCACGTCGCCGTGCCATGCCACGAGCTGCATGGCAAGGTCGGCGTATACCCCCGCCCACCGCGGGCTGAGCGCGAGTGTCCGCTGGATATACCGCACAGCGTTGGGGTAATCCCGCATGACGCCATACGTCATCGCGAGGTTGAAGGGCGGCTCCGGCGAGCGCGGGTCGAGCTCCACGGCGCGGGCGAAGTCGGCCGCAGCCTCGGCGAAGCGTCCCTGGCGACGCAGTACTGCTGCGCGCGCGACGAGCAGGTCGCTGCGTCCCGGCTGCCGCTGCAGGGCGCCCGAGAATTCCGCGAGCGCCCGATCGTAGTCGCGCAAGGCGCGGTAGTAGTAGTATCCCAGTGCGAGGTGCGCTTCCGCGAGGTCGGGGTCGAGGCGTATCGCTGTCTCCGCCGCTTCGCGCATGAGCGTCAGTCGCTTCGCTGTTCGATCCGTATTCGCCCAGTAAATGGCGCTGTGCGTCTGCGCCAGTCGCGCGAACGCGAGCGCGAACTTGGGATCGAGTGCCACCGCACGCTCGTACATGGCGACCGCGCGCGGTGATGCGTTGAGCGCGTCCTCCTCCGCGGTGCGAAGCGCCTCAGCGCGCAGGAAGTAGGAGTACGCTTCGAAGTTCTCAGTCGGCCGAGCCGAAATGCTGCGCCGCGCAGGTTCGTCGAGCGCAACCTCCAGCGCCGCTGCCACCCGCTCGCCGATGGCGCCTTCCATCGAGAACAGGTCCTCAGTCTTCGCGTCATAACGGTCGGCCCACACGGAGCTCCCGTCTCGCGAGCGTATCAGCTCGACCGTGACTTGCACGCGTCGTGCGGCCGAGTCCGACCGATCCCACCGTACGTGGCCGTCGAGCACGTACTCGACGCCGAGCTCGCGGCCCACCGCGGCGCGTGGCTTCGCGGTGTTGCGGTACTGCCGTGTGCTCCCCGGGGACATCACCCGCACGCCCGCGACACTCGTCAGGCGGCTCGTCAGCTCGTCGCTAACGCCTTCGGCGAAATAGGCGTCATCCGCGTGGCCGACGTTCTGGAACGGGAGCACGGCGAGCGTCGGCCCCGCAGGAACGGCCGGCGCTGGGTCGGCCGAACCAGCGTTCGGTGCGCCACGCGGAACCGCAGCGACGGATGGGGCGGCCGTCGACGCGCGGCGCAGCGTCACCACGCCGGCCGCCACGCCGGCCGTAACGGCCAGCGCCGCAGCCGCGACCCATGGCCCGCGCCACACCGGACGGTCGCGGCGGCCGTGTCCGCTCACCGTGGTCGACCTCCCGGTCGCGGCCGCGCCTAACGCCTCGGCCAGCGCCGTCGTACTCTGGAATCGGTCGTCGACCCCCGGTGCCAGCGCCCGGGCCACGACGTCGTCCACGGCCGGCGGCAGGTCGGGGCAGCGAGCACTTGGCGCGGGCGGCCGTTCGCGAACGCGCCGCACGATCCCCTTGAGACCGGCGTCGGGGAAGGGCAGCTGCCCCGTGAGCATCTCGAACGTCATGCAGCCGAGGCTGTAGACGTCGGTACGGGCGTCGATCTCGTACCCCTTGGCCTGTTCGGGGCTCATGTACGCGGGCGTGCCCAACACGAACCCCGCGTCCGTGAGCGCCGTCGATGGGTCATGTGCATCCTGCTCATGATCGGATCGATCCCACTCGCCGCGAGCCAGCGCGATCGCTTTCGCCACGCCGAAGTCGGCGACCACGGCGTGGCGCCCTTCGATGAGGACGTTGGCCGGCTTCACATCGCGGTGCACGACGCCGTTCGCGTGCGCGTACGCCAGGGCGTCGGCCACCTCGCGGACGATCGCTACGACGTCGGCGAGTGGCAGTCGTCCCTCGCGCCCCAGCCGCTGCTCCAGCGACTCGCCCTCGATATAGGGCATCGTGAAGTAGACGAGCCCGTCGGCCGACTCGCCGGCGGCGAGCAGCGGGACGATGTGTGGGTGGCGGAGCGCCGCGGCGAGCCGTGTCTCGCGGTGGAAGCGCTCGGCGCTCATGACCGCGCGCAGCTCGGGCGGGAGGACCTTCACCACCACGCGCCGCCCGAGCTTCGTCTCGACGGCAAGGAATACGCGGCTCATGCCGCCGCCGGCGAGCTCGCGCTCGACGCGGAACGCGGGGCCTAACGCTTCCTGCAGTCGCGCGCCGAGGTCCGGAGCATCGCTGGCGGCCTTCACGGCCGGCGACTCGAGGAATTCGGCGTCGCCGTCGTGCGCCATGAGGAGCGACACGACCTCGCGCAGGAGCTCGGCATCGCTGCCGCAGGCCCGCGCGACGAACGCCGACCGCTCGTCCGGCGGCAAGTCGACGGCGTCGGTGAAGATCGCCATCATCGCGTTCCACCGCTCGGCGCTGACGCGCCCACCCACGGGTCGCATGCCTGCTGCTCGTCAGGCTCTTGTCATTCGTTAGGCCGTCGTGAGCTCCCGACGGAGCCACGCACGGGCGGCGGTCCACTCGCGCTTGATCGTCGCCGGCGACGACTCGAGCGCCTGCGCGGTCTCCTCGATGGAAAGGCCGACAAAGTAGCGCAGCTCGACTACGCGCGCCTTCCGCGGGTCGTGCTCGGCGAGTCGGTCGAGCGCCTCGTCCAGCGCTACCACATCGACGGTGTCATCCGGATTGGGCACGTCACCGGCCGCTCCCAGCGATAGAGGCCGCGCATCGCCACCGCGCTTCGCGCGCTGACGGGCACGCGCGTGGTCGACGAGGACGGACCGCATCACCATCGCGGCTACGGCGAAGAAGTGCGAGCGATTGTTCGCTCCGACGCCCGGCTGGTCGGCGAGACGCACGTACGCCTCGTGGACGAGCGCCGTGGGCTGCAACGTGTGCCCGTCCGGCTGGCCACGCAGCGCGCGCTCCGCCTGCTGGTGGAGCACGGCGTAAACCGCGGGCACGAGCGCATCGAGGGCCGCCCGGTCGCCGCGGCCCCATGCATCGAGCAGCTCGGTGACAGACCGGGACGAGTCGGAGGGCACCGTCGGAAGCACCTCGGGATTTCGGCAGCCGCACCGTCGCCGTGGCGCGCGTGCATCGCGAGTGCGGCAGGGCACAGCGGACCACACCAGCGTGAGCCGTTCGCCGCTGATTTTTGTCGACTGCAAGATTAGGATGGGACCACTCGCCCACAACCCCCGGGGATCACCCCATCACAGCTGTTACACCCAGGATCATTCAACACCGACGGGAACGGGACCCGGGCTTTTCGGCGGAGCTCGGTGAGGTAATGGCTGGTGGCAGGAGGCCAGCCCTCGGCAACGAGGGCAACCGCGCGCAGCGAGCAGTCGCGCTGATGATCGTTAGGCGTGCCGCAACCCAGCCCGCGTCGCGCCCCATCGTCATCTGGCGGCGACCAGCCGCTCGAATGCCGGGCTCCCGCGCAGCCCCTCCCACATGGGATCAGCGCGGAGCATGGGAACGGACATTTCCGCTGGGATCGTCAGCAGGTACGCGAGTCGTTTGACCGCGGCATCCACCTCCCCCACGAGCGTCTCGACGTACGCAAGGTCGATCTGAAGGTCCGAGCCGTCATTCGCGTCGCGGGACACCGGCAGGATCTCGACGGCGCGCGCCCCTTCACGCAGGGCATCGGCCTTGCGCCCTAGCTCGGCGTACGCGAGAGCAAGCGCCATTCGGACGCCGGCTTCCCCGGGGTCCGCGGCGACGCGTCGCTCGAGTATCGTCCGCGCCGAGTCGGCGTATGCTCGGCCGCGTTCCTCGTCACCGTGCCGGCGGGCCCAGTCGGCGGTCCACAACATGAGCTGCATCGGGTCGCCGCGGAACATGTCGACGGTCAGGTCGCGAATCACCACGCTGTCTCTCGCGTTGAATCCGACGAACATCGGCGCGCGAAAGCGTAACCGGTCGATGATCTTCCCCGCGTCCGGCAGCGCCATCCCCTCGCGCAGCACACGCCGACCCGCCGCGACGTCGCCTCGCCACGCGACGAGCGTAATCGCCAGGTCGGCGTACGCCCGCGACCAGCTCGGATTGAGTGCGAGCGCGCGTTCGTAGTAACGCACCGCGTCCGGGTAGGCGCGCATGAGAACGTATGTGCCGCCAACGGCCCAAGCCGTCTCCAGCGAGCGCGGGTCCAGCTCGGCGGCGCGCACGAAGTCGGCCGCCGCCTCGGCCAGCCTCCCCTGTCGGCGGAGCACGGCCGCGCGCGCGACGAGTAGCTCAGCTCGCCCCGGCTGCCGCTCGAGCCCCGCCGCGAACTCGCGGAGCGCCCGGTCGTAGTCGCGTCGGCCGCGATAGTAATAGTAGCCTAACGCGAGATGACCCTCTGCGAGGTCGGGGTCGAGCCGCACGGCCGTCTCCGCCGCGTCGCGCATCAGTGCCAGCCGCTTCGCCGTGCGATCTACGCTCGCCCAGTAGATGTTGCCGTGCGTCTCGGCCATGCGTGCGAACGCGAGCGCAAACTTCGGATCGAGAGAGACGGCCCGCTCGTACATGGTGACCGCGTTCATCTTGAATTTGAACTCGTCCAACCAGTCAGTCCGGAGCGCCTCGCCGCGCAGGAAGTAGGTGTACGCCTCGAAGCTCGTCGTCGGGCGAGTGGCAATGGTCTGTCGTTCGCGCGCTCCAAGCGCGACCGCGAGCGCTCCGGTCACTCGCTCGCCGATCTTCCCCTCAACGGCGAACAGGTCGTCGGTCGTGGCGTTGTAGCGGTCGGCCCACACCGAGCTGCCGTCACTCGCGCGCACCAACTCGACGGTCACTCGCACGCGTCGCGGGCCCTGGTCCGCGCGTTCCCATCGCACGTGCCCGCCGAGCAGGTATTCGACACCGAGCTCGCGGCCTACCTGAGCGGGCGGCTTCGTCGTGTTGCGGTACTGCCGGGTACTTGTCGGCGAGATCACCCGGACACCCGCCACGCTCGTCAGGCGGCTCGCCAACCCATCGCCGACGCCCTGGGCGAAATACGCGTCCTCCTGTGGGCCGAGATTCTCGAACGGGAGCACGGCGAGTATCGGACCGGCGGCTGGCGCCGTGACCGCGCCCAGCTGCCCGGCGTTAGGCGCCGCCGCACTCACCTCGGCGGCGCTCGGGGTCGCGGTCCACGCACGACGCAGCGCGACTCCGCCGGCTACCATGGCCGCTGCGGCCGCCAGCGCGGCCGCGGCGACCCATCGCGGGCGCCACGCCGGCGCGAGAGCGGTCGCGCCGCCGTCCGTGCTCGGGACTGGGGCCGGGGCCGCGGCGCCTAACGCCTCAGCCAGCGCGGTCGTGCTCTGGAACCGGTCGTGCACGTTGTGCGCAAGGGCCCGGGCCAGCACGCCGTCCACGGCCGCCGGCAGCTCCGGGCACTGCGCACTCGCCGCCGGCGCCGGCTCGACCTCGGGGTCCGCGATCCCATACACCCCCGCGCTGCCGAACGGCAGCTGTCCGGTGATCATCTCGAACGCCATGCAGCCGAGGCTGTAGACGTCGGTGCGCGCGTCCACGTCGTCGCTGCGCGCCTGCTCGAGGCTCATGTACGCCGGCGTGCCGATCGCCGAGCCCGCGACGGTGAGCGGCGACGAGAGCTCGGGCGCGCCCTCCCCGCGCTCCGCTCGATGCTCGGCTCGCTCCCACTCGCCGCGGGCCGCCGCGATCGCTTTCGCCACGCCGAAGTCGGCGACGACGACGTGGCCGCCCTCGATGAGGACGTTGGCCGGCTTGATGTCACGGTGGATGACGCCGTTCGCATGCGCGTACGCCAGCGCGTCTGCCACCTCGCCCACGATTGTTACAACGTCGGCGAGCGGCAGCCGGCCCTCGCGCTCGAGTCGTTGCAGCAGGGATTCGCCGGCGATGAACGGCATCGTGTAGTACACGAGCCCATCAGCGGACTCGCCGGCCGTGAGCAACGGGACGATGTGCGGGTGGCGGAGCGCCGCGGCGAGCCTCGTTTCGCGGTGGAAGCGCTCGATGCTCAGGCCGGCGCGCAGCTCGGGCGGGAGCACCTTCACCACCACGCGCCGACCGAGGTTCGTCTCCTCGGCGACGAACACGCGGCTCATGCCGCCGCCGGCGAGCTCGCGCTCGATCCGGTACGCGGTGCCTAACGCGTCCTGCAGCCGGGGGGCCAGGTCCGGCGCGGCCGCGTCGAGAGCCTGCGCGGCCGGCGACTCGAGGAACCGCGCGTCGCCCTCGTGCGCCGCGAGCAGCGACTCGACCTCCTGCCGGAGCTCGACGTCGCTGCCGCAGGCCTGCGCGATGAACACCGGACGCTCGGCCTGTGGGAGCTCGGCGGCGTCGACGAAGACCGCCATCATCGCGTTCCACCGCTCGGCGCTGAGCAGCGCGCCCACGCGTCGCGTGCCTGATCCCCGGGACGTTTCGGACGGCACCGTCGGAACCGACCTCACAGGTTCGCCGGCCACACTGTCGCGGCTCTTGCGGCATCGCGAGCGCGGCGGAGACCGGCTGGCTCAGAGTCGGCGTAAGCCGATCGCCGGCCAGTTGTCGATTCCAAGATAGGACGCTGCCAATCGTCCACAAGCCGGGAGATCACCCATGAAACCACGTTCTGGCGTTATCCCTCGGTGCTTCCTGGCGCTCGCGACGGCGTCCCTCGCCGCCTTCAGCCCCGACCGTGAGCCGATTGCCCGCCGATTGTCGATTTCCAGGATGGAGGGCCACTGCTCGCCACACGGTCAGCAATGCAACGAATCGGAGTCACCATGAGCGCTATTCTGCCCCCGATCATTCCGCCGGGAGTGGTCACGCAGGAGTTCCGCACCCCACCAACCGTCCGACGTGGCATAGTAGCCGGCGTCGTCGGCAACATGCTCGAGTGGTACGACTTCGTGCTGTTCGGTTTCTTTGCCGCCGAGCTCGGCGCGCACTTTTTCCCGGCCAGCAACCCGACGGCGTCGCTGCTTGCCGCCTACGGGACTTTTGCGGCGGGGTTCATCATGCGCCCGGTTGGCGGCGCGCTGTTCGGCTGGGTCGGGGACCGGTTCGGCCGCAAGCACGCACTCGTCTGGTCGGTGCTCGCCATGGCGTTTCCGTCGTTCTTCATCGGGGTCCTTCCCAGCGAGGCGACGATCGGACTGGCGGCGCCCGTTCTGCTCGTCGTGTTCCGACTGCTGCAGGGACTCGCCGTTGGCGGCGAGTACATGGCGTCGTCGGTGTTCCTCGTCGAAGGCGCGATGCCTGGCAAGCGCGGGTTCATGGGAAGCTGGAGTCCGTTCGGCGCGTCGGTTGGTACGCTGCTCGGTGCCGCGGCCGGGGCGATCGTGAATGCGATCCTGCCTCCCGACGCGGTGATGGCGTACGGCTGGCGCATCCCGTTCGTCGTCGGACTCGGCGTCGGGCTTGGCGGACTCCTCATCCGGAGTCACTACGTCGAGAACGTTCCGCACCAGCCGCCGGCCAAGTCCCCGTTAGGCGAGGCATTCCGCTTTCACTGGCGGACCATTCTCCACCTCGCTGCACTCAGCGCGGGGATCGGCGTGGGGTTTTATACCAGTGCTGTGTATGCGTCCACGTGGTTGGCGCAGGTGGCAGGCGTGCCGGCCCGGACGTCGTTCATGATCGACACGGTCGCGCTGGCGATTTCACTCCCGCTCACGCTCTATGCTGGCCGATTGAGTGATCGCATCGGTCGACGGCGCGCGCTCGTCGGGGTGTCGGGGCTGCTCATGGTGCTCGCGCTGCCACTCATGGCACTCATGGCGCGCGGGCAAATCGCCGGCATCCTCGTGGGCCAGATCGCGCTCCTGGGGCTCGTGTCCGCGATGTGCGGCGCCCAGCCCGCGGCGATGGCCGAGCTGGCGCCGTGGCGCGTGCGCTGCACGGTGGTGTCGATCGCGTACAACCTGTGCATGGCCTTGCTCGGCGGGACGACGCCGTTGGTGGCGGCGTGGCTCGTGTCGCGATCGGGCTACGCACTCGCGCCGGCGTGGTACCTGACTGCGGCGGCGGCGCTGGCGTTCGTGGCGGCACTGTTGCTCCCGAAGACCCTGCCGCATCGCCTAACGACGGAATTCCAGTCGGTGCGGCGGAGGCAGGCACACACGGCAGCTTCGTGAACGCCGCATGGGAGCCGTGAGCCAGTCGCGGCGTGAGCGAGAAGGGCCGGCGTGTCGAGCGCCGGCCCTTCCATGGCGTCGATGTTCCCGGTCAGCGCGTTGGTCGCATCCGCGTGGAGGAGACGGCGGTGGTGACCAACTCCTGCGTGCTCACGGCCGGAGCCAAGCTCTCGCCGGCCTCGCTGCTCGGGAATCTCAGCGTCGCTGGTCAAGGCGACCTGATCCCGCCGAACGCGGTAGCGGTGGGCTCGCCGCCAAAGGTGGTTGGACGGACGACGTTTCGACCCGACACGATATCGACTGGACGTTACGCGCTCAACCAGGCCGCGCTGGTGCTGCTCCAGTGGATGTGCCTGGGAGTCGGCAACGTCGCCGGCTTTCTGCTATTGGGGGTCGCGCTAGGCTGGGTCGTGGCGCAGACGCCCGTGTGGGTCGTCTGGTCCGCACTGCCCGTGCTTCTGCTCGTTCCCCGGCTGGTCAAGGTCGCCGTCGTGCCGCTGGCCAAGTGGATTGCGTTAGGCAGGGTCGCTCCGGGCGAGCATCCCGCCTATGGCTGGTACTACACGCGCTGGCTCCTCCTGGAAACGCTGATCATGGACGCCGAGGCGGCGTTCCTGACGCAGATGCAGGGCACGCAGCTCCTCAACCTCCTCTGGCGTGCGTTAGGCGCGCGCGTGGGCTCGAACACGTGCATCTTTGCTTCATCGCTCGGCTGCGAGTTCGATCTCAAGGCGATAGGGAACGATGTGGTGCTGCAGTATCAGTCATTGGTGTTCGGTCACTCGATCGAGCATCACGACCTGCTGCTCAGCGCCACCACGATCGAGGACGGCGCGGAGGTTGGCCCGTTCGCGATCGTGGAGACCGGGGCCGTGCTGGCAAGCGGAGAGGTGGTCGCTGCTCACATGGCGCTGCACGCGCAGCGCGCTCGCACCGAGCCGGCGGACGCACCGAGCCGGCTCAACGTGTACGATTTCGAGGCTGAGGCGAAGGCGAAGCTCGCGAAACCGATCTTCGACTACTACGCCGGTGGCGCCGACGACGGCCGGGCGCTCGACCGGAACCGGCAGGCATTCGGTTGGGTCCATGTGTGTCCCCGCGTGCTCGTGGACGTGTCGTCGATTTCCACCAGGTGCTCGCTCCTCGGCCGCTCGCTCGCGTCGCCGATCCTGATCGCCCCAACCGCTATGCACAAGCTCGCCCATCCCGACGGCGAGTCGGCCGTGGCGAGGGTAGCCACACGGCTCGACATGGGAATGGCGGTGTCGATGTTGTCGACGACCGCCCTGGAGTCGCTGGGCAACCTGCTGCGTGGGGCTTCAGGCCTGCCACTCTTTCAGCTGTACCTGCTCAAAGACCGCAGCCTGACGCGAGAGCTGATCCAGCGGGCCGAGGCGAGCGGCTATCGAGGTTTGATCATCACGGTCGATGCTCCAGCCTC
>Ga0075428_100008228_pt1 | contig 11567 bp, 8 predicted proteins | sample RhiMetdeltSRZDD2_FD_75291 | JGI IMG/M metagenome (GOLD analysis project Ga0075428, IMG submission 75291) | Populus rhizosphere microbial communities from Tennessee, USA - Rhizosphere MetaG P. deltoides SRZDD2 | ecosystem: Host-associated > Plants > Roots > Rhizosphere > Soil | place: USA...
GTCTTTGCGTTCGATGAAGCTCGCCAGGCATTCGAACACATGGCCAGCGGCTCGCACTTTGGGAAGATCTGCATCAAGTTCTGACGCGATTGATTGCTTCTCCCGTGTCGGAATCGAAGAAACGCGCTTTCTGTACATCGATCTCTATCCACACCTGGCTTTCAATCTCGGCCCGGAAATCTGCAGGAGCGCGAGCAATAATCCTCTCACTCCCCAACCTCAAGAACACGAACGTTTCATTCCCCATCAACTCAGTCACGTAGACATTTGCCGGCAACCCGCCCTCGCGCTCGGTGGTTGCGACATTTATGTGTTCAGGGCGGATTCCGAAGGTGACTCGTTCATGGCCGTTAAGGTTGGCGAGCTGCGAATCTTCCAATCTGATCGACAACGCATCGCTGGAGAATCTGCGCGCAGCGGCGTCTAACCGACCGTCGATGAAGTTCATCCCCGGGCTGCCGACGAACTCGGCGACAAAGCGATTCGCGGGGTGGTTGTAGATTTTCATCGGCGTATCAAACTGCTGGAGCTTACCGTTGCGCATTATCGCCACTCGGTTTGCCAGCGTCATTGCTTCCGCCTGATCGTGTGTCACATAGATCGTCGTGGTGCCCAACTCGTGTTGCAAGCGCTTCAATTCTCCGCGCATCTGAACCCGTAGCTTTGCATCGAGGTTCGACAGAGGCTCGTCCATCAAATAGACCCGAGGCTCGCGAATTATGGCTCGTGCAAGCGCGACCCGCTGGCGTTCGCCTCCCGACAACTCGCGCGGTCTTCGTCCCAGCAGGCGGCCGATTTCGAGCATTTCGGCGACTCGACTCACACGCTGGTCGATCTCGTTCCTCGCGATCTTTCGAACCCGCAACGGATAGGCGATGTTCTGCGCAATGGTCATGTGCGGATATAGCGCGTAGTTTTGAAAGACCATCGCAATGTCTCGGTAGCGAGTAGGCACGTCGTTAACTCGTTCGCTTCCGATGAAGATATCACCCGACGTAGCATCTTCGAGACCGGCGAGCATCCGAAGCGTCGTGGTCTTGCCGCACCCCGATGGTCCAAGCAACACGACCAGCTCGCCGTCTTCAACGAGGAGATCAAGTTGATCCACCACGGTGGAACCACCGAACAGCTTCCTTACTTTGTCGTATCTGACGTCCATAGGAGATTGAAACGTTTAATTCTCATCCCTTTACCGCTCCGAGCGACAACCCTCTCACAAGGTACCGCTGAACTGCCATTGCAAATACCAAAATCGGAATCATAGCTACTACACCGGCCGCGCTCATCACGCCCCATTTGATCTCGTACTGAGTGACCCTTCCCGCAATCCCCACCGGGAGCGTCATTGCGGCATCCGTCTGCGTTAATACAAGCGCCAGCAAAAATTCGTTCCACGACACGATCAGGCAAAACACCGCGGTCGCGGCCAACCCCGGAGTTACCAGCGGCAGAATAACACGCACCAGCGCGCCCAAACGCGAGTCACCATCCACCATCGCCGCTTCCTCCAGCTCACGCGGAAGCTCGCGGAAAAAGCCTCGCATCATCCACACTACAAAAGGAAGGTTTAGCGCCGTGTATACAATCACCAATGACGTTAGCGTGTTGAGCAACCTCAGATCGCGCATCATCAGAAACAACGGAACCGCCGTAACGATCGGCGGAAACATCCGAGTCGACAAAATCCACATCGACAACCGCTGATCGAGTCTGGCGCGCAGTCTGAACCGCGCAAGCCCATAAGCTGCCAGCGTCCCAAGGGTCACCGCACAGATTGTCGATAGGACCGCAACCGTAATGCTTGTTAACAGGTATTGCCCGAACGATCTCGTAAGGAAGGCGTCGGAGTAGTGAGCTAACGTCGGAGAGAACTGCAGCCATCGAGGTGGCGTCGCAAACTGATCTACTTCGCTCTTAAGCGAGATAGTCACCATCCAATAGACCGGCACGACTGCCGCCAACACCGACACGCAAAGCAGAATGTACTTTGATAGTCGCGCGAGCTTTGATTGGGCAATGCCCCGCGCGCTTCGAGCGAGACTTCGCGGCTTTGCGCCGCTGTTTGAGGAGAGATGCGCCGTCAAGCTGCCTCCTGTTTTTGAAGCAGTCTTATGTAGCCCACGCTTACGATGTTGGTCAGAATAAGCAGGACAAACGACATCGCCGCCGCATAACCAAAATCCGAGAAACGAAATGCGGTGCGATAAATGTACAGGCTAACCGTTTCGGTCGCGAATCCCGGTCCGCCCTCGGTCAGTATGAATATCTGATCGAACACCCTCAGCAGGTCCATCGTCCGAAGCAGCAGCGCAATTAGAATTGCCGGCTTGAGCAACGGAAGCGTCACGTGACGAAAAGTCTGCCAGGCGCTCGACCCATCGATGACCGCTGCTTCATACGGCTCTTGCGGAATCGCTTGCAGCCCGGCAAGCAGCACCAGGAAAATGAAGGGGGTCCACTGCCAGATGTCCACGGCAATAACCGACGCGAGCGCGAGCGCCGGCGATGCGGTCCAGGTCAAAGCGTCGGTGTTCACTCCGGCGCCCTTTAACGTGCCGTTGACCGCGCCGAAGTCCGGATTCAGCATCAATCGCCAGACGATCCCGACCACGACCGGCGGGAGCATCATCGGAATGAGCAGGGCGCTTCGAAACAGCGACCGCCCCCGCAGCGGACGGTCGAGCATGACGGCGAGCCCTAGCCCGAGCAGGAACTCAAATGTAAGCGCGACCGCGGCGTAGATAAATGTATGAGCCAGCGCTTCAAGAAAGAAGTGGTCAGTCGCCAGCCGCGTGAAGTTTGCAAAGCTCCATCGCGCGGCTCCTCCCGAACCGGTTTGAAGACTGATCCTCACTGCGTAGATAAGAGGATAAATTGAGAGTGAAACGAGAACGGCGATAGTAGGCGCGATCAACAAGTACGGCAGTAAGCGCTCGCTTTTATTGGCACTCGACATGTGTGGTTGCCGCTTCAATTTCTAACAAGTCGCCGCCCAACCCAGGTTCGCATGCGATTATTTATCTCTGACTTAGCTTGAACTCTGCCCGCGTGATGGCGTAGTACTCAAGCTCGCTGCCATAAAACTGCGCGTCTTTCTCGTACTGGAGCCCAATCTTCTGAATCACCATTTGTGAAGCGACATTTTCGGGGTGCACGACGGCGACGATGCGATCGAGCCCCAGTTCATCGAAGCCGTATTTCAAGCTGGCGCTTGCCGCCTCCGTGGCAAGGCCCTGCCCCCAGAATCGCTTTGCTAATCGATATCCCACCTCGATTTCAGATGTGCCATCCAGATATTGCAACCCACAGAAACCGATAAAAGCGCCGCCGGCCTTAGCGATGACTGCACACAAACCGAAACCGTGTTGTTCCCAATGATCGAGGACCGCGTTGAGCCGCATTTGTGTTTGCGACCTTGTCTGAGGTTTGCCGTCGCCGATATATCGAACTACATCCGCGTCCCCGTTCAGAACTGCGAATGCATCGAGATCGCCGGAATCGAACCGGCGCAAATACAATCGTGCTGTTTCGACGGTCTTATTTGTTTCGCTCCACAATTCTTGCGATCTCCGCATTCGCCTGATTCATCGCCTCTTCGGGCGTCAGTTCACCACTGTTTGCTCGCGAGAGGAATATACCGAACGCATTTTCGACCTCGTTCCAAAGCGGAGTACGCGGCCGCGGTTTTGAGGTCTCGAGCGAGCGAAGCTGCGCCGGGTAAGCCGGAAACTTAGCAAGCAACTCGGGATCATTGAAGACCGAACGGCGCGTTGGCGGGTTGCCGGCGAGAGCCGATTTTTTCATCTGCTCGGCCTCGGTGGCCCACAGCAGGAACTCAAACGCTGCTTCTGCGTTTCGTGAGGCTCTTGGGATTGCGATAAGCCAATTGCCGATCTCCGCACGCCCTTCAGCTTTTGCGCCGGGCATTGTGCTAAACATCATCTTGCCGAGGACTTTTGTTTTTGCCGAGTCGCTGAACGAGCTGATCCACGCCGGCCAGTTGATGGACATCGCGGCAGTCCCCTGGAGAAGATGCGCGGAAACTTCGCTTGCATTGAAGCTGGCATAACCGGGAGGCGCGTATTTTCCTAACTCGATCATTAATTTGAGGGCGTTGATTCCTTCCTGACTGTTGACCGTCGGGCGACCGTCGGCGTCAAACATCTCTGCGCCAAATGACCAGAAGATCGGCATGAAATCAGTAACCGCGGAATTGCCTCGAGCGGCGCGCATCACATAGCCGTAGACGCGTCCTCCGCCCGGCGCCCCTGTCCGCTCGCGTTCATCAATGGTCTTTGCCGCGGTGAGAACGTCATCCCACGTAGCCGGCGCGTTCAGGTTGTGCTTCTCGAAGAGGTCCTTACGGTAGAAAAACAGTTGCGAATTACCGACGTAGGGCAAGGCGTAAAGCTGTCCGCTCTCATAGGGATGCTTACACAAGGCGATCGATGACGGCACGAAGTCTCCGTCTGGCCCCGCCTTTCCCCGGTTTTGGTAGAACGGCGAGAGATCAGTGAGAACGTCCTGGGTTGAGAATCTGGGAAACCACGGGTCATCAAGCATTATTAGATCGTAGGCGCCGGTCGCCGCGGTCAGATCAATCAGCTCCTTCTCGAAGAGGTTGTCATAGGGGAACTCGGCGATGTTGATATGAACGCCAGTGAGCGTCTCATAATCACGCGCGGCTTGTTTGAGAGCGTCTCCTTCGACGCCCGAGACGACGGCCAGCGTCAATTCTTTCGCCCCGCTGCCGGACCCTTTGCAGCCGGCAACTAAAGATGCCACACAAGACAGCACCAGTATGACAATCATGCGTGCCACGCAATATCTCAACCTGTTTTTCATAGCGTCTCTACCTGGTGACTGAAGGGCTGTTGCTAATCTGCCGTTACCGTGCGCTCCGACCGGCGTTCTTGTTAGAGGCTGGCTGTGTGACAAATCCCGCCGGGGCGGATTGCGTGCCGCTTATGATGTCAGCGAAAGGGCGAAGGGCGTTTGCAAACTCGTCTATTTGCTGTCTAACGTCCTGCTGCGCCACTTTTTTCATTCCCGCCGGAACATCAAACTGCTCGCGGCCGGGGTTAAGCTGAACATCCCGCACTTCGACAATAACCCGCGACTTTGTACCCGATTGCGCCAATACGGTCAATTCCGATCTAAGTGGCAGACCGGTTTCCTGGTCGACAAAAATCATGTGCGTTGTGGCATCGCTCGCAGTGAGACGATACTTCACCGCCGTACGTCCGTTCACTGGTTCGAGACCCAGCTTTTCATTCTGGTAGGATCTCAGGCGGTTGGCGATTGAGGTGGGCATCAACACTCTGCTCAGCTCGAAGCCCAGGATGTTAGGGTCAAGCTCCGCATACTGTTTGCGATCAAACAGCACCAGATATCTCAAACCGGATTTTTCCAGGTATACGATCTGCCCGAGAGGCGCGAGGAATACGAAGGCCCATCGCCGATCAGCCTCCAACTTTGCGAGCTCGAATTGCTGGGTCAACATCGGTGACGGCGCTTCAGTAGCGGTTTCCTGAATGCTCATCGTCATTGCGACGCTGTAACGTTCGGGCTCTTGTATGTCGATCGTCGAAGAGGTGCTCGCAGTAGTCGAGCGGCCGTTTGAATTTGCGTTGTTGCCCGCGTTTTGATTTGAATTGGCTGAGTTAGCGTTGGTTTCCTTCGATTCGCCACAGCCAAAGGCGAGGCATCCAGTCACGATCATCGACGCTATGATAAAGCGGTGAACCGCACGCGATGGCCAGCGCCGGCAAGGCATTGCCTGGAAGAGCTTCAAGCAGCATGCGTCAACACGCAGCAGGAAACCGGAGAAGGGGCGCCGCCAGGACATTGCTTCAGAAAGCTTTGCGCAGCGACCCGCTGACACCGGCATCAAATTTCCCCCTATGAGTTCGCAGCAATGCTACTGTTCAAAGGCTGCACTGGCAAGCGTTCGCGGCTCTGCCTGCGCTTCAATTTCAATCTACAGTGGGGAATTCGATACCTCATTTGGAGTGCGCCGCCCTATTCCGCATTCAGGGACATTCGCATGCGTGGCGGCGCTTTCGTAATGTGGTGTAAGGGCCCACGAACCCTCTATAGCGGTTCGCTGCACTACGCCTGTTTCCAATCACCTTCGAGCCCAGAACTTTATACTGCGCGAAATGCCCGCGCGTAGCGCTTCCTGAGTCTTTTACACCACACTACGAAAGCGCCGCCACGCATGCGAACCTCACTGAATGCGGAAGAGCGAGGCGCACTCCAAATAGGGTGTCGAATTCGTCGTGAAGAAAACTATTGTGTCTCCAGCGATTTGCTATATCCTACCGTAGAAGCGGCTCATGCCGCGGGTTGCTATCTCTCCTTGCAATGCCCCTAAGTGCCTCAATGTAGAGAGGGAACTTACATCTCCCTTCAGAAAAACATATCGGTCTTTTTGACCTGGTAACTCCTGAGCTCATCTTCGGAGGTAACACGGGCATGGCGCAACATACGCTTTTCAAACTCAATTCATGTCGGATTACATTGTGCATCCTTGTTATAGGACTTGTACTGCTGGCCAACAACGGTTTGGGGATATCGAGCGCGGATTCACCCTCATCCAGCGATTTTGGCCTAAGCGCCGTTCCTGAGTTTTCAAGCTCGGTCGTATATCAGAAAGACGGCGCTGCGGGATGCCGCAATTCGACGCCCGAGGAGTCGATGGCGATTGCACGGCGCGACGTGTCTAGCGAGCTTCGAACGATAACCCCTCCCAGTCTCCAAGCCACAGGCGGCTTGCAGATAATTTTGAAGGCCACCGAAGCGCTCGATGCGAATCCCCAGGCGAAGGCAGCCTTCGTACGCGCCGCCGATCTATGGGCTTCGCGAATTCAGAGTCCAACCACGGTTACGATCGATGCCGATTTTGGAACTAAGTGGTTCGGCAACGAATTTCCACAAGATGTGATAGGGATAACCAATCCTCAAGTCCTGATCGCGCCCGGCGCCTACTTCAATCTGTTGACCAGGTTGATGACTTCCACGAACGACTCCAAGGAACTCTCGCTCTACTGGGCGTTGCCTGCTACCACGGCGGTGCCAACTGATCTCGGACCTACGATCAGCGTTCTCGCGCCGTCCGCAGTCTTTCGCACTCTCGGTATGGTCAATCCTGATCCAACCCTGGATCCGCCGTTTTACGGACCGCCTCCCGCGATCGGGTTTAACTCAGCGATGAGTTTCGACTTTGATTCGAGCAACGGGATCGACGCGGGCAAGTATGACTTCGAAGCCGTTGTCGCGCACGAGATCGGACACATTTTGGGTTTCATATCCGCGGTCGGCCAACGCGAGATCACTCCCGACTGTTTGTTGGCGGTAACTGTTTGGGATCTGTTCAGGCTGCGGCCGGGCGTGTCGATGGGCGGGCTTGCGACTTCAAACCGAATTCTATCGTCCGGCGGCGCGCAGGTTTTCTTTGAAGGTGATTCTGAGTTGCAACTCTCGACCGGTAGGCCTGACGGCACGGGCGGCGACGGGCTTCAACCAAGTCACTGGCGGGACGACGCTGCAGTGGGTAAACGCATTGGAATAATGGACCCGACTCTCCCGGCCGGGACAAGACAGACGATTACCTTCAACGACCTGAATGCGATTGATCTGTTCGGGTATACAATGAAGCCGATTGGCAACAACCGCCCGTCAATTAGCAGTCTCGAGGCGGATCTGAACGGAGACATTCTGACTGTTACCGGCGCGGGGACGGATGCCGATGGCGACGTCGTGCAGATCGAAGCCGCCTTTCTAGACGTAAAGGGACGGGCCGTTGCGCATAGTGTCCCGTTTGAAGCTGACTTTGGGATTACGCCTCAACTTTCACTTAGCTTGAGGTTCACAGGAATGGGTGGACCGGCGGAAGCGACGCAGGTCAGCATTGTGTTGATTGACAGCCGGGGGAATCGCAGCTCGGCCGTAGAGGCTGACTTCACCAGCGGAGATCCCGGCGCAGTCAAGATCAGCCAGGCGTCTCATAACGGAACAAGGCTGTTGATAAAAGGCAAACGGCTGACGAGTGACGCTAAGGTTGAGATCAACAGCGTTATTGTTTCACCGGCGGCGGGCGTCGAAGTGACGCCGAATGGCAAGAAGCTAACGATCGTTGCTCCGGCAGCGTCGCTGAATCTTCGCACCGGTGCAAATCGCATTCGAGTGATCAGCGGCGGACTGCGATCGAGCTTGCTCGTGGCTACCTTCTGAGTTGTTAGACACAGACTAAAGTCTATGCTACCTGCTCATTGACTACCGAGCTGCTTTATTAGCTCTCGCACTGCCGTGTCGAGCTGAACATCGCGACCAGTGTAACTCTCACCGATCGGGCGCACGACCGGCACATCAACCGGACGCGGCGCCAATTCCATTAGCTTGCCATCGCTCGAGGTGATCCTTATGAAAGGCAGGCGTATGCTCGTTCCGTCGATCAATGTCGTATTTGAAGTGTAGATGATCCAGCCGGCTGTCGGCTCACCAACCACCTTGCCTAGCTTCAGAGCTCGATAGCCTTCGGTGAAGTCTTCGGCATCCGAGAGAGAGTGTTGATTGGTCACCAGAATCGTCGGAGCTTCAAGAGCTCGCTGACCCAATTGTGTTCGTGCCGGCGAAGAAGGAAATCCGCGTCGGGTCATGAACATATAGCCGCGACGCGCGAACACATCGATTGCGTAAGCGTTAACAAATCCGCCGTTGTTGTTCCGAACGTCAACCACCACTCCTTCCCGCGAATGGTTCTCGGTATCCAAATCGACGAACAATTGCGCGAGCGAGCCGGATCCCATATCGATCATATGAACATATCCCAGCCGCCCGCCGCTGACCTTGGCCACATATTCGCGCTTCTCCTCCACCCACTTCCGGTAAAGCAGTCCTTTCTCTGTTGCTGTATTGACCGGTCTCACCGCGACTTCGCGTTTGTTCAAGCCGTCGCTTGATGCTGAGACAGTCAGCGAAACGCGCTTGCCGGTTTTGAAGCCGAGCTGCTCATCGAGGTTAACGCGCGCGCCGAGCGGTGCTCCATCGATAGCAACAAGGTAGTCACCGGTTTTGATCCCGGCGAGCGCCCCGGGACCGAGTGGAATTACTTCCGTCACCCGCAAGCGACCGGCGCTCTCATATTCAATGCGATCGAATCGAAGCCCAAGCTTTCCTACTGAAGCCTGATTTGCGGAGAACGGCGCAGACACCCCTAAATGAGACGCATTCAACTCGCCAACCATAAGCGACAGCACCCGTCTCATCTCATCAGGAGTCCGGGCGCCGGCTATGCGCGGCCCGTACTCGGCTCGCACCGCTTGCCAGTCGACACCGTGAAACTTCGGATCGTAAAAACCGTCACGCAAGTAGCTCCACGCCTGATTGAATACTTCGATCTTTTCGCGCGCAAAGTCCACGTCCATCTCCGCGGTAACCGCGACCGGTCTGGGCGGCGTGCGCGTTTCGACAGCCACGACGTTGATGCGCCCCTGTTCTAAATAAAAAATCTCCTTGCTGTCGGGTGAGAACTGCGCGTCGCGTTTGAAACCGGGAGTCGAAGTGAGCTGTCTGGCGACGGCAGGTTCCCTTGCCAGTTGGTCTAATGAGTAGATGTACAAGTTCTGTTGGCCGGCGCCATCCGCGATCATCAACAGCCACTTGCCGTCGGGGCTTATCTCCTGATAACCGGCGTCCACTCCAACGGGCAACAAAGTCAGGCGTTTCCGGATATCCTCGAAGACGATCTCCACCGATTTGGGCGAACGGTTCCTTTCATTAGGCCCGGACGCTCCTGTTGGCTCAATCTGCTCCGCTGGAGCGGGCCGATTCTCCTGGGGCGGCGGAGCGGTGCGCGCCGGTCGCAACGACTCTTCTCGGAACAGATCGCGGAACTGATCCTCGCGGAAGCGAGGGGTGCGCGGAATCAAATCCACCCGAGCGATCTGACTATCTTCGGTTCGTTGCGCAGTGCTGAATAAGATGAACGTGCCGTCAGGACTCCACGAGATCGAATCGGTGAATACATTCGCCAGGAAGCTGATTGGTTTGGCATTACCTCCCGCGGCAGGAACGACCAGCGCGTTTGTGAAAGTCTTTTCACCGGCTGAAGTAAATGCGATCCATTTACTGTCTGGCGACCAGGTAAACGGTCGAGTAGATGCGATAGGCGGCCGCCCGAACACACCGCTTGCGAGCAGTCGTTCTTGCTTTGAGTCGAGATCGATTACGCGCATCTCGCGAGCGTCTCTTTGGAATGCCAGCATCTTCCCATCGGGTGAGAAGACCGGCGCCGCGTCGCCCAGGGTGTCTCGTGTCAGTTGTGTTTCGGTGTTTGACCCGAACTCGTAAAGATAAATTTGCGCCGAGCCGTTCCGTTCGGATACGTAAGCCAGCTTTCGGCTGTCGGAAGCCCATGCGATCTGCGATTCATTCGACGGGCTGTTGGTGACTCGTGCCGCGTCGCCTCCGTCTTTAGCGGAGGCTGCGTAAACTTCTCCGCGAACGACAAAGGCAATCTTCTTGCCGTCGGGAGACAGCGCTAGTTCCTGGATTTGATCTGTGAGTCGCAGGTGCTCAACCGACGGCCCGGCCGGTGCCCCTCTTCGTGTAATCGATATCTCGCTCGTCTGGCCTGTCGCGGTGTCCAGTTTCCAGATCCCAAAGTTGCGCTCAAAAACAATAGCTTTGCCGTCATAAGATATGTTCGGCCAGAGCACCCGACCGTCTTTGAACTTAGAGAGTTGCTGCGCCTGCGGGAGCCCTTTATTCTGCGATGAACCTGAAGTCTTGGAAGTTACTCTCCAGATGTTTTGTGCGCCGCTGCGATCGGACACGAAGAAAATGTTTGCGCCATCGGCGCTCCACATCGGCCACATATTCTTCGCGCCTCGATCGGTAAGCTGTTCATAACCGGGAGTAGCCCCGTCTTTGATCAGCCAGATCTCGCATTCATCGAGATGTGAGTGACCCTTGCGCCACCATTGCCCGGCCTGGTTGCCGCGCGCGGTCACGGCGATATCCTTTCCGTCGGGCGACGGCGCTGAAAAATACTCGCTCGCGTATCGGTCGGCGCTGACTTGCATTGGCGTGCCACCGTCGGCGCTTACTCGATAGACGTCATTCATCCCTGCGATATCGCGGCTCGAGGAACTGAAATAGAGCCATCGCCCGTCTCGGGACCAGGCGTCGAGTTGATCGTTGCCGTCGTCGAAAGTGAGCCTCCGGATATCGCCGGTGTCGAACGTGAGCACGTAGATATCGCCACCGCCCGATCGGTTGGAGTTGAAAGCGAGCTTGCGGCCATCAGGGGAATAAAGCGGCCTCGATTCATTAGCCGGATGAGAGAGGAGCAACCGTGCTTCGCCTCCGGCTGCCGGCGCGGTCCAGATGTCTCCGCCTGAGGCAAAAGCTATTTCGGAGCGATCGGGTGACAACGCCGGCTCGGCAAAGCTGGGGAGCGGAGCGATCGCGGCTCCATTGCCCTGAGGCAGAGCAACAGCGCGGCTCGAAGTTGGCAGAGCGAGCGAGATCGAAATGGGCAGTGCGAGCGAAGTCGCAAGAGC
>Ga0075428_100008230_pt1 | contig 11567 bp, 9 predicted proteins | sample RhiMetdeltSRZDD2_FD_75291 | JGI IMG/M metagenome (GOLD analysis project Ga0075428, IMG submission 75291) | Populus rhizosphere microbial communities from Tennessee, USA - Rhizosphere MetaG P. deltoides SRZDD2 | ecosystem: Host-associated > Plants > Roots > Rhizosphere > Soil | place: USA...
GACCCCGGCGGTTCCGTAGAAGCCGAACGAGTGGTCGAAATCGTTGTCTTCGAACCAGTCCCAGTTCGACCCGATCACGGCGCCCATCATCAGGGCGCCGGCACCGAGGTAGGGGCGTGCGACGCCCTGCTTGACGGGGAGCCACAGGAACCCCGCCGACAGCTCGAAGAATCCGATGTCGACGTCCCCGGTGTCCCCGAGGAACGTGCCGGAGCCGATGTCCTGGCTGTCGGCCGCCATGAAGGAAGCGAGCGCCACGCGGATCGGCGAGGACTGCGGTGCGAAGTCGACTTCGACTCCGAAGATCGCCGGCTCATCAATGGGCTGCCACTCGTCGCCGAGCCAGCGCTGGCCGACGAAGAATTGGACGTTCCCCGACATGTCCTCCGCGCGGGCGGAAGCGGCCGCGAGGAGCGCGATCCCGAGGGTCGCCAGGGTCAGAAGTCGCCTCATTGCAGACCTCCCTCTTGCAGGAGGCCGGGCGCGCGGTCCAGCGGGGGCACGATCTGGCGGCCGAACCGCCGCGCGATCCGCTGCGCGTGACCGAGCCCCTGGAGCACACGGAACCGGCCGATCGTCTGCCACGCACCGTCGCGCAGCACGTCCCCGGCGAGGATCGAGACGACCGCCGCTGGGAGCTGGAAGCCGTTCCTGGGGTGGAAGAAGAACGCGAGGAAGTCCGGGTCGTAGTACGACCGGATCAGCGAGAAGAAGAGGCGCTGGAGGCGTCGGTTCAGGGCGGCGGCCCCCGCCGTGTCCGCGGCATCGACGCGCCCGCGCGCGGCGAGTGCGGTCGCGACGTCGTGTGCGGCCCGCTCGGCGACCGTCATGCCGATGTAGACGCCGGTCGAGAAGATCGGATCGAGGAACCCCGCGGCGTCGCCGATCATGCCGAACCCGTCGCCGTGGGTCTTCGAAACGCGGAACGAAAAGTTCTGCACCGCGGCGGCCGGGATCATGCGCGTCGCGCCGCTGAGGCGCCGCGCGGCGTCCGGCGTCGCCGCCACTGCCGCGTCGAACTGGGCCTCGAGACCGCCGGGGATCGATCCGTAGCGCCGCGTGTCGAGCACGGCGCCGACGGAGGTGGCGCCGTCCTTGAACGGGATGAACCAGAACCACCCCGAGTCGGTCACGGTGATGACGATGTTCCCCGCCTCGCGCCCGGCCGGACGGAACGCGTCCTTGAAGTGACCGACGATGGCGAGCTTCCTGTGGTCGGGGTAGACCGTCTTCCAGTTCATGCGCGTGGCGAGGAAGGCGTGCTGCCCCGTCGCGTCCAGCACGCAGCGGGCTCGGATCGTGCGCTCGATGCCGTCCGCGCCGCGCGCGGTGACACCGGCGAGCCGGTCGCCCTCCCAGAGGGGCGCCACCGCCTTCCACCCCTCGCGGACCTCGACGCCGCGGCTCGCCGCGGTCTTGCAGAGCGCCTCGTCGAACTCGTCGCGGCTCAGGTTGTAGGCGTGCGGGAGCGCCGGCGCGAACGCCTCGTCGAACCAGAAGATGACGTTGCGGCTCCCGTCGTGGTTGGCGAAGCTCGCCCCGGGCTTCAGGATCGTGCGCGGCAGGTTGCGGATCGTGTCGTGGACGCCGAGGCGGTCGAAGATCGGCAGCGCGTGGGGGAGCATCGACTCGCCGACGTGGAAGCGGGGATGGCGGTCGGCCTCGAGGAGCAGAGTCGAGATCCCGCGCGAGGCGAGCACGATCCCCGCCGTGCTTCCGACCGGGCCGCCCCCGAGGATCAGGACCTCGGTCCGCTCCTCGGCGCTCATGCCTTCCGCCCCGTGTACTCCGAGAAGATCCCCGCCTCGACGTGCCGCTTGACCTCTTCGAACCCGGCGGCTTGCATCGTCGAGACGACCGCCTCGGGCGGCACGCACGCCTCGATCGTGTCCCAGAAGTACGCGAAGAGCTTCGGCGTGTCGCGATGGCGGCCGACGACGCGCGCGAGGAGCGGGATCACGAGGCGCATGTAGGTCCTCAGGGCGCGGCGCGCGAGGGCGCTCTCGGGGCGTGTGATCTCCAGCACGCAGACGATCCCGCCCGGACGGAGCACGCGGTGGAACTCGCGCAGCACGTTCGTGAGGTCGGGCATGTGCCGGAGCGCGAACCCCATGCTCAGAAAATCGAACCCGTCGGAGGCGAACGGCAGGCGGTCGGCCGAACCCGCGACCGACGCCACCGCCCCCGGCCGCGCCGTCGCCCGCAGCATGCCGAGGCTCGCATCGACGCCGACGACCCGACGCGCGTCCCCGGCGAGGCTCGCCGCCTGGCGCGCCACGAGCCCGGTTCCGGTCGCCACGTCGAGAACCGACATCCCTTCGTTGAGCCCCGATCGCGCGAGCGCGCGGCGCCGGTACCAGGGGCCGGTGCCCAGGGCCATCATCCGCTCGATGCGATCGTAGTCCCCGGCGGTCTCGTCGAAGATCTCGCTGACGAACCCCCGGCGCCCCGCCTCGCCCTCGTAGTAATCGGTCAGGGGAGCGTGGGGAGCGTGAACCTCGTTTTCCTTCGGCCGAGGCGTATCGAGCATGCCGGCCATCCTACAATGGCCGGGCGATGAGCGTCACGGTCGAAGCCCCGCCGCACGCACCGCGCACGGGATGGGCGCGACGCCTGCTCGGCGACTTTCACATCACCGGCCTGTTCTGGTACCGGTTCCACCGTTGGTCGATCGCCGCCACTCCCGAGTGGACGCTCGGGATCTGGATCACGATCTTCACGACGTTCTTCTTCTTCACGATCTGGAACATCCGCCGCGCGCTCGCCGCGAACCTCGACGTCGTGCTCGGGCCCTGCGGATTCTTCCGCCGCCAGCGGCGGATCTACGCGACGATGTGGGCGTTCGCTTGGTGTCTCACCGAGCGCTACGAGCGCCTCGTGACGACCCGGACGTTCGACGTTTCGGTCGACGGCCTCGAGCATTGGCATGCGGCGACCGCCGCCGGCCGCGGCTGCGTGATGGTCACCGCTCACCTCGGCCTCTACGATGTCGGCTCGATGCTCCCGGCCACCATCGACCGGCGGCACGTGCACGTGATCCGCGAGCCCGAGGTCGATCCCCGCGCGCAGGAGTTCGTCCGCGAGAGCGTGAGCGCGGTCGAGGACAGCCACTACACTATGCACTTCCAGAACGACGATCCGCTTCAAGGAGTGTTCCTGCTCGATGCGCTCCGACGCGGCGAGATCGTCGCGATCCAGGGCGATCGCCCACGCGCCGCGAGCCGGACGGTTCCCGCAACCCTCTTCGGCCGCCCGGTCGACCTGCCGGCCGGCCCCGCCGCGCTGGCGCGCGCCGCGGGGGTGCCGCTGCTGCCGGTCTTCGCGATCCGCGAGGGCCGCAGGCGCTACCGGGTGAGCTTCTCGGCGCCGGTCGACGTGCTCCCGACCGCCGGGCGTCATGCCGACGTGGCCGGAGCCATGGCCCGCATCGCGGCCGCCATCGAGTCCGCGGTCCGTAGCGCACCGCACCAGTGGTTCGTGTTCCGCGAGATCTGGCCGGCCAGCGCTACGCGGTGAGGTAGGTTCCGATCGTCCCCCGCAGCACGATGGCTCCTTCGCAGACGACCTCCGCGGCGTAGTGTGAGAGCGGGGGCGCCGCCGCCTCCAGCTTCACGGAAGCGAAGAGGTCGCCCTCGACCGGCACGGTCGTCCGACGGAGCGTGACGTCTCGGATCGACACGAGGTAGCCGAGCCGCGCTTCCCCCGGCCCGCCGTCCCGGAGCCGCCGCAGCACCTCCCAGACCGCCGCCGTCTGCGCGGCCGCCTCGAGCGCCGTCAAGGCCGGCGCGACGCCGCCCCGTGCGAACCCCGACGCGGCGGGGATGCGCGCGAGACACGTGGCGCCGTCGTCCGCCTCGCCGAGGACCGCCTCCACGAGCCGCATCGGCAGACGATGCGGGAGGAGGGCGTCGAGCGGCGCGGGGAGTCTCACCGGGCGCGCCGCAACCGCGAACCCCGCGGCCTCGGCGTGATCCGGCTCGCCGAAGGCGACCGTCCCGTTGACGACCACCTTTCCCTCCCGGGTGGCCTCGAACCGCACCAGCGAGTCCCCGCCGTCCGAGGTGGAGACGTCCAGAACGGTCCCCGGTGCGATGAGATCGCGGAAGCGCACCGATCGGATCCACCGGACGCTCGCGCCACGGGGAGAGATCGCGTCGCAGATCATCGCCAGCGCGGCGACGCCCGGCAGGATGGGACGCCCCGGGAAGTGCCCCTCGAACAGGGGTCCGCCGTCGGGAACCGTAAGCGCGACCCTCACGCGCGGCGCGCGACGATTGCCGCCACCACGAAGGAGGGGTAGGCGTCGCGGATCGCGACCACGTCGGGGACGAGCCGGATGTCCCGGAAGCCGTTCTCCTCGAGGGCACGGGTCCACTGCTCGGGGGTGAGGAATCCGCCGTTCGGGCGCCAGCCGGAGTGGAGCTGCGGGTGCTGGAACGCGTCGAGCAGATTGAAGACGAACTCGAAGTGCACCGGTTGCTGCGGGAACGGCCTCAGGCACTCCCCGGCGACGAGCGAACCGCCGGGACACAACACGTCTCGGATCTGTCCCAGCGTGAACTCCAGATCGCGCGCCACGTGGAGCGCGTTGACGGCGTACGCGACGTCGACCGATCCGAGGGCGACGCCGGCTTCCGCGAAGGGCGCGTTCATGTCCAGGCGGGAGAACCGGAACGCGACCCCGGGAAACGCGGGCTCGAGGACGCTCCGCGCGCGTCTCAGGAACGGGATCGACAGCTCGGTGAACCGATAATCGATTCCGGGGTGCGCCTCGCCCCGCGCGACGAGCTTCGTGCACAGCGCCGCCGCTCCGCTCCCCAGACCGCCTCCCAGCTCGAGCACCCTTCCGCCGGCCCGCGGTATCGAAGGCTCGGCCGCGATCGCGGCGAGCGCGTTGCTGATGGCGTAGAGGACGTTCTCGTTCGTGAAGTAATCCGACCAGGCGTTCATCCGCTCGAAGCCGAAGAGCGCCTGCTCGCCGCTGATCTCGCCGCGGATCACCTCGAGGTAGTGCTCGGCCGCGAGCGCGGCGATGGCGAACGAAGGCGCCGCGCGGGGATCGAGGCGCTCCTGCTCCGCGCGGATCTCGCCGGGATCGAGCGCGGCCTCCCGTGTTGCGAGGGCGTAACGCGCGGCACCGGGCCCACTCGCGTCGCGGAGCCGCCCTCGCGAGACGAGCAGCCGACACATCCAATCGACGGGCACGGCCGCCGAGGTCGGGCTCAACCCCGCTCGCTCGATCGCGTCGCTCACGGTCCTCGGCTCGGCGAAAGCCGCCGCGAGCCCCGACGCGTCGAAGATGCGACAGGTCAGCCGGAAGACGTACTCCTCGTAGAGGTCACACGCACGAACGAACGCGTCGTCGAAGAGCGCGAGCAGGTCCGGCTCGAGAAGTGCCGCACGTTCATCGAGACCCCCGCGCTGGCTTGCGGTCGGCATGATGGAAGTTTAGCTCGCCGGGGCACCGCGGCGACCGCCGAGCCGCGCCACCGCCGGCAACACCACGAGCGTGGCACCGAGGCAGAAGAGGTTTCCCACGCAGATCAGGAGCCCTCCGTTCCGGAGCCCCGGGACGTGAGAGAGCATGAGGCTGGCGAAGCCGGCGCACGTCGTGAGGTTCGTCAACACGATGCCGCGCCCCGCCTGGAGCGCCGCGCGCTCGAAGTCCTCGCCCCGCCGGCGGGCGAGATGAAGGACGTGAAGGCCGTCGTCGACCCCGATTCCCACCATCACGGGGAGCACCGAGAGCGAGAAGAGATCGAGCGGACGGCCGAGCCAACCCCACAGGCCGGCGGTGCACGCCGTGCCCACGGCCACGGGAACGAAGGTCAGCGCCGTGGCCGCGAGATCCCCGCGGTACGAGATCGCGACGATTCCCAGAACCAGGACGAATGCCAGCGCTCCGAGACGCATGAGGTCGGAGACCGCCACCGACCTGAGCTCGGCGCCGAGGCGCTTGGCGTGAGCGAGCCGGGCCCCCGGCGCTTGCGCCTGGATCGAGGCGAGGAACGACGCGGGCGGTCCGCCGGTCCACGTCCCTTCCGGCAGTCGCATCCGAACGGCGACCGAGGCGCCGGCGCCGTCGGTCTTGATGCCGTCGGCAATCCAGTCCGGCCAGGTCGATGCGACGATCGGCGGCGGCACCTTCCCCTCCCCGATCGCGCGCATCGTGTCGAGCGCGGGCGCGAACGCCTGCGCGTTGAGCCCGGCGCGGTCGAGCGCCGCGCCGAGCCGCGCGGCCGCGCGATCGAGATGGAGCGGGGCGAGCGCCGTCATGCGGTCCTTCAATCGGGCCCCGTCCACGATCCAGTCGGACGGGGTCGAGACCTCGGCCCCCGGAAACGCCCCCCGCGCCTCGCGGGCCACCGCGTCGGCTCGATCGAGCGCTTCGGGAACATCTGCGCCGTGAACGCTGACGATCGCCGTGTCGGCGCCGACACCGAAATCGTGGAACAGGGCCTGCTCCGCGCGGGTGGTCGGATGGTCGGTGGGGCGCAGGAGGCGCATGTCGGTATCGATGGTGAGCCGCGACGCGCCCGCGAGCGCCGCGAGGGAGACGAGGCCGCAGGCGACGAGTGCCGTGCGCGGCGCGGCGGTCCCCGCGCGCACGCCCGAGGTGACGATCCACGCGAAGCCTCCCCATCGTGGTGCGCGGTTCGTTCGCTTCCAAAAGCGCGTCGCGAAGAGGAGCAGCGGTGCGGCCGCCGTGAGCGTCGCGGCGAGGAGGAGCAGGACGCCGAGCGCGACCACGATCCCCAGCTCGCGCAGGGGACGGAAGTGCGCGAGTCCCAGGCAGGCGAAGGCGACCGAGGTGGTCAGAGCCGCCGTCGCGATGCCGGGCCACGACTCTTCGACCGCCCGTCGCATCGCCACGGCCGCGTCGGTCCCCGACGCCCACACCTCCCGGAATCGCGACCCCAGATGGATCGTGAAGTCGTCTCCGAGCCCGAGGAGGATCGCCGCGAACCCGACGCCGACCGCGGTGACGTTGCCGAGCATCGCGGCGACGATCGCCGCGCACCACACCTGGCCGATCGCGACCGCGGCGATCGAGACCGCGGGGATCGAGAACCCCTCGAACGCGATGACGATCATCAGAATCACCACGACGCCCGCGACGGTGACGATCCGGATGAGATCGTCCTGGAGTGCTTCCTGGTCGTGAACCGCATAGAGCGGACCGCCGACGGCTTCGAAGCGGAGGTCCCCGCCGTCGGCGCGCGAGGTCTCGGCGTACGCTTCGTCGAGGACACGGAGGAGGGCGCGCCCCCCGGTCGCGTCGGATTCGGCCCGTCGCGGCGTGACCACCAGCAGGGCCGCCCGCTGGTCCGTGGACAGCAGCACGCCGGTGACCGGATCGAACGGCAGCGCGCTCGTCGGCGTCACCGAGGCTTCGCCGCTCAATCCGAGCGGATCCGCAGCCGCGAGCGCCGAGAGGAAGATCGCACCCGGCCCCGAAGCGGCATCCTTCAGCTCCGCGACCCGCGCCGCGATCGCCGCGTCCGTGAGCCGCGGCGCGAGCACGACGGGCGCCCTGTCGCCGAGCAGGAGCGGCAGCCGCGGCGCCAACTGACGCGCGGCGAACTCCTCGTCGGAGGGATCGAGGCCGTAGCGGACGCGGCTCACCTCCGGGGACGCCGACAGGGCGTCCGCGAGGGCCTCGGCCGCGTCGGCCAGCCGCTCGGGGTCGGCCGGTGCGCCGTCCGGCAGGCGCACCATGACGTAGACGCGCTCGATCCCGCCGAACGTGTGGAGGAACTCGCGGTAGGCCTCGGCGGCCGGCGTCCCGGCCGGAAGCATCGCGTCGAGCTCGGTGCGGATCGTCAGGCGCGTTGCCGAGGGAAGTGCGATCGCCGTTGCTGCGAGAGCGGCGGCGAGAACGAGCCCGGGCCGGGTCGCGATCCACCGCGCGACCACGTCAGGCGGTGCTTCCCGCGTCCACGAGGAACGCCTGCCCCGTGATCGCACGCGCGGCGTCGGACAGCAGGAAGGCGATCATGCCGGCGACGTCTTCCGGCAGCGTGCCCGATGGGAGGGCCTCGATCGCCCGGAGCGCCTTGAGCTTTTCGGGATCGGCATCCGCGACCATCTCGGTCATGACGAGGCCGGGCACCACCGCGTTCACCCGCACGTTGCGTTTGCCGAGCTCGCGCGCGAGCGACTTCGTCATCCCGATCAGGCCGGCTTTGGCCGCGCCGTACGTCGCTTGCCCTGCAACCCCGCGCACGGCGGTCAGCGAGGAGACGTTCACGATGCTCCCGGCCCGGCGCGCGATCATGCCGGGAAGGACGGCGCGGCAGCACCGGAAGGCGCCGCCGAGGTTCGCGTCGATCACCGCATCCCAGTCGGCGTCCGACGTCGAGGCCAGCAGGCCATCGCGCCGTATCGCTGCATTGTTGACGAGCCCGTCGATCTCCCCGAGCGCGCTTTCGATCTCCGGAACGATCAGCCCGGGCCGCGACCGGTCGGCAAGATCGAGCTTCCAGGCGCGCGCCATCCCACGGGACTCCGTCTCGATCCCGCGCGCGGCCTCCTCGGAGTCGCGATACGTGAAGGCGACCTTGCGCCCCGCCGCCGCCAGGCTCAAGACGACCGCCTTCCCGATGCCGCGGCTGCCACCGGTCACCAGCACGACGCCGCTCATCCGCGATTCTCGAGCCGCGCGCGCGTCACGGCACCGGCGATGCGCACCGAGTCGACGATCGGGCGGTAGTGGCTCGTCGCGCGGCCGTCGGGCTCGTCGAGCCGGATCGGCACGCCGACGAGCGTGAACCCGTTGCGTGCCGCCCGTACGATGACCGCGCTCTCCGCCTCGAACCGTGGCTCCGGAAAGCCGACGGCGTCGATCAGCGGGCGCGTGTAGAGGCGGAAGCCGGTCTGGCAGTCGGGAAGCGTCGCCCCCGCCACGTGCGAGATCAGCCACGAGCTGGTCCCGTTGGAGGCGCGGCGCACGCGGCTCATCTTCGCGAACAGGTGGGCCCGCGTTCCGAGGACGAGATCGGCGCCGGCTCGCCAGGCGGCGAGGAGCTTCGGCGTCTCCTCGGGGGGATGCTGGCCGTCGGCGTCGAGCGTGACGACGGCGTCGACGCCGCGGGCGAAGAGGTGGTCGAATGCGGTCCTGAGCGCGCGGCCCTTGCCGAAATTCTGCGCGTGCACGAGCACCGGCACGCCGAGGGCGCGCGCGACGTCTCCGGTCCTGTCTTCCGAGCCGTCGTCCACGACGACGACGTCCTCGTGCACGGCAAGCGCCCGACGGATGACCCGCGCGAGCGTCGCTTCGGCCTCATACGCGGGGATCGCGATCGCGAAGCGTCGTCCGGTCACGGGCGCTCCACCACGATCCACGCCGCCGCGCCGCCTGCGGCCAGGGACGTCAGCAGGAGGCGCCGGAACGCCGTGCGGCCCTCTCCGTCGTGGGGCGCGATCATCAGCTCGGGATCGGGAGCCGTAAACGCGGCGATGCGGCCGAACGCCGCATCGCGCATCGCCAACACCGCTCCGGAGAGCACCCCTCCCGAGTACTCACCCACGACGGCCTTGGGAACCAGGATCGGCGGGAGGGCCGCGCCGTCCCACGCCGCGCGGAGAGCCAGCCCGTCGAGGCGGTCGCCGCGGCGGGAGCCCGAAGCGCCGGAGACGATCCCATCGATCGTCGCGGGCGGCACCTCGGCCCGCGCGAGCCCCGAGGCCAGCGCTCGCCCGAGAGCCTCGTGGCCGCCCCCCCAGTCGCTTGCGGTCGCGCTGGGGTCGAATGCCGACACGCACGCCGCGACGCGCGCGATCGGACGCGCTCCGCGCTCGACCGCGTCTCTCTCCCGCTCGAGGACGATCACCGTCGCGCCCTCACCCGCGAGGATGCCGTTGCGATCGCGATCGAACGGGCGCGCGGATTCGTCGCGATCGCGAACGGGCCGCCCGGTCGCGCCGAAGCGGTCGAGCAGCGCGTGCAGCAGAGGGGTCATCTCGTCGGCGGTTCCAACCAGCGCCACGTCGGCCCGGCCTTCGCGCACCTCGTGGGCACCGCGCGCCAGGGCGAGCAGGGGGCCGGCCTCGCGCTGGGTGACGGTGACGTTCGCGCCGCGGGCGCCCAGCGCGATGGCGACCTGGCCGGCGGCGGCGTTCGCCACGCACTCGGAGAAATAGAACGGCTGCGCGGCCTCGGGGCCCTCCTCGAGGACCTGGCGGATCAGCTTTTCCGTGAAGAGCACCGCCCCGAATGCCGTCGCCAGCACGATCGCCGCTCGCCGGCCTTCGAGCGTCTCGAGGTCCGCGTCCTCCATCGCCATGCGAGCGGCGGCGACCGTGAAGCGCGACGGCCTTCCGAGCCGCCGCGCCTGCGCGGCGGGAAGCCATGCTCTCAGGTCGACGTCGGGCACCATCGCCGCCGTACGCGAGCCGGTGGGGCGATGGAACCCCGCCGACCGGTCGACCTCGGAGGCGAGAGCGCGGCCGGCTGCGAAGGCCGACCGGAGCCGCTCGAAGCCGACCCCGTGCGGGCCGACGACCCCGAGACCGGTGATGACGACCTCGGCGCTCACGCAGCCTCGCGGCGAAAGACGAGCGCGGCGTTCGCGCCGCCGAACGCGAGGCTGGTCGACACGGCGCACGCCGCTCGCGGCAAAGGTCGCGATTGGCCCAGGACGAGGTCGAGGCCCAGGCCCTCGTCCGGGGTTCCGGTGTCGGGCATCGCGTGGATCTCGCGGCGCAGCAGGCAGAGCACCGTCACCAGCGCCTCGACGGCGCCGGCGGCGCCGAGGAGATGGCCGATCGCCGCCTTCGTCGACGTCACGGGAATCGAGCCGACACGATCGCCGAAGATCGAGCGCAGCGCCGCGGCCTCGGCCGCGTCGTTCAAGGGCGTGCCGGTGCCGTGCGCGTTGACGAAATCCACCTCGGCCGGCTCGGCTCCCGCGTCTTCCAAAGCCAGGCGCAAGGCCTCGGACGCGCCCGCACCCTCGGGCTGCGGCGCGGTCATGTGGTGCGCGTCGCACGTGTCGGCGCCGCCGGCGAGCACGGCGACGATCGTGGCGCCGCGACGGCGCGCATGCTCACCGCGCTCGAGAACGAGCACGCCCGCGCCTTCCCCGATCGAAAGCCCGGCGCGATTCGCCCGGAACGGGCGGGCGGGGATTTCATCGACCGAGCGCAGCGCGTTGAAGCCGGCATAGGTGAGCTGGCAGAGCGAATCGGAGGCCCCCGCGATGGCGACGTCGATGTCCCCGCGGCGAAGCGCACGGAGCGCCGCCGCGAGCGCCATCCCCCCGGAGGCGCAGGCCGACGAGACCGACTCGATCGCGCCGCGCGCTCCGGCATCGCGTGCGACCGCATCGCCGGGCCCGTTGAGCTGCTGCGAGACGAGCAATCCGGGCTTCCCCCGCCGCGCGGGGGCGGCGAGCAACCGCTCGTAGTAGCGCTCACTCTCGAGCATCCCCCCGGTCGAGCTCCCGAAGTAGACGCCGGTGCGGTCGCGGCAGGCGTCGAGGTCGAGCCGCGCCGCGGCGATCGCCTCGCGAGCGCTGGCGACCGCGTAGCGATCGGCGAGCGACGCGCGGCGCGGAAACGCGGAG